>Ga0302325_10012914_pt1 | contig 17873 bp, 17 predicted proteins | sample Palsa_T0_2_FD_201948 | JGI IMG/M metagenome (GOLD analysis project Ga0302325, IMG submission 201948) | Peat permafrost microbial communities from Stordalen Mire near Abisko, Sweden - Palsa_T0_2 | ecosystem: Environmental > Terrestrial > Soil > Palsa > Peat permafrost | place: Sweden: Abisko...
AGCTTGCCGGCCTTGAAGGCGGCTTCGACAAATTCGCCGCCGCGATGGCTGCGCACCAAAAAATCCTTCGAGAGGGCGTTGACCGCCTTGGTGCCGACCCCGTTGAGGCCGACGCTGAATTGGAAAACGTCGTCGTTATACTTGGCGCCAGTGTTGATCTTGGAGACGCAATCGACCACTTTGCCCAGTGGAATGCCCCGCCCGAAATCGCGCACGCTGACCGCTGTATTCTCGATGTCAATACGAACTTCCTTGCCATGGCCCATGATATATTCGTCGATGGCGTTATCGATCACCTCCTTGAGCAGGATGTAGCAACCATCGTCATAATGGGAGCCGTCGCCGATGCGTCCGATGTACATGCCGGTGCGCAAGCGGATATGTTCGAGCGAAGAGAGCGTTTTAATTTTGCTTTCGTCGTAAACGTGTTTCTTATTTTCAGCCATAGATAACCTGAACCTCAATATTGGGCCGACCGCCCCGAATGCAACCGGAAACTGGCGTCAGAACCGGCTAAAGCCGGGACTCCGAACGTTTTGTAGTCCCAGCTTTAGCCGGTTGTTCTGGCGTTTTACGAGTAAAGTCAGCCTTCATGAATTGGCCCTGGCCAATCACCAAGGCGGACTATTTCTGCTGTTATTAAGAATTGGATCAGGCCACGATGAGGATTATTTTAAGCCAATGTCGGAGTATATCACTCAGAGCGCCGGGACGCGTTTTCGCGCGGCATTGCAGTTGGAAAAGCCGCTGCAAATCGCCGGGGTCATCCATGCCTACGCGGCAATCCTGGCCGGCCAGTGCGGTTTTCGCGCTCTTTACCTGTCCGGCGCGGGCGTGGCCAATTCCTCTTACGGGTTGCCCGATCTGGGCCTGACTTCTCTCCAGGATGTCCTGCAGGACGTGCGCCGCATCACTGCCGTCACGAGCCTCCCATTGCTGGTCGATGCCGATACCGGATGGGGCAGCGCGCTGGGCATCCAACGCACGGTGCGCGAAATGATCCGTGCCGGCGCGGCCGCCATTCATCTGGAAGACCAGGTCGCCGCCAAACGTTGCGGGCACCGGCCCGGCAAGGAATTGGTGAGTGCCGGCGAAATGTGCGACCGTCTCAAAGCGGCCATCGATGCGAAAACCGATCCTCAATTCGTCATCATGGCGCGGACGGATGCGGCCGCCGTGGAAGGTCTTGCGGCGGCCATCGCGCGGGCGCGCGCTTATCGCGAGGCGGGAGCGGACATGATCTTCGCGGAGGCCTTGACCAGCCTCGAAGAATACGGAACATTTTGTAAGGAGGTCGATGCGCCGGTGCTGGCCAATTTAACGGAATTTGGCCGCACGCCGTTGTTGACCGTAACTGAATTGGCGTCGGCGGGCGTGAGCCTGGCGCTTTATCCGCTCTCGGCCTTTCGCGCCATGAACGCGGCGGCTTTGGAAGTGTATCGAGCGATTCGAGATGAGGGGACGCAACGCGCCATGGTCGGCAAAATGCAGACGAGGGCGGAGTTGTACCAATTCCTGGATTATCACAAATACGAAGCCAAATTAGATGAGCTTTTTGCCAAGGAGAAGAAACAATGATTGACGCCAAAAACGTCGAGGGCCTGGCGGGAATCGTGGCCGGCCAAACGGCCATTTCCACCGTGGGCAAGGAAGGAGTGGGGCTGACCTACCGCGGCTACAGCGTCGAAGACCTGGCGCGCGAGGCGACGTTTGAAGAGGTGGCTTATCTGCTCATTGACGGCGCGCTGCCCTCCAGAACACAATTGGAGGATTACCGCCATAAGTTGATGTCATTGCGGACTTTGCCGGATAAGCTGAAAACGGTGCTGGAACAGTTGCCCGCTGGAACGCATCCGATGGACGTGCTGCGCACGGGTTGTTCGGCGTTGGGAGCGTTCGAGCCGGAGTCGGCGGCGCGCGGCCAGGTTGACATCGCCGACCGGCTGCTGGCGCTCTTTCCATCGATTCTTCTTTACTGGCTGCATTTTCAAAATAACGGAGCGCGCATCGATACCGCCTCCGACGCGCCTGGCACAGCGTGGCATTTTTTGGAGTTGCTGGGGGGCGAGGCGCCATCGGACTTGGACGAACGCGCCTTGGACGTCGCCCTCATTCTTTACGCCGAACACGAATTCAACGCCTCGACTTTCACCTGCCGCACCATCGCTTCGACGCTGGCCGATTTTTATTCGGCGGTGACCGGAGGCATCGGGGCTTTGCGCGGCCCACTGCATGGCGGCGCGAACGAATCCGCCATGCAACTGATGCAGAAATTCCACACGCCGGACCAAGCCGAGCAGGGGCTGCTTGAAATGCTGGCTCGGAAAGACCTGATTATGGGCTTTGGACATCGCGTGTATAAAAGTTCTGATCCCCGTTCGGAGGTCATCAAGCCGTGGGCTAACAAGCTTGCGGAAGCGCACGCCGACCAGTGCCTGATGCCGGTGGCTGAACGCCTCGAAGCCGTCATGCGCCGGGAAAAAAATATCTTCCCCAACCTGGATTTCTACAGCGCTCCGCTTTTTCACTTTTTGGATATTCCGACGTCTTTGTTCACGCCACTGTTTGTTATCGCGCGGATTACCGGCTGGTCGGCCCACATTTTTGAACAACGCGCGCACAATCGGCTGATCCGGCCCACGGCAGAATACATCGGCCCACCGCCGCGTCCTTTTGTGCCTCTGGCAAAACGATGAGCGCGCTCCCTCGTTGCGACCGGCCCGCGCCAGACCGGCTGCTGGTGGAAATAGCCGAATACGTTTGCGCGCCGCCTGCGTTCACCGCCGAAGCTCGGGAGACGGCCCGGTTTTGTTTATTGGACACGCTGGGTTGCGCCATTCTGGCGCTCAATTTCCCCGCCTGCGCGAAATTACTCGGCCCCGTTGTGCCCGGCACGGTCGTGCCCAACGGCGCTCGTGTGCCGGGCACAAGTTACCAACTCGACCCTGTCACAGCCGCCTTTAATATTGGTTGCGCGTTGCGCTGGCTGGACTTCAACGACACCTGGCTGGCCGCCGAATGGGGCCATCCCTCGGACAATCTGGGCGCGATTCTGGCCGTGGCCGATTACCTGGGCCGTTCACAGTCTGAGCGAAACCTGACCGTGCGCGACGTGTTGTCAGCCATGATCCAGGCGCATGAGGTTCAAGGTATCCTGGCGTTGGGTAACAGCTTCAATCGCGTGGGAATGGATCATGTGGTGCTGGTGCGAGTGGCTTCGGCGGCGGTGGCCACGCGCCTGTTGGGAGGGGATCGCGCCCAAGTCATTAACGCCGTTTCCAACGCCTGGGCCGATGGCGGCGCCTTGCGTGTTTATCGTCACGCGCCCAACACCGGCTCGCGTAAATCTTGGGCGGCCGGCGACGCCACTTCACGCGCCGTGTGGCACGCCTGGCAGGCCCTGAAAGGCGAGATGGGGTACCTGACGGCTCTTTCCGCCAGAACTTGGGGATTCTGCGATGCGCTGTTGCGTTCCCAGCCCATCACGCTGGCGAGGCCGCTGTGTTGTTACGTCATGGAGAATGTCCTGTTCAAAATCCGTTTCCCGGCGGAATTTCACGCGCAAACGGCAGTCGAAGCCGCCATCCAGCTTCACCCTCAAGCCAAGGACAGACTGGGCGAGATCGAAACAATTCAATTGACGACCCATGAGTCCGCCATCCGCATTATTGACAAAAAAGGCCCGCTGCACAATCCGGCCGACCGCGACCATTGCCTGCAATACATGGTGGCAATCGGCTTGATCCACGGACGGCTGACCGCCCAGGATTACGAGGATGCAGCCGCGGCTGATCCGCGCACCGACGAATTGCGCGCGAAGATGACCGTGGCGGAAGAACCGCGTTACAGCCGCGAATACCTGGAGGCCGACAAACGCTCCATCGCCAACGCGGTGCAAATTATTTTCCGAGACGGCGCCAAAACGGAGAAGGTGGAAGTCGAATACCCAGTGGGCCACCGGCGGCGGCGCGCGGAAGGAATGCCGTTGCTAGTCAACAAAGCGCGGGAGAATTTGCTGACCCAATTCCCTTCGGGGCAAGTCGAAAGTATCCTGCAATTATTTCAAGACGCGGAACGATTGGAGAAAATGGCCGTGGCGGAATTCGTCGAGTGCTTCTTGCCGCAGACGGATGAAGGAAGGCGGTGACTATGTCAAATCTTCCATGCGCGCCGGCAGCAGCGCAATGGCGAATTGATCGCACGCCGAGCGCATTCGCCCATCGGTGGTGCATAAGGTGCCGCTTCGATGCAAATCGCACGTCGCCACGTGCAGCGCATCGAGCGTGCGCAACGGAATATGAGGATGACAAGCAAACTGAAGTTCACTTGCGCGTTCCAGCACGCTCCGATTCAACGCCAAAAGCCGGATCAATTCGTCCGCCACCATCGAATGAAACCTTTGTACGGCGGCTACACGCTCGCGCGGCGAAATTTGTCCGTTTCGCTCCTTGGCCAGCAACGCTGAGCGTACTTCCGCCAGCGCCAACTCAGAGGTTTCGAAGTTTTGTCCAGCCAGGGAGCGATTGAACCATGCGCTATCCGGTTCGCGCACGAGCAATTTCACGAATATGGCGGAATCGAGATACATCACCAACCGCGCGAGTCTCGATCCTCCCGGACAAGTTCCTCCGCCGACGGCCCGCCATGCACAGGCTGCCGCAAGAGAAAATCACCCATCCCTTGAAACGTTTTGCGCCCTTTGGCTTCGATCACGGGGATCAATTTGGCCTTGGGCTTCCCGTCGCTGGTGATCGTGATTTCGCGTCCACCCGCCACCAACTCCAGCAGCGCGGAGAGGTGTGTCTTGGCCGACCGGACATTGATGATTTCTCCGAGGCCTGTGGCCATGGCCACTTCTCGGAGCACCATCGGTTCCGATTTTGTTATCGTGTATTTCGTTGTTTTTGTTTTCACGGTGTGACTGTAGTCTCTTGTGACTACTTCGTCAAATCTTTTTTTTTACTTTTTTTCGTTGGGGCTGCGGCGCGTTCGCATGTAGTGAAACAAGTATTGCTGCGCATAGCCGCTGTATGGCCTGAAATGACTCCGGCTGAAATGGCGCAGGCGCGGCAGGTTTGCGCGGCGCTTGGGAAAATAGAGTTGTTGCAACGCCTTTGTGATCCAGACATCCACCGGAAAGGCCTCTTGAAAACCGTAAGCGAAGAGCAAAACGCAATCTGCTATTTTGATCCCCACTCCCGGCAGTGTAAGCAGAGCGGCCCGCGCCTCCTCCAAGGGCAACCCTCCCAACCGCGACAGATCAACCTCGCCAGCCGCCAATTTGCGGGCGGTCCCGCATAGGTAAGGCGCGCGGAAGCCCAGTTTGCACTCGCGCAATTCCGCTTCTGAAACGGTGGCCAGCCGCTCCGCCGTCGGGAACGCCCCGGCGCAATTCATGTCGGGCGGGACCGTCATTGCCGGCCCAAACCTTCGGCAAAGCAGCCCCACGATTTGCTCGATCTGCACGATTTGCTTGCTTGAGGAGCAGATGAAGGAGGCCAGACATTCCCAAGGTTCCTGCCGCAACAGACGCAAGCCGCGGCAGGCTGCCACGGCCTCACGCATGGGCGAGTCGTCGGGAAACGCGGATAGGATAGTTTCCAGATCCACATCCGTTTGGAGGTAGTGGCGCAGCCATTGCCAATCCTCCACCTGCCCCGCCGTCTCGGCGTGAATACAGCCGTTCTCCTGGCGCAGGCGGACCCAGCGCGACCCGATAACGCCTTCCCACGCGTCGCCACTGCGCCGCCAACGGAACGCCTGGCCGGAGGCAAGCGTGAGCGCCAGGTCGTAATTCTCGACAGGAAAGATCACTTTCTGGAGCGTCATATCAGTGCAAATGCCGGCATTGGATGAGTTGCACGCGCCGCACGATGGCGCCGTCGAAAACGACGTCGCGCACGCCAAGGTTGGTGCAGGAATCGAATTGCCGCAGTATTTCCGGGGGAGCCGGCCTGTCTTGTGGCTGGTCCGGCAGGAAAATATTGGTGTCCTGTCGCCACCAGCGGGCGAACCAATCCGGGCGCAAGGCCGGGCGGTCGATTTCGCGCACGAACAGGGCGTTTTGGCCGGTGCGATGAAGATAATTGGGCCAGTAATAGAATTGATTGAAAGGATGCGCGACGGCGCAAAAATAAACCAGCGGCTCCACGCTGACCTGCCGTTTGGCTTCCGGCAGATAGAAAGTAATCTGCGAGGTCAATCCATAATGATCGGCGATGATGAACGCGGGTTGCCCTTCCGCCGCCAACTCATCTCGCGCCCTACCGGCGATGCGGGCCAATTCCTTCCAGCCATGCACGCGCCGCAACAAATCAAATTTGGGCGGCAGTTTCCGATGCAAAAGTTTATTGACAAGATTTGGGTCGTGCAGGATGACGACCAGGATCAGCCCGAACGCCATACCTCCCGCCAAAAGAGGCTGGAGGATGGAAGCGTTTCGCGACCAGCGTCTCGACCAATAAATGGCCATGAGGCAAAAGAGCGGAACAACGGAGGGAGCGATCCAATTGGGCTGCACGTGGCTGTGCCAGCTAAAGAAGAAAAAGCCGAAAAACAATGGCCCTCCCATGCTGAAAAGGAAAAGCTGGAAGGGATCGCGCCGGCCCTGACGCCAAAATGCCAGCGCCGCCCACATCGCCGCCACAAAAAAAAGCGGATGCAAAACTCCCGTTTCTTCCTCCAGGAATTGAGGCGCGAAGGTGCGGGTCCATGCCTTTTCCAATTGGCCGTCGGTGGCGATATGTTCCACGGTGATCCACTGGTGTTGTTGCATCCAAAACAAGACCGGTAGAAGGAACAGGATGGCGATCAACAAAGCCAGGTATGGCCCCGGCCGCCGCAAATGACGACGTGCCGGCGGCCACAACAGGAAGAACACGCCCCAACAAATGGGTTGCAGCAAATTGGTCCATTTGCTCAGACATCCCAGTCCCGTCCAAAGTCCAACCCAAAGCCAGTCGCGCGTGGCGCCATCTGGTTGCGCGGCGCGCCAGCCGGCCACCATGGCGGCGGTCCAAAATAAAACGGAAAGCGGATCCACCGTCATGACTGTCGCGCCGACCGCCAGCAACGGCGTGACGGTCATGACCAAAAATAACATGAACGCCAACCGCCCGCCGGCTTCCCGCGCCATGAGCCGCAGAACCAGGACTGACATCACGGCTGCGATGACCGGGGAAAAAAAGCGGACGCCAAATTCATTGTCGCCCCAAAGATGATTTCCGAGCCATTGCGTGTAGGCGATCATCGGCGGTTTGCTGTAGTAGGATAGCGCCGGGTGTTTGGACCAAATCCATTGGTAGGCTTCGTCCTCGCTCAACTCGATGCCGCTCAAGCCCAAGTACGCCAGCCGCGCCAGGAAAATGAGCGCGATCAGCGCGTAGCCCAATCGCAACCATTGGGCATCTTGCGAAGAAGTCTGAGCCAGGGCCGCTCGGCCACTCAGCCCGGGGTTCAACAACGAGGGCGTTCGCTCCCACCACTGGGGAAACCAGCGGGGGCCGATCCACTCCCATACAGCCTCCGCTCCCCACATCACCGCCGCGCTGTAGCCCAAGCCCAGCAGCGCCCCGGCCAGCACATCACTGGGATAGTGGACTCCGTTATAAATTCTTGACAATCCTACAGAGGCCGCCAATGGCAACATGCCCCAAACCGACCGCCGATAATAGACCAGTAAAATCAGCATCGCGCTGAACCAATTGGCGGTATGAGAAGAAGGCATGCTGAAACTGTCGCCCATGCCGACGCGAAGGGTCGCATCGGGAATCAGGCGAAACGGGCGCAACCGGCCAACGCCGTGTTTGATGGAATCGCACACCAGCCAATTACCCAGGCACAAGGCCAGCGCCAGCATTAGCACGCAGAGACGCCCGCGCGGACCGCCCTTGATCAGCAGCCCCAATGCGATCAAGACCAGGATGCAGGCAAACCAAGGCGAGTTGCTCAGGAAGGGCATCAACCAGTCGAAGAAACGGTTGCTGCATGACACATTGATGAACCGGAACAGCCGGACATCGACGGATTGCAACCAGCCGATCATGTCAAACTAATAAACGATGAGCGACCGCACGGGGAAGCCCTTGAGTTTTTCGCGCCCCTTGAGAAAACTCAACTCAAGCAGGAACGTGACCTCCAGGATTTCCACTCCCAGGCGCTGGAGGAGATTGGCGGCGGCCAGGGCCGTTCCGCCAGTGGCCAGCAAATCATCCGCCAGCAACACGCGACTGCCAGGTTTGATCGCGTCGATGTGAATGGCCACGGTGTTGGAGCCGTACTCAAGGTCGTAGCTCTGCTCGTAAGTTCGGAAAGGCAGTTTGCCCTTCTTGCGCACCGGCACGAAACCGCACTTGAGCTTATAAGCCGCCGCCGCCGCGAAGATAAATCCACGCGCGTCAATGCCCACCACCGCATCCACCGAGCCGGGTTGAAATTGGCCTGTCAAATGATCAATCGAACTGCCAAACAAAACCGGATCGGCCAGGACCGGCGTGATGTCCTTGAATTGAATGCCTGACAGTGGAAAATCGGGGACGTTGCGAATGGCTTCGGCAATTTGCTCGACGGTTGCGGTTTCTTTTGTCATGGCGCTCAAAGTAAGTGGGCGGGTCAGCTTTTGACAGCTTCAAGTTTCTGGATCATTTTGCGCAGCTTGTTCAGGGCGATGTTCTGAATCTGGCGCACGCGTTCGCGAGTGACGCCGAATTTGGCGCCGACCTCCTCCAGCGTCTTCTCGCTGCCGCCATCCAGACCGAAACGATATTGCAAAATCGTCGCCTCGCGCTGGTCCAGTGTTTTGACCATTTCACGCAGCATTTTGGTCACTGTTTTTTGCTCCAATTGTTCGTAAGGCGTGTCGGCTCCTTCGTCCTGCACCACTTCCGCAAAATTATTGGAGTCATCGTCCCCGATAGGAGCGTCCAGCGAGGCGGGGCGGATGGCCGCCGTGCGCATTTGGGCCACGCGGCTGGGCGACATTCCCATTTCCTCGGCCAACTCGTCATCGGTCGGCTCGCGGCCAAAAACCTCCTGCAATTTCATGGCCGTGCGCCGCATTTTAGCGATCTTATCCACCAAGTGAACCGGCAGCCGAATGGTCTTGGATTGATTGGCCAGGGCGCGCTTGATCGATTGCTTGATCCACCACGAACCATAAGTGGAGAGCTTGCCGCCCTTGGAGGGATCGAACCGTTCGACCGCCTTCATCAGGCCGATGTTGCCCTCATTGATCAAGTCCAGCAAAGGCAGCCCAAAATTCTCGTAATCATGGGCGATCTTGACCACCAGGCGCAGATTGGCCTTGATCATTTGTTCGCGCGCCTTTTTGTCGCCCTTTTTGATGCGCGCCGCCAGGTCGGATTCCTCTTGCAGGGTGAGCAATTTGACCTGCCCGATTTCACGAAGGTAAAGTTTGATGGCCGTATCGCCGTCGTAAGGCGCGCGCTCCTTGTCCGTCAATGGCGCAAAGTCTTCCTCCCGCCCGATATCAGGCGTGACTTCCACTACAATCGCCGGCGCTGGAGACGGGGCCTGGGCGCGCCTTGTTCTGGCTGCTGAGGCGCCCGGCCTTTTGGGGGCTTGGGCCTTTTGATTGGCACGATGCTTTTTGCTTGCCATGTCTAATAAATCGTTCCTGTAAAGTCTTAGAAGTTCGGGCCGCAACGGCAAGCTAATAAAACCGGATTCCGCACTAATTCTGAGCGAGGGTGAAGGATGAAAAACGGGTGAAATAAGTTGCATTTCGCTCTCCTCAGATTCAACCTGGCGTTCTCATTTTGTTCAAAGTCAACGAAATGGCATTTAAAATAATATGATCACTGAAATCGCATTTACTGGCACTCCGGTTACGGACATGCCACGCGCCCGCGAGTTTTATGAAGGCGTGCTGGGCCTCAAACCGGCCATGGAATCCCCCACCGGCCTCTGGATCGAATATGAAATTGGCAACGGAACTTTCGCCCTCGGCTGTTACGGCGAGGCCTGGAAGCCTTCGGCGCAGGGAACCTGCATTGCCTTCGAACTGGACAACCTGGACGACGAAGTGGCGCGGTTGAAATCGCGCGGCGTGAAATTCTCATTGGAAACTACCGACAGTCCGGTCTGCCGTTTCGCCATCATTTGCGATCCTGACGGCAACCAGGTCATGATCCACAAACGCAATGCGAAATGAGCCAATGTCAAGCGAACCAGATAACGAAAAAATGGTTTTGCGGGAAAGCTCCGCCGCTTGTGTGACGGGCGAGGAAGACATTGACCTGTGGCTGCTGAAGGATAGTCTGGCGAAAACGCCTTGGGAGCGGATGCAGGCCAATGACGACGCCGCGAATTTTGGCGAGTCGTTGCGCACTGCGATGAAAGAACGCCATGCAAAACTTAAGTGAGCTGACGCGGAGGCTCATCGCGTCGCAAGTTGAATTTGTTTTGGTGGGCGGATTTGCCGCCGTGGCGCACGGCGTCACGCTGATTACGCGCGATGTGGATATTTGCTGCCGATTTGGCGAAGCAAACTTGATGCGAATCCAGAGGGCGTTTGAAGATTTGCATACGACGCCCCGCTCGCATCCTGATGTGCCGCTGCAACTTACTTCGGAACAGTGCGCGAGCCTGAGAAATTTATATCTCAAAACTGATTTAGGTGTGGTTGATTGTCTGGGCGAGGTGCTGGGCGTTGGTAATTATGATGAAGTTTTTAAACAGAGCGTGGAAGTCGATCTGCCTTATGGGAAATGCCGGATTCTCGACATCGACGCTTTGATTCGCGCCAAGCAAGCCATGAACCGTAATCACGATAAAATGACCGTGATGTTTTTGAAAAAGATTAAAGAACAACAAACTTAGATTTATCATGTCCATTCTCGTTAAACCCGACACCCAGGTCCTCGTCCAAGGCATCACCGGCAGTTTTGGCGCCCGGCACACTCAGCTTTCCCTTGATTATGGCACGCGCATCGTGGCCGGGGTCACTCCCGGCAAGGGCGGCCAGGTCTTTGAGCACGCCGGCCAGAAAATTCCTATATTTGACACTGTTGGCGACGCCGTCCGCCACACCGGCGCGACGGTCTCCGCCATTTTCGTCCCGCCGCCCTTCGCCAGCGACGCCATTCTGGAGGCGGCCGACGCCGGATTGGATTTGATCGTGTGCATCACCGAAGGCATTCCTGTCAAAGACATGGTCAAAGCCAGGGAGGCCCTGCGCGGCGGCCCATCCCGGCTCATCGGGCCGAATTGCCCGGGCGTGGTGACCCCGGGAGAGGGCAAAGATTCTTTCGGCGGCTGCCGCATCGGCATCGCACCGGGCTACATTCACAAAAAGGGCCACATCGGAGTAGTCTCCCGCAGCGGCACGCTGACTTACGAGGCGGTCTGGCAATTGACCTGCCGCGGCGTCGGGCAATCGACTTGCGTGGGCATTGGCGGCGACCCTGTCAACGGCACGTCGCACCTGGACATAATCAAAATGTTCAACGACGACCCCGAAACGCACGGCATCATCATGATTGGCGAGATCGGCGGTTCGGCCGAGGAAGAGGCGGCGGAATGGATCCAAAAGAATTGCCGCAAGCCGGTGGCGGGATTCATCGCGGGGGCGACTGCGCCGCCGGGACGGCGGATGGGCCACGCCGGGGCCATCGTCAGCGGCGGCAAAGGCACGGCGGCGGCCAAAATCGAGGCCTTCCGGCAGGCCGGCATCGGCATTGCGGCCACGCCTTCCGAAATGGCCTCGACGCTGCTGAAAATGATGTAACACCATCATCTTCCTTCCGCATCCGAGCGGGCTTGCGCGGCCGCTCTTTTCTTTTCCAGCAAGGGGCGCAGGGCCGGCACGACTTCCGCGACACGCTCATAGACTTTGGCGGCCTCGCCCCAATGTTGCATGTCCTCGCAGAGGCGCGCGGCGAATTCTCCCGCGCGTTCCATCCAGTAGGGATCGATATTGCCGGGGCCGTATTTATTATCCACCACGTTGCAGTAATGTGTCAGGGCCAGTTTCGGATTGTGCTCTCTCTCGGCCACCAGGCCCAAGCCGACCTCCGCCTGGCACCGGGCGGCGGCGCTCACGCTGCCGGGCGGGAAATTGACCACCGTTTCATACATCTGCCAGGCAATGGGGAGCGTATTGGTGTCGTGCTTGTCCGCCCAGGCGCGGAAATAATCGCCTAACCGGCCCAGTGCCTCCACGGCGATCGTATTGGTGGGCGCGCCATTGGTGAAGGGCGTCAGGGCGTCGATGGCCTGGTTCAGGTCGGCCAAAGTCTGGCTGGCCTGAAATTGCTGGAAGAAAATATCGCCCAAAGCGAACCACGTGCGCGCGAGCAACTCCGGCCGCGCGTTGGTGAAGCTGACCAGGTTCGTAAAATAATCGGTCGCGTCCTTGGTTTCCTGGTTCGCCAGGGCCGACCGGCCGGCCCAGAAGCGGGCCTGGTAAGCCAGATCGCCCGCCCACGGATAGTTGTAAAACAATTTCTGATAATTCTTTTCCGCCAGGCTAAAGTCCTTTTGATTGTAAGAATAATCCGCCACCCAATTCAGCGCCCACGGCGCCAGCGCGTTGCTGGGGAAGCGGGCCAGGAAATTGGTGAAACCCATCAGCGCGTCGTTCGTCCGGCCTGCCTTGCCGCAAGCCAGCGCCAGATGGAAATCGACTTCCGGCAGCAGGGCGTCGCCGGGATGATTGGTTTCCCATTCTCGATATTGGGTGATGGCCGTGCTCCAATTGCTCTGAAAATCGTACGTGCGCGCGATGGCGTATTGCAAGGCGGGCAACCATGGCGAATGCGGCGATCTTTCCAGCACGTCGGCGAAGACTTTGCGCGCTTCGGCGTAATCATCCTTGCGATTCAAATCCTCACCCAACAAAAGGGAACCGCGGTCCCAGTAGTAATTGCCGGGATACCACTGGAGAATTTTCTCCACCGCCGCGCGCGCTCCATTCGTGTCGCCGAGCTGGATGTCCGCCTCGGCGATTTGATACAGCGCCAGGTCGAAAAGCGTGTTGGTGACTTCGGGCATTTTGTCGTAGAGGGTCAGAACAAGGCCGTAATTACTGGCAGCCAGGGAGTAATTCGTGAGCATAAACTGCGCGTCGGCCAATTTGAAACGGGCCACGGCCTGGTCTGGCGACAGGGGCAAATGGGCGGCGGCTTCGGCGAAATCCACTTTGGCGGCCGGAGTGTTGGAGGAAAGCCAATCGCACCAGCCGCGATCCAGCCGCGCCTTGGCCAGCAGGGGGCTGTTGGTGTAGTTGCTGATGACCAGGTTGAAATTGGTCAAAGCGCCGGCCAGTAGAGTTAAGTTTGTCTGCGCCGCCGCCGCCGCCTTAAGATACAATTCGCCCAGGCTGACCCGGGCCAAATCCTGCGCCGGCGCCTGCGGCGAACGCTTTCCGATCAGAGGTTCAAGCAACGGGATGGCTTGCGTCAACGAATTCATCGCCACTGTCAATTGAATGGTTCGAGCCATCGCTTGTCGCTGGGCGTCCGGCGGCTGGCTTTCCGCCAGATTTTTGGCATAGACACCGAGCGCCTCGTTGGGGCGGCCCAATTTTTCCAAAATGTCGCCTTGCAGAAGAAGGCTGGAAGCCTGCCGGGGCGGGTCGAGATCCATTTTAAACATATTGGTGCTGGCGGCCAGCGCCGCCTCGGCTTTGCCGCCGGCCAATTGCAGCCGGCACAACAAGTATTGAATGCGCCAGCGCAAATCCTGGGTCAAAGCGGATTGGTCAAGGCCAAGAATTACTTTTTCGCCGTCGTCCGGGTGGCGCTCATACAAAAGGGCTTCTCCCAGCAACAGGCGGCCCAGGGCGGCGAATTTGTTTTTTCCATCCGCGCCGGCCGCGATTTGAAAGGGGTTGTTGGTTTGTTGCAGCAAGCCGATGACGCCCGGCCAATCGCCTTGGCGCGAACGGACCTCGGCTTCGTCATAGGAGGCCTCCAGGCGCAAACTGGAGAGCGGGAAATCGCGCGCCACCCGGGCAAATCCTTCCGCCGCGCCCGTCAAATCTCCGGCGCCGGCACGCGCCGTGGCGATCCAGAAAACGTAATCCGGCTGCAAGGCGCCCGCTCCAGCGGACGCTTTTAGCAGCATGTTGATGGACTCGTTGAAATTGGATTGGTCCAGGCGCGTGCGCGCCAGATAAAGAATGGCCTCGGCCCGGCGCGGGGAGTTGGTGTACTTGGCCAGGAAATCGTTTAGGCTGCTTTCCGCCTGCGGATAACTGAGTTGGAGGAACAACCTTTTGGCGAACTGGAGGTCCTGCAACTCCTGCGCCTCGTCAGGTGGCGCGCCCAGGGCCGACCAGGCGAAACCTCCCAAACCAACAACCAAAACCGCCAGCCATAAGCCCGCGCCAGCCCATTTATTAAATAGGCCCAGGCTCATTCGCCCAATGAAGTCATGCGTCTCCATCCTTAGATTCTCCGACAAACTTGGAAATGAGGCGATTCAAAAAACAAAGGAAAAACAAAACATAGCGTCATTATGGCACATATTACAAAAAAATAATTTGCTCATTGGTCGGATTAGGTCGGATTAGGTGGGATTAGGTGGGATTAGGTCGGATTGAGGGCGGATCGGAACCCGGATTTAGGTTGGATTGAAGCCACACCGGCGGAAGGCCGGGCCGGAAATGCGTGCAACCCACGCCATCGCAGCGTCGGCCGGCAGCCGGCGCCAGAATTTTCTTGCGCTGAATTATTTTCATCATCATTTAATGAGATTACCACAACCCGCCGAAAATAAAAAACCTATGGTAGGTTTTTCAGCACGATTTTTTTTGGAGGCGCGAATTCGCCGGAAAGTTTTGCCAGACAACAACTTGCAAACGCAAAAAACCACTAAAACGTGAAAAAGTGCAAAATAAAGTGTTTTTCCTCTACGCAAAAACCCCTGTTTTCCTGCCAAAAGGCCCAAAAATGGGGGCTTTTTTGCTGTCGGACGTTTTTTAGGGCGCGGCCCAGATCAAAACGCAAAGACGCAATGGCGCAAAGACGCAAGGAGAATTTCAGATTTTATGCCGCAGCCTTGTCTTTATCCTTGCGCCTTTGCGTTGAAATTCTCCCGAAATGACGGGTCCGCTAAACGTTGAAAGCCGCTCGCCTGGCCTTATCCTTCATACTTTGAAATGGCGTCTTCGACCGCTTCGGGCACGCGCGCCAATAAGCCGGAAAGCAAGTCGTCCAATTGCGATGGACCGATGCTTTTCGACCGGCCCGCCGCCGAGGCCAGCGCGGAAAGGGTTTCCTGCGAGTAGTAAAGAAGCCCCTGGCGCAAGGGCAGCGAAAAAACGGCCAGGGTCACTCCAAACACAATGGTGTGCCAGCCATGAGCCTGGCCGGATTCCACCGCCGCCAGATAGCGTTGCACGAAACGGTCGTCGCGCAATGGCCGCAAGCGGGACAATTGCAGCCAGCCCATCCGCCGGCTCGGCGCGGCAAAGGGTGTCGAGAGCAGGGGCGCGGCCAGGCACTGATCCTGGGCCAGCAATTCCCGCAATCCGCCGCGCCGGGCATGGCCGCAAGCAGCCACGATGGCGGGCAACTCGCACGGCAGCAGCAGGCGGTCCAGATAGTCTTCCAGAAACTGACCCAGGGCCGGAGGAGCATCGAGGGCGGATGTCCAGAACTGTTCGGGCGCAAAGCCGGGTAACCCGACCTGCTGCAACAGGCCGCGAAACTCTCCCTTCAAACTCTCTGCTTCACCGCCCGCAACCCGCGATCCCGGCGCCACCACGCGCACGCTGTTTTCAGTAGTCCTCATTGAACATTCTTATTGCAAGCTACATGCGAGGTTGGCCGCGTCCAGTTGTAAAATTGCGATTTGGAAGATTTTTAAGTTGCATTTCCACGAAGCTCCTCAAACTTCCACTGGAATGCGGGTTGAAAATGGCTACAATGAGTGGCATGAGTGCGATTCGACATTGCCATCAATGCGGCTGGGAATGGAGCCTGGCTGGACAACCCGGGCGGGGCGATTCATGCCATCGTTGCAATGCCGATCTGCGGGTATGCCTGAATTGCATCAGTTACGATGCCCGCGCCGCCCACCAATGCCGCGACCGCCGGGCTGATCCGGTTTTGGAGAAAGCGGCGGGAAATTTTTGCGAATACTTTGAGCTGGCCCGGCGGACCTTCGTTCCCACGACCGCAGCCAACCCGCGCGAAAACGCCGCCCGCGACCAATTGAAAAAACTCTTCGGCGACTGACTTACGCCAACAACGCGCAGCGCAACATGTCCATCGCCTGTTGCGAGGTGGCGTATTTGAAGGTTTCGCGGTCAAATGGGTTGAACTGGCGTTTGACCACCGTTGCCTTTTCATACGCCAGACCTATGAAAACGGTCCCGACTGGCTTGGCCTCACTTCCACCCGATGGTCCAGCGATGCCAGTGACGGAAATGGCGTAATCTGCGCGGCATCTTTGGCGCGCTCCTTCCGCCATTTGGCGTGCAACGACCTCGCTGACTGCACCGTGTTCCTCCAAGGCGGCGGCGTTGACGCCCAGAAAATTCTGCTTGGCCTCATTGCTGTAGGTGACCAGCCCGCACTTCAAGACGGCCGAGGCTCCCGGCACATTGGTCAACCGATGGGCTACCATCCCGCCCGTGCAGGATTCCGCCAGGGCCAAGGTTTTGGCTTGCTCGGTGAGCATCCTTACGAGGCTCGATTCCAAAGTTTCATCGCCGACCGCATAAATGAGGTTCCCCAAAAGCTCACGCACGATTGTCTCAGCCTGACGGACCATGTTCTCCGCGCCACCACCGCGAGCCGCCAGGCGGACTTCCACTTCGCCAATTCTCGCGCAATAACCCAAATCCAATCCGGCTTCCACGAAAATCTTCAATGGGCCGGCGATTTTTTCCTCCACGAGCGATTCGCCCAGACCGGTCGTCCTCAAAATCAGACACACATATTTCTCGGCCGGCGGCAATTCCTGCGACAAAAGAGGAACGACCGATTCGGCAAACATGGGGCGCAGTTCCCGCGGCGGTCCTGGCAGGAGAATCAGCCAGGAAGCGAGTCCATCGGCGCGAAACGGATTGGGGTTGACCTCGATGGCTAGGCCGGGGGCGGTGCCGTTGGCGTTGGGCAGGATGCGCGCGCCGGCTGGGATCATGGCTTGGACTTTCGCGCTGGCCGGCATGGTGCGATGGCGTTGGGAGTAGAATTGTTCCATGCGCCCGAGAGTTTCAGGGTCGAGGGTCAATTCCCGGTAGAGAAGCTGCGCGATCAAATCCCGCGTGATGTCGTCGGAGGTCGGCCCCAGGCCGCCGGTGGTGATGACAAGATCGGCGCGGGAAAGCGAGTCGCGAACGGCCGCTTGAATCTGCCGGGCGTCGTCGGCGACGCAGGTCTGGCGGTTGACTTCATAACCCAAATCGGCCAGTTGGCGGCAAATCCATTGTTGGTGGGTGTTGAGAACGCGGCCCAACATCAATTCGCTGCCCGTGTTGATAAGCTCAATGTGCATGAAAAGAAAAAAAGCCGAAACGAAAACGTCTCGGCTTTTTGAAAGAATCTGGCGGCAACCTACTCTCGCGGAAGCTATACAACCACTACCATCGGCAAGGCTGCGTTTGACGGCCGTGTTCGGGATGGGAACGGGTCGGACCACAGCTTCATAGCCACCAAAAAAATGTTAAAAGGAACGTGCTGGAAGCGATTCCAGGAATATTCGCTGAAAACTACACATAGAAGAAGAGGGCCGCAACCCAATTCGCGAGTTGAAATCACTTTATTTCCCGTGAGGGAAAAAAAGCAATCAAGCCGCACGACCGATTAGTATTAGTCCGCTAAACAGATTACTCCGCTTGCACGCCTAACCTATCAACCCGGTAGTCTACCGGGGGTCTTTAGGGACTTGCGTCCGGGAAACAA
>Ga0302325_10012915_pt1 | contig 17873 bp, 16 predicted proteins | sample Palsa_T0_2_FD_201948 | JGI IMG/M metagenome (GOLD analysis project Ga0302325, IMG submission 201948) | Peat permafrost microbial communities from Stordalen Mire near Abisko, Sweden - Palsa_T0_2 | ecosystem: Environmental > Terrestrial > Soil > Palsa > Peat permafrost | place: Sweden: Abisko...
CGGCAGCTGGCCTAATACGAACGTGGCGCTGCTGCTGGTGGTGGCGGTGGTCGCGGTGGCGGCCCTCGGCAACCGGGTCGCGGGCGCGCTGGCGGCGGTCTCCGCCGCGGCCTGGTTCGATTTCTTCTTCACCCAGCCCTACGAGCGCTTCACCATCCGTCATTCATCCGACGTGACGACGTTCGCGCTGCTGCTGGCGGTCGGCATTGCCGTGTCGCAGCTGGCGGCCCACGCCCGTCACCTCAAGGCGGTGACGGTCGCCGACGCCGGCTACCTGGCGCGGATCGTCGACAGCGCCGCCCTTACCCAGTCGGCGGGCTCACCCGACGCCGTTGTCCAGCACGTGCGCAAGCAGCTGACCGACCTACTTGACCTCGCGGACTGCCGTTTCGAGTACGGGACGCTGATCGGCCAGCCGCCGCGGCTTGAGCCGGACGGCTCGATCCTGACCCGCCACGGCCACTGGCCGGTTGACGTCGTCGGGCTGCCGACCGAGGAGATCGAGCTGCGGACCTTCAGCAACGGGCAGTACTGCGGCCGGTTCATGATGCGACCGAACCCGGGCTCCAGCCCCTCGCAGCGCGCCCGGCTGGTCGCCGTAACCCTGGCCGACCTGGCCGGGCACGCGCTCGGCGCCACCGCGGGAGTGTTAGCCGCGCTTCTTGGAGTTGTTGCCGCCGCCCTGGTTGTCGCCGTAACGCTGGCGGAACCGCTCGACCCGGCCGGCCGTGTCGACCACGCGGGACTTGCCGGTGTAGAACGGGTGGCTCGCGGACGAGATCTCCACGTCGATGAGGGGATAGGTGTTGCCGTCTTCCCATTCGATCGTGCGGTCGCTCGTCAGCGTGGACTTCGTGAGGATCGAGAAGTCCGCTGAGCGGTCCCTGAAGACGACGGGGTGATAGTCGGGGTGAATGTCCGGCTTCATGAGCAGCCTCCCTGCAAGCGAGATAACGCTCATTAACGTGCTGATGGCCGGAGTTGTTCCATCCGGCGAACGGTTACCGGGGAGCCGACGGCGTGGAGGGCGTCGACCGAGCCGACGGAGCCGCGTCGGTATCGGCGTCGGCGTCGGCGGCCGGGTCGCCGTAGCTAACGTCGATCACCTGGTCCTTGCGCCGCTGCTCGGCGCGGACGATGTAGGTGAGCACCTCACGGTCGGCCTCGGTCGGCTCGGTGCTCATGGGCAGCGCCCGGGGATACAGCTTGCGGGCCAGGACCGGGTTCAGCTCCGCCGCGTAGAGGCTGAGCTTGGCCAGCAGCAGCAGGAACGCGACGATGCCGATGACCGTGCCGAACGCGCCGTAGGTGGACGAGGCGTTCTTCAGCTGGTGGGTCACCAGCCCGGTGCCGACCGTGATCAGCGCGGTGAACACCACCCCGCCCAGGATCGCGCCGGGCAGGTGCCCGCGCGGGCCCACCACCTTGGCGGTCAGCAGCGTGAAGGTGGCGAAGTACAGCGCGCAGTTGAGTATCAGCAGGCCCGCCAGGACAGGGATCCTGATCGCGTAGTTGGACGTGCCACCGGTGATGTAGGTGGTGACGAACGCGTTGATGAGGAACGCGACGCCGATGGTGAACAGCCCGGCCAGGCTCCGCCCGAGCCGGGGCAGGAAGCCGGTGCGCTCGACCCGCGGGATGTTCCAGACCGTGGCCATCGCCAGCTGCGCGGTCTGGGTGACGCCCTGGGAACCGTAGATCAGCCCGATCAGCCCGACCGCCAGCCCGAGCGCGCTGCCGTTCAGCTTTGCGTCACTCCCCGGCTGGAAGTTGGAGCCGATCACCGGGAACTCGTGCAGCGTGTTCACCAGTCCGTTCCCGAGTGAGGCCTGGCCGATAAGCCCGAAAATCGTGACCACGACCAGCAGCAGCGGGAAGATCGCGAGGAACCCGTACCAGGCCAGCGCGACCACCACCAGGTTGGCGTTATCGTCGCCGAACTTCTTCACCACCGCGTAGGGCACGCCGGCCCAGCGGTGGTGCCGCTGGAAGGCGTCGACGGCGCCAATCGACTTGCGGAGCGGCTCGACCGGGTTCACCATAACGCCCTGCTTCCCCCTACCTGCGAAAACTAACACCCCTAGCGGACGCGAGCCGGGTACCGCCCCTGCCCGGCCCAGGGCTGGCGGCGTGGATCGTCAGCGCCAGTGGGCGGTGACCTCGTCGCGGGGTGGTTCGGTGGTCAGGCCGGCCGGGGCGGCGAACAGGCGGGTGTTGCCGGTGGCGGCGGGGTCGTAGCGGGGCCAGCCGGGATCGAACTCGGGGCCGAGGGGGTCGGCCGCGAATACCGCCCGGTACGCCGCTCCGCCCGCCTCGACCTGGGCCTGCGCGAGCCGGTTGGCGGGGACGACGTAGATCGCGTCGGTGAGGAAGACCGTGCGCAGCTCGATCAGGCCCGCGCGCGGATGGCGGGCGCGGTAGGCGGCGAGCAGTTCGGCGGGCTGGTCAATCCCGGCCTGGCGGATGTCGGTCAGCAGGTCGTTGTCGTCGGCCGGGGCGAAGCCGGGGAGCGCTTGGAACGTCCTGATCTCGTCGCGGTTGGTGCTGATGAGCAGGGGCAACTGGGCGGCGGCACCGGCCCGCACGGCGTCGGCGGGGTGACGCGGCAGCACGCTGCCGTCGAGCACGACGCCCCAGGCGCGGCCGCCGGGGAGGTTGCGGCGGCCGATGTCAGATTCGGTGACGGCGCCCTGCGAAAAGAGCAGGCGCTCGACCGGCACGTCGAGGAGGTCCTTGACCGAGGAGAGGCCGAGCACGGTCAGCAGGTCCTCGGCGATGGCGGTGGCGGTCGCGGCGGAGAAGACCCGTTCGGTGCTGCCGCTGCTGAGAATCGCGCGGTGGAAGGTGCCCGCGGCGGCGGGGGCGGCGAGCAGAGCGCCGACAGAGAACGCGCCCGCGGACTCGCCCGCCAGGGTGACGTTGCCCGGGTCGCCGCCGAACGCGGCGATGTTTTCGCGCACCCAGTGCAGCGCGGCGATCTGGTCCTGCAGGCCCAGGTTGGTCGACCCGGCCCATTCGGGGCCGCCGAGGTCGGCCAGGTGCAGCCAGCCGAGCGCGCCGAGGCGGTAGTTCATGGCGACGACGACGGTGCCGGTGGCGCGGCCGAGGTTGGCGACGTCGGTCATGGGCGGAGAGGCGGTGCCGACCTCGAACCCGCCGCCGTAGATCCAGACGATCACCGGGCGCGGTGCCGCCCTGGGCCGGGGCCGGCGGCACCACGTCCGTCTCGACCACCCCGCTCCACGGCTCGAGCGGCTGCGGCGGGCGCAGCCGCAGCGCGCCCACCGGCGGCTCGGCGAAGGGGACGGCGTTGAACAGGATGCCGCTCGGCACCTGCTGACCGCGGACGAACCCGGCGCTGGTGGTGGTCGTGGTGGGGTCGCTCATCGTGGCTCCTGTCGTTCGGGAAGTTCCAGCTCAAGCAGGCACGAGCTAAGGCTCTTGCCGTGCACGTCCAGGTTGAGGGTGCGGGTGGCGCCGCCGTCGAGCGCGTCGTGGAGGACGAACTTGAGCGCGTGCAGCCGGGGCAGCTCATAGCGGTCCACCGGCCCGGGGAGGATGTCGGCGAAGTGCTCGCGCACCCGTTCGGCGGTCAGCTGCTGGCGCAGGAACTCGTAGTCGCCCGGCTGGTAGGCGATGACGGAGATGTCGGAGGTGTTGCCCTTGTCGCCGGCTCGGGCGTGCGCGAGCTCATGCAGCCTCATGTCGTTTTACGCCTCCAGGACCGTGATCATGGCGGTGACCAGGTGCCGGGGCAGGAGCACCGAGGCGATGGCGACGCTGTCGGTGGCGCGGGCGGTGGCGCCCGCGCCACCGGCCGGCCCGTTGAGCCACAGCGCCGAGACCTCGCGGCCGATCCGGCGGGCGTGTTGGAGGGTGGCGGTGCGGGCGGCGACCCGGGCGCGCACCTCCCGGGGCTGCTGCTGCGCGGTGGCACCGCCCGCGCCGCGATGGACCGCGTCCACCCCGATCAGCTCGAACCGGGCGTCGCCGGTGGGCACGCCGGTCAGCTCCAGGCGCTCGCGCACCAGGTCGAGGGCGAGGCGCCCGCGGGCTTCGGCGTTGGCGCCGGCGTAGGAGATCTCGCCCTCGCCGAGGTACCCGTCGAGGTAGCCGACCGACACCTTGAGCGCGTCCGGGCGCCGGGTGCCGGTGATGCCGGCGACCGCGACCTCGTCGGGGCCGGCCTGGGTGAGGCAGGCGCCAGAGAAGTCCGCCACCGCGTCGGCCGACACGTAGGCGGCGGGGTCGTGCACCTCGTAGAGCAGCTGCTCGGTGCAGGTGCGCACGGTCACCCGGCCGCCCGAGCCGGGCACCTTGGCGATCGTGAACGAGCCGTCCGCGGCGACCTGGGCGATGGGGAACCCGAGGCGGGCGAGGCCGGGGACGTCCTTGACCCCGGGGTCGGCGAAGTAGCCGCCGGTGACCTGGCCCGCGCATTCGAGCAGATGGCCGACGCAGACGCCCTTGCCCATCAGGTCCCAGTCGTCTAGGGGCCAGCCGAACGCGTGGACCAGCGGGGCGAGGTAGAGGGAGGGATCTGCGACCCGTCCCGTTATCACGACGTTTGCCCCGTCCGTCAGCGCTGCGCCCATGTTGGTGATGATCTTGATCCCCGAGCGGGCGCAGGGCGCGAGCACCGCGTCCATCCGCTCTTCCAGCCATTCGTTGAACCCGGCCCGCCGGTCGCGCCGCCGCTCGCGCTGCGCGAGCGCGATCGTCCGCTCGGCCAGGCACTCCCGGGGCTAGTATCCGGCCCTCCGGGCTCACGGTGCCACTATCAATTGGCAATCGACTTATGCTCTGAAAGCATGAGTCTGACGTTGCATCAGTTCGAGGTCTTCCAGCGGGTCGCGCTGACCGGGTCCTTCACCCAGGCCGCGGCCGACCTCAGGCTCAGCCAGCCGGTCGTGAGCAGGACCGTCGGGGACATCGAGCGCCACCTGGGCGCCCGGCTGCTCGAGCGGACCACCCGCAGCGTGGAGATGACCGCCGCCGGACGCGAGTTCCTGGCCGTAGCGGACAGCATTCTGGAGAACTGCCGGGTGGAGCTCAACCGGTTCTCCGCCTACCGCGCGGGAGAGCACGGGCACATCACGATCGCCGCGCTGCCTTCGGTCGCCGCGGTGCTGCTGCCGCCGCTCGCGGCCGGGTTCCTGGCCGAGCATCAGGGCATCAGCCTGCATCTGCTCGACGGCACCACGCGCGAGGTCCTCGGGCACCTCCGCTCGGGTACAGCCGACCTCGCGGTCACCGATCAGAGCCCGGCCTCGGCCGGGCTTGACGTTCACCCGCTGGTCGAAGAGCGGGTGGTGGCCGTCTTGCCGACGGGCCACCGTTACAGCTCCCGATCGTCGCTGAGCTGGGCGGACCTTGCGGTCGAGCGGTTCATAGCGTTCAGTCTGGACAGCAGCGTGCGGCGGCTGACCGACCTTGGCTTCGCCCAGGCCGGCGTCGAGCCGGAGACGCTGATGGAGACGAGGGCGGTCGCGACTGCGGGCGGGATGATCGCGACCGGGCTCGGCATCAGCGCCATGCCGGAGTTGGTGCTGCCGCTGCTGTCCTTCACGAACGTCATCACCCGCCCGCTTGAGCGTCCGCTGATGACCAGGAAGCTGGCGCTGCATCTAAGGCCAGGGGAAGTACTCCAGCCGGCCGCGCGACAGTTCGCCGACCACCTGGTATCGGCGTCAAGCACCGTTCAAGGCGCGGGTGATGCCGGGTTGAGCCGACGGACCGGATCTGGTCCCGGAACTCAACCCGTGCGGTGACGGCGGCGGCGCGCTTCGTCAGTACTGTCTGATGAGTCACGCCGGCCACCCCTGCCGGCACCAGATAGGAACGGACACGAGCATGTTTATCAGCGCCATCATCAGGATCGTCGTTCGACTGCTGCGCGGCGGGCAGGGGCAGGGGCAGGGCCAGTCCTCGGGCCGGGACGGCGGCGCCGCGGGCCGCCGCGCCGCGCGGAGGACGAGGCGAGGTCGGTAGGCGCTATTCGGGCTGGGCCAGCTGCGAGCCGGGCAGGAGCTGCGCCCAGCCGATGAGCCGGGCCCAGAGCCGTTCGCGGGCGGGCTCGACGTTGTGGTTGTGGCCGGCGTTCGCGAGCACGAACACGGTGACGTCGCCGGAGGCCGGGAACTCGGCCGGTATCGCGTGGTGGTCGACCGCGATGTCGCGCTGGCCGACTCCGATGAAGACGGGGACGTCGATCCGGACGGCGGCGTGACGGGCGCTGCCGGGGACCATGGAGGCAAAGCCCACGACCGCGAGCAGCGGCGCCCGCGCAGCGGCCAGGGCCTGGTGCGCGTCGGCGGGCAGGGTAGCCGCGATCAGCAGCCGCGACGTGCCGCGGGGCAGCACCGTCAGCGGCTCGGCGTGCTTGCGCTTGGCTCCCTCGATGAGCGCGGGGGTGAGCGGCCCGGGCCGCGAGGCGAGCGCCCGCGCGTCGTCGTCCAGGTACTCGGGCAGCCCGCGCCCGGACCAACCAAGCACGGCGATGCCGTCGAACTGAGGTCGCGCCGCCTGCTGGTGAATGAGCACGTGGGCGCCCGCCGAGTGGCCGACCGCGACGACCGCTTGCGGCCGCAGCGGCGGCAGGCCGGCCACGCCGCCCGACGCAAGGAGGCCGAGCACGCGCTCCACCGCCGCCGCGTTCACCCGCGCGACCGTCTCCGGCGAGAGCGTCCAGGCATCGTCAGGCACATCGCTGCCGCCGACGCCCGGATGGTCCGCCAGCACGACGACAAAGCCGCGTTCGCACGCGTACTCGGCGAAGCTGTAGCCGGGGGCGGCCAGGTCGAAGTAGCGACGCGACATACCGCCGCCGGGGAAACAGCAGATCACCGGGGACCGCGGGTCCAGCCCGGCCGCGGGCGCGACCACCTCAAGCGCGACCGCGCGGCAGCCGGCCGGGGCGACGTCGCTGACGTCGACGCGCAGCGTGATCCGGATCATGGTGCCGGCTCAGCGCTCGCGCTTGCTCTCGGCCTCGATCAGCATCCCCAGCGCCTCGGCCAGCAGCCGGCGCTGCTCGGGGAACTGCTGCGGCTGCTCGACCTGGTCGGGCAGGGTCTCCAGCATCACGTGGCTGAGGGCGAGACCGCGCAGCGCGTGGAACAGCAGCGACCGCAGCGCCGGGCGCCGGATGCCGGTCCCGGCCAGGACCTGCCGCCGCAGGCGGCGCAGCTCCGGGTTGGCCGACTCGCTGATGCGGGTCATCGTCTCGCGCGTCTGCTGCGACGTCCGCGGGTCGTGCGCGAGGTTGATCAGGACCTGGCTGAACGCGAGGTAGTCGACCGAGCCGTAGTAGCGCGTCAGGATGTCCATGTACGAGGCGATGCGCTCGGTCACCGTGCCGCCGTCGATCTCGGCCGTCAGCAGCACCTCGTTCAGGCGGCGGGTGCCCTCCTCGAGCACCGCCAGCATCAGCGCCTCGCGGGTGCCGAAGTGGTACTGGATCACGCCCCAGGTGACCCCGGCCCGCTCGGCGATGGCATTCGAGCTCGCCCGGTAGAAGCCCTGGTCGAGAATGCAGGCGATGGCGGCTTCGATGACCCGCTTGCTTGTCGTCCCGTCCGCCTGCATGCAGGCAATTCTAGTAAGCGCAATGGGTCTAGTAAGCGCAGTGGGTCTAGTAAGCGCAGTGGGTCTAGTAAGCGCAGTGGGCCGCTTCACGGCGAATCGCCGCGCACCAGCCGCAGCGCGGCGGTGGGGCACTCATCGACCACGTCGCGCAGCAGGTCGTCGTCGCCGTCGACCGGGCCGATGACCGTCGCGGCGCCGTCGTCGCCGATCGCGAACACCTCGGGCTTGGCGTGCACGCACGCCCCGGTCGCCATGCACCGGTCCCGGTCCACCTCAACCCGCCAGATCGCGGTCCTGCCGGTCATGCCGCGCCCGTCTGCACCATCATCGTGGTGATGCGCCGGGCGTTGAAGTGCATCGGGTCGTACTCGATCTCGCCCACGAGCTCGGCCCCGTCGCCGAAGCGCCGCTCGAACTCCTCGATCATGAGCTTGCCCTGCGCCTTCACCAGGTTCAGGCCGATGCACAGGTGCGGCCCGGCCCCGAACACGATGTTGCCCGAGTGGTTGCGGGTGATGTCGAACCGGTGCGGGTCGGGCCACTTGGCCGGGTCGACCCAGGACGGCCCGAGCATCGGCATCACGAACGAGCCCCGCTCAAGCACCTGGCCGCCCAGCTCGACGTCCTCGAGCGGGAAGCGCGGGATCGCGCCGAACTTGCCGTGCGCGGACCAGCGCAGGATCTCCAGGATCGCGCCCTCCATCAGCTCCGGCCGCCGGCGCAGCAGCGCGCGCTGGTCCGGGTGCGTGAGCAGCGCCCGGATGGCGAGCGTGTGCAGGTCCACCGCGGTGTCCGCGCCCGCCGTCACCAGGGCCATGATCACCGCGAGTATCTCCAGGTCGGACAGGCTCTCGCCGTCGATCTCGGTCGTGACCAGGGTGCCGATGAAGTCGTCACCGGGGTCGGCCGACCGCCGCCGCGCGACGATGGCGTCGAGCAGGTACTGCAGGCCGGGCAGCGACCCCTCGATGTAGCTGTCCCGCTCCGCCGCGTGCATCGGGTCCTGCGCCCGGTTGAGGTTCCAGCCGAGCCCGTGCTCGAACAGCGTCTCGGCGGCCGGCGGCACCCCCACCATCCGCGCGATCGAGCGGATCGGCACCTTGGCCGCGATCTCGGCCGCCACGTCGAACAGCCCGGGGTTCTCGATCTCGTCGAAGATGCCGCTCACCGAGTCCCGGATGCTGACCTCGATCTGGTCCATCACCCGGCGGGAGAACGCCGGTGCGGTCAGCCGCCGCAGCCGCATGTGCGCCGCGGGCCCGACGTTGTTCATGGCCCGCTGGTGGACCTGGTCGTAGAGGGTGTCCTGGCCCAGGCGGCTGGGCTGGTAGTTGTTCCAGTCCTCCATCCTGGTGCTGAACTTGGGGCTGCGGAGCACGAACGCGGCCAGCTCGTGCGGCGACACCATCCAGGCCCCGATGTCCCGGTGGAACGCCACCGGGTACTCGGACAGCATCCGGTCGAGCACCGGGAACGGGTCGGTCATGAACGCCATGTCGAACGGGTTGTAGACCGAGAAGTCGATCTCCACCCGACCGGGCGCGGTGGCAGTGCGGGCCATCGTCGTCTCCTAGTGATTCAAGTAGTCAGAACGGACCGTGATTCCACCAGGTCCGCGATGGACTGATCGTCATAGCCGAGCTCGGCCAGGATGGCGGCGGTGTGCTCACCGGCCAGGCAGGGGCCGCGGACGACACCGCCGGGATGGCGGGCCAGGTCGACCAGGAGCCCCGGCTGTGCCAGCCGACCGACCCCGGGCACGTCGGCCTCGGCGATCCAGCCCCGGCGGCGGATCTCGGGGTCGTCGAAGAGCTCGGTGGAGTAGGTCCGGGAGACGATCTCGCACGCCAGTCCGCGCTTGTCGATGACCGCGGCCAGGTCGGCGGCGGTCCAGCGGGCGAAGACCGGCTCGAGCGCCGCCCGCAGCTCGGCGTCGTGGCGCTGCCGGGCGGCCGCCGTCGCGAACCGGGGGTCGCCCGCCAGCGCGGGCGCGTCGAGCGCCTGGCCCAGGTCGGCCCAGGCGTCGTCGGTGAGCACCGCGACGCAGGCCCAGTCGTCATCGGCCAGCCGGTACAGGCCGCGCAGGGCGGACAGCCCGCGCTGGGCGGCGTCGATCCGGGGCCGGTCGACCGGCGAGCCGTCGGCCAGGCTGAGGGCGTAGGAGGTCAGCAGCAGGGTCGCGTTGATGATCGCGGTGCCGACCCGCTGCCCGCGCCCGGTGCGCTCCCGATGGTAGAGCGCCTGCATCACCGCGATCGCCCACAGGTAGCCGTTGCCGGTGTCGCCCAGGTTGACCCGGCTCCAGAACGGGGGCATCCCGAGGCGGCAGGCGCCGTCCTCGTACTCCGTCCCCGCCAGCGCGTTGGCGGTCTGGTCGGTCCCCGGCCGGGTCGAGCGGGGTCCGTCCTCGAAGCCGCGGGTGTGACAGTAGATCAGCCCAGGGAAGCGGTCGCGCAGCTGCTCCCAGCCGATGCCGAGGCGCTCGGCCGCGCCGGGCCGCATGTTGTGCGCCACCACGTCCGCCGTCGCCAGCAGCCGGTCGAGGACCGCGCGCGCGGCCGGGTCCTTGAGGTTGAGCGCGATGCTGCGCTTGCCCCAGTTGGTGGCCAGGCCCATGTGCGTGCGCGCCCAGTACCCGTCGTGCAGCGCGTGCACCTTGATCACGTCGGCCCCGAGGTCGGCCAGCACCCGCCCGCCCCAGGGCCCGGCCACGCCCAGCCCGAGGTCGAGCACCCGAATGCCGTCAAGCGGACCGCGCGGCAGCGGCGCAGCGCCGGTCGGCCGCGTTTCCACCGGCGGCGCCTCCGGGCCCAGGCCGGCCAGCACCTCGGCGGTGTGCTGGCCCGGGCGCGGGGCCGGCCCGCGGACCGCGCCGGGGGTCTCGGAGAACTCGAGCAGCACGCCCGCGTGCCGGATCGGCCCCAGCTCGGGATCGGTCACCTCGACCACGCAGCCCTGCTTGAGCAGGGCCGGGTCGCTGAACGCCTCCTCGGGCGAGCGGACCAGGGCGATGCCGAGGTTGCGGGCGGCGCCGAAGGCGACCCACTGGCCGCTCGGGAACTTACCGAAGGCCTCCCGCAGCAGCTCGTGGTAGTAGTACAGCACCACCAGGTCCCCGGCGTCCATGCCGATGCGGACGCCGTGACCGGCTCGCATGTCGTCCTTCTGACCGTCGATCACGAGCTCGTCGGCTTCGGCCGCCTCGAGTACGAGGGTGGGGCGGATCGTCCAGAAGTGGACCCAGCGGCCGTCGGCGCACTCGAACAGGCCCTCGGGGGCGCGGCGGTCCGCCACCCACATCCAGTACCCCTCGGCCTCCGGGTGCTCGGCCCGCTGCCAGTTCGGCCCGGCCGCCGCCAGCGCGCCGCGCAGCAGCGAGGTGTCGACGTGGTCGCCCAGGCCGGTCAGCGCCCGCGCCCGCAGCGCGGCGCTGATGCCGGCGGCGGCCAGGTAGGCGGCGCCGACGCTCGGCCACAGCGAGCGGACGAACACCGGCCCTTCCTGGCCGAACCGGTTGGCGGGCAGGTCGGGCAGCTCAAGGTCGGGCAGCGGGACCGGCGCGCCGCTGATCCGGTTCAGCGCCGTTCCCGGCACGCCGCGCTGCTCCCACTGCAGGCCGGTGCGCGCGGCGACGAGCGCGTCGGAGGCCGGGCGCTGGTCGTCGGGGCCGTAGCCGCCGATCGAGCAGGACACCAGCCGCGGGTTGCGCGTCGCCAGCGCTGCCGTGTCGATGCCGAGGTCGGTCGCCACCCCGGGCGGGAGCGACTCGATCAGCACGTCGGCGGTCGCCGCCAGCCGCCGGAGGATGTCGCGATCGGCGGGTGAGCTCAGATCGAGCGCGACGCTGCGCTTGCCCCGGTGCCACACCCGGTAGGCCGTGCGATCGACCTCGGACCGGGCGCCGGTCTCAACCAGGACCACGTCGGCGCCCGAGTCGGCCAGCAGCATCGACGTCATCGCCCCGGCCGGGCCGCTCGACAGGTCGAGGACCGTAAGGCCGGCCAGCGGCCCCGCCCCGGAGATCATCGAATCGGCCACAGCTCCTCCAGAATATACATATAATATATTCTCTCAACAGTCACGCGGGTCCCGCTCCTGCCCGTTGCCAGGCCGGTGACACGACCATAGCATCTACTATGGGGCAATGACAGACATGAGCGCGCCCGCTCTGCGCCCGGCCCCGGCCGTCACCGAGGACAACCTTTTCTTCTGGGAAGCGGCCAGGGACGGCCGGCTGGTGGCGCAGCGCTGCCGGTCGTGCGGCCTGCTCAGGCACCCGCCGCGAACGGCCTGCCCGGCCTGCCAGTCGCTCGACACCGAGATCGCCGAGCTGAGCGGCGCGGGCGAGATCTACAGCTATTCGCTGCTGTGGCACCCGCGCAGCCCGCGCTTCGACTACCCCGTCATCGCCGTCCTGGTGGACCTGGCCGAAGGCATCCGGGTGCTGTCGAACCTGGTCGGCGCCGAACCCGGCGACGTGCGGATCGGCCGACCGGTCACGGTCGAGTTCGCGCCGTGCGAAGGGGATCTGGCGCTGCCGGTTTTCCGCCTCACCGGGGACGCGGCGTGAGCGGCGCGAGCGGGCACGGCGTCGGCGGCAGGGCCGCCATCGTCGGGGCCGGGTCGACCGAGTTCTCCCAGCAGGCCGGGCGCAGCGAGACCCGGCTGGCGACCGAGGCGATCCTCGGCGCGCTGGCGGACGCGGGCCTTTCCGTGGCCGACGTCGACGGCCTGGTCAGCTACACGATCGACCCGGTGGAGGAGACGGAGCTGGTGCGCGGCCTCGGCATCCCGCAGATCCGCTGGTCGAGCCGGGTGCCCTACGGCGGCGGTGGATCGCAGGGGGTGCTGTTGCACGCGGCCGCGGCGGTGGCGGCGGGCGCGGCCGATACCGTCGTCGCCTATCGGGCGGTCAAGGCGCGGTCGGGAAACCGGTTCGGCGCCGCCCGGGCGGGCATCCCCCCGTCGTCGTCGCACTCAGGAACCACGGCGGGCCAGTGGGCCGCGCCCTACGGGGTGCTCACCCCCGCGTCCTGGCTCTCGCTCAACGCCACCCGCTATATGCACCGGTTCGGCGTGACCAGCGAGGACTTCGGCCGGGCGGTGGTCCAGCTGCGGGCCTACGCCGCCACCAACCCGGCCGCCCGATTCTTCGGCCGCCCGATCACGCTGGCGGACCATCAGGCGTCGCGCTGGATCGCCGAGCCCGCGATCCGGCTGTTCGACTGCTGCCAGGAGACGGACGGAGCGGTCGCCTTCGTGATCACCGGCAGGGAACGGGCAGCGGACGCGCGGGCACCGGTCACGATCGCCGCCGCGGCCAGCGCCGCCCTGCTCGGGCAGGAGATCGCGACCGACCACTACTCCCCCGACCTCTCGGTCATGGACGGGTCGGCCGCGCTGGCGCGGCTCCTGTTCGACCACGGTGACATCAAGCGAACCGACGTCGACGTGGCGCTGATCTACGACGCCTTCTCCCCCATCCTGTTCATGCAGCTGGAGGGGCTCGGTTTCTGCCGCCCGGGCGAGGCCAGGGACTTCATCGCCGACGGCAACCTGGGCCCGGGCGGCAGCCTGCCCTGCAATACCAACGGCGGCCTGATCGGCGAGGGCTACATCCACGGCCTCAACCTGACCCTCGAAGCCGTCAGGCAGCTCCGGGGCACCGCCGCCAACCAGCTCGCGGACGTCCGCACCGTCCTGGTCAGCGCGAGCAGGACGGGCGTGCTGCTGACCCGGTGACCCGAGGCTCAGCCGACCAGCTCGAAGACGGCGGCCAGGCCCTGGCCGCCGCCGATGCACATCGTCTCCAGGCCGTAGCGGACCTGGCGGCGGCTCATCTCGCGCAGCATCGTGGTGAGGATGCGGCAGCCGGTGGCGCCGACCGGGTGGCCGAGTGAGATGCCTGAGCCATTCACGTTCAGCCGTTCGTCGGCGCCGTCGACGCCCCATTCGCGCAGGCAGGCGAGCACCTGGGCGGCGAACGCCTCGTTCAGCTCGATCAGGCCGATGTCGTCCAGCTTGAGGCCGGCCCGGGTCAGCGCGCGGGCGGTGGCCGGGACCGGGCCGATGCCCATCGTGGCCGGCGGCACCCCGGCGACCGCCCAGGTGACCAGGCGGCCGAGCGGCCGCAGCCCCAGCTCGGCCGCCCGCTCGGGGTGGGTGACCACGCACACGGCGGCGCCGTCGTTCTGACCGCTGGCGTTGCCCGCGGTCACGGTGGCGGCCGGGTCGCTCCGGCCGAGGACCGGCTTGAGTGCGGCCAGCTTCTCCGCCGTCGTGTCGGCGCGCGGATGCTCGTCGGTGTCCACCACCGTCTCGCCCTTGCGGCCGCGCACGGTCACCGGGACGATCTCCTCGGCGAACCGGCCGTCAGCCTGCGCCGCCACCGCCTTGCGGTGCGACGCCAGCGCGAGCGCGTCCTGCTCGGCCCGGGCGATGCCGTACTCGCGCCGCAGGTTCTCCGCCGTCTCCAGCATGCCGCCCGGCACCGGGTAATTCACGCCGCCGGCGGTGACCCGACCGCGGGCAAGCCGGTCGACCAGGGCGGTCTCGGCCCCGCGCACCCCCCAGCGGATGCCGGTGGTGTAGAACTCGGCCTGGCTCATGCTCTCCGTTCCCCCCGCCAGCACCACGTCCGAGACCCCGGTCTGCACCTGCATCGCCGCGTTGATCACCGCCTGCAGCCCCGAGCCGCAGCGCCGGTCCAACTGGATCCCCGGCACCTCCACCGGCATCCCGGCGTCGAGCGCCGCCACCCGGCCGATCGCCGGGGCCTCGCCGTTCGGGTAGCACTGGCCGAGGATCACGTCGTCGACCACGCCCGCCTCGAGGCCGGTGCGGGCGAGCAGCGCGCGGATGACCACCGCGGCCAGCTCCGCGGCGGGCACATCGCGCAGCACACCGCCGTAGCCGCCCACCGGCGTTCGCAGCGGCTCGCAGATCACGACATCGCGCAGGGAAGCCGTCATGGGCACTCCAGAGGTCGGACCGGCCGCGGCAACCACGCCGGGAAGCGCGTCACCGCCGATGGACTCGCAAAAACCATATCAAGGATAAAATATTCATCGCTGGGGGTGACGGCCGCGCCCGTCCCTCTTGACGCGGCCACGCGTTCGACTCATTGTTGAAGTAGTTTCCGAAACTGCTTCGACAATGATCGGGGGTCACCGGTGACTACCGCCGACGTCCCGTTGCGGGCGGCCCGCAGCGGTGCGACCGCCTGGCGCAACCTGCCGGGCCTGCCCATGCCCCGCAACCTCGCGCAGCTGGGCGACCCCGGGCTGCGGCCGCGGGTGCTGCGCAACCGGGCCGGCCGTTTCCCGTTCCCCGTCCCCAACGGCTGGTTCATCGTCGCCGCGACCGCGGACCTGATGCCGGGCGAGGTCACGCCGCTGTACTACTTCGGCCGGGAGCTCGTGCTGTTCCGCGGCAGCGACGGCGTCCCGCACCTGCTTGACGCGCACTGCCCGCACCTGGGCGCGCACCTCGGGGTGGGCGGGCAGGTCGAGGGGTCCTGCCTCCGCTGCCCGTTCCACGGCTGGAAGTTCGACGGCGAGAGCGGCCGCTGCGTGGACGTGCCCTACGACGACGTCGAGTACATACCGAAGACCGCGACCGCCCGCTCCTATCCGGTCGTGGAGCGCAACCAGATGATCTGGGCGTGGCACCACCTGCGCGGCGGGAGGCCGTTCTACGAGGTGCCTGAGGTGCCTGAATTCAACGACCCCGGGTGGCAGCCGATCCTGATCCGCGACTTCGAGGTCGCCACCTGCGCCCAGGAGATGGCCGAGAACAACGTCGACCGGGCGCATTTCAAGTTCGTGCACGGCACCGACGCCGTCCCGGAGGAGGAGTTCGTCATCGACGGCCACTACAAGCGGTCGGTCGGCCGGGGCGGCACCTTCATCCGTGAGGGGTACGGGCTCGGTCTCGGCGTGCTGCGGGTGCAGGGCGTGACCACGTTCGTGTCGAGCACCACGCCGGTCGACACCGACAATGTGCACGTCCGCTGGATCTTTACCGCGCCCGCCGCGCTGGGCGAGGCCGCCCTGCTCAAGGTGGCCGACAGCTTCTGCGAGGGCGTTACCCAGGACCTGCCCATCTGGGAGAACAAGATCTACAAGGAGCCGCCGGTGCTGCGGCCGTCCGAGAAGGACGTCAGCGACCAGCGCCGCTGGGCCAGCCAGTTCTACTGCCTTCCCGACGAAGAGGAGACGTCATGAGCCTGACCCGCTGGGTGCAGCAACCGCGCGGCGAATCGCCGCTCGCCACCGGCGTGCCGTCGCTGCCCAACCTTGAGGTCGTGTACCTGACTGATCCCGACGCGCTCGCCGAGGTGCTTCCGCCGCCGCTGTCGGCCCCGCCGCAGCCCCGGGTGCACGTGCGCATCACCGACATCGACCTGAAGTTCGGCCATCACCGGCACAAGGAACTGGTCGCCTACTTCGCGGTCGACGCCGTGCTCGACGGCGAGCCGGGTGAGTACCCGCTGCTGATCCCGATCGACCTCGAGGCCGCCGTGTCGATCAGCCGCGAGCGATTCGGCGAGCCGAAGAAGCTGGCCGACATCACGCTGACCCGTGACACCGGCGGCCTGGTGCATGGCTCGGTCACCCGCCAGGGGGTGACGTTCATCGAGATCAACGGCCGCGTCACCGGCGATCTCCCGGTTCCTGCCCCGTATCCGGCGAGGCAGTTCTGGTTCAAGTTCATGCCCGCGGTCGCAGGGATCGGCTTCGACGGCGACCCGCTGCTCGTACGCCTGGAGCAGGTGCGCAAGCCCGAGCGAGTGGAGAACATCGAAGGCGAGCTGATCCTGCGCGAGCTGGCCGGCTGCCCCGTGGTGGACCTGCCGATCCGGCAGACCCTCTCAATCCAGTGGGCGCAGCGGTCAAGCGACAACAAGCCCAAGGTCGTCGGCCCGGTGGACCCGACCGCCTTCGCCCGGCACGTTCCCATCCGCTATCACTGAGCCTGACGAGGAGTTTCGCCATGAGCGACCGGTACGTCCTCATCTCAACCGACAGCCACGCGGGGCCCACCGCGGAGACCTACCGTGAATACGTCGACCCGCGCTACCGCGGTACCTTCGACGAGGCGGCGCGGCAGGCCGAGGCGCTATCGAAGTACACCGACGAACGCGAGAAGTTCCTGTCCGAGTGGAACTCGGAGATCGGCGGCCACGGCGGCATGAAGGGCGCCTATGACCCCGCGGTGCGCAACCAGGAGATGGACCACGACGGCGTTGCCGCCGAGGTCATCTTCCCCGACGCCGACGCGGCCGGGATCGGCGGGGTGTCGGCGACGCCCTTCACCGCGGGCCTCGGGTCGACCGGCGCCGACGATCCCGAGCTGACGCTGGCCGGCGCCTGGGCACACAACCGCTGGCTGGCGGAGTTCTGCCAGCACAGCCCGGAGCGGCGGGCCGGGGTGGCGATCGTGCCGATGCACGACGCCGCCAAGGCGGTGGAGCTGATCGATTGGGCAGCCGGGCACAATCTGCGCGGTGGCATCATGATCCCGACCAAGTGGGTCGGGCTGCCGTCCTACAACGACCCGGTCTATGACCCGGTGTGGTCGGCGGCGGCCGAGGCCGGGCTGCCGGTGCACACCCATTCCGGAGTGGGCCCGGACGCGAAGGACTACGGCTACACGCCCGGCCTGATCGCGATCTACGCGACGGAGGCCTACTGGTGGGCCGCGCGCCCGCTGTGGTGCCTCATCCTCGGCGGGGTCTTCGAGCGCCATCCGAACCTGAAGTACGTCCTGGCCGAGAACGGCGCCTGGTGGGTGCCTGACATCATCGAGCGGATGGACAGCAAGTGGGACGGTGACCACGCAACCCGCAAGTTCGGGCCGGCCGTGTTCCGGTCCGGGCTCACCATGCGGCCGAGCGAGTACGTCAACCGCGGCGTCTTCTACGCCGCGTCCGTCATGGGCCCGACCGAGATCGAGCGGCGCTACCAGATCGGCCTGGACAACCTCATGTGGGGCAGCGACTACCCGCACCCCGAGGGGACCTGGCCGCACACCCGGGAGTGGCTGACCGAGCGGTTCAGCCGGGTTCCGCAGGAGGAGACGCGGCGCATCCTGGGGCTCACGGCCGCGCAGCTCTACCACTTCGACCTGAAGGCGCTCGAGCCGCATGTCGAGCGGGTCGGCCCGACGGTGGCCGACATCCATGGCGCCGACCTTCACGGGGCGGGCGCCTGATGGGCGATTTCGACTCCGGCTTCCGGAACCGGGTGGTCGTCATCACCGGGGGCGCGTCCGGCATCGGTCGC
>Ga0302325_10012916_pt1 | contig 17873 bp, 25 predicted proteins | sample Palsa_T0_2_FD_201948 | JGI IMG/M metagenome (GOLD analysis project Ga0302325, IMG submission 201948) | Peat permafrost microbial communities from Stordalen Mire near Abisko, Sweden - Palsa_T0_2 | ecosystem: Environmental > Terrestrial > Soil > Palsa > Peat permafrost | place: Sweden: Abisko...
AGAGAGATCATGTCTTAATCACCACCACTGAACTGCAAGATGCAGATTCAGATCACTCCTTTCCCAAATATGCCACCAAATCAGTACCCCCCAGCGAAATCACGTCCTTCCAGGAATTGCTGTTATCAAAGACCCTCGAAAGCCAGACCCTCAACCCCTCCAAGGAACATCTGTCTGAGGGGTTCAAGATTAGCCAAGATGACAAAACACATCTGCTAGCACGTCCGACGGTTAAGCAGATGCTCACACAAGACCTCAATCCCACCAATTCCATGTTCAACGCTGAACCCTTCACACCTTCATCCAAAGGGCCCTGCTTCGCAAATTCCAGTCAAGCCATCTGGTATCAGGCCACCTCACCGCTACTCAGCAAAGTCCTATCCACCGCCAAATACCCACCACATCTCCACGACCAATACCTCTTCTTCTTCAATCACTCTATTCTTCCAGCTCTTGGGCCTATCCCATCCCCATCAAACAAATGGACCCCCCGCTTAACACACACCTCCTCCCCCTTCTCACCATCCCTCAAACTCTCAGAAAACAAGCAAACAGTCCGCTTCACAATTGAGCCCATCGGCCCCCTTGCCGGAACGCCCTCAGACCGGTTCAACCAGTCTCTCCCCCTCTCACTCGTGTCCTCCCTCGCCTCGGCCAACATATGCCCCACCTTGAACTTGCAATGGTGGTCCCACTTCACGCACGCCTTCTTCATCTCACCTTCCAAGATAGCTGCTACTCCATCTTTGTTTACAGGCATGAAAATCCATCCAACCTGCTTCCTGGAATTCGATCTCCCCAGCACGGAATTCGCGCCGGTCTTGAGAGCGTATCTGTTTCCGCATCGAACAGCGGGGCTGGAGGAGACGAGCACGGCTGTAACGGTGTTTGAAGCCGTGAGGCATTTGCCTTCGCCTACGCATGAAATTTTGCCGGTTTTGGGGAAGATTGAGGCTTTCCTTTCAGCGCATCAAGATAATTCTGTTGGACAACTCGGCCTCCAAAATTCGCAGAGAAGTGGAGGGGAGTTGAAGGCGAGGGGGTTGAGTGTTGAGATGTTGTCGTTTGATTGCGTTGACCCGTCTACGGCACGGATTAAGATCTATGCGAAGACGCATGATACCTCATTCATAAGCGTAAAGAATGCTTTCACACTCGGAGGCCAGCTCAACAGTTCAGGAACCGCTGAGGGGTTGAAAGCGCTGGAAGAGTTCTGGCGATGTTTGATGCTCCTCCGTGAAGATTGGGATGATGACGAAGACCAAAGCGCAGAGTTTCTGTACTTTGGATTCGAAATCGCGCCCGGGAGAAATGACCCTGATATCAAGCTCTATGTTCCGAGCTGGACTTGTGGCATTGATAAGACTGGTCTTACGAGAGGACTCAGCAAGTATTTCAAGGAGAAAGGATGGAGTGTTGCGAGTAGTTATAAAAGCGATATTCGGGAAATATTGTGAGTGATCTTGAGGTCCGAGAAAGTGAGGGTGATTTGCTAACGAGAAGATAGTGGTGGTGAGGGGCAAGAGAGGGCTGGGTATAGGTATATTTCTTTCGGTTATGGCAGAAAGGGACCTTCTGTCACGGTGTATTGTTCACCGAAATTTCCATCTTTATGATGGATCGATATATTCTGGAGCTCGAGTACACGAATTGTTTTGTGTGGTATATTGTTGGAGTACCCGAATTCTGTTGGGGTTGGCGGCTGGTTTGTTACACAAAGGATGCACTGACCAAGTATTTAATAAGGAAAAGTCCGTTTTTTCTTTCTTTTTTCAAGAAGCAATATCAATATCGCGTTTATGTTTGTCGTGCAATTCTAAACGATTTAACTTCTACGGTAGTACTTCCACTTAAAAGAATAACAAAACGTGAAACAACTGGGCAGTTTTATGGTCAGAGGAATGGTACGAGAAGGACGTCACTGATTGCGGGGTAGCACGCTAGAACCCCAGGGATCACAACCCCTGTTGCGCCCCCCGGAACTCCCCCCCTTCTTTTCTCAAGAACACAACCATCCCAAGACTTCCGATACAGACCCTGAGATTGATTGACACTCAAAACCATAGGTTTAGCAAAATGGGTGACTGATGATTGCTTCTGTGTCGCTTGGGCAACAGTTTGTGTGAGCCAATATTGTGCAAACTATTGTCTTGGCCCCTGCTGTTTCACCCAAAAGCCACGGCACCCGCCAAACTATTGGCAGTTGAAGTGATTCGGTTACAAGAACCACATACAAGATGGCTCACTCGAACGAGTGAAGCAAATACAATGCAGGATCGCCGCAATACTCACAATTCTCTTCTAGATTATCTAAGGAGACGTCACTACCCTCGGCAAACAACAAACAATCAAAGCTACGTTGCATGGCTCCCACCACCATCTTGAAGGCTTCGGTTGGCATCATGTCCCAATCACATCAACAATTATCCATGCAGCCCGATTGCACGTACTGTATCATTTCCCCCCAACGTCTCTGCAGCCGAGCATTTATATTTAGAAACCGATCTGTGATTGTTCCAATCACTGCTTATCTGTTATGTGCACTCCTGAGCGCCCCTCCATGCCATTTCCGCAGAGGGTTTGGCGCGCCCAGGAAATCTCTAACCGATCCCAGGGCCTCATCTCCCCACCTTATAAAGTATCTTTTGAAATCCACAGGGTACCATCCCGCTCGAGCCTCATGCCATTATGTTTGATGCTCCTGTCGTCGTTCACCTCTCCCGATTAGTTACAGATCTCGGCAAGCAATCGCAAACGGGTGGCGATGCTGTGGAGGAGGAGGAGGAGGAGGAGGAGAAAAAGGTCTGGTGCGACGATGAAGACACGAAAGTACCTCACGATAATGTCCACAGGTAGATGATTCTTGCTGATACTTGAGAGGTTTATGTACCTTCGGGGAGTAAAAGTGTGAAAGATAATAAGGCTCCCCAACGAAAACAAATTCGAATCCGGCGAGTGAGGCAGACCAAGGCCAAGGCAAAGCGGGTGCGGGGTCATAATGATGCATCCAATGCAAATCAGAATTGTAGCCCAACCTTTCTTCTCCTTATCAGTACAATAACTAAATTATTTGAGCAGCATCGCGAGACATTGCAAAAAGTCCAATACAGTGGAGTGAAAAGAGCAGAGTGGACGCAAAGCTTGGTGGAACAGATCCATTCGGCGCCTTCGATCTGCCCCAGCACAACCTAACCGACCTTGCGCTTCATCATTGTAAGAGGCCTATTCCAAGTTGATTCATCACTATGATACAATGAATGGGCAAGCACAAATGAAGCAATGGCTGATTACTTGTTAGGGATCAATGTTTTCCAAAATACTCGGATGCCCATTACCCCACGGCAGCCATGGATGAAGATCAATCTTTCCGACAAAACCCTCCTATCCGTAACGTGAGTCTCACCCCTTGGCCCCTTTTGATTAATGCAACAAAATTAACACAGACCAGAACATACTGTTCAATAAACCACTACTTCTTCATTCGAGGGATGAGAGCCCCGACATCATGTTTTCCACAAAAAATGAACGCTATCCGAAACATCAACAACGCACTCCAGAAAATACCCAGTGACTACACCATGGTCGCCGTAGCCGTGATGGCTCTGTTAGAAGTATTTCTGCTCTCTTCCATCCCAACATCCAGAGTGGCTAAGCAAAAGTACAGTGTCTCGGCGGCGAGCCAACCGAATGGGTCATCCACCGTAAAGGCCTCCAACACATGGTCCGCAGCAGAGGCGGCCTCGAAAATCTCGGCTTCAACGGCGCCGCCCAGCGCACAATCTCCTGGTAACTCTCTCCCCCTCCTCCTCCCGTCCCGTCCCCTTTTCAAACCCAACTCACCAACCCACAGGGCCGATACCTGTTGCGCAATCCTCCTCCGCACCAAGCCCAGCCTCCAACCGATCCTCACCCCGGACGAAGGCGAGTCCGCAATCCCCGGCTTCACCATCGGAAACCTTGATACACGCCTCCTCTCCCTAACCGCCTCCCATGTGCTCACCCAAAGAATAATTTACATCTACCTGCGCTTACGCTACCTCACACAATTCCTCACGCTCATCCCCACGAAAAACACCTTGCAGATAGACGACTGCTTCTACTCCGACAAAATCGATTTCATCGAGCGCGCAATCTTATATCTCCTCCACTCCGACCTCTTGTCCGAGTCACCGTCTGCTGCTTTCTTGACCGGGTTCTTGAACGCGGCGTTGATTTATGTGTACGAGGAGTTGCGGGAGTGTCCGAAGTGGAATAATCTCTGCATATGTCTGAGTGAGAGGATCCACTCTGGGCTGCAGATGGTAGATTTAGAGTCCATAGCGGGAAGGGCGCCGGATTTGCTGCTTTGGGTACTTATGTTGGGGAGGAGTGGGAGTAATCCGCTGGAGATGAGGGGGAAGGTGTGGTTTTTGAACAGGATTGGGGAGATGGAGGGGGCGTTTGGGGTTACTGTTCCCGGGACGCTGGGGGCGGTGGCGGGGTTGAGGTATTTTGAGATTGCGGAGGCGACGATGGAGAGGTGGAGGGAGGGAGAGGGGGAGGCTAGAGGTGAGGGGTGAATTTGTGTAGGAAATGTAAATATCTTTAGGTCGTTGCGAATGCGTGTAAATGAAACACTTGTTCTATAGTCGGGCGACAACTTTGTGGGTCGAAGTTGGTCGAGAAGATTCCTCGGCTTCGTGATCATCTGGAGTTGAATCCGAATACGGTGTATCAACACCGGCAATGAAACTCCACTCCTCGCAGTTGACCTTCCAATGGTAGTGTTCGACTTAGTATATGCCCCTCGAAAGGTGTTTAATATCAGCCATTTGACACGTACTCCGTACCATGCAATCCCCACCTCTTCCGAACCAAAACCCGTGCAAAGGTCGCTAAGCCAACAAAATATGCACTTCTGGATTTTAACCCCTTTTCCAAACCAAAACATCTCAGCATGCCACCCATAATCTCCTTTTTATATCATCGCCGTTTGAGGATAATTCAGCGTCGCAGTCCGCACCACCGACTTCGAAACCTTCGGCCTCGAAACCCTGGGCTTCACCTCCACCTCCTTCCCCCTCTTAACATACCTCGCCGAATGCCACTTCAAAAACCAAACCGTACTACTCCCCGCCATAAAAATAAACTTCACCCAGAGCAAAGATAACAGCGCGCCCCCACCATACGCCTCAATCCCCAGCCCATCCCCCAACTCATTCACCACATCCTTCACGGCAACATGTATCCCCGTCTCCAGGACCGTAACGAAGACGAAGCAGCCCGTGGCGAGGAATGCGAGGCCTGCGATGATCAGTTGGATGGACCAGCGCTGGAAGAAAGAGATGAAGATGTTGAGGGGTGTGAGGATTAGCAGGAGGCCGGTGCTCACAATGCCGACAATTTGGAGCACAATGATTGTTTCGATTATGGCGCTGAGTTGGCCGCCTGCTTTGTTAAGTTTGTTGGGAAAGTTGATAGCGGAGAAGTCGAGGATGGTGTTGCCGAGTTGGAGGGTGGAGTTCGTTTGGTTGGTTGATAGATGGTCTGCGCTGTTAGTAAGTCGTTGGTTCGGAACGGGGAGGACTCACTTAGTTGTGTGCAAGAGGTTGCGTTCATTTTGGCACCAGGGGTTGAATAGCTTGGTTCGTAGTACCCTTCGCAATACTCTGTTATGTATAGAGCATACCATTGCTTGACCCCGAGTGTAGAGACGACGTCTCCGACAAGAGTATTGATAACATTTACGACCTCGGTGCCTGCGGCGTTGGTGACGTTACCAAAGACGTCGGTAATGAAGGATTCCAGGTCGCCTAGGAGTCCACTTCCACTCATGGATCCAGTTCCTGCTGTACCAGTAGATTGGGGCGTTAGGTCGGAGGAGATCGATGCGAAGAATGAGGATATTTCGGAGATGCCCGGTAGACTGAGGTCCCGTTCCTTGACGACGGGGGTGGGAATGCCTGATTGGACTGGTAATACCGCCCTCGCCGTCACCGAAGACGCACTTTCAACTTTTATTGCATTCTGAAGTATAGTCGATGTATTCAGCTAGAGGATAACGTCGTCAGCGGAGTTGGACCCAATAGTCTAGGGCAATGGCAACTTACCATGACAACGTCATAATTCTGGAGCTTGCCATTGCCGCCACCTGAGAGGAGTGCTACGAGAGAAAGCGAGAATGCTACCGCTGCTGATAAAAATGTGATAAGAGCCACCAGCTTATCATTCGCAAGTAGTCGTCTGATGAGCCCTTCCTTTTTCGTCTTTTCGGGATCCATGATGGACTAATGGATGAAGAGTGTCACAGCAGTTTCAAGGTGCAGTATGGAATTGTTTCCGAATTAACCGGTCGTTCTTCTCTTGGAAAACGGAATAGGGCAAGGGCTTGTATGATATTATAGATTTGTGTAATGGAGATGCGAGACATTCGAATAAGTTCGTCCACCGGAAGTCTTTCGGAGAATGTAAGAAGAACGAAGTGCACCGCCCCTATAATATTGAAATATCAACTTTAGCGCCAAGGCTTGCGTAAGAAAAATGCGTGACGTTATTCTTGTCAGACAATGGTTGGTTGCCAAAAAGAGTTTTCGGCAAGGGATCCCTTCTTGCAAGGCTGAAGCATCGCGCCGAAGCACGGCGCTACAGCCTAGTTTGACAATCAATGCGATAGCATATGAAAAAGCAATGCGAGGGTTCAGACCGCGTTTATATTATATGGAGCAGGAGCCCATCGATTTATACTTGTTCATTTGGATCTTTGGTTAAGAAATCTTGGGGTGGGGTGGAGTTGCTGAGATCGTGTTCGTGTTTGCAGCTCGCAACCCTCGGGCATGAGTCACTCAACGTTGTTCAGATCTTAACATCATGATCATTATCTTAATCATCGAGTTAATCTTTTGAGTGTGTGCATCGTTTATGTTCCTTTAATCTTGTTGCGAGATTGGTATTGGGACGTCGAGTTCTTTGTACTTGTCATCCGTTTGATCGCTGTCTTTCAAATTCGCACGAATAAAACAACTATTGAGAATGAGCAAACAATACCACTACTTCTAAAGTTATTCTGGACTTGATATTCGTACCTTTGCGATAATGCAATGCATGATGAACACAAAGAGAGCAGAAAGGATACGAATTCGTTTGGCTTAGAGAAGAGCTTCTCGCATACCGACCTCGCAACTTCGCAAGCTGGACTTCCTAATGGATGAATTTGCATAATGGACAGATAGAAGCAGCAACTGCTTTCGACGATATCTGCTTCAACGGATCGATCCTCTCCAAGGGACTTAAAGGCTTTTCAACGACCAGTCAACCGTGTAGACTTCAAGAGTCTCTTAGCAGGCCAGCCCCCCAGTGGGTCTTATCGATGACTACCGCTGTCATACAAGAAGGTAGTTGAAAGATTGCGGTCCAATGCAACTTCAAAGTGCGATTAGATGCAGGAGGTAGGGAAGTCGAAGGAACGAACAACTGCTTTGATAAGCATCAATTCTGAGTGAGTCCTGGGAAATAGAACGGGACTCCGGCTTACTGAATGTTTACCAAGTGGTAAGATATTGCTGTTGGAACCTCTAATTTTACAGTCGTACTGCATACTTGATTTCTTATCGACGACTTGTAAGTAGGCATGGTCTGGATTTCGAAGGTGAGCGTATTCCCAGGCGAAAGTTTGAATGTGGCGTTGCTTTTCACGATATCTCAATCTCACTTCGGTCTCAAAGGCCCACACTCCACTAGGAAATCTCTCACTTGTATTGACAGATATCTCATATCAATCGTCGTATATCGCCTTGCACTTTCTGCTGTTCACAGTACCCTTCTCGGCCACCGAAACAACAAAATGTCAATCCACACCATCACATCGTCTTCCACAGCACTCTCCTGTTTTTAATCCGCACTCGCCACTCAACTACTTTCTTCTTTGTATACGCCGTCTCGACTCTTTCTCGCGCCGGCTCACAATCCCCACGTCGAATCTATCTATTGAGCTGTCGCTGAACTTTCAGCAAATAACTCAATGGTAAGATTACACTTCATTCGCGTCGAATTGAAAGACATCATTGGCAAGGTCAAGACTACAGTGGATGAAAAGGTCATTGATTTGTTGTTGATGTGATGTATAGTCATGCAAAGGAGCTAGAGAGGACTACTCTGGAAAACGGGATTGGAGTTGGTGTTGAGCCGAGTTCTGACTATGAGGAAATATAAGGAACATAGGCACAGATGAGAAAATTTGGGTGGTTGAAACCTGTGAAACCTTTGACGGACTATGGAAGTATTGTTTGTTAGTTCGAGGTAAAAAATTGGACAGGATTTAGCCTTCGATCCTCGAATCTTAGGAGGTCTCGTGATCGTAAGGAGAAGCAATGAGCTGGAGCTGGCTTATCAGCAACCACACCTTTTGCCAAGCCACCTTTCGGCCTTGTAGGATACTTCCACATCTCCCTCCAATGAGCTGGTCAACTCTTTCAGAAAGACCACACACCTCTCCTTATCAGCTTTATCGGGGCCATATTTGCTTTTTCAATGGTCGATTGACCCCTCACTTTACGATATATCAACTGAAGAGCATCCTCGGCAACGAAAGAACCAAGCTCTGCAGGAATACAATTTCGGCGTATCCGCCATCTTCAAGTTCCCAATTTCCTGGCTCGAAATTGCCCGTCATGCATTTTAAGACCGTTGCGAATTCCCTCACCCTGACCAAAACACACTCTCGCCATGCCGAAGCCGAAGCCGAGCCCGAAGAACCTCCAAAAGCGCTGAAACCCCACAAAATCATCACGATAACAACAGTCGAAGAGTTCGAGCAAATACTCGACGACCACCACCACCGGCGCGTGGTGGTGTTCTGCGTGACGACGAATTACAAAGATCCAGATGTGAATGAGGAAGGGTGGTATCATCACTATGAGAGGCTGAACGATGTACATTTTGTGAGGGTTGATTTGGATGTTTCGCCACCCCTGGAGGAGAGGCTACAGCCGAGGGTGAAACCTTGTTGGGTCACGTTTCATAAGGGCGAGGAGACGGGTTGGAGCTCGGGAGGCATGAAGCGGTTTGTGCAGTTGCATTCGGAGAGAAAGCACTCTGTTTAACGCCGGAGAAAATGTTTGAAGTGTAATGAGGGAGTAATATTTTGTTTATTGACTGATGAGAGTAAGCAATAGGAGAGTTTGATTGTATGGAGAACAATTTCATGACTCCAGGTATGAATTTTTGCGACGATAACGGAATAATCAATTACATAATAGCCTTGAGATATCTAATTGTTCTATGAGCTTTGTGGACAACCTCAAACTTTTCGCTAAGCTGAGGAAACTAGGTAAGCTTTGTGAGAAAGTGGGACCACGGATTGCACGTGATACGGAGATTACCCTCCGGAAGGAACAGCCTTAAAGATGAGAGGGGCAGAAAGAGAAACAAGAACAGAAAAATGATGAGCGCCAAGAGAAGCTACGGAAATTTAGTTTAAATTCATCGCCATGACGGAGATGAGAAAGGGCTACGGTCACGTGATGATGAAACAGGAAGTCGAAGCATCCGAGAACACTCTCCCATTTCTAGACCCTGCTGCAGGCCAATCAGTAGATTATCTCTAGATCTATAGATAACTACTAGCATGCATGCGGGGGATTAGAGAGAAACGTTTTATCTGACCAAGCAATCTGGTAAGTAATGAAGGGGCTCGCTTGTGAGGCGTTTGCACAGCCCCCACATGTCTCAGGTTATTATCCCAAGGCCAAATCACACCGCATTGGCGCTTCTTCTTCCTTTCCATTCGTCTACCAACTGAGGCTACTGCTCCTGCATTCCAAATAGACGTCTCAACTCGCAGGACTTTGGCGATCCTTCCGTGTCCTAGCGCTGAGATCCCGCACTTTTAAGGTTGCATGGGAGGTGAAGTGTCATCCCAGCCTCGAATCCTGCCGGCAGCTAACGCCCGAACAGTCTCAAAGATTTTTCCTCGAGGCCTCATTGGATGCTCGATTGCCGGCTACCGGACTATCAAACTAATCAGATCGTTCCTTCTCCGCCACAGAGTCCAGACGGCAAGCCGTAACGAGACCATGCAGCGGTCGCGATCAATGTCTGGATCATTATTGGTAGGAAGATTTAACAATATTGAGGATTTGCTCCTTCTGGAATGGATCCCCAATCTGCACTTCCACATGGTTACACCGTTTTATTTGCGTGTCACAGTTGATACTCCAAGGGGAACTCAGTACCCCGGCCCTGCTGAGACCCGCATACCAAAGACCTCAATCGTTGGATTTTACCTTTTTCCGTACATCGAAGGGGGAAGTGGGGGCTTGGGGCTTTCAGCTCAGATGATATTCCGAGTTTGAGGTTTCGTCTGATATCAAGCCACTGATCTCATGCCTTTATATATTTCCAAAATTTCTCTTCATCCTCACTCTTGAAAATCACCTCAAACTACCTCTCTTCCGCCCCCGCAAAACAATAATTGATTTATTTCGAAACTCAATTGTCTCCCGCTAAACATTTAAAGATGCATTTCACTACGCTTCCCATTATCTTGTCTGCCATTCCTCTGGCTCTCGCCCAATACGGCTATGGAGATTCCGGCTCCAGCACATCGACATCTGCGTCTGCGTCTGCCGCAACGACAACATCCTCCGGCAGTTCCTCCGTCCATACCGTCCAAGTAGGAAACAGCGGACTCAACTTCTCTCCCAACGATTTCACCGCCAGCGTTGGCGACACCGTCGAGTTCCACTTCTACGGGCCCAAGCACTCAGTGGCACAATCTACTTTTGCCAGTCCTTGCATGCCAGCAAGCAACCTAAGCTTCTTCAGCGGTCCAATCAGCACTACGGGAACAGGACAAAATTCTGAAGTTTATACGATCACGATCAATTCCACTTCTGCTATCTGGATTTACTGTGCGGTTCCTTCGCATTGCGAGTCGGGCATGGCTGCTGTTATCAATGCTCCGTAAGTCAATTTTAATTTAAGATAGAAAAACAGGCGCTGACAAGCCTTTTTTAGAACGGATGGCTCGAAGACCCTCGCTATGTACCAACAGGCAGCGGCGAATGTCACAGGCACCATCGCACCGTCTGTTGTTCAGGGAGGTGTTCTCGGAACCCCAGGCGCTTCTAGCTCTTCGACTTCGAGTGGAGCTAGTTCCACCCCAACGAAGAGTGCTGGTGTTGAGACAAGAGGAGGCGTGAAGTGGCCTGTACTTGCAATTACTGGTGTTGTGGCTGTTGCTTTCGGTAGCTTGATTGTTTAAGCGAGAAGTTTTGGGCCGTGGGAGAGGTCTGTCGAGTCGTGTCCACTGTGTCATGATTGATGAAATGTACTATACGCCAAAGTGGTATACGGAGGGGGCTTATAGGAGTTATAGGATTTGGAATTGAAAGTTTCTATTTATCTGTTACAATTCGAGTGAGCTTTTGCAGGGTTTGAAATGTGTCTATCCACAAGAATCTCGACTCCCTTCTATTGGGTTCATCATTCATGTGCCTAGAATCGCCTTTGGTCAGGCCTGGTTCAAGCTCCGCCCAGCTTCAGTTGAAGTTGGATAAGGTCTGATTGCTCCTATACTACAACATCCCGGCTTCGACTTCCTCGACAGCCCATTCAAGATACAGATGCCACTTTGGTTCTACTGCATGTTTTACAGCATCCCCGACCTCTTTTCCCCAGCCATGCAACTAGATATAACCTCTCAGATAGTACAAAACAAACCCATAGTTCGCTGGAATCACTAACGTCATCGGGTCCCTGTCTCTCAACTTCTCCATAAATTTGTTAGGCACCATTATTGGAAACGGCAATGCTATGATTGGTTTCTTAGTAGCGAGAAGGAAAATCTGCCTTAGCATATCTATTGCACTCGTGTACGCATCTCTGGCTATCGGTGTTGAGTATAGGTTTTGTGAAGGATGTATTGCGTGAAGTGTGTTCTAGCTAAGGGAGGATAACCTCATATATGTAGGCATGAATCTAGGACAGGAACCCACGAACTCCCAACACACTCCCTGAAGATGCAAACGAATTAGGGCGCACTTATTTTTATAGACTTGGTCTACCACACGGTTAGCTAGCTACTTATATAAGGTGGAAATAAGAGGTTGATTTTAACTGAAATCCAAGGGAGAAACGAAAGCCCAATATGTAGACAAGCAGCGTATAAAACACATGATCTGAGGTGAAACTAGCGTGATAAAAATGTTGGTTGTAAGCTGTGTTAACTACAACAGATAAAACCACCTTAAGTAAGTGGATAATTGCGCTAACAGTTTATGAGATAGTGACATCGTGCAGTGCTGAGGATTTGACAGCCTCAGACCATAACTCTCGTCCCGCAGTACCACATGCATTTTCTAGCCACAAGAACTTTTCCAAGATCTCCTGTGCATCATCCCATGTTATATTCAGCCTCTGGAGAACAATTGCCAAGCGTGAAACAAACCAAGGTCGTTCCGGCTTGCCTAAAGCCGCAATCCCTCCAAGAATAAGCATCCATAGTAGCAAGTGAGCAGAATCGGTGCCATAGCCATAGACATATAACCTCTCAAGCCAAGTTTTAAGACGCATGGCTAGGATTTGCAAGTGAGAATAAGCATCTGAGGTGTCAATGAATACAACAGCTAGCCCGAAAACATGTAAGGTGAGTCGGCAGCACTCGTAAAAGCTGAGCTTGGACAACGGAGTCTTGTTAAGCTCCTGGGCTGGAGGTAGTAGTAATAACTGCTGTTGAAGTGCCCATTTTGTTCTCGTTATGACTGCGAGACTAAGGCGTTCCGACTTGCCTCGGTGATAATAATCGAGCGCGGTTGTGTAAGCTCCTGCCCACTCGAGGTTTTGAAGTAGCATATCTGTTATCCCAAGGTCTTGGAAGTTCCTAAATGCTGATGCTATAGGCCTAAGCATACGAGGCAAGGAGGTTGCCCAGGCTGATAAGGAAACGAGGTGAGCCTTGTGTCTCTGCAGTTGTGGTAGAGTTGGTTTCGAAAAGGATGCTACAGCAACTTTGACATCTGCTCTACCGTTTCGTTAGCTTGATGGAAATTTAAGAATAGCTGGCTTCGTTGGCTTACGCGACAACCAAGTCGGCGAGTCCATATAATTTAATACTTTCAAGTCCTCCCCCCAAATTAACAATATCTACAAGGGCTTTCCTATGCTCTGGAATAACGCGAACTCCCGAATACATATTCATCCACTTACCACGGCCAAGTGGATTATTGAATGGCCAGTGTTTCTTCTCGGCTTCGGTCATGGGACTCGTATCCATCTCTTCGTGACAGGCAAGTATAAGAATCGCTACGATAAGATCTTCAAAGTAGAGATTGCTATCCTTTGAGACTAGCTCCTTTACTTTTTGCATAACGGTTAGTTTATGGGAAAGAGCGTGTGGAGAATCAGGAAAGAACTTGGACCAGCGGAGAAAGTCGAGGTGTACTGAGCTTGCGAAGAGTAGTGCGTGGAAAACAAGAGGCGATTTCAAGCCAAAGCGGAACCAGGCTTTTGAACCCGGATTTGCGCCATTGTTGTTTGGCTTTTCGTTAGGGGTTAGGTCGGCTAAGAAGAGGTTTTTTGCTGTAAGCACGTAAGTTGGGGGGTTTTTTTTTGCCAAAACCGATGAAGAGCGAAAGGTAGGTACAATATGGCTAGTCCTCTGGGGGAATATCATGCTTACCATGGTATATCAACTCGTGGTCCTTTTCCGTTGGGTTTTCAATTGGTAGGCTCGAAAAGGGATCCTTTGTGCCGGATCCAAGAATACCGAGCGGGCTCGGTTGCCTGCATATGGTCGTACTTGCTTGTCCCCCCTTGGACTCGTGATAGTGATGGCACTGACGGCCATGGCTAGCCTCACGCTTCCCCTCGCACGCACTGCAATACAAGACATGTTTTCCAGAATCGTTGACGTTTGAAATTTCGAGATCAAGAGTGCCATGCCTTCGAATTGAGCTTTGACCAGACGTCTCAGAAGTGTTCGGCAGATAGTTTCTACCTCGTGGTAGAGTTTTCAGAAGGTTGTGCGAGAGACTTCGAGGCGCTAACACATGACTTTTCGTCCTTTGCCCAATCTCGGCTTTTGTGCGTTTCGATACATATTTCCGGACGTGGGAACGGATATTGTGGCGGTCTTTGGACTTGTAGGTGAGAGACTCGGTTGTTGCGTTGATAAATAAAAAGTTAGGCGTGTAGTCAGACTCGGGAAGCACCAGTGACGTGGCCTTCTCTACTGTAGAATTGCCTTCAAACCCAGTGAGATCCATGTTGCTTAGCAGCGATCTGTAAGTAGACAGTAGGCCGAGATCAAGCATCGTTGCATGTTGTAGTCCAGCTTATAATGGAAGAGTATCCATGACGAACGGGGTATGTGATGATAAATCACGGTTGCGTACACGGGAGATGCATAAGTCGTGGATATAATTAGCGAATGAGGTGTATGAAGATTTTCTAGCACTATTATACCGCAATGTGCTTACTAATTCAGAGACACTTATCTGGGGGTACTGGGACAGTGGGCACCAACCAAGCACTGGGATTCAGCGTTATTTCTTGCTTGCACAATTACTTGGTCTTATGGATAAATATTTATCAGCTGGCAAGGACGCCCACCCCTAGATCTGTTATATGATTGGCTATTTTAGAGAAAAGAGAGAACTAGAGTGAAGCAAATCGAAGCGTAAAACTGCCAGGGTACAAATATTGATCTCGGGGACCAAGTGCAAGAGTCCCGTGATCTGGTAAGTCACGTGTCTCTTGCATATCCACCTCCAAGTATATAATACGGTGTAAAAGAATTTCTCGTTAGAGAAATATTGAGGTCTTTTGGCTCAGTTAAATGTGGCGCAACTCTTACGGCTATACCTCACACCAAGTAATCTTACTTTGACCCGCCTATGTCAAATGTAGATTAGAAACAACTTATACACCTACACCACGACCAAATTTCTCCTCCCTCTATATCTATCATTCTAGTTTAGGAAAACGCATCACTAGGCTAACTCCTACAGCGACTCCACCAGCTCCCAACACACCCCTAAGATGTAATCGAAGAAAGAGACACTTGATTGATAAATGGATTACGAAACTTCCCAATATTACTCGCGCTGATATTTACGAGGCTATCAACGCATAACAGATTCAACGTATCGGAGTCTTCAGTGACTTATTAGCACTACAGAGCAAGTCTAATTTTTGAAGGTCAAGAAAAGAAGCGATTATGGCATGGATCTTACGTTATGTGAGCCTTTACATCTCGTTAGCGAATTATATGATACGAGGATTCCTAACTCGAGATAAACTGGTTTTACTTAAGACTGGAAGGAGGCGCTGGGCCTCTTGCCCTTACAATTTGCGATCTCACACACGACCGTTCTATTAAGGGCAAGGCGCAGACTCCTAGGAAAGAATACTAAATAAGAAGATTGAGACCTCCGCCTGCAAGCCAGAGCGGGAACAGAATTGGAGGGGTAAGAGAGGATATAGCTGAGAGATAGAAAGGACAAGAATCTAGGACTTTGAGACTTGATCTCCGATAAGGTTAACCTATTTCGGTGAGTTGCTCAGCAACTGATATGCAGGTGATCAATCCAACATCACTTGATTTTCTAACCCGCACGAACAATTCTATCCTTACAGCATGCTAGCAAAGCGCACTCTATTACTTCCTTGTATGTGGCTGTGTGACGACTTAAAGCACTTAAACTCTGTTGCGACTGACTTGCACCCATTCACGGTAAAAGGTTGTCTTCTCGAGACTCATCCAGCGGATGCTTTCGAGTTGCCAGTCCTTCACCAAATATATGGATCTTCAGCTACACGTAGCCGGCTATACCGAAGTATTTTTGGCCTTTCTGTTACATCTATGCTATTCTGTGGTGTGATAGATATCCCTTGAGTGGTACAAGAGACAAATTTATAACGTAAAGGCTGTGGACTTCTTTAATCCAAGCCCCATAGTCTCCTTCAAAAAATGGCCCCGTTTCGCTTAGCTTTCAATCCCGTCAGCAGTTTTAAGCCCGTGTTAGCTTAAAATGATTGGTGCATCCGTACCAAATTGTCGAGATATGACTGGGGTCCTCTTGCGAGTCATACACACATCTCCACTCACTGCATATTTGTGAGACCAAAAAAATTCAAATTCAATCAGCACTAGGATACGAATACGAAGGTCTTAATAAATGCGAGAACATATCGGAGACTCTCATAGGGCTCTATAAGTAAGGTTACGCCTCTAGGAGTTTCCAGGAGCCACTCGCCGTACTTCACAATTTTTTCCATAGCGAACTCTGAGCTTCAGCAAACATACTAAAACTGCCAATAATGGCAAACTTCAACGGAAATGAAAAGTCTGCTCCCCGATGTGTACAGAGATTGCTTTTTTAAGTCATCGATCAAAGTGCCACGGGGGATCTGTTGTAGCCCAATGGCAAATACGAGCGTTTGCTAAATAAGTCATGCTATTCACTAATAGAACGTCCTATTGACTAATAAGATGCAATTTCAGCTGGGCCGGCCAATTGGTCAATAGGCTGATATGCCGATTTTTACCAAGTAAAAATGAAGCTATTCGTACTTCTAACCCCCCCAACAGCTATATTTGTCAGTTGGAAATCACGTGCTATAGGGTTCGGGCATGCCGAGCTGGATATCGGTGATGCCGACAGAGCTGAATATCGGTGATGCCGATACAGCTGAAATAGCTCAGCTATACAGGGAACATATTCTTATATTATAGCATGTGATGCCGAATTATAGGGGCCTTAAGTCCCTATAAGTACGGGCTTCCTTTACTGTAGAATAGTAGACAACTTCAATCATTTTTACTCTTTTTTATGAATTGGAACAACTACTCGACCAACTAACAGTTATAAGCCCGGCAATTGCTTTATAATTACATTATAAGCTTCTACTATCGCATTATTATTTGATTAGTTATTCTTACGAATTAACCTTAAGGCCTACAATACAAGCTTTACCTTATTATCTCTGCACAATCGATTATCTGCATCTTATATACTTTACTAAAAGGATAATAAGTGCATTACTAAAACACATCGATTTATTTTATATATTTTACAATATCGGCACTAGCTATATAAACTTTAGTAATCCTTAAAGAGGAGAAGGACTAGTAGCCTTAGCTAAAGCTAATTAAGTCGGCATCCCTAAAATATAAACTCTAAGATTACATTAATCCTTTAATACTATAAGCTCAAGTTCTTAGGCTAAAACGACTAATTCGCCTTATAACAAGCACAATAAAGCCTCTATTAGCTTACCAAAATCAAGAAGATAAAGGGTCCTTTAGTACTTAGTAATCTAGCCTTTACCTCAATCTTACAAATCTCTTAAAAACTAAGTTCTTTAAGCTAGACTAAGATGAAAATAGCACTTTTAAACACTTAAAAAAGAATACGCATATAATCTCAAATCGTATAACCGGAAAATCGAGGCCCTAATAAAGCTAAAGACCCGTATCCAATCAACTATTACTAAAGCCAATTTTATATATATAACCGATTATAATAAAGTATAATAAATTATGCGCAATTTAAAGGATTAATATACATTATTTGACTAGGCTAAGAAACAAGAAGCAGTCACTAATTAGCTTAAAGCAATTAAGAGACCAAATAAAGGAATTGACCTTGAAAAATAGCTACAAGACTTAAAAATTGCATATAATATTACAATTAAAGAACAAATCTTAGATATTACTAAATTGCGACTTTATTATACTTTTATTAAAGCAATTGCAATTATCGATCCGATTTTTGCAATTAACCGGGAAGACGAATTTATAGAATTAAAAGAAGAGGACTAGATGAAATTATTACTATTTAAGGAAGTTATTAGGAAGTTCCGCAAAACTAAGAGGGTATAAGCTAATAGGGAAT
>Ga0302325_10012917_pt1 | contig 17870 bp, 18 predicted proteins | sample Palsa_T0_2_FD_201948 | JGI IMG/M metagenome (GOLD analysis project Ga0302325, IMG submission 201948) | Peat permafrost microbial communities from Stordalen Mire near Abisko, Sweden - Palsa_T0_2 | ecosystem: Environmental > Terrestrial > Soil > Palsa > Peat permafrost | place: Sweden: Abisko...
AGTGCGGCGCCCTGGTCGACGCATGGCTCGTGCAGCGCAACCGCGAGCGCGCGGCGCAGACGACGCTCGAAAGCAAGGAGCGCAGCGCGGGCGACCTCGAATATCAGATCACGGCCCTGCGAACCGCGCTCGCCAACCACGAGCAGATCATCGACCGCGAGCGCGACGCGGCCCAGAAGCGGGCCGTCGAGCTCAACGCCCGAGCCGAGCTCATCGAGCCTCGCGTCCTCGAGCTCGCGACCCGCTTCTGCAGCCCGCTGCGCACTCGGGCCGACCTGGGCCCGCTGTTCCGGGAGCTCGAAACTGACCGAGCCGCCGCGAACTAGCCGCGCTATGACAGGCGACGCACGACGATGAGCTCTCCGGCCCTGAACTTCGATCAGAACCAGGTGCTCGTCATGGTGCTCGCAGGGGGCGAGGGCAAGCGCCTCTTCCCCCTCACCCTCGACCGCGCGAAGCCGGCCGTCCCCTTCGGGGGCCGCTACCGCATCATCGACATCGTCCTCTCCAACTTCGTCAACTCGGGGCTCACGAAGATCAAGGTCCTGACGCAGTACAAGAGCGCGTCGCTCGAGGAGCACATCGCGCGCTCGTGGCGCCTCTCGCCCGTCCTCGATCAGTACATCGAGGCCATCCCCGCGCAGCAGCGCACGGGCAAGACGTGGTACCGCGGCTCGGCCGACGCGGTCTGGCAGTGCCAGCACGTGATCGGCGACGAAGACCCGGAGCTCGTGTGCATCTTCGGGGGCGACCACGTCTACAAGATGGACGTCCGGCAGATGATTGCCTTTCACCAGCAAGTGAAGGCCGACGCGACCGTCGCCGCCATCCCGGTCACACGCGAAGAGGCGCGCGACTTCGGGATCATCCAGGTCGACGACCAGGGCCGGATCGTGGCCTTCCACGAAAAGGTGGCCGATCCGCCGACGATGCCCGGCAACGACCAGATGTGCCTCGCGTCGATGGGCAACTACGTATTCCGGCCCGACGTGCTGCTGCGCGAGCTGGCCGAGGACGAGAATTTCGAAGAGAGCCGGCACGACTTCGGCCACGACATCTTGCCTCGGCTCGTGAAAAAGGGCGGCCAAGTCTACGCCTACGACTTCGCCACCAACGTGGTCGCCGGAGAAGATTCCAACCAGGGCTACTGGCGCGACGTCGGGACGATCGACGCGTACTGGGAAGCGCAGATGGACCTCATCGAGATCCACCCGCAGTTCAACCTCTACAATTTTCGCTGGCCGATCCGCACGGGCGCCACGCACGACCCGCCGGCCAAGTTCGTCTTCCGCGACGAGGCGCAGGCGCGCGTCGGCATCGCGACCGATTCGCTCGTCAGCCACGGATGCATCATCTCGGGCGGCCGCATCCACCGGAGCGTGCTCGGCGTCGGCTGCCGCGTGAACTCGTTCAGCGAGGTCGAGGAGAGCGTGCTCTTCGAGGGCGTGCAGGTCGGCCGGCATGCCAAGATCCGCCGCGCGATCATCGACAAGGACGTCGAGATCCCCGCCGGGACGGTCATCGGATTCGATCGCGAGGCCGACAAGCAGCGGTTCTTCGTGACCGACCGCGGCACGGTCGTGATCCCGAAGCGCGCAAAGCTGCCGGGCGTCTAGCCGCCGCAGGTGCCGTTGAGGCAGAAGAGCGCGCCGGAAGGGCAGTCCGCCACGGTCGCGCACTGCACGCACGCCTCCTTCGAGCAGATCGGAGTGGCCGTCGGGCAGTCGCTGTCAGCGAGGCAGGCGACGCAGGCGCCGTCGGGGTCGCAGAAGCTGCTGCTCGGCGAAGTGCAGTCGGTGTTGAGGGCGCACTCGACGCAGCCGGCCTTGGCGACGTTGCACACGGGCGTCGACCCGGAGCACTGAGCGTCGGACGTGCATCCTTCGACGCACACGAAGCGCCCCGGCTCGCAGATCGGCTTGGCCATCCCGCAGTCGGCGTTGCTCAGACAGGCCACGCAAGTGCTCGTCGCCGGCTCGCAGAGCGGCGCAGTCATCGGGCAATCGGCGTTGGCGCCGCACTCGACGCACGCCTCGGTCGCGGGATTGCAAACGGGCGTCGGCATGGAGCACTGCGAATCCATCGTGCACCCGACGCAGGCGCCCACCGCCGTCTGGCAGATCGGCAGCGCGTTCGGACAGTCCGAGTCCGTCGTGCACGGCGAGTGACACTGGGCGTCGCCGGGCCAGCAGGCCGGTTTGGCCATCGGACAGTCCGCGTTCGTCGCGCAGGCGCCGCACGCTCCGGTGGCCGTGATGCAGATCGGGTTGGGCTGCGCGCAGTTGGTGCTGCTGACGCAAGCGACACACCCGAGCGAGGGGCTGCATTGCTCGGTGCCAGGGCACTCGGTGCTGCCGCTGAAGCCACAAAGCGCGCTGCCGGCGCCGAGGCCGTTGCCGTTGCTTCCGCTGCAGGCGATCGCCGTCACCGCCATCACCGCGAGCGCTGCTCCGAAGAGACCCGCGCCCCTCCCCTCGCCCCTGGTCCCGTTGGTCCTCCGCATGCGCTAAGGAATAGCACCATGGCGCGCACGATCATCGTCGGCGACGTCCACGCTTGCTCGCGCGAGCTCTCGGCGCTGCTGGAGCGCGTGGCCTTCGCGCGCGGGGTCGACCGGCTGGTCCTCGCGGGCGACGCGCTCGTGCGGGGGCCCGATCCCCTGGGTACCCTGGACTTGATGCGCGATCTCGGCGCCGCGGCAGTCCGCGGCAATCACGAGAACAAGCTACTCTCGGCCAGAGGCACCGATGGCCGCCTGCGCGGCGACGCGCGCCTGGGAGGCGAGCACGGACGGGTGGCACGCATGCTGCGCGACGACGACTGGCGGACGCTCGAGGCCATGCCGCTGTGGCTGGACCTGCCGGCCCACGCGGTACGGGTCGTCCACGGGGGGGTGGTCCCGGGGATGCCGATCGAGCGCACGCCGCCCGAGGCCCTGATGACGATGCGTACCATCGACGCGCGCGGCCGCTGGAGCGACAAGCAACAAGCCGGCGAGCTGTGGGGAGCCAGCTACGAGGGCCCGCCGCACGTCGTCTTCGGGCACAACGCGAGACCCGAGGTGCAGCTTCACCCGTGGGCCACGGGGATAGACACCGGCTGCGTGTACGGGGGCCAACTGACCGCCGTAGTGCTCGCCGCCGGCGAGCCGATGCCGCACGGTACCGCAGCCCGCGCCAAGCTCGTGAGCGTGCCCGCCCAGCGCAGGTACTACGAGCCCAAGACCTAAATACCGAAGATAAGACAATCACCAGGACACCAGGATCAGCCAGGGTCACCAAGTGAGATTTCTGAGGATTGGCTACTCAATCCTGGTGTCCCTCGTGTCCTGGTGGTCCAATCTTCGTTGCTCAGCAGGCTAGAAGAGCCACCCCACGGCTGTATCGAACCGCGGCTCGAATCCACCGAAGGCGACGACCGCACCCGTACCGACCGCATTGCCGCGGGCGTAAGCGAGACCGATGCCACACGATGTCGTGGCGCCGAAAGGCCACGTCCAAGCGTAGCCCACCGTGGCGGCGGCGCCGAAGCTCGTGGCGGAGGCCAGGTGCGTCCACTCGATCCGCGGGTGCAGGTACAGGCCGTGGAACACGGCGCGCGCGGGGAAGACCGGCACGCCGGCCGAGGCGCGGTAGCCGGAGCCGGACGTCGTGACGAGCCACGCCAGCGCTCCGCTGACGGCGACGTGCTCGGCGACCGCCACATCGGCCTCGGCGACGGCCAGTCCCAGCGCGGGGAGCAGCGGCTGCACCGCGAGCCGGGCGTAGCGAGGCCCGCCCTCGTCGACGGCGTCGACGTGGTCCGTTTCCACGTCGGCCGGGGATTCGGCGCCGCGCGCGGCACCCATGCACGCGCACACCAGGATGAGGGCGGCGGCTGCGGCGGCGCGGGCAAACCCTTTCATACGAGCCCCATCGGACGGACGCGGGCGGGAGTTGCTTCCCGCCCGCGAACGCGCTCCCCTCCCTGCCGTGGAGGACAAGCGCTACCCCAATGTCGCCGTCGACGTGAACGCCGACGAAGCCGACGAGGCGGGCGCACGCCTCTTCGAGCTCGGGGCCGAGGGCGTCGAAGAACGCGACGCGACCACGTTGGCGCGAGGGGCGGGCGGCGCGGGGTCGGTGACCCTCATCGCGAGCTTCGAGACTCTCGACGAGGTCCACGTCGCCATGGCCGAGCTTCCACCCGAGTGGTCGCCGCGCATCCAAGAAGTGGTGGGCGACGCGTGGCGCGACGAGTGGAAGAAGCACTTCGAGCCGTTCCGGATCTGCGAGGGCATCGTCGTCCGCCCACCCTGGCGCGAGCATACGGCGGCACCGGACGAGCAGGTGATCGTGCTCGAGCCGGGACGCGCCTTTGGCACGGGGCTCCACGAGACGACGAGCCTCGTCGCCGAGGTGCTGGGCCGGCTCACCAGACTACCGGGGGCGACGGTCCTCGATGTCGGGTGCGGGAGCGGCATCCTGGCCATCGTCGCCCTGGCGCTGGGAGCGCGCCGCGCGCGCGCGATCGACATCGACCCCGACGCCACGGCCGTGACGCGCGAGAACGCCGCGCGCAACGCGATGTCGGCGCGCCTCGACGCGGACGAGACCGCGGTGCAGGACATCGACGCGACGTACCCCATCGTGCTGGCCAACATCGAGGCGAACCCGCTCGTCGCGATGGCGCCGGCCCTTGCCGCGCGCGTCGCGCCCGGCGGGCTACTCGTTCTCAGCGGCATTCTCGCCGAGGACATCGCACCGGGGCAGGTGCCGAGCGTGCGAACGGCCTACGCCGGGCTCGCCCTCCACGAGATGTGGCGAAAGGGCGAGTGGGTGGCTCTCGTCATGCGAGCGCCTATGCCATGAATGCGGCCGCGACCCCGGCGGCGCGGAGGCGACGGGCGTGATCCGCGCTCCCATCGTGGACCTCGCGCCCGGAGAGCGCACGCTCGGCGGAGCCGTCGGTCACTATCTCGTGCGCGTGCTGCGCATGCGGGCGGGCGACACGTTCGTGGCGTTCGATCCGGCGACGGGCACCGAGGCCGGCGCCGTCGTCGTCGGAACGGACGCGGACTCGATCCTGGTGCGATTCGGCAATTCCCGGTTGGCCACGGCCGACCTAGGGCGCAAGATTACCTTCGTTCAAGGGTTGCCTAAGGGCGACAAATGCGACGCCGTCGTGCGGGACGCGACGGAGCTCGGGGCGACGCGGCTCATCGTGGCCGTCACCAAGCGGAGCGTCGTGCGCCTCGACGATGGACGCGCGCTCGCCCGTCAGACGCGCTGGGCGCGCATCGTCGAGGACGCGGCCCGCCAGTGCGGCCGCGCGCGTCCGCCCACCGTCGACCATCCCACGACCTGGGAGGAGGCGCTCGACAGCGTGGGGACCGAAGCGGCGCGGTTTTGCCTGTATGAAGGGGCCACCCAGGCCCTCGGACCTCCCCTCTTCGAGGCTCTCGCGGGCACCGCGGACCTGGCGTTCGCTTGCGGCCCCGAGGGCGGCCTCGAGACGGGCGAGGTCGACGCGGCGTTGGCACGAGGCTGGATCGTGTGCTCGCTGGGACCGCTCGTGCTCCGCACGGAGACCGTGGCCGCGGCGGTGCTCGGCGCGGTTCGAATCTGGAGCGGACTGCAGCCGTCGGACGCGGGCACCGCGCCGGCATGACGGGTGCACCATGGCTTCTCGAAAGAGAGGCCACATGCCTGAAGCGACAGATCAGAAGAAGGCCCAGCACCCCCCGCCCGATCCCGAGCTCCAGAACGAGGGCGAAGGGAGCCGATCAGCCGCGAACCGCTACGACGAAGGCGCGACGCATACCGCTGCCGACCCAAAGCACGTGAAAGAAGCCGCCGAAAAGGCGCGGCGCGCTCTCGAGGGGCCCGAAGGCAAAGAGCTTCGCGAGGCCGAAGAGCGCGGCAAGAAGCACCAGCACGGTTGAGGCACGATGACAGCCGTCGCCTCGCCTTTCGCGCGGATCGTGAGGCGGTGGCCGAGCGCTTCCGAGTGGCTCGCGCAGATGGGCCACGGCCTGTCGCGGGCGCGCACACTCGGTCTCGCGGCCGAGGTGTCGTTCTGGCTCTTCCTTGCCCTCGTGCCGCTCACGGCGATGGCGGGTCTCATTGCGGCCCGGCTCATCGCGGCGCGCGGCATGGGCGTGCTCGACGTGTTCGCCACGGTGCCTCCCGAAGCGCGGCAGACAATCGCGAAGGAGGTGACTCAGGCCGCGTCGTGGAACGGCGGGCACGTGGCGCCTCTCGCGATCGCGACCTTCCTGTGGCTCTCGGCGAGCGGGCTACAATCGATCTTCGACGTGCTCGAGGTGCAGGCGGGCGGCTCCCGCTCGTGGATCCGCAAGCGCGCCATCGCCCTCGGCGCGTGCGTGGCGCTTTCGATCGGCGTCGCCCTCCTGGGCTTGATCGGGGTGGGGCTCGAGCGCATCGAGGCGCTGCTCGGTGCCACCTCGCCGTCCCTCATCCACGGATTGGCGCCATCGATCGCGGCACGCGTGGCGCGCACCGTCGCCGCGCTTGCGATCGGCCTCGCGATGATCGCCGGTCTCTACCGCGTCGGCCTGCCCCGCCAGGCAGGAGCGGCGTTCCCCGTCATGCCGGGTGCAGCGCTGGCCACGGCGTTGATCGCGCTACTCGGTGCCGCATACGGCCTCTATGTCTCGATGGTGGGTGCGGGCGACGCCTACCTTGGCGGTCTCGCCGCGGTGGGCGTGACACTAATGACTCTCTGGCTGTTCTCCGTGGCGATCCTGCTCGGTGCAGAGCTGAACCGCGTCGTCTACGATCGGCGATCCGGCCGCTACGACGCCGATACGGCGCTGGCAGGGCCCTTGCCTCGCTGACCCTCACCATGGCCGAGTTTCGCAACATCCTCGTCCCGACTGATTTTACCGAACCGTCCGAGCACGCGCTCGACTGGGCAATCCAGATGGCGTCGCGTCTCGGCTCGTCGATCACGCTCATGCACGCCTACGAGCTGCCGCTGGTGGGCCTGCCGGACGCGACGCTCGTCGCCCCGGCCGACATCGCGGCACGCATCGCCGACGCATCGCGAAACGCGCTCGACAGGACGCTCGAGCGCCACAAGGACCGGGGCGTCCCGATCTCCGCGGTGCTGCGCGAAGGCGTAGCGTGGGAAGAGATCAACCATGTCGCGGACGAGATCGACGCGGACCTCGTCGTCCTCGGCACGCACGGCCGCAAGGGCCTCGCGCGAGCACTCCTCGGCAGCACCGCCGAGAAGGTCGTGAGATCGGCCCACCATGCGGTGGCGACGATCCATTAGTCGCGGTCGAGGGGAGCGACCTCCGCTGACCATTCGTCACTTTTTTCGCCGCGGGGGCGGGCCATGATCGTCGCCCGCGACGAGACGGCTCGGTTGCAACGGCCGAAGAGGGAGAGGTGGAACAGGAAGGCGGGAAGACGGGAAGGCTGGAGACAGCGTGAGCCGCCGCAGGTCGGTCTTGATGACCTCGGAATGGAAGTTCACCAACAGGCCCACGCGTAGCCCCGTAAGGCGCAGGTAGGTCAGTACCTGGGCTTGATGGATGGGCATCAGCCGGTCCACCGCCTTGATCTCGACGACGAGCGCGCCGTCGACCACGAGATCCTCGATGCAGGCCCCGATGACGATCTCCGACCCATCCCCAAACCTTCCCGCCTTCCCGCCTTCCTGTTCCACCTCTCGCTCTTCGGCCGTTGCGACCGACCCGTTTCGTCGCGGGCGACCATCATGGCCCGCCCCGGCGGCGAAAAAAGTGACGAATGGTCAGCGACCTCCGCTCCCCTCGAGCTCCCCACCGGATTCGTTGAAATGCGCTACGGACCCAGGTTCATGACGCCGCGCTGCTGGCGCGCCGTCATCAGGGCCGACATGAGGCGGTCGTAGACGGCGCGGTCGCCCGGTGAGCCGCGGACCTCGATCGCGGGCAGGGCCGGGTCGTGCGCCGTGATGACGATCGACGACACGCCGACCATGCGGTCCACGAGCGACTGGCGGAACTCGACGTCGCGCACGCGCCAGAGCTCCAGCGTGTCGATGCGCTTCGAGAGAAAGCCCGACTCGACTTCGACGCGCTTCGAGGTGAGCTTCCATCGCTTGGACCGGGTGCGAAGCCACACGGGCACGAGCAGGAACAAGCCCACGAGCACGGGCAAGAGGACCCAGCCCGCGATCCACCGCACGGCCCAGGCGCGCCACGAGGGCCGCCCCTCCCAGAGGACCTCCTCGGCGACATCGGGACCGGGACCGGACATGGGCGAATGGTACAGGACTCGCCGACGCGCGCGTGGCCAGTGGACGCGCGCCTTTCTCGGGGCGAGATTGGCTCGGCTACGCCTTGGCGAGCAACTGCCGGAGGACATACTGGAGGATGCCGCCGTGGCGGTAGTACTCGCGCTCCTGCGGGGTATCGATGCGCACGGTGGCGGTGAACTCCTTCGACTTGCCGTCGGTGCTCGTCGCCTTGACCGTGATCTTGCGCGACGCGATCGCGCCGGCGAGGCCCTCGATTGCGAACACCTCTTCGCCCGTCAGGCCGAGCGAGGCGGCGTTTTGCCCGGGCGCGTACTCGAGCGGCAGGATGCCCATGCCGACTAGGTTACTCCGGTGGATCCGCTCGTAGCTCTCGGCGATGACTGCGCGCACGCCGAGGAGCTTGGGCCCCTTGGCCGCCCAGTCGCGCGATGATCCCGAGCCGTACTCCTTGCCGGCGAGGACCACGAGCGCCACCTTCTCCTTGGCGTAGCGCTCGGCCGCGTCGAACACGCTCATCCCGTCGCCGGACGGCAGGTGGCGCGTGACGCCGCCCTCGGTGCCGGGGGCGAGCATGTTGCGCAGGCGCACGTTGGCAAATGTGCCGCGCACCATGACCTCGTCGTTGCCCCGGCGGGAACCGTACGAGTTGAAGTCGGCCACGTCGACGCCGTGCTCGATGAGGTACTTGCCGCCCGGGCTGCTCTTCTTGATGTTGCCGGCGGGCGAGATGTGGTCGGTCGTGATGCTGTCGCCCAGCATGAGCAGCACGCGGGCTCCCGTGATGTCGGAGACGGCCGAGGGCTCCTTCTGCATGCCGTCGAAGTACGGCGGGTTTTTCACGTAGGTGGACTTGGCGTCCCAGGCGTAGCGGTCACCCGTCGGGATCTTGAGCTTCTTCCACTCTTCGTCGCCGTCGAAGACGTGGCCGTAGACGCGCTCGAACATCGCGCGATCGATGCTGGCGTCGACCGCCGCCTGGATCTCTGCGCGGGTCGGCCACACGTCTTTGAGCATCACGGGCTTGCCGTCTTTGCCGGTCCCGAGCGGATCCTTGTACGGATCGAAGTCGACCGTGCCGGCGAGCGCGTACGCGACGACGAGGGGCGGCGATGCAAGGTAGTTCGCTCGCACCTCGGCGTGCACGCGCCCCTCGAAGTTGCGATTGCCGCTGAGCACCGCGGCGGCCACGAGCGACCCTTGTTCGATGGCCTTGGACACGGCCTCGGGCAACGGACCGCTGTTGCCGATGCACGTGGTGCAGCCGTAGCCCACCGTCTGGAAGCCGAGCTTCTCGAGATACGGCGTGAGCCCCGCCTTGGCGAGGTACTCGGTGACCACCTGCGAGCCGGGCGCGAGGCTCGTCTTGACCCACGGCCGGCGCGTCAGGCCCTTCTCGACGGCCTTCTTGGCGAGCAGGCCCGCCGCCACCAGGACGCTCGGGTTCGACGTGTTGGTGCAGCTCGTGATCGCCGCGATGACGACCGAGCCGTGTTTGAGCTCGAAGTCGGTGCCGTCGATCGAGGCCGCGGCCGACGCGGTGGGCGCGCTCGGCTTGGGCGACTTGGAGAGGAGCTTCTCGAGCGCGGAATGGAAGCTCGCCTTCGACTCGCTCAGCTTGACCCGGTCTTGCGGACGCGTGGGCCCGGCGATGCTGGGCACGATCGACGCGAGATCGAGGTGCATCACGTCGGAGTACCTGGCCTCCTTGGCGCCGGGCGCGTGGAAGAGGCCCTGCGCCTTGCAGTACTCCTCGACCAGCTTGACCTGCGCGTCGTCGCGGCCCGAGAAGCGCATGTAGCGGAGCGTCTCCGCGTCGACCGGGAAGATGCCGCACGTCGCGCCATACTCCGGCGCCATGTTGGCGATCGTCGCCCGATCGGCCAGCGACATCTGCGCGAGGCCGTCGCCGAAGAACTCGACGAACTTGCCGACGACGCCCTTCTTGCGGAGCATCTCGGTCACCGTCAGCACGAGGTCCGTCGCCGTGGCCCCTTCGGGCAGCGCGCCCGTCACCTTGACCCCGAGCACCTGCGGGATGAGCATCGACACGGGCTGGCCGAGCATCGCGGCCTCGGCCTCGATGCCGCCGACGCCCCAGCCAAGGACGCCGAGGCCGTTGATCATCGTGGTGTGCGAGTCGGTGCCGACGAGCGTGTCCGGATATACCGTCTTGCCGTCCTCGCTCTTCATGACGACGCGGGCCAGGTACTCGAGGTTGACCTGGTGCACGATGCCGGTGTCGGGCGGCACCACCTTGAAGTTGCGAAACGCCGTCTGCCCCCACTTGAGGAACTGATAACGCTCGCGATTGCGCTGAAACTCGAGCTGGGCGTTGATCTTCATCGCCTCGCCCGAGCCGAACGCGTCGACCTGGACGGAGTGATCGATGACCAGCTCCACAGGTTGCAGCGGGTTGATCTTTTTCGGGTCGCCCCCGAGCTTGGTCATCGCGTCGCGCATCGCCGCGAGGTCGACGACGGCGGGGACCCCGGTGAAGTCCTGAAGGAGCACGCGCGCCGGAGTGAAGGCGATCTCGCTCGAGGGCGGTGCCGTGAGGTTCACCGTGGCCAGGGCCTCGATGTCTTGCGGGCGGACCGAGACGCCATCCTCCGTGCGCAGGAGATTCTCGAGGAGAATCTTGAGCGAGAAGGGCAGCGACTCGGCCGCCGGGTACTTCGCGTAGACCGCGGCGAGGCGGTAGTACGAGTACGACGCGGAGCCGACGGAAAGCGTGGTCTTGGAGGACAGCGAATCGGGCATGGCGGGTTAAGACACCTAGTCGCGCAGCGCCCCGGCGGCAAGCGAGCGAGCCCCTTTGGGGGAGGCTTTTTCCGCGGAAGAAGGCTCAGGAGAATGCGCGCCTGCAGCCTCTTCCCCGCCAGTGCGTAGCTGTGCTTCTTTTGGGGTCTCATGCGCGCCCGCGTCAACGGTATCGAGCTCGAATATGAACTTTTTGGCGCCGTCGAGGCGGCGCCCCTCGTCGTCCTCATCGCCGGCTTCTCGCAGCAGATGACGGGGTGGGACCCGATGTTCTGTGAGCGCCTCGCCCGCCGCGGCTTCCGGGTCGTGCGCTTCGACAACCGGGACGTGGGCCTGTCGAGCAAGATCGAGGGTGGCCCGCGTCCCCGGATCTCCGCCATCGTGGGCGGCGACCTCTCGACGCTCTCGTATGCGCTCACCGACATGGCCGACGACACGGCGCGGCTCATCGAGGCGCTCGGCGCCGGGGCGGCGCACGTCGTCGGTGTGTCGATGGGCGGGATGATCGCGCAGACGCTGGCGATCCATCATCCCGAGCGCGTGAAGACGCTCGTCTCCATCATGTCGACGACGGGTGACCGCAGCGTCGGTTACGGGCAACCCGAGACGCTCAAGCTCATGTCCGAACGCTCGCCCACCGATCGGCAGGAGAACATCGAGCAGGGCATCCGCGTCTGGCAAAAGCTACGGTCGCCGGGCTTCCCGCACGACGAGGCCCTCGTCCGCACGCGCATCGGCCGCAACTTCGACCGCTCGTTTTACCCCGAAGGCGTCGCCCGCCAGCTCGCGGCGCTGCTCGGCCAGCCGGACCGTACGGCGGCTCTCGCCCAGGTGCGGGCGCCGACCACCGTCATCCATGGGGCAGAGGACTCGCTCATCCACGTGTCCGGGGGCGAGGCCACGGCGCGGGCGATTCCGGGAGCGAAGCTGATCGTGATCCCCGGGATGGGGCACGAGCTGCCTGCGGACGTTTGGGGAACCGTGATCGACGCCGTGGTCGCCAATGCGCTCGAGTCCACGCGGTGAAACGCCGCGGCATCGAGGCGACGCGGCTCGCGACGCTGGCGGCGGTCGGCGCATGCGGGGTCGGCGTTGCGTCGTGCGGCGCCATGACGAGCGTGGATCTCGAGCTCCCGACCGATGACGACCTCGCGGTGGTGGCCGGCACATCGATCGATGCTTCGCCCGACGGTTCGTTCAAAGCTGCCGCCGACGCGGCGCCGAACGACGCGCCGCTCGACGACTCGGTGGCCTCCATGCTCCCGACCATGGCCCTCGATGGCGGCGGGACCACCGGAGGCGAGATGGATGGCGACGACGAGGGGAGCCCGCCGAGCGAGACACCCGCCGCGATCGCCCCAGGCTTCGAAGCGACTTGCGAAGTGACGACCGTCGGTGCCGCCTGGTGCTGGGGCGACAATACTTACGGCGAGCTCGGGAATGGTGGGGCGACCCCCCGAAGCCTGACGCCGGTCGCCGTGTCGGGGCTCGCGTCGGGCGTGCGCTCGATCGTCGTCGGCGGCGCCTTCGCCTGCGCCCTCAAGACGACGGGCGCCGTCGTGTGCTGGGGAAACAACGAGCTCGCGAACGGCGCCGAGATCGACAGCAACACGCCCATCGCCGTAGCTGGCCTGTCGACCGGCGTCACGGCCATCACCGCCGGCTATGACCACGCCTGCGCCATCGACGCCGATGGAGGCGCCAAGTGCTGGGGAGCCAACTCCTTCGGCCAGCTCGGGAACGGATCGACGACCAACAGCGGCACGCCGGCCGAGGTTTCCGGGCTCTCGTCCGGCGTCGTCGCGCTCGCCGCCGGAGGCGAGTTCACCTGCGCGCTGACTCGCGCGGGCCAGGTGCTCTGCTGGGGCGACAACGCGGAGAGCCAGCTCGCGAACGGTTCGACCGTCAACAGCGACGTGCCGGTCGCGATCGCGAGTCTGCCGATGGACGTCGTCGCGATCGTCGCCGGCGGATCCCACGCCTGCGCCCTGACGAGCTCCGGGCTGATGCCCTGCTGGGGAGCGCAGGTCCAGCAAGCCATCACGGGACTGTCCTCCGGCGTCGCCGCCATGGCGGCCGGTCAGGATCACACCTGCGCGCTGATGACCTCTGGAGCGGTGGAGTGCTGGGGTTCGAACGAGTTCGGACAGCTCGGCAACGACTCGACGACCGACAGCAATCCCCCCGTCGGCGTCTCGGGCCTGTCGTCCGGCGTCGCGCTCATCGCGGCAGGCAACTACGACACGTGCGCCCTGACCGTCGGCGGAGCGGCCCTCTGTTGGGGCGAGAACGACGACGGCCAGCTCGGCGACAACTCGACGACGACGAGCCTCGTCCCGGTGAGCGTCGCCGCCCCGTGACGGCCTGCCGCAGCGTGATGCGTCGCACCGGCGACTTCGTGCAGCGAGGTCGCGCCGACGGACGGGACCGCCCTCACCCCGGCGAGACCATCTTCTCCGGCCGCACGTACTTGTCGAAGTCCTCGGCCTTGAGCAGGCCAAGCTCGGCGACGGCCTGCCGCAGCGTGATGTTCTTGTGGTGCGCGAGCTTGGCCACCTTGGCGGCGTTGTCGTAGCCGATCACCTCGTTGAGGGCGGTCACGAGCATCAGCGTGTTCTCGACGTGGCGCGCGATGACGTCGCGGTTCGGTTCGATGCCGACGACGCAGTTGTCGCGGAAGCTGTGGCACGCGTCGGCGAGCAGGCCGCAGCTCTCGAGCACGTTGTGGATGATGACGGGCTTGAACACGTTGAGCTCGAGGTGGCCGCTCGCGCCGGCGAAGCCGACGGCCGTGTCGTTGCCCATCACGTGGACGCACACCATCGTCATCGCTTCGGCCTGCGTCGGGTTGACCTTGCCCGGCATGATGCTGCTGCCCGGCTCGTTCTCGGGGAGGGCGAGCTCGCCGATCCCGCAGCGCGGGCCGCTGCCGAGGAGGCGCACGTCGCTCGCGATCTTGAAGGCGGCCGACGCCAGCGTGCGCATCGCACCGCTCGCGGCGACGAGCGCCTCGTGCCCCGCGAGGGCCGCGAACTTGTTCGGCGCGGTGCGGAACGGCAGGCCCGCGAGCTCGGCGATGCGCGCGGCGACGATCTCGGCCCACTTGGGATGGGTGTTGAGGCCCGTGCCGACGGCCGTGCCGCCCAGCGCGAGGTCGTAGAGGCCGTCGAGCGTGCGCGTGAGCCCCGCCTCGCAGAACGCGAGCTGCGCCGACCAGCCGCTGAACTCTTGCCCAAGAGTGAGGGGCGTCGCGTCCATCAGGTGCGTGCGACCCACCTTGACGATGTCCTTGAACGCCGTGGCCTTCTCGTCGATGGCGCCGCGCAGGGCGGCGACGGCCGGCAAGAGGCGCTCCTTGATCTCGAGCGCGGCAGCGACGTGCATGACCGTGGGGAAGACGTCGTTCGAGGACTGCGAGCGGTTGACGTCGTCGTTCGGGTGGATCGGCTTCTTGGAGCCCATCGCGCCGCCGGCGAGCTCGATCGCGCGGTTGGAGATGACCTCGTTGGCGTTCATGTTCGACTGCGTCCCGCTACCGGTTTGCCACACGACCAGGGGAAAATGCGCATCGAGCTTGCCCGCGATGACCTCGTCCGCGGCGCGCACGACGAGATCGCACTTGGTCGCATCCAGCTTGCCGAGGTCCTTGTTGGCCAGGGCGGCGGCCTTTTTCACGATGCCGAAAGCACGGATGACGGGCCGCCCGAAGCGGTGGCCGCCTATCTTGAAGTTTTGCAGGCTGCGCTGCGTCTGTGCGCCCCAGTACTTGTCGGCGGCGACTTCCACCTGCCCCATGCTGTCGGTCTCGATGCGCACTTGGCTCATGGCGCGCCAGGCTAGTTCAAGGCGGCCAAGATCGCATCGGGGAGGTAGCGCGAGCGGCACGGCAATCATACAGTGGCTCACGTAGGTCACCGGAAGCGCGAGCGGATGGAGCGCCGAAACCTCAACGTCTACGGCAGCGGCGGCGAGGGCCCGGAGGTCGGGCCCGAGCGGGTGCACGTCGTGCGGCCGGCCAGCGGATTGCGACGCGCGCAGACGCTTCTCGGAACCGAGATCCTTCTCGGGACAAGCGATGGAGTGCAAAGGACGCGCGAGGTCATCGCGCGCGTCGCCCGGACCGATGCGACCGTGCTCGTGACCGGCGAGAGCGGCACGGGCAAGGAGCTGGTGGCCAGGGCGCTCCATGCGGAGAGCGGGCGGCGTGACGGTCCGTTCGTGGCCATCAGCTGCGCCGCCATGCCCGAGAGTCTGCTCGAGAGCGAGCTTTTCGGTCACGCCAAAGGGGCGTTCACCGACGCCCGGGCGTCGCGCGCGGGGCTCTTCGTGCGCGCCACCCAGGGTACGCTCTTCCTGGACGAAATCGGCGAGATGCCGGCGGGCATGCAGGCCAAGTTGCTTCGCGCCCTGCAGGAGCGGTCCGTGCGACCCATCGGGGGCGACGGCGAGCAGTCTTTCGACACGCGCATCGTCGCCGCCACCAACCGCGACCTCGACACCGAAGTCGAACAAAGGCGGTTCCGCGAAGACCTCTTCTATCGCATCAACGTCGTGCGTATCCACGTGCCGCCCCTGCGCGAGCGGGGCGACGACGTGCACCTGCTTGCGAGGACCTTCATCGATCGGCACGGCGCGGCTGGCCATCGCCCTGTTCTGGGGCTGACGCCCGGCGCCTCGGCGCGCCTCGCCAGGTATCCGTGGCCCGGCAACGTCCGCGAGCTGCAGAACTGTATCGAGAGCGCCGTGACGATGGCGCAACTCGATTGCATCGACGTGCACGACCTGCCGGAAAAGATCCGCGACTACCAGGCCCCCGGCCCGACGCCCGACGGCAACGACCCGAACGTTCTGCTCCCCATGGAAGAAGTCGAGCGCCGCCACATCCTTCGGGTCCTCGACGCAGCCGGCGGCAACAAGACCCTCGCGGCCCAGATCCTCGGATTCGATCGGCGTACCCTTTATCGAAAGCTGGAGCGCACGAACACGAAAGAGTGATGTCCAGAGGTCGTTCCGGAGTCGTAAGGTGGCATCACGATTGCACCTATCCGGATTACCTCTACCGGACCTGACGGAGGTGAACGCCATGTCCCAGCACGCAACCGCCCTCTTCGTCGATCGGCATTCCACGCGCGCAGCCGTCGAGCAGCTCGCCCTGGCGGGATTTGCTCGCGACTCGATCAGCGTGGCGATGTCCCAGGCCACGCACGAGCGCCAGTTCGGCGAATCGGGCCGGCGCCCCAGCGGCGTACGCCCGCGGTCGGTGTGGCACGATGGCCTGCTAGGGGCGCTTGTGTCCTCGCTCACGACCGTGGTCTCGCCTGGCGAAGAGCCGCTCCGCGTAGGCGGGCCGCTCGCGCCCCGGATCGTCCTCGCGGGCGCCCTGTCGCGTGCCCTCGTGGCCCTCGGCCTGGGCGAGAGCGACGCCCGCGCGGTCCGCGCCGGGCTTCGCGATGGCTACATCGTCGTGGGCGTGCAAACCGAGGGGGATCGCGCGAACCTTGCCGCCCGCTTGCTCGAGCTGGCTGGGGGCTTCGCCCTCCAGGCTGCGTAGACCAGCCCTCAGCTCACTGCGGTCCGATCACTGCGGTCCGAGCGTGATCGTGCCGCCCGCGCCCTCGTTCGGCGGGGTGACGCACCCGGACAGGTCGAACAGCATGAACTCGAGCGCCTTCTCCTGGTCGGAGAGCATTCCCTGCGTGCAGCCCGTCGGCACGATCGCGCCCGGCTGGATGAGGCCATACCCCGTGCCGGACGTCTGGTACCCGCCGTAGTCGTTCGAAGCGGCGCCCACGTGCAGATCGCTGTAGACGACGCGCCCGCACTGCTCGGCCGCCGCCGTACCGAACGGCGTGTCGAAGGAGAAGTACTGCGTCGCGCCGGGAGCGGGGGCGGCGTTCTGATCCGCCACGATCCACGGGAGAGAGGCCGCATTGGCCGAACCGACCACCGCGTTGTGGCGCGCCTGGTCGATCTGCAGCTCGCCGTTGGGCTGCAGCGCGTTCACGTTGGCGAGCCATTGGGCCATGGCCACGCCGCGCGGGAAGGCGCCGCCACCCGGGAGCGTCTGCTCGATCAGCGCATCGATGGTGGAGGGCGCCGGGTATGTCTCGGCCGTGGGGGTCCAGGTCGCGAGATTCTCGGGGATGAACGGGTTGGTCGAGGCGTCGGCCGCGTCGTTGGTGAACCAGGCGTAGTGGAAGTGCGACGCGAACACGCGCCCGCCGTTCTGCGCGTAGTCGTAGAGGGTCTGCGGCTCGACATCGTAGGTCTCGGCGCCCTCGCACGTGAGCAGCACGATGTCGTACGGCATGATCTGCGAATCCATCGCCCAGAGCGACGTGGACGCCGTCGGCGCACCCGGGCTGGTGTTGGCGCCGGGCCCCGACAACGGATTGTTGGTGGTGAAGATGTGGATACGGCCCGTCCCGGAAGGGCCACCCCCGTACTCGGACCCGTCGACGCCGATGCGGACGAGCAGGCACTCGAGCGTGTCGGCGGCGCCCGTGGAGATCGCGATGGCCGGGATGTCGCCCTGCATCTGGCTGCTGGGGAGCGCGAGCTTGGCGCTTAGCAGGACGGACGCGTCGTTGTCCGTGCACTTGGTCACGTTGGGGATCGTGTACTGCCGACGCCACTTGCCGACCTGAATGACGAGCGGGATGTTCGTGCCGTCGGGCACGCCGCTGATGGTGAACTTGCCGCTCGAATCGGTGACGTCGTACGCGATCGGGTTACCCGTGTAGAGCGAGTTGCACGACGCGCACGACGCGCCCGTGGTGATGGCGCTCGGCGGGGTGCTCGGCACGTACGCGACGATGCCGTAGAGCGGATCGTTGCCGGCCGGATCGTAGACGACG
>Ga0302325_10012918_pt1 | contig 17870 bp, 15 predicted proteins | sample Palsa_T0_2_FD_201948 | JGI IMG/M metagenome (GOLD analysis project Ga0302325, IMG submission 201948) | Peat permafrost microbial communities from Stordalen Mire near Abisko, Sweden - Palsa_T0_2 | ecosystem: Environmental > Terrestrial > Soil > Palsa > Peat permafrost | place: Sweden: Abisko...
ACGAGACTTCGGCCGCTATCAGATAGCAACGACAGCGATTGCATGGCCAGAAACTCCTACGAGCCGTTTTATGTCGTCTGGGTCGCCTGTGAGAATCGTAGCCTTTTGGCGAAGGGCCGTCGTCACGACAACCGCGTCAACAACGTCCGTCGTCCTGGTCATGGCTAATAGCCGACCTACCTGGTGAGCCTCGCTCTCGCCAAGAGGAACGACCGCGCACCCGGTCAAGAAGCGCCGGAGTTGGGTTTGTTGCGGGGGCCGGCTGACCTGGGCAACGACCGGCGCAGGAACTAACGGAATAACGCCAAGCTCCAAACGGACCTTATGTTCAGCCCACGTGCGACGCTCATTTTTATCCGCGGCGACCAGAACGGCGGCGGCGTATACAACGGCACTCTCGCGTACAACGGCACTCACGCTGGACGACGCATCCTTCGCGGCGTTCGGAGTTGCGCCTGGACGCTGCGGCGAGCTTCATTCATTTCTTCAGCGGTAAAGCGTCCGTGCTGCTTTTCCCACAGAGCGACTGCTGCCAGACCGGCCCGTCGCTGTAATGCTTCGCGCGCAGCAGCGGTCATCCAGGCCGAAATACTCACCCCCTCGCGGGCGGCCGCCGCAAGGATGTCTTCGTGAATGTCAGGGTTTACCGTAATCGCTAGCTTCGGTGATGGATTGCCGCGCGGCATAGAAAGTATCCTACTACAGTAGGATACCGCGACAGTGAAATCGCGCCGGATCGCCGTCGAATCGATTGCTGCTATACTAACCATCATTTCTGAAGTGCAGTTCCCTGATTCCATGGCCGCAGAGAACGACCTAACCCACTTCGATCCGGTCCCTCAATGGAGAGCCAAATGGGTGGAAAGCGGCTGGTGGCACAGCTTCGAACTACCCGATGGCACGCTCATCCAGGGCGTTTGCGATCTGTCAGACCTGAAGAACCGCATCGAGCAATTTCCTATCCCTGAGGACTTGCGGGGTAAGCGCGTGCTGGACATCGGCGCCTGGGATGGATGGTTCAGCTTCGAGATGGAACGGCGGGGAGCGGAGGTGCTGGCCATCGACAATTGGGACAATCCACGGTTTCACCAGATCCACGCCGCGCTGAATTCGCGCGTGGAATACCGGCAGATAGACATGTATGAGCTCACGCCCGAGCGCGTGGGGCGTTTCGACATCGTGCTTTTCATGGGTGTGCTGTATCACTTGAAGCATCCCTTGCTGGCTCTGGAGCGGGTGTGCGCTCTCACGAAGGGGTTAGCCGCGGTGGATTCATTTGTTCTGCGCGAGAAGCACCGGCCCGGCGAGAATGTGGGTCAGCGGCCGGTGATGGAGTTTTACGAGACGAACGAAATGGGCGGCCAGACAGACAATTGGGTGGGGCCGAGCCTGAATTGCCTGCAGGCCTGGTGCCGGACGGCGGGCTTCGCACGGGTGGAGCTGCGGGGTGTGTTGGAAAATAGCGCTTGTCTGGCTTGCTATCGCCATTGGGAGCCGCCGGAGGAGGATGCCCCCGAGGGACCCGAACTGATAGAGGTGTCGCGCAACCTGAGCGGAAATGCCGAGTCCCGCGGAGAGGTGAACTTTAGTTCGTCTCGCGACGAAACGGTGAGCGCCTGGTTCCGCTGGAAGGGCCGCAGCCTCGGCTTGGATGATGTTCAGCCAGAGGTGGGTGAGTATGGCGTGCGGCCGATTCATGTGGCGCCGGTGGACGAAAATGCGTGGCAGACCAATTTCAAATTGCCCCCAGGGCTTACGCCGGGTTGGCATGAAGCGCGCATACGCATTGGGCAAAGCCGTCCGGGATCGCCACAGCGGATCGCGGTGGACGCTCCCTTAGCGGTAAGCCAGGGCACAACCCGGCCCAAGAACCAACTCGACCCGCCTCGAGGAGACCTGTCGCCATTCCGCAGTGGCGGCGTTCGGGATAAAGCCGGGACGAATGGCTTCAACGTTCAACAAGTGGTTCGTGAGATCCACGCCCGAATGGAAGAGGAAGAGGACGTCGAGTCTTTGCCCGTGCGGGAGTCGGAGGAGTTGACGGCGTTGCGCGATACCTTCGGGCGTCTTTATCAGGCGCGCAACGCGGTCGGGCGGATGCCGCCGGGGCCCAACACGATTCGAGCCAGGATTGGCAAGTACGTGATTCGCGTGGTCCAGCGCGGCTTATTCTGGTACACCCCACAAATCGTCCGGTTTCAAAATGAGACCAGCAACGCGCTCGATTGCGTATGCAACCTGATAGCCTGGCAGCTCGAACGATCGGCGGCGCTCGAAAAGGAAAATCGGAACCTTTGCGCGGAACTCTCGAAACACAGCGTGCAGTTGTCCAAGCACAGCGCGGAATTGTCGAAACGCACCGGGGAACCCTCGAAGCCCCGGCTTCAGCCCACCATCGTGAAGACCATGCCGGCGGGAGGGGGGCACACCCGCGATCGTGAACCCGAACGGGAGCATGTCCCCCCGTTGCCGGACGCGTTCCAGTTCGCGCTGCAAGATCGCTTCCGCGGACCGGAAGGTGAAACTATCAAGAAGCTCCAACCGTACTTGTCCGCGATCGAGACCATGAGGGAATCGCTACCGCGGGCAGCGTGGCTCGATATCGGATGCGGACGCGGCGAGTGGATCGAGGCGGCGGCCAATTCCGGACACTCCGTGGTGGGAATCGACTCGAATCCGGTTGCCGTAGCCCACTGCCGCGCCAGGGGACTGAACGCGGAAGAGACCGACGCGCTTGGCTATCTGCGCGCCGTGAAGAGCGAATCCCTGGCCGTTGTAACAGCATTCCACGCAGTGGAGCGCCGGCCGATGGGCTATTTTCTGGCGTTGATGCAAGAGGCGGTGCGGGTGCTCAAACCGGGCGGATTGATGATTGTCGAAACCTCGAATCCCGCCAACCTGCTGACGGGATCGTGTCATTTCTGGACCGATCCGGCGCATCTACGGCCCATTCCTCCGGCCCTGATGGAATTCGTTTACCAGTACTTCGGCCTGAAGGTGGTAAAACGTATGGACCTCAACCCCTCTCCGCGGGAGGAAAGGCTCCCGTACGACGAGATCAGCATGGTTCACCGGTTGAATGAATCACTTTACGGACCTCAGGATTATGGACTCATCGGCCGGCGGTAAGTCCCGGAGAGTGGCGATGTTCACGCCGCTTCCGCCTTCGCAAACGGGCACCGCCGATTACGCCGCCGCCCTGATTCCCGAACTAGAAAAGCTGGTTCAGCTGGAGGTCTTCGAGCAGGTTCCCAGAAACTTCAGGCCGGAGAAATTCGACGCGCTTCTCTATCAGATCGGGAACAATCCGTTTCACGCCCAGATCTACCAGTTGGCGCTACAACATCCGGGCGTGGTGGTGCTGCATGAAGTGAATGTCCACGACATGATTCGGGATATGACCAAAGGCGGGGAACTCGCGTATTTCCGTGAGGTGGTCTATGAGATTTTCGGACAGGAGCTGGAAACGCTGCCGAAAGATGGATTGATCGAACCGGGCCCTCAACCCCGCAGCTTTACGATGGCCCGGCGTTTACTAGACCGGAACAAGGCGTGCATTGTTCACAGCCAATTCGCCGCAGAGAGAGTCCGCCAGCGGGGTTTTCAAGGCAGGATCGGCCAAATCCCCCACGGCGCGCGGGTCCGCAATCTGGACGGCGGGGCGTACCGGGCCCGGATCGGCGTCCGTCCCGACGAACCTCTCATCGGAATGTTCGGATACCAACGGCCGGACAAGCAGGCCTGCGACTGCCTGCTGGTGTTCCGGACCATCCTCGACCATCTTCCCGGGGCGAAGCTTCTGGTTGCGGGGCTGCCCCACCCCGAGGTGCCGCTGGATGAACGTGCGAAAACGCTGGGACTTCAAGACAGCGTGCGACAGCTCGGATTCCAGACGCTGGAGGATCTGGACGGTTATATCGCCGCCTGCGACGTGGTGCTCAACCTGAGATCATCCACGTTCGGGGAAACCTCCGGCATTCAGACGCGAGCCTTCGGCCTCGGCAAAACCCTGGTGGTCTCCGACGTCGGCGCCAATCAGGAACTGCCGGACGAAACCTGCGCGAAAATACCGGTGGACAAACTTCAAAATCGCGTCCTGGCAGAGTGCTTACTGTGGCTGCTTTCCGACCGGAAGATCACGACGGAAATTGGCCGCGCGGCCCAACAATGGGTCACCGAGACGTGTTTGTGGGAACCGGTGGCCCGATTGTACGCGGACTTCCTATTTCCGCCTCGCCCGGATTCGGTTCCGGCGGCTCCCTCAGCCGATGTATTCGATAGATACTCCGATCCCAAGTTTCTGCGAGATTACATCAGCGGATGGGTGGACCCTCAGTCGGAAGGGCGTGGGTATATGGATGCGCACATGAGCAGGCTGATCAAGACGCTCCAGATGACTCCTCGCGGAACGGAGGGCCAACGGGTTCTCGAGATGGGATGCTATTTGCAGATCACTCCGGCCTTGCAGAATCTGTGGGGTTACGGCGAGGTCCGGGGCTGCTATCTCGGAGCGGGTGCGGGCGAGGTCCGCATCGTCGAGAGCCGCGATAGAGAGAGGTTTGAGTGCACCATCGATTTGTTCGATGCGGAAGTGGATACGTTTCCCTATCCGAGTCAACATTTTCAGACGGTGCTCTGCTGCGAGTTATTGGAACATCTTCAGCGCGACCCGATGCAAATGATGCGGGAAATTCACAGGGTCTTGAAGCCGGACGGAGCGCTGATCCTGACCACCCCCAATGTGGCTTCGCTCCGGGCAGTTCATTCCATTTTGGACGGGCACAATCCCAATTACCACAATCGATATCCGCGCCCGTTTCGAAGCGGAGGATTGGTCCGCGAACCAGGGGCTTTCCGCGAATATAGCCCAACCGAGATCACACAGCTGCTGTCCGATTCCGGTTTCATTCTTCTACGGATCGAAACCGGCCCGTACTCGGAGATTTCCTTTCCGGAAGCAGGCTGGGTAAGGGACCTTTTGAAGCATGGAAAACGATCGACCCTCCTTCGCGAAGACTGTATCTTTGCCGTTGGCAGAAAGGCGGCAATCCCGAAGAACCGTTATCCCCTCTGGCTATACGATGAGTAGCGGCTTGCCCCTACGGCTTGACAAGCAAGTTCCGGCGGCAAGTCTGTGCCGGCGGGAGCCAGACGCCGGTGCAAAGAGCCCATATCCTCGAGGTTCCGAGTTTCGACAAGGGCGATTCTGTCACCTAGTCCTCAATGAGAAGGGTTCCGGCTTGGACGGCCGCCAGGGCCTTGTCCATGGTGGCGAGTACCGCGCCGTGTTTGCGAGCCAACAGAGCGAGGTACGCGTCGGTGACCTGCCGGTGGCCGGTAATTCCAGTCGTCGGCATTTCTAGATAGGAAACATCGTCGGGCCAGAATTCATGCCGGGGAAGAGAGGAAATGGATTCGAGCAGAAGCTTCGAGGATTCCGCCGTGGCATCCACCCCGGCGCGCAGGTGGAAGCGGACGAGAGCCCCCTGTGTGATCGGACAAGTCGCAAACCGATGACCCTTCCGAAACCACGCGGCGGCTCTCTTGTTCAGACTGTGCTCGGGGGTTGCCAGCGCGATCAGGACATTGGCGTCAAGCAGGTAAACTTTACTCCTCGTCATCGAGAGCCTTGACGTCCTCGGTACTTACGGGCCTGGCGCAGTGGAAGGTTGGGAAACCATAGTCGCTCATCCCTATTGCGGAGCTCCTCGATCCGTTCGCCGATTGGAGAATCAGGTCACCAACTACTCGTCCCAGGCTGCGGTTCTGATCCCTCGCGATCGCCTTGGCGAGATAGTAGGCTTCATCTGAGATGTCCAGCGTAGTTCGCACAATCACACAATAACATAAGAGCACAAACCTAGTCGATGGGCTGGCCGATGCGTGAGTCTCAATATTTCATCCCGTAGCGGCAAGGATTCTCCAATGAGCTGAATTGGTATATACTTCCTTCCCAGCAGGAGCGACCTGACGCATGGGAATTCCGGTGAAGGCGCAGCCACGTGGCGCGCGCCCAGACGTTGTGTGGACTAACGGCCGCTTCGGGCAGACTTCCCGGCGGGACGCGTGGTGGGTTTCGCCGCTTTTGATCTTCCTCGGGCTGGGCTCATTTCTGGTGTACGCCAATTGGGCGGCCTGGCAGAATAACCACTACACTTTCGGGCCTTACATCTCTCCGTTCTACTCGCCGGAAATTTATGGGGATTCGCCGCACGCGTTGCTCGGTCCCAAGCCGGCATGGTATCCAAACTTTCTGCCGTTCTCACCGGCGCTGTTTATTTTGTGGATACCCGGGCTCTTCCGGTTGACCTGTTATTACTACCGGGGCGCTTACTATAAGTCGTTCTGGGCCGATCCACCGGCTTGCGCGGTGAGCGAGCCACGGAAATCGTACCGGGGAGAAAAGACCTTTCCGTTGGTGATGCAGAACTTTCACCGGTACTTTCTGCGATTGTCCTATGTGATTTGGGCCTTTCTGGTTTACGACGTGTGGAAGGCGATGTGGTTCCCGGATGGGTTCGGGATCGGGTTGGGAACGATCATCCTGGCAGTGAACGTGGTTCTGATCGGCGGTTATGTGTTCGGGTGCCACGCGTTCCGGCACCTGGTGGGAGGGACGCTGGATCAAATCTCGGAGTATCCGGTGCGCGCCAAAATGTACGAGTGCGTGAGCTGCCTGAACGGCAGCCATAAGAAGTGGGCTTGGGCGAGTTTGCTCTCGGTGGGCTTTTCCGATATCTATGTGCGCCTTTGCTCGATGGGCGTGTGGTCCGACTGGAGAATCTTTTGAGCGTGGAATACCAAGAGTATTCCTACGATGTGTTGGTAATAGGGGCAGGCGGAGCGGGACTTCGCGCGGCGATTGAGGCGGCGGCATGCGGCGTGAAGGTGGGCGTGGTCTGCAAATCGCTGCTGGGCAAAGCTCACACGGTGATGGCCGAGGGCGGGGTTGCGGCGGCGCTGGCGAATGTGGACGACCGGGATAACTGGAAGGTCCATTTTTCGGACACGATGCGCGGCGGGCAGTACCTGAACAATTGCCGGATGGCGGAACTGCATGCCAAGGAAGCGCCGGACCGGGTGCGCGAACTGGAAGCCTGGGGCGCGCTATTCGACCGCACCAAGGATGGCCGGATCTTGCAGCGGAACTTCGGGGGGCACCGGTATCCGCGGCTGGCGCACGTGGGCGACCGGACCGGGCTGGAGATGATCCGGACGCTTCAGGACCATGGAATCCATGCGGGCATGGAAGTCCACATGGAGTGCACGGTGGTGAGCCTGCTGATGGATTCGGGGCGGGTGGCGGGCGCCTTTGGGTATGACCGCGAGAAGGGCCACTTCATCTTGTGGCGGGCAAAGGCGGTGGTGCTGGCGACAGGAGGGATTGGGCGCGCGTTTAAAATCACCAGCAACAGTTGGGAATATACGGGGGACGGACATGCGCTGGCTTACCGCGCGGGCGCGGAACTGCTGGACATGGAGTTCGTTCAGTTCCACCCGACCGGCATGGTTTGGCCGATCAGCGTTCGCGGCCTGCTGGTGACGGAAGGCGTGCGCGGAGAGGGAGGCGTTCTGCGGAACAGCGAAGGAAAGCGCTTCATGTTCGACGACATTCCCGATCTCTACAAAGAGCAAACGGCCGATAGCGAAGAGGAAGGTTGGCGGTACACGCAGGGCGATAAGAACGCGAGGCGTCCGCCGGAGTTGTTGACGCGCGACCATGTGGCGCGGTGCATCAATCGCGAGGTGAAGGCGGGGCGCGGGAGTCCGCATGGCGGGGTGTATCTGGACATCGCGTGGATCAAAGAACGCATTCCGAAAGCGGCGGAACATATCAAGAGAAAGCTGCCGAGCATGTATCACCAGTTCAAGCAACTCGCGGGGCTGGATATTACGAAGGAGCCGATGGAGATCGGTCCGACGACGCATTACATGATGGGCGGAGTGCGGGTGGATGGAGACACGCAGATGTCGACGGTACCGGGGCTGTTCGCGGCGGGCGAGACGGCGGCGGGTCTGCATGGCGCGAATCGGCTGGGCGGCAATTCGTTGTCCGACCTGCTGGTGTTTGGCAAACGGGCGGGGCAATTCGCGGCTGAATTTGCGAAGCAGAACGGCGCCGGAGCGGTGGACGACGGGCAGATTCAAGCCGCGGCCAAAAGCGCGCTGGAGCCGTTCGAAGTGGGTCCCGCGGGAGAGAATCCTTACACCATTCAATACGAGCTGCAGGATTTCATGCAGGAACTGGTCGGCATCGTGCGGTTGGAAGATGAGATGGAGCGTGCGCTGGGGTTGATCGCGGGACTGGAAAAGAGGGCTGCACGGGTAGGAATCACGAATCACCGGCAATACAACAATGGCTGGCATACAGCGATGGATCTGCCCAACATGCTGACGGTGTCGGAGGCGATTACGCGAGCGGCGCTGTTGCGGAAGGAAAGCCGGGGCGCGCAATTTCGCGAGGATTATCCGAACAAGGACGCGGAATGGGGCAAGTACAACATTGCGGTACGGCGGGGCGGCGAGGGCGAGATGCTGGTGGAACGTCGGCCGGTTCCGGTGGCGCCGGATGAGTTGAAGAAGATCATTGAGGAGATGAAATAGATGGCTACACAGGCCATGTTTCGCATTTGGCGCGGCGATGCGAACGGCGGCGGATTCAGCGATTATACGGTGCCGATCGACGACGGCATGGTGGTATTGGATGCGGTGCACCGGATACAGGCCCAGCAAGCGCCGGATCTGGCGGTGCGTTGGAATTGCAAGGCGGGCAAATGCGGTTCGTGTTCGGCGGAAATCAACGGGATGCCGAAACTGATGTGCATGACTCGGCTGAGCGATCTAAACCTGGAGATGCCCGTGATCCTGGAGCCGATGCACGCGTTTCCTCCGATCCGGGATCTGGTGACGGACGTGTCCTGGAACTTCCGGGTTAAGAAGACGATCAAGAAATTCCGGCCGCGTACACCGGATGCTCCGGACGGCACCTGGCGCATGCAGCAAGCGGATGTGGACCGGGTGCAGGAGTTTCGCAAATGTATCGAGTGCTTTTTGTGCCAGGACGTGTGCCATGTTCTGCGCGAGCATCATAAACATGAGGAGTTTATCGGGCCGCGTTTTCTGGTTTACGTGGCCGCGCTCGAGATGCATCCGCTGGATACGGAGGACCGCGTCAAGGATCTGAAAGACAAGTACAACATCGGGTACTGCAACATCACTACCTGCTGCCGGCAGGTGTGTCCGGAGTTCATTACCATCACGGAGAATGCGATTATTCCGCTGAAGGAGCGGGTGGTGGACCAATTTTTCGACCCATTGAAGAAGCTGCTGCATATCCTTTAGGCAGGGAGGCCCCATGTTCGCGCTAAAACCGATCACACACGACAGTCTGGCGACCGCGCTGGCAAAAGCGGAGCGGTATCGCTTACTCAACGAGCCTGGCGAGGCGGAGAGCATCTGCCGGGACATCCTGGAGATTGAGCCGGGCAACCAGCAGGCGCTGATTAGCCTGATCCTGGCGATGACCGATCAGATTTCTCACGATCCTCATGCATTTGGAAGAGCGATCTCGACGATCGAGGGGCTGGAGTCGGCTTACGACCGCTTCTACTACGGGGGGATTGCGTGGGAGCGGAGGGCGAAGGCTCGGCGGCATGGAGGCGGCCATGGGGCGGACCGGTATATCTATGAGTGGCTGGTGAAGGCGCTGCAATTGTTCGGGGAGGCGGAGCGGATTCGGGTCCCGGGGAACGACGATGCGGTGCTACGGTGGAACGCGTGTGTCCGGTTTTTGGCGAGCCATCCGGAGTTGAGTTCGCGGGATGAGGGTGTGCCGGAGCCGATTTTGTCGGAGTGAGGGCTCGGACCTGGCCGCAGGCAGGGCGCGAAAAACGTGATGACGAGACTTTGGCCGCTTTCAGATAGCCACGACAGCGATTGCATGGCCAGAAACTCCTACGAGCCGCTCTATGTCGTCAACCGCGTCAACAACGTGTCGTCCCGCCGCCAGGCTGTTACCAGGTGATAGTATTCTCCGTCCGAGTCCAGGCGCACCTCGAAGATGACAGAGCACATTCCGCCCCGGCTCCAACCGATTGCACGAAACTGTTCGGGATCGTCGTTCTTGGCGTCAACAATGTAGACCTGATCGAAAATTTCCTGCGCTTCCTCCAGGCTAACGCCGTGCTTTCGATTTGACGTCTTCGGTACTCACGGGATTGGCGCAGTGGAAGATGGGGAGTCCAGAGTCACTCATCCAGATTGTGGAGCTCTCACAAGTCGCGGCGGACGTACGAACGATCCGGCTAACTCAGGATTCTCGTGAGTCCGTTAATGCTGACGCGAGCGGCGGCTACGGAATCGCCCCATTGGTTGGCGTTGTCCTGCTCGATGCAGAAGTGCTTCATACCTGCGATCGAAGCGGCCGCGAAGATCGACTTGTAATCCACATCTCCCTGGCCCACCGGCACCAGCTTCGCCGCTTGCTGCCGCTGATTCTGGTTGAGCTCGGGGCCAAGGAACTTCAGTCCCATGGCGTCCTTCACGTGCCAGCATTCGAAGCGTCCGGGGCTCTTCTTGAATAGAGCCAGGATGTCCTGTCCCGCCACCGAGGCCCAGCCAATATCGAGTTGCAGCGTGACCAGTTCCGGATCGGTCTCGGCCAGGAGAATGCCATAGGGATGGGCTTCGGGTCTATCTGCCAACGGCGCGAATTCGCCGGTGTGGTTGTGGACGATCATCTTCATCCCGAATTTCTTGGCCGTCTTGCCGTTTTCGTTCAGGGTCTGGGCCTGGCGCTTGACTGCCTCTTCGGTCTGGCCGCCGCCACGGGGAGCCGCGGGCGGGCGAGGTGCGGGAGGTGGAGCGGGAGGACGTGGTGCACCAGCGGGGCCTCCGAGGTTCTCCACGTACTTGAGCCCCATGATCTGGCCGCCCTCAAAGCGCTTTTCGAGCGTTTCCCCCGCGGGCAATCCGGAGTGCGTGCTCGGCATAGTGAGACCGTACCGATCCAACATGGCGCGAAAATCTTTCGGGCTCATGTTGTTGTAGCCGCTCGCGGGTTCCACCTCCTTGTAGCCGAATGAGGCGATCTTGGCCAGGACCCCTTCGAAATCATTCTGCATCTCATCGCGAACCGTGAAGAGTTCGAGACCGATCTGCTTCTTCCAATCGGGCGCCATCTGCGCAAGAGCTTCGCCCAAGTTGCCGCTCACGATTGCAGCGCCACCAAATAGCGCCATGTTCTTCAAAAAGCCGCGTCGATTTTCGGCGTGCATATTTTCTCCTTAACTGAGCGCCGCCCCAACGTAGGCAAGGCACTTGCGAATTTCCTGGCGGGCCGAACCCAGCCCCACATATTCATAATCAACGCAAACCCGGATCGGGTAATTCTTTTCCCGCAGTAGAGCCATCACAGGTTTGATGGGTGTATCGCCCGAGCCAAAGGCTTCGTTGCCCCCGTTGTTACGTGTCCGGTCCTTGACGATGAGATGCGTGATGGCGGCGTGATTTTCCTGAATATAAGCGACCGCTTCCTGATTGGCCGCCGTGAAGTTTCCGATGTCGAGATTCACACGGAACCGCTTGGAGACTGCCATCGCGCGTGCCAGTTCCGCCGGCGTTTCGAGTAATCCGGGGCCGTTGCGAAACGCTACAAGCATTGAATGCTTTTCGGCGAACGGCGCCAAGCGCGACACCATGGCCGCGCTCGACTCCGAGGAGATTACCTCGACGCCCAAAGCCTTCGCGTGCAGGAATGTTGCGTCCAACTCTTGATCGGTAAATACTTCATCGTGCCCGAACGACATCGCGAAAACGCCGATGCCCGCTGCCTGGAATTTGGATTTGAGGTCCGCATAATGCGAAGCAGGGGTTGCCAGACGCCACTTTCGCAGGTTGTTGCGGACCGCACGATTGCGCGCCTCGAGTTCGGCAGGAGTGAATCCGCCCGCGGGTCCACCGTAAGGGCCCGGCGGCGGAGGCGGAGGCAGACCCGTATCGGGGCTGGGCGCTTCGGTGTTGACCGAGGCCAGATCGATTTCTCTTGCGCCGCAATCCTTCAGGGCGTGAATCAGATCGTCTACGTTGTCCTGACCCGGAATGCGCGGAAGTTCGTGGAAGCTTTCGGTCGCCAAACCGACTCTAGCGGAGGCTGCGAAGGCTGACATTCGGGCAAATGGAAGACCGGCAGCGGCCAGCTTTACGAGTTCTCGTCGCGACAATGACGGCACGGCGTCATTATATGCTTATTCGAGGATGCGCACTCGAACCCTCTTACTGCTGCTGGCGATAACGCCGGCTTTGCTGCGGGGGCAATCGACATGTCCCCGCGTGCCTGTACCATCTGTTTCGTCGAACGCGTTTCCGGCTGATGTTTGCATTCCTAACCACTTCACCGAAGTCGCCACCGATTTCTTCGACGATTATTCGTGGCGGTCCTTCATCGCGCTAGTCTGGCCGGCCGCCTCAGAACGGCGGGGCGTTGCCGATAAGAACGCGAAACTCAGTGCGGCCGGAACGCGTGTTTTCGAGACGTGGAAGTCATTGTGGGAGGTGTTTCACGCCGATGGCTCCGCTCCCACTGTAAGCTTCGATGACTGGGATGCGGCCGCGAACAACGCATGCGGCACGAAGACAGGGTTCGGGAATGCTGTGATCGCCTCAGCTTCGGGCCTCGATGAACTGGCGCAGTTTGGCCCGGGCGAATTGCTGCCTCCGCTGGTAGCGCAGAACGGCCGGTACGTCCGCACCGAGACGCTTTACAACCGAATCGCTTACGATTACATCGCTCATCGCAAGTTGTATCTGCGAAGTTCGCTGCCGGAGGTTCCTACGCCGCGGCCGTCTGAACCTGTGGTTCAATTTCCCGATGGATCGGTAGTGCTCAAGGCGGCGTGGCTCGACCTCGAAGGCTTCTCACCGGCGCAGAAAGGCAGGTATTACTCACGCGAGGTGATGCTGAAGGACGCGTCGACGGGTAAATGTTCGGTGGTGACGATGGGGCTGGTGGGGCTGCATGTTGTTGTAAAGACCGCGAGCCGCCCGCAGTGGATTTGGTCCACGTTTGAGCAGGTGGATAACGTTCCGCCCGCGCGGCCCGGCGCTCCCGGTCTTTTCGCATTTCACGATGGCGGTACCGACGCGCCGCCAGCAGAGAATCCCTTGACGCTCAGACCGCTCTTGAAAGAACCGGTGAAGCCTTTCAACGTAACGCGGGCGGTGGAATCGCCGATTCATCCAAAAACGGCTTTTACCAATCTGATGTATGGGCGGCTGCTTAAGGGCACGATCTGGGAGAATTATCAGCTCGTGATGACGCAATGGCCGCGTGTGGAAGGCGAACAGTCGACACCTTTGCCGGCAGGTCTGAGTGGCGACGCCTCGCACACGTTTCCAGGGCTGGGTTCCGCATCGGGTTCCGCGTTCGCCAATGTCACCATGGAAACTTTCGGCCAAGTGCGGCCGCAGGTGAGTTGCATGAATTGCCATAATCAGGCGCGAATGAGTGCGGACTTTATGTGGTCCGTGCTCGATCATGCTTATCCACCGAATTTAGCTCCAGCAGCGAGCGATGTTATCACGCGGTGATTCAGAGCGCGTTAGAGTGAAGTTCAGTTTCGCCGTTCCTGCCACGGTAGTAATGACCTGAGCGCGGCACGCCGCCGCAGTCAGGATGAGATACAGAAGAGCTTTCATCGTCTTCATTACAAGGTGGGCATCTTCCTCAATACCCAGGTGGTCATGGAGCGTTGATTTTGGACGACCGTGGTCTTCAACGGTTCAGCCAACTCGCCGCCTAAGCGTTCGGCGAGTGAGCTGAGCAGCGCTTCGTCAACGAGGTATCGTTCCCCGCCGTCTGGCGATTGGAAGCGGCGTCCGTGGATCTGTTTGAACTGGTTCTCCATGCCTATCGTGGAAGCGAGGCGGCAGAAGAAGAATCCGCCGGGCTTTAGGACGCGCCAGGAACCTTGCAGCATGGCCTCGAATTGCGCGTCGTCGCTTGCCAGGTGGAGGACGGTGTTGCTGATGACTACGTCGGCGCAGTCGTCGTCGAAGGACATGTGTTCGACGGATTCCAGGCGGAAGTTCGATGGTGGGAGCTTGGGGGCGAACTTGCGGGCCATGGCACGGACGCTCTCGACAGCTTGCGTGTCGGTGTCCGCGGCGTAAACTTCGTAGCCTTCCTTCAAGAGATAAACGAGGTTTCTGCCGTGGCCGCACCCGGCGTCCAGTATTCGCATTCCGGGTGCGATGCGGCCTTTGAGGAGTTGGTCGAAGAGATAGATATCGATCTGGCCGAATTGCTCTTGGAGTGTGGGCATGCCTTTTCTAGACTAGCGCGTGACACAAACATGACAGAACCGGGTGAGGAACGAGCACGAGAGCATGTACAATCGGGGCATGATGCGGCTGAGGGAGTGGCTCAAGCCTCCGCGAAGTCTGCTGATCATTCTGTTCCTCGTTACCCTTGTCTCCGTCTCGGCATTGGGGTGGTTTGGGTGGAAACTTCTCGATCAAGAGCGCGTTGTGGAGGCGCAACGGGCGCAGGACCGTTTGGAGCAATCCGCCGGGCGGATCGCTGCCGTTGCTAGCGGAGCGTTGGCTGAAACCGGTGAACGCGTTGGCTCGTGGTTGATCTCGCCACCGTCGGATGGAAAGCCTGAGGAGGGAGTGCTTCTCATCGTGCCGGGGGACGGTTCGGGCTTTTCGGCATTGCCGGCGCATCGGCTGCTTTACCGGCCTTCGCCATCCGCGGAACCGGACGAACTTCCGGATGCCTTTGCCGAGGGCGAAGTTCTGGAGTTTCAACAAGCAATGCCCGAGCGCGCGCTGGAGATGTACCGGCGGCTTGCGGACTCGGCGAATCCGGTAATTAGGGCGGGAGCGCTGATGCGAATCGCGCGAGTCCTCAGAAAGACCGGACAGACGGAGCGGGCCAAAGATACGTACCGGCGGCTTGCGAATGTTGACGGCGATGCTCATGTGGCGGGGGTCCCGGTTGAATTGGTAGCGCGGAATGCGCTCAGTGAAATGTCGGGAAGCAAGACGGAAGCGGCGGCGCTGCAACGGGATTTGCTTGGGGCGCGCTGGCAATTGACGCGCGGGCAGTTTGAGTACTACTGGTCTGAGGCGTCGAGAATGGCCGGAGGGGCTGCTCCGGCACCGGCGGATTCCGCTTTGCTTTCCGATGCCGTGGCGCTGTGGTGGAAAGACGCGGGACGCGAACAGAGCGTTCGGGGGCAGACGACGATCTGGGTCGATGAGCATCCCTGGTTTGTCATCTGGCGCGGAATTCCAGGCCGCAAGGCGGTGCTGCTGATCAGGCCAGAATCGTTGTTGAAGCCGATCTTTTCGGCGGCGGATGTTTCGTGCTCGGCCGTGGATAGCGAAGGTCGAACAGTTGCCGGGCATCGAAGCGGGACTGGCCGGGCGGCAGTGCTCACCCCGGCGGAGACCAAGCTTCCCTGGACACTTTATCTGACTAGCGCTTCGGGTGGGAATGAGACCGGGATGCTGGCGCGGCGGCGGTTCCTGATGCTGGTTACGGCGGTGATGGTGGCGTTCCTGATCGCGGGGGCTTACTTCATTGCGCATGCAATCCGATCGGATCTGGCGGTGGCGCGCATGCAATCCGACTTTGTTTCCGCGGTGTCGCATGAGTTTCGCTCGCCGTTGACCTCGATCCGTCAGCTTTCGGAGATTCTGGCGCTAGGCCGGCTTCCGAATGAAGCGCGGCGGCATGTTTATTACGAAACGCTGGTGCGGGAAACGGTGCGGCTCCAGAGGCTTGTGGAAGCGCTGCTGAACTTCGGGAGGATGGAGGCAGGGGTCCGGCAGTATCGCTTCGAAGCGCTCGATACCGGGATGCTGGTTTCGAGGGTGGCGGCGGAGTTTGAGATGCAGATTGAAGGCTCGGGGCGGCATATCGCGCTGGACGGAAGCGATGACCCGTGCACGGTGCATGCAGATCCCGAGGCGCTTTCGGTGGCGTTGCGGAACCTGGTGGACAATGCTTTGAAATATGCACCGAACTCTCCGACTGTGCGGGTGCAATGGGGGATTGAGAAGGCGCATGTGGCGATCCGGGTTCACGATCGCGGGCCGGGAATTCCGGACTCGGAGAAACGCGCCATTTTTCGGAAGTTTGTACGTGGGAGCGCGGCGGAGGCGACGAATGTGAAGGGGTCGGGAGTGGGGCTGGCGATGGTGCGGCATATCGTGGCGGCTCACGGAGGGAATGTGAGTCTTGCGAGCGAGGCGGGCGCGGGCAGCGTATTTACGATTCTTCTTCCTCTAGGAATGAAACGATGACACGAATTCTGGTGGTGGAGGATGAGCCGGGAATCGCGCTGGGGCTCGAGGACGATTTGAAGATGGAGGGCTATGAGGTTGAGGTTACCGGCGATGGATCTGTTGCGTGCCGGCGGGCGCGGGAGACGGCATTTGACCTGATCTTGCTGGATGTGATGCTTCCAGGCAAAGACGGCTTCGAGGTATGCCGTGAACTGCGGCGGGCAAAACTGCGGACGCCGATCCTGATGTTGACGGCACGGACGCAGGAGGCGGAGATGGTGATGGGGTTGGAGACCGGCGCGGATGATTATGTCACTAAGCCTTTCAGCACGCGCGAACTGAGAGCAAGGATCAAGGCTTTGTTGCGGCGGTCAGCCGGCGAGCAGGAGCCGGAGATTGAGTGCTATCGCTTTGGAGATGTCGAGCTTGATTTTATGAGAGGCGAGTTGCGGAAAAATGGGCAGGCGGTGGAACTCACTCCGATTGAGTTTAAGTTGCTTGCGCTGTTCATTCATTCAGCGGGGCGAGTGCTGAGCCGCGAGCGGCTGCTGTCCGGGGCATGGGGATCCGATACGTTTGCTTCCGACAGGATCGTGGACAACCACATCGCGAACTTGCGGAAGAAGATCGAGGCGGATCCGGCGAACCCGCGGTATCTGCGTAATGTTCGCGGACTGGGTTACATATTTGAGGGTTCAATTGTGACGCGATTCTGACAGGAACCGGGCGGAGTCTCCACATTGAGTTCGTACGCTGTTATTGAGGATGGAAATGAAAGTTCCGATCGCTTTAGGAATCTTGGTTGGTGCTGGACTCGCGGCGGCCGGAGCACGCGTCGACTTAGATCCTGAAGTACAGTTAGAGGCCGCGATTCATCGTGAAATTGTGGTGGGCGATCTGGACGAGGCGATGCAACAGTATAGAACGCTCGTTTCGCGGGGAGATGCGCCGCGACCGGTAGCAGCGAAGGCTTTCCTGCAGCTTGGGCTTTGCGAAGAGAAGCTTGGTCAGCGGAAGGAAGCGTACGACACCTACAGACGCTTAGCGGCGCAGTACGGCGACCAGACGGGCATTGTGTCGCTGGCGCGGACGAAACTCGCTGCTTGGAGCGGGCCGCGAAATCTGAACTTCGAAGAGGGGATAACCGGGAAGGTGCCGCCCGGTTGGTTTGTGCCGTCGCTGCCGAAGGATGCCGACTATCTGGCTGAGTTGCGGCGAGGGGATGGCTGCCGGAGCCGTGCGGGTTGTGCGCTGGTGATGGTGCCTGGGAATGTGCCGAGGCCGGTGGGAAACCTGATGCAGAACTTCGGAGCCGCGGCTTACGCAGGCAAGACGGTTCGGCTGCGCGCATGGCTTCGCCTCGAAAGATTCTTTCTTACAGTCGCGGGTTTCCGTAGGCCTGACCCTGAAGACCGCGCGCAGCTGTGGCTCAATGTTGAGCGCGCCAACCGTAGAAACGGCTTCTCGGACGACATGAAGGACCGGCCGCTCAGATCCACGGATTGGACGCTATGCGAGATTACCGGCGAGATCGACGAGGACGCTCGATTTATCAATTTCGGCGTGATGTCGATTGG
>Ga0302325_10012919_pt1 | contig 17869 bp, 15 predicted proteins | sample Palsa_T0_2_FD_201948 | JGI IMG/M metagenome (GOLD analysis project Ga0302325, IMG submission 201948) | Peat permafrost microbial communities from Stordalen Mire near Abisko, Sweden - Palsa_T0_2 | ecosystem: Environmental > Terrestrial > Soil > Palsa > Peat permafrost | place: Sweden: Abisko...
AGAATCGCCCCGGCCCTGAGCGTGTGATTGCTCCAGTGTCCCTGCAGGCACGCGGCCAGCGCCGCCTTCAGCGACGCATGCGTGCTCTCCTCGAACAGGTCCATCACCGGCTGGCCGACCAGTCCGGTGGCCTCGACGAAACCGAACAGTTCGAGCCAGGCGGCATTGGCGTCGACCAGTATGCCCTCCTGAATGTGCGCGATCGCGTCGTTGGAGCGCTGCAGGACCGCTTCCAGCTGGCTGCGGTAATCCTGCGCTGACCGCAGCGTCGAATTCAGCGTGCGCTCGAGCCGAAAGGCGCGCAGTTCGCGCGCGATCACCGCCTGCAGGCGGGCGGGCTGCTGCAGCGATACGGTATCGCGCGCGCCCTGGGCCATGTCCTGCGCGATCATGCTCTCGTCAACATGCTCGCGCACCGCGATCAGCGGCACCGTTGCCGATACTTCATCGCGCATGCCGGCGAGTGCGCGCAGTTCCTGGCCCGCGCTCAGGCAGCAGATCAGCAGCTCCGGATTGAGTTGCGCGAGGGCGTCGGGTATGTCCTGCGCCGCAGGGATCCAGGTGCAGTGCGCCGCTACGCCGGTCCGGCGCAGCAAGCTGTTGAGCGCCTCGACGGCTTCGCGCGTGGCACTGTGTACGATGAGTGGAACCGCGGTGGGATCGCTCAAGAATCTTTACTCCGGAACAGATTGAGTCTAACACCCGGGTGTTTCGTCGCTGTGAAGCGCATCCCACGAGGTAGAACACGTGCTGGCAGCCGGCACGGCGCCAGCGGCGGCTGCCGGCATTCCAGCCCGTGGGCGCCTGCGCCGCCGGGCGGCGACCAGCCGATCGGGCCGTGGCTGGCGGGTCAAGGTTGATGCCGTTATCATACGCGCCCTTTTTTGACGGTTGCCATTGTGCGGCCGCAACCGGCGGAAATGAAATGGCCAGCTATACGACCAACGAGTTCAAATCGGGTCTGCGCATCATCATCGATGGCGATCCGTTCTCGATCGTCGAGAATGAGATGGTCAAGCCGGGCAAGGGCCAGGCCTTCAACCGCGTCAGGATCCGCAATCTCAAGACCGGCCGCACCATCGAGCGCACCTTCAAGTCCGGCGAGAGCGTGGAGGCGGCCGACGTGGTCGATGTCGACATGCAGTATCTGTACAGCGATGGCGATTTCTTCCATTTCATGATCCCGGATAATTTCGAACAGCACGCCGCCACCAAGGCCGTGGTCGGCGAGACCGCGCAATGGCTCAAGGATGGCACGGTGTGCATCGTGACGCTGTGGAACAACGTGCCGATCGTCGTCACCCCGCCGCCGCACATCGAGCTCAAGGTGGTCGAGACCGATCCCGGCCTGCGCGGCGATACCGCGACCGGCGGCCAGAAGTCGGCCAAGCTCGAGACCGGAGCGGTGGTACGGGTGCCGCTGTTCATCAACGAAGGCGAAATCCTCAAGGTCGACACCCGCACCGGGGCCTACATCTCGCGCGCCAAGCAGTAACGCGGGGCGCGGTCGGCGGCGCGGCCGCCCGCCCTGACGGCCGTTCGGTGCAGCTGCGCCTCAGGCACGCTCGAGCGGGAATGCCAGTACTTCGCTGATGTCGAGCGCGCCCAGGCGCAGCATCAGCAGACGATCGAACCCCATGGCGACACCGGATGCCGGCGGCAGCCCGGCTGCCAGTGCGGCCAGCAGTGCCGTGTCGATTTCCGGGGCCGGCAGACCGCGCTCGCGGCGCTGCTGCTGATCGGCTTCGAATCGAGCCCGCTGTTCGCCGGCGTCGGCGAGTTCCTCGAAGCCGTTGGCGAGTTCCAGACCGCGGTGGTAGAGCTCGAAGCGCAGCGCGACGCGCGGGTCATCGGCGTCCAGGCGCGCCAGCGCGGCCTGGCTGGCCGGATAGCGGTGTACGAAGCACAGCGTCGCAGCCCCGAGGCGCGGCCCGACCGCGCTGCCCATCAGCCAGTCGAGCAGCTCCTCGCGGCTGCACTGCGCGGCCACGTGCGGGTCGAGCCGCTCGCGCGTGGCCAGCGCACGCAGCGCCGTGTCGTCGGCCGTCAGCGGCGCGCAACCGAGGGTGCGCTGAAATGCCTGCGTGTAGCTGAGCGCCTCGACCGGCAGCTCCGGCGGCAGCCCCAGCAGCAGGCGGGCCAGCTGTGCCACTTCCTCCATCAGCTGCTGCATCGAATAGCCGCAGCGGTACCACTCGATCAGCGTGAACTCGGCGTTGTGCAGCCGGCCGCGCTCCTCGCCGCGAAACACATGCGCGATCTGATAGATATGCCCGCTGCCGGCCGCCAGCAGGCGTTTCATCGCGTACTCCGGCGAGGTGTGTAGGAACAGCGGTGCGGGGTGCCCCGGGAGCTGCACCTGCGCCGAGTGAATGTGCAGGTCGGTGACCGCGTGGCGCACGAGCGCCGGGGTGTCCACCTCGAGTACCCGGCGATCGGCAAAAAACTGGCGCGCTGCGGCCAGCAGCTCGGCGCGCAGGCGCAGCGCCGGCAGCGTGGCGGTGGGCCGCCAGCTCATGCGCCTCCGGCAGCGATCACCGAGCCCAGCCCCTGGCCCACGGCCACGCTCGCCCCGGCCTTAAGGTCCGGGTCCCAGCGGGCGAGGCCGGGCGGCAACAGCAGCAGCACTGTCGAGCCCATATTGAAGAGACCAAGTTCGGCGCCGCGCGCTTGCCACAGGTCGGCAGCGCCGTGCGCCTCGAGGCGGTGCCGCCCGCGCGCACCCGGCGCGGCTCGCCAGGGCGTGATCTCGCCGTGCCACACGGTGCTCATGCTGCCGACGAACAGTGCGCCGACCAGCACCACGACGAACGGCCCGTACTCGCCTTCGAAGGCGCAGACGATGCGCTCGTTGCGCGCGAACAGCTGCGGCACGCGCTCGACGCTGGCGCTGTTGACCGAGAACAGCCGGCCGGGGATGTGCCAGGCGGCCTGCAGGCGCCCGGCCAACGGCATATGTACGCGGTGGTAATTGAACGGCGCGAGATACAGCGTCGCGTACAACCCACCGCGCAGCCTCGGCGCCCAGACTGCATCCTCGCCGAGCAGCGCCTCCAGACTGTAGCGATGGCCTTTGGCCTGCAGCAGTTGATTCGCCTGCAGAGCGCCCGCGAGGCTGAGCGTACCGTCACACGGGGACACGACGCGCAGCGGATCCGGATCGATCGGGCGCGCCTGCGGGCGCAGGCCGCGGGTGAAGAAGGCATTGAAGCTCGGGTAGCGGCGCGGATCGGCTTCGAGCGCCTCGGCCATGGGCGGCCGGTAGCCGCGCATGAAGGCAGTGATCAGAAAATTCTTCAGCCACGGTACGCGCGAGCGCGTCAGGGCGTAGACCAGCCGGCACAGCAGGTGATGCGGCAGCAGGTACTGCAGCCTGACGAACAGCCCGCTCATTGACGCGGCTACAGCCGAGCGGCCGCCGCGACCCGGCGCAGATCGGCGGTAAGCTTGGGCGCCGAGAACGGCGGTGAGAACACCGCGACCAGCCGACCGCGGGTATCGAGCAGGTACAGCGTTGCCGAATGATCCATCGTGTAGCTGCCGTCCGGCAGATTCTGGCGCGCGGCGATTGCACCCAGACTCTTGAGCAACGGCGCCAGCGCCAGCGCATCGCCGCGCACGCCGATGAAGCCCTTGCTGAAGGCGCCGAGGTAGACTTGCAGGTTCGCGGCGCTGTCACGCTCGGGGTCGATGGTCACGAAGACCACCCGGGTGCCCGGCAGCGGCGCCGTGCGCTGCACCTGCGTCAGTGTGGCGAGGGTGGTCGGGCAGACGTCGGGGCAATTAGTGAAACCGAAGAACAGCAGCGTCGGCTGGCCGTGCAGACTCTTGAGGTCGAAATCCGCGCCCGACAGATCCTGCAGGTGAAACTCCGCCAGCGCGCGCGGTTGCGGCAGCCAGGTACCGCTCTCGAGCGCCACGCTGGTGACGCCGAGCATGCGCGCCAGCAGCGCCCCGGTGAGCAGAGCGGCGGCGCCGATCATAGCCAGCAGCAGGATGGTGCGACGAGTCATGCGGCAATTATCACACAGCGGCCACGCTAACCCGACGCTCGAAGCGCTGCTCGAGCGCAGCACGCGACGGCTGTCGCGGGCGCGGTTGCATTATGGTCACGGTACCGACAACGCGCGCGATGATGCGGCCGCGCTGCTCTGGCACGTCCTGCGCCTGCCGCTGCCGCCCTCGGCCGCGCTGTACCGGCGGCGCGTGCCGGCACGTGCGCAGGCCGCTCTCGAGCAACTGCTGCAGCGGCGCATCCGTGAGCGCATCCCGGTGGTGTATCTGACGCAGCGCTGCTGGTTCGCGGGCCTGGCGATGTACGTGGATGCACGCGTGCTGATTCCACGCTCGCCGATCGCGGAGCTGATCGAGCGGCGCTTCCAGCCCTGGATAGAGCGCGCCCGCGTGCGCCGCATCCTCGATCTCGGCACCGGCTCAGGATGCATCGCGATCGCCTGCGCCCGGGCGTTTCCGCGTTCCAGGGTCGATGCGGCTGACATTTCCGACGACGCCCTTGCGGTGGCGCGCATCAACATCCGCCGCCACCGCCTGTCGGCGCGCGTGCGCGCGCTGCGATCGGATCATTTCAGCGGACTCAGGAGGGCCAGCTACGATATCATCGTCAGCAATCCGCCCTATGTGGGGCGGCGCCGGCTGGCCGGCCTGCCCGCGGAATACCGGCACGAGCCGCGGCTTGCTCTGGCGGCAGGCACGGACGGCCTGGATTCGGCGAGAATTATTTTGCGCGACGCGGCAGCGCATTTGAATCCCGGCGGCATCCTGATCGTCGAGGTTGGCGATTCGGAGCGAGCGCTGCGGCGCGCGTTTCCGCGGCTGCCGTTTACCTGGCTGGCGTTCGAGCGCGGCGGCGGGGGCGTATTTGTGCTCGAGCGCGAACAGCTGCTGCCGCGGAAGTGACGAACTAACCTGATGTCGGGCAATACCATAGGCCGATTGTTTGCAGTGACCAGCTTCGGCGAGAGCCACGGGCCGGCGCTCGGCTGTATTGTCGATGGCTGTCCCCCGGGGCTTGCGCTCGAGGCGGCCGATCTGCAGCGTGACGTCGATCGGCGTCGCACCGGCACGTCGCAGTTCGTGAGTCAGCGGCGCGAAGCGGACGCGGTGCGGATTCTATCGGGAGTGTTCGAGGGCCAGACCACCGGCGCACCGATCGGGCTGCTGGTCGAGAACAGCGACGCGCGCTCGCGCGACTACGATCGGCTGCAGGATCGCTTTCGTCCGGGGCATGCCGACTATACCTATCAGCACAAGTACGGCCTGCGCGATCATCGCGGCGGCGGGCGGGCCTCGGCACGCGAGACCGTGATGCGGGTGGCGGCCGGTGCGATTGCCCGCAAATATCTGGCCGAACGCCTCAAGGTGCGCATCTACGGCTATCTGAGTCAGATCGGGCCGCTCACGCTGTCACCGCTCCAGCCCAGTGCGGCGTATGAAAACCCGTTCTTCTGTCCCGATCCGCAGCGCTTGCCCGAGCTCGAGCAGCTCATATGGGACATACGCGGTGCCGGTGACTCGATCGGCGCGCGCATCACGGTGTGCGCCGAGGGCGTGCCGCCGGGGCTCGGTGAGCCGGTGTTTGACAAGCTCGATGCCGACATCGCCGCCGCCATGATGGGCATCAATGCCGTCAAGGCGGTGGAGATCGGCGATGGGGTCGCGGTGGTCGGCCAGCGCGGCAGCGAGCATCGCGATGAGCTCACGCCGGCAGGATTTGCATCAAATCACGCCGGCGGCACGCTTGGCGGCATATCCTCCGGGCAGCCGATCGTGGTGCATCTGAGCCTGAAGCCGACCTCGAGCATCCAGGTGCCGGGCCGCACGATCGACCTGCGGGGCAACCCGGTCGAGGTCGTTACCACGGGGCGCCACGATCCGTGTGTCGGCCTGCGTGCGACACCGATCGCCGAGGCCATGCTGGCGATCGTGCTGATGGATCATTACCTGCGCCACCGCGCGCAGAACGCCGACGTGGTGTCGGTGACGCCGGACATTACGCGCTCAGGAGCTTAGGAACTACGATGGCAGGCAGCTTCCGGGTGGCGGTGGTCGGGGCGACCGGACTGGTGGGTGACACCATGATCAGCGTGCTCGAGGAGCGCAAATTTCCCGTGTCCGAGCTGTACGCGCTGGCGAGCAATCGCTCGCTCGGCAAAACCGTGCGCTTCGCCGGCAAGCAACTGCCGGTGCAGGATCTGGCCGAGTTCGATTTCTCGCGCGCGGACATCGGCCTGTTTTCGGCGGGCAGCGAGATCTCGGCCGAATATGCGCCGCGGGCCGCGGCCGCCGGCTGCACCGTGATCGACAACACCGCGCAGTTTCGCTATCAGGACGACATCCCGCTGGTGGTGCCGGAGGTCAACGCGCACGCGATTGGCGGCTACAGCACGCGCGGCATCATCGCCAATCCGAACTGCTCTACAATCCAGCTGCTGGTCGCGCTCAAGCCAATTTACGATGCGGTCGGGATCGAGCGCATCAACGTCGCGACCTATCAATCGGTTTCGGGCGCCGGCAAGGAGGCGGTCGAGGAACTGGCGGCCCAGACCGCGAGCCTGCTCAACGGCCGGCCGATCGATACGCCGCGGCTGATCGCCAAGCAGATCGCATTCAATTGTGTGCCGCAGATCGATCGTTTCGAGGACAACGGCTACACCAAAGAGGAGATGAAGATGCTGTGGGAGACCCGGAAGATCATGGAAGACCCCGCTATCCGGGTGAATGCGACCGCGGTCCGGGTGCCGGTCTTCTATGGGCATTCCGAGGCGGTGCATATTGAGACGCGGGTCAAGATCACGGCGCCCCAGGCGCGGCTACTGCTCGAGCAGGCCCCAGGCGTGGCCGTCGTCGATGAGCGCCGGCCCGGCGGCTATCCGACCGCCGTTACCGAAGCAGCGAACCACGACACGGTTTATGTTGGGCGTATTCGAGAAGATATGTCGCATGAGCGGGGTCTTGACCTCTGGATCGTGGCGGACAACATCCGCAAGGGTGCTGCGACCAATAGCGTGCAGATCGCTGAGATTTTGGTTAGCGAGTATTTATAAGTTATATTGCAACCCAAATAGGTGCGGGCCTAGGTTTCGCATTAACTATATGTTTTACAAGGACTACTCAGCAACCAGGTTCGCTGGGAGACATGATGTTCAAGCGTAATTTTTTCCCGGTCCTGCTGCTGGCATTGCTGTCGCCGGCGGCGGCGCTGGCGCTGGGTCTGGGGGATATCCACCTCAAATCATCCCTGAATGCGCCGCTCGACGCCGAAATCGACCTGGTCGGGGCCAGCCCCGAGGATCTTTCCAGTCTGAAGGCGAGCCTGGCTGCGCGCGAATCCTTCACGCGTGGCGGGCTGGATTATCCAGCCTTTCTCGGTGTTCTGAGCTTCGCACCCGAGAAGACCGCCGATGGGCGCAATGTGCTGCACGTGCACTCGGCCCAGGTCGCAAACGAACCTTTCGCGACGCTGCTGGTCGAGGTCGATTGGGCACGCGGCCATGTGGTACGCGAGTACACGGTACTGCTGGATCCGCCCGTGTTCAGCAGCACCGAGGCCCCATCCAGGGCGGCAGTCGCCGCGCCCAGCGCCGGGGCCAGCGCGCGCAGCGGAGGCGTAGAACAGCGCGCCGCCGCCGCGCCCAGCACGCCGGACAACAACCCGCCTGCGGCTGCGTCGTCGCCGTCGCCGGCGCCGGCCATGTCGGGCGCGTCTGCCGACAAAGTCAGCGCGGCGCGCGCCGCCGGCACGCGCTATACGGTACGCGCCGGGGACACCCTGTCGGCCGTGGCGTCGCAGGCCTACCCGGGCAGCGATCGCAGCATGCGCGCGCGTGAGCTGGTTGCGATTTATCGCGCCAATCCGACCGCCTTTGAGGGCAACATGAATCTGCTGCTCGCGGGCAGCCGGCTGGAGTTGCCGGGTGACGCCGAGCTGCAGGCGATCAGTCCTGGCGAGGCCTCCGCCGAAGTGCGGCGCCAATACGCCGACTGGGCGGGTGCTCACGGCGGTGGTGGAGCGCCTTCCCACGCAGCTGGCGGTCAAGCGGCCAGCGGACAATTGCGCCTGGTGCCGCCGCAGGAGTCGGCCCGCACCCCGACCAGCACGGCCCCTGGCGCGCCGAGTTCCAACGCTGCGCCCAGCGCTGCCGCTGGCACCAATACGGCAGCCCTGAACCAGCGCGTGCAACAGCTCGAGAGCCAGTTGGCCGAATCGCAACGGCAACTGCAGCTGCGCAACGCCGACCTGGCCGCGTTGCAGGCACGGGCGGCGCAGAGCGCTGCCAGCAATGCAGCCGCGCCGACGGCGCCCGCTGCCAAGGCTGCCGTGCCAGCCGCGCCGCCGGCCCCCGCGCCCACTGTTGCAGCGCCCCCCGCGCCGGTCGTCCCGGCGCCGACCGAGAATGTCACCCCGCCGCCCGCGCCGCCGGCCGCCGCGCCGCCGGTGGTCAAACCGACTGCCGCGCCGGCCGCGGCCAGCGGTGAAGCCGGCAATTCATTGCTCGATCTCATCGAACAATACTGGTACGTGCCCGCGGGACTGCTGGCCGTGCTGATCATCTTGGTGGTGCTGCGATTCGTGCGTGCACGCCAGGAAGATGAATTCGATCGTTCGCTCGGACGCCTGCAGCCTTCGTTTGAAACCTCTGCCGACGCCGTGCGTGCTTCCGACACGGTGCCGGTGCGCACGCTGCCGTCGGCGGGTGGAGAGACCTCCTACCGCGTCGAGGAGTCCGGCCCGCATGAGCAGCCCACATTCGAGCCACCGCCCGACGCGGGTCTGGCAGGGGGCACGGGCCACCACGTCGCCATCGACGACACGGTCACGGGCGAGCGGCCAGTGGCGCTCGATCAGGGCGATCCGCTGGCGGAAGCGGATTTCCACATGGCCTACGGCCTGTACGATCAGGCGGCGGACCTGGTGCAGATCGCAATCTCGCGCGAGCCGAATCGCCGCGAGCTGAAACTCAAGCTGCTCGAGGTGTTCTTCGTCTGGGGCAACAAGGATCGCTTCCTGCAGACTGCGCGCGAACTGGCCGGTACCCGTGCCCAGGCGCTGGCGGGCGAGTGGGAAAAAATGGTGATCATGGGCCGGCAGATCGCGCCCGAGGATCCGCTGTTCGCCAACGTCGGCACCCTGACTGGGGCGGCGAGTGGCGGAGTCGATCTCAATCTGGAGGGTGGACAGAATCGGGTCGATTTCGACCTGCTCGGTGAGCCCTCGGTCGGCGGCGGCGGCCCCGGGAGCGGCGTCGGGCTGGATCTGGATCTGGGCGCGGCGCTGGGCGACGGCGATGTCACCGGCGAGGTCAATAAGGTCGGCGACGACGGCGTTGACTTTGTGCTCGATGATCCGGAGCGCGGCAATGATTCGACCGGCTCGACGCGCGAGATGCCCGGCTCCGTGGGAACGACCCGCGAGATGCCGGGCGTGCCGGGAGCTGCCGGGACCGCGGCGGCCAAGGAATACACCGCAACCATGCGACTCGCGGGCTCGCCGGCGGTTGACCCCGAGGCCCCGACCGTCGAGCAGCCGCAGCTGCGCGGCGGCGAAGGCGCCACGATCCGGGAAAAGATTGGCGCGGCCGCGCGCACCGGCGCCTCGCCGCCGGACCAGACGGCGGAACTGGCGCTGGACGACCTCGGACTGGACCTCGGGGCGCTGGAAGGCGTCGCCGATGAGACCGGCATTGGCAGCGCCGCCGATGCCGCCCCGACCATGCTTTCCAACCTGGATGAGGATACGCGCGAGCTGCTGGCGCGTGCCCGGGCAGAGAGCGCCGAGAACGATGCCACGCAGCGCGCGCCCGCCGGCGACGGCCCGACCGACAGCGGCACGTGGTTGTTCACCGACACCGACTTCGCCGAGGGCATGGCGCGTGAAGCCGGCAAGGCATCGGGTTCCGCCGAGGCGGATGCGCCAACCCAGCTGGTCACGCAGATCGTGCCGCGGCCGTCGTTCGATCAGGACACCGGCTCGACCGCGAACATGGAGGCACTCGACAGCGCCGCGCTCGACCTGGATCTTGGCGGTACGGCCGAGGAGTCGGGGGCCAATGGAATCGACCTCGACGTCGGCACGCCGTCGGTCACCGAGGGCACCTTCGTGCAGACGCAGAAGATCGCCGCCGGCGACATGGCGCTGCCCGAGCTCGAGCCAGCCACGATGAGCGAGGTCGGCACCAAGCTCGATCTGGCGCGTGCCTACATGGATATGGGCGATCCGGAAGGCGCGCGCAGCATCCTGGCGGAAGTGTTGAGCGAGGGTTCGGTGTCACAGAAGCAGGAAGCGCGCCGGCTGATGGACACCCTGCCGGGTTAGGCCGCCCGGGCAGCCTCGCGACCCATGCGCCGCCGACTTGCGGTCGGCCTGGAATACGACGGCGGCGCTTACTGCGGCTGGCAGCAGCAGAGTGGGGCGCCCAGCGTTCAAGCCGCGCTCGAACAGGCCCTGAGTCGTGTGGCCGACGAGCCCATCTCGGTCGTATGTGCCGGCCGCACCGATGCCGGCGTGCATGCGCGCGGCCAGGTGGTGCACTTCGACACCCAGGCGCCGCGCAGCACGCGCGCCTGGCTGCTCGGGACCAATACCCACCTGCCACGCGATATCAGTCTGCGCTGGGTACTTGGCGTGCCCGAAGACTTTCATGCCCGCTTCAGCGCACTGGCGCGCAGCTATCGTTACCTGATTCTCAACCGCGCCACACGCTCGGCGCTGGCCGACGGGCGTGCATTGGTGGCGCACCAGCTTCTCGACGTCGCGGCGATGCAGGCGGGCGCACAGTGGCTGCTGGGCGAACACGACTTCAGCGCCTTTCGCTCCTCGGAGTGCCAGGCGCGCTCGCCGGTGCGCCAGCTGCGGTTGTTGCGTGTGGCACGCAGCGGCGACTGGATCGCCATCGACGTTACGGCCAATGCGTTCCTGCACCATATGGTGCGCAATATCGTCGGCTTGCTGCTGGTGATCGGCCAGCAGCGCGCCGCGCCCGAGCGTGCACGCGAACAGCTCGAGTCGCGTACGCGCAGCAGCGGTGAGGCGACCGCGCCAGCCCAGGGGCTGTACCTGTGGGGGGTCGAGTACCCCGGCCAGTTCGGCCTCCCGGCGGATTCGGCTATCATCGACGCTCCAATTCTTGGCTGGCCGTAACGCCTGCCGCAAGGATTCGCCGCGATGACCTGGTTCGAAAAGATCGTGCCCTCGCGCATCAAGACCGAACGGCGCTCGCGTTCGGTGCCCGAAGGCCTGTGGATCAAGTGCCCGGCCTGCGATGCGGTGCTGTATCGGGCCGAGCTCGAACGCAATCTCAACGTCTGCCCCAAGTGCAGCCACCATATGCGCATTGGCGCGCGTGAGCGGCTGCGCGCATTGCTCGATCCGGAGCCGATCAGCGAGATCGGTGCCAACGTGCTGCCGGAGGACCCGCTGAAGTTCAAGGACAGCAGGCGCTATCGCGACCGCCTGGCGCAGGCGCAGAAGACCACGCGCGAAACTGACGCGCTGGTGGCACTGGCTGGGCAGATTCACGGAGAACCGGTGGTGGCCTGCGCCTTCGAGTTTCAATTCCTCGGCGGCTCGATGGGCTCGGTGGTCGGTGAGCGATTCAAGCGCTGCGTGGATTTCTGCATCGAGCAGCGCTGCGGCCTGGTGTGCTTCTCGGCCACCGGCGGGGCGCGCATGCAGGAGGCGCTGCTGTCGTTGATGCAGATGGCGAAGACCAGCGCGGCGCTGGCGCGACTGGCCGGCGCCCGGCTGCCCTTCATCTCGGTGATGACGGATCCGACCACCGGCGGCGTATCGGCCAGCCTGGCGATGCTGGGGGATCTCAACATCGCCGAGCCGCGCGCCCTGATCGGATTCGCCGGCCCGCGCGTGATCCAGCAGACGGTGCGCGAGACGCTGCCGGAGGGCTTTCAGCGCAGCGAGTTTCTGCTCGAGCATGGCGGCCTCGATCTGATCGTCGACCGGCGCGACATGCGCGACCGCATCGCGCACCTGCTGCGTCTGCTGCAAAAGCGCCCACCCCTGCCCGCCGCTTGAGCAGGTCGCTCGAGCAGTGGCTGGCCTATCAGCAGGGCGCGCACGGCCTGAGCATCGATTTATCGCTCGAGCGCGTGCGCGAGGTGGCGGCGCGGCTGGGGCTGCTAGATAAACGCTGTCCGGCGGTGATCATCGCCGGCACCAACGGCAAGGGCTCGACCGCCGCCGCACTGGCGGCCTTGCTGCAGTCCTGCGGGCAGCGCGCGGGCCTGTTCACCAAGCCGCACCTGGTGCGCTACAACGAGCGTATCCGGATCGACGGCGTGCAGGTGAGCGATGCCGTGCTGCTGGCCGCATTCGAGCGTATCGAGGCGGCGCGCGGCGCTGTCACCCTGACGTACTTCGAATACAACGCACTGGCGGCGCTGGAGGCATTCCGCCGCGCGGCGGTCGACGTGATGGTGCTCGAAGTCGGTCTGGGCGGCAGACTCGATGCCGTCAACATCATCGATGCCGATGTCGCGGTGCTGTGCTCGATCGGCATCGATCACAGCGAGTGGCTGGGAGCGACCCTCGAGCAGATCGGGGCCGAGAAGGCGGGCGTCTTTCGCCGCAGGCAGAAAGTGGTGCTCGGCAGTGCGGCCATGCCCGAGAGCGTGTGGCGCGCCGCGCGCGAACTCGATTGTCAGGTGTGGACCGCGGAGCGCGATTTCAGCTGGCGGATTCACGGCGATGGCTCCGGCGGCGAGCCCTGGGACTATCAGTGCGCGCCGTGCCGGCTCGAGCACCTGCCGGCGCCAGCGCTGGCGGGGGCGATCCAGTATAGAAATTGCTCCAGTGCCCTCACTGCCTTGCAGCTGCTGGCGGTTCCGGGAGCGTGCGAAGCGGCCAACATTGCCCAGGGTCTGCGTCGCAGCGCGCTGCCTGGGCGCTTTCAGATCGTGCCCGGGGAGGTCGAGTGGATACTGGACGTGGCCCACAACGAACCGGCCGCCGCGGTGCTGGCCGGCGCTCTGGCCGCCCGGCACTGCACGGGCCGCAGCTTTGCCGTGGCCGGCATGCTGGCCGACAAGGACGCGGCCGGAATCGCGCGCGCACTGGATCCGCTGATCGATCATTGGCTGCTTGCCGGCATCGAGGATGAACCGCGCGGCCTGGACGCGAGCAGTCTGTATGCGCGGCTGCCGCCGCTGCGCGGCACGGTCGAGCTGGCAAACAACGTGGCGGCCGCCTGCGCACGTGCACGCGCGCTCAGCGCACCGCGTGATCGCGTCATCGTGCTCGGCTCGTTTCACGTGGTCGGGCCGGCGCTGGTGTGGCTTGGGCTATACTGAACACGGATGGGTATGGATAACCGCCTCAAAGAGCGACTGACCGGTGCGGCCATCCTGGTGGCGCTGATCGTGATGCTGGTGCCGGAGATGTTTCATGGGCAAGGCGGCGACGTTGCGGCGGTCGCCGGCAGCAGCGGTGAGGGACCGCCGGTGCGTTCGTACACCATCGATCTGTCCAACAGCCCGACGCGCTCCGGACCGCTGCAGTCCACCCCGGCGGGTGAGGGCAATGGCAGCAATGACGGCAAGCCTGCGGCGGCGCTGGCGCCGGAGCCGACATTCGCCGTGACGCACACGGGAGCAGCGCCGTCAGCAACGCCACCGGCACCCGCCCCCGTACCTGTACCGGCAGCGGCGCCTGCAGCGTCCGTCGCTGCGGCCGCCAAGGTGGACACGCCATCGGCCAGCGTCGACAGTCGCCAGGGGCCGCTGGCCGCGCACGGGCCTCAGGGCGCCTGGAGCGTGCAGCTTGGACTGTTTGCCAAGCGTGACAATGCCGAGCGGCTGGTGCACAGCGCGCAGACTCAGGGCTTTGCCGTGAGCGTCTCGAATGCCGACGCCAAGGGGCTGTATCACGTGATCGCCGGCGGCATGGCTGATCGGGCCGCCGCGGAAGCCTACGCACAGCGGCTCAAAGATCACGGCTTCGCCGCCGCCGTGGTTGCAGCGCCGTGACTTATGTGCCGCCAGGGCGCCGGAGCTCACGCTAGAATGACGCGTCCGCGCCGCGAATAGCAGCTATGAACTGGATCGACTATCTGTTGATCGCGCTGATTGTATTTTCCTGCGTGGCAGGTGTGCTGCGGGGCCTGCTGCGCGAGGTGATCGCGCTGCTGACATGGGTCGCCGCAATCTGGATCGCCTGGCACTACGCCTACATGCTCGAGCCGCGGCTGGGCGGGGCGCTGGCCTCCGAGGGCGTGCGCGCCTGGGCCGCGCGCACCATCATCTTTCTGGGCATCGTGCTGATCGGCACCGGCATCGGCGTGCTCGCCAAGCATGTCATCCGGCTGTCGATCTTCAGCGGCACCGACCGCTTCTTCGGCGGGATCTTCGGCTTTCTGCGCGGCGTGGTGATGATCGGTCTGTTTGTCATGCTGTGTCATGCGCTGCGACTGAACGGCGAGCCGTGGTGGCACGGTTCCACGTTGATACCGTACGGGGAGCGCGCGGCGAATGTACTGCGTGGCATGGTCGGTGAGCGTAAAATACTCATCGAACACCCGGCCGGCTCGTCGGATCCACGTATCTGAAAGGAACTGTAGCGTAATCATGTGCGGCATCGTCGGTATCGTCGGCACCAGTCCCGTCAACCAGCGTCTCTATGATGCGCTGACGGTGCTGCAACATCGCGGCCAGGATGCCGCCGGCATCATGACTGCGTCCGAAGGTCGGCTGTGCTCGCGTAAGGGCGCGGGGCTGGTGCGCGATGTGTTCGAGCAGCAGCACATGCTCGCGCTGCAGGGCAACGAGGGCATCGGCCACGTGCGTTATCCGACCGCCGGTTGCGACAGCGCTTCCGAGGCGCAACCGTTCTATGTGAATGCGCCCTACGGCATGTGCCTGGCGCATAACGGCAACCTGACCAATGCGGCCGAGCTCGCCGAAGTGCTCATACGCGAAGACCGGCGTCATCTGAACAGCGAGTCGGATTCCGAAGTGCTGCTGAACGTGTTTGCCTCGGAACTGCAGCGCGTGGGCACGCCGCGGGTGACCCCGGCCGATATATTCGCTGCCGCCAGTGCGGTCTATCGCCGCTGCCGCGGCGGCTACGCCGCGGTGGTCCTGGTCATAGGCCACGGCGTGCTGGGCTTTCGCGATCCGAACGGCATCCGGCCGCTGGTGCTCGGCCAGCGGCGGACGCCGCGTGGCACCGAGTACATACTGGCCTCGGAGAGCGTCGCGCTCGACATGCTGTCGTTCGACCTGGTGCGCGATGTCGCCCCGGGCGAGGCGGTGTTCATCGACGAGCAGGGCCGGCTGCATACCCAGCAGTGCGTCGCGACCGTGCGTCATACCCCCTGTATCTTCGAGTATGTCTATTTCGCGCGACCCGACTCAATCATCGACAACATTTCCGTGTATCGGGCGCGCATGCGCATGGGCGAGAAGCTCGCGGCCAGGATCCTGCGCGAGCACCCCGACCACGATATCGACGTGGTCATTCCCATTCCGGATACCAGCCGCACCAGTGCCTTGCAGATGGCGCAGATCCTCGGCATCAAGTACCGCGAGGGGTTTAATAAGAATCGCTATATCGGGCGCACCTTCATCATGCCCGGCCAGGAGCAGCGTGAGCGCTCGGTGCGGCGCAAGCTCAACGCCATCGACCTGGAGTTTCGTGGCAAGAACGTGCTGCTGGTGGATGATTCGATCGTGCGCGGCACCACTTCGGCCCAGATCATCGATCTGGCGCGGGAAGCCGGAGCCAAGAAGGTCTATTTCGCCTCGGCGGCGCCGCCGGTGCGCTTTCCGAACGTCTATGGGATCGACATGCCCGCCACCAGCGAACTGGTGGCCGCCGGTCGCAGCGCCGATGAAGTCTGCCAGGTTATCGGCGCCGATTGGCTGGTGTACCAGGAACTCGACGATCTGGTGGCAGCCTGCCAGCACGACGACGCCAAGATCGAGGAGTTCGATACCTCGTGCTTCTCGGGTGAGTACGTCACCGGCGATGTCACTTTCGAATACCTCGATCGCCTGCAGCGCGTGCGCTCGGATGAGGCGCGCAACCATCGCCGCCTGGCGCGCTCGGGTCTCAAGGCGATCGGCGCGCCCTGAAGGCAGGACCCCGCAAGAGCACGCCATGCATGGTCGCCGCGCGTCGCCCGTGATTTAATCGCGCCAACAGGGAACGGGCGAGCGGGCATGCGACTACTGCTGGTGGAGGAGGATCCGAAGGTCAGGGCGCTGATCCGCCACCACGTGAGCTGCCAGTGGCCGGAAGCGCAGATCAGCGCGCACCCGCCGCTGCAGCGCGGCCCGCTGCCGGTCGAATTCCTCGCGCAAGGCTACGATGCGGTGCTGCTGTCGGCCTCCGCCAACGACGGGCACGGGCTGATGTGGCTGCGCGAGCTGACCAGCCGCCCGGGCTTCTGCCCGGTGATCTTCCTGCTCGAGCAGGAGGACGACAAGCAGCGCTCACACGCGACCGACGCCGGCGCCTTCGGCGTGGTGTCCAAATGCCGCATGGACCACAACCGTTTCATCGAGCTGATCGAAGCGGCCGCGCGGGAACATCGGCGGGCGCTGGCCGACTGGCGCATTTCGACCGAGGCGCAGGAATCACGCCGTTTCGGCGAGGCGCGCATACCGGGCTACCGTCGGGCACGGCTGCTCGCCCGTGGCTCGGTGTCGCAGCTGTACGTCGCCGAAAGCGAAAAATCGGGCATCCTGGTGGTGCTGAAGGTCACGCCCTCGCGGCGCGATGAATCCGGGGTCGATCAGGCGTTTGCACGCTTCCTGCAGGAGTACGAGATCGCACAGCGCGTGCATCATCCGAATATCGTGCGGCTCTACGAGCTCGGCGTCGCGGATGATCACGCGTATCTGGCGATGGAGTACTTCCAGCACGGCGACCTGCGCCGGCGCATGCGCAGCGGCATATCGCCTTCGGAGGCACTGAACTTCGCCTCGCAAGTCGCCCGCGCGCTCGGCGCACTGCACGGGGCGGGCATCCTGCACCGCGACCTCAAGCCCGGCAATGTCATGCTGCGGGTCGATGAGCAGGTGGCACTCATTGATTTTGGCCTCGCCAAGCACGAGGCGCTCGAGTTCGAGATTACCGATACCGGACTGATCTTCGGCACGCCGCATTACATGAGTCCGGAACAAGGGCACGGCCAGGAGCTCGATCCGCGCAGCGATCTGTACAGTCTTGGCGTCATGTTGTTCGAGATGCTGAGCGGGCGTAAGCCGTTCACGGCCGACAATCCGATGGCGATCATCTACATGCACCGCAATGCGCCCACCCCGCGTCTGCCCGAGCCGCTCACCGATCTGCAGCCGCTGCTCGAGCGCATGCTCGGCAAGCGTCCCGAGGACCGATTTACCGACGCCATGGACACGGTGCGCGCGCTGGACGCCGCGCGTACGGCCTGGCTGCTCAAGGGAGCGCTGGTGTGAATATCCTGGCATCGCCCACTCCGGCCGCCTGGGTTGATGCCGCCTGCGAGCACTGGCGCGCGCTGCTGCTCGATCACGCCAATTGCGAGAAGAAGGCGGCCTCGAGCGCGCTGGCGCTGATGTTCGCCTATCCCGAGGACCAGGATCTCAGCTCGGCGCTGTCACGCCTGGCGCGCGAAGAGCTGCGTCATTTCGAACAGGTAGCGCAGCTCATGCGCCGGCTGCACGTGGACTTGCAGCGTCAGCGTCCCGGGCGCTATGCAGGCGCTCTGCGCGCGGCACTGCGGCGGGACGAGCCGGGCAGAAAACTCGATCTGCTGCTCGCCGCAGCGCTGATCGAAGCTCGCTCCTGCGAGCGCTTCGCGCTGCTGGCGCCGCGCCTGCCGCCGCCGCTGGGCGCCTTCTACGCCAGTCTGCAGCA
>Ga0302325_10012920_pt1 | contig 17868 bp, 15 predicted proteins | sample Palsa_T0_2_FD_201948 | JGI IMG/M metagenome (GOLD analysis project Ga0302325, IMG submission 201948) | Peat permafrost microbial communities from Stordalen Mire near Abisko, Sweden - Palsa_T0_2 | ecosystem: Environmental > Terrestrial > Soil > Palsa > Peat permafrost | place: Sweden: Abisko...
CCGCCGCCCTGATGAACGCCCGTGGGGTCGCCGGGACGAGCACCGAAGATGTCCAGGCTGCGGCGGACGTGAGCGCATCGCAGATTTACCACTACTTCGCCGACAAACGGTCCCTTACCCGCGCCGTCATCGAGTACCAGACGGACACCATTGTCGGGCTTCAAGAAACCCTGCTGGTGCAGCTCGACGATGTGGACGCATTGCGCGCTTGGGCCGAGTTGATCGTCGCGTTTCAGCGGAAGGGCGGTTACCGCGGCGGCTGCCCTCTGGGCACGCTGGCCAGCGAACTCGCCGAAAGCGATGACGACGCGCGCGAAGACCTGGCAGCGGGCTATTTGCGCTGGCAAAGAGCGATCCGCACCGGCTTAGGGGCCATGGCGGACCGCGGCGACTTGCTACCCGGCACCAATATCGACAGCCTGGCGACAGCACTGCTGACCACGCTGCAGGGCGGGCTCCTCCTCACCAAGACGCTGCGCGACCCCGAACCGCTGGAAACCGCACTGAACACCATGATCGACCACATCGAATCGTTCACGTCCGCAAAACCGAGACGAAGCTGAGTTCGATACCGAACTCTGACTCGGGGCGGGCGGGGCTCGAACCCGCGACCTACGGATTACCAAGGCCCGGTTCGTGTACCAACCGGACATTTACGATTTATTCCTGTGCCACAAAAGGATTCGCACCAATCACCCCAATCGGCGGGTTGGCCAGAGTTCACGTGTCGGCGGCGGCTTTCGCGGTTACAGCCGCCGCGTGTGAGCGCGTGGCGCAGGCGGCGTCACCGACCAGGGCGAGTCGTCCCTGAGCCATCCGGTTTGATCTGACGCCGGAAACGACTTGAAGGTTAAGCTGTTCGGTGGCGATCAGCACTTCAGCAACTGCAGGCGATAGCTGCTCTGCCGCAGCGTCTTTGAGCTCTTCGATGTGACGGTCTTGGACTAGGCCGGGCGTACGGATATCGGCCACGGCGTGCCGGCTTGTCGAGGAGCAAATTCGGTGAGTTCTGATCCTTGGGCTCGCCAGAATTGCTTTGTGCGGTGCTGGCTGGTGCTAGCGTTACGCCAGCATCCGTTGTTCTTGGCGCCTCTTTAGACAAGAGGAGGTTAGGTGTTAACAGAGGACCTTCAAGACCGTGCGCGTTTCGGTATGTCGCTGCCGCACAAGCATTTCGAGCAGGATGGGGCTCAAGCGTTCGGGTGGCGCAGCGTTGCGTTTCCACGCGTCGCTGGACGGTTGACAGAGCCGGGCCTGTCGCCGGTGCGGTCGTGACGCAAGCAGAGCACCGCACCGGCGGCACCGATACCGGCATGGAGCGGAAGCACAACGCCGGGCCAATCGAGGTTTCAGTCGGTGTCGCCCAGCCGCTCGGCGCCACCCCCACCCCGACCGGGGTCAACTTTTCTGTCTACTCCGAGTACGCGACCAGCGTCACGCTGCTGCTCTTTGATTCCCCTGACGGGACGACGCCGGTTGAGATCGTGCTCGATGCGCAACGCAACAAAAGCTTCCACTTCTGGCATTGCCACGTGGCCGGCGTCGGTCCCGGCCAGGTTTACGCATACCGAATGGACGGGACTTTCGATCCCAGCGGCGCGAGGCTCCGCTTCAACCGCAATAAGGTGCTGATCGACCCGTACGCCCTGGGCAACGTCAATGACGTGTGGGATCGCAACAACGCGGTCGGGCCAAACGACAACGTCGCCACTTCGATGCGAAGCGTGGTAATCGACCCAACGACCTACGACTGGCAGGGTGACCGCCCACTCAACATCCCACTGTCCGAGACGATCATCTACGAGCTACACGTCCGCGGCTTCACGAAGTCGCCCTCCTCAGGCGTCGAACACCCGGGCACGTTCGCCGGCATCATCGAGAAGATTCCCTACCTGAAGTCGCTCGGCATCACCGCGGTCGAACTGCTGCCAATCTTCGACTTCGACGAGACACAGATCCTGCGGATTGGGCCAACCGGTCAGCCTCTCACCAACTATTGGGGGTACGACCCCTATGGCCACTGGGCGCCGCAGTCGTCCTACTGCGTATCCCCGCACCGCGGCAGCCACCTCGACGAGTTCCGGAACATGGTGAAAGCGCTTCACCGCGCTGGCATCGAGGTGATCCTCGACGTCGTCTTTAACCACACCAGCGAAGGCAACCAGAACGGGCCGACCATCAGCTTCCGAGGTCAGGCCAATGAGGCCTACTACATGCTCTCGAGTGCCGACTCTCAGTACTACATGGACTTCTCTGGGTGCGGTAACACCTTCAACGCCAACCATCCGGTGGTCACCAAGTACATCGTCGAATGCCTGGAGTACTGGGTGACTCAGCACCACGTCGACGGCTTTCGCTTCGACCTCGGTGCTGTGCTGTCCCGTGGCCCCGACGGTGCCGAGATGTCGGTGCCGCCGGTGCTGTGGAACATCGAGCTGTCCCGGACTTTATGGAATACGAAGCTGATCGCCGAAGCGTGGGACGCCGGCGGGCTTTACGAGGTGGGCAGATTCCCCGGCAAACGTTGGGCGCAGTGGAACGGCCCTTTTCGGGACTGCGTGCGCAAGTTCGTCAAGTCCGACGCCGGACTGGTCGCCTCCCTCGCGACACGTATCACGGGCAGCAGCGACCTGTTCGGCCCGCCCGGCGAAACGCCAACTAACAGTGTCAATTTCGTCAGTTGCCATGACGGGTTCACCCTTAACGATCTGGTGTCCTACGACCAGAAGCACAACGACGCCAACGGCGAAGACAATCGCGACGGGTCCGACGACAACAACAGCTGGAACTGCCGCTTTGAAGGTCCCACCGAGGACCCCGAGGTGGAGCGCCTGCGCGAAAGGCAAATACGAAACTTCGCTAGCATCCTGTTGCTCAGCCGCGGCGTCCCTATGTTCGTCGCGGGTGATGAGTTTCGCCGGACGCAGCTGGGCAACAACAATGCCTACTGCCAAGACAACGAGCTGAGCTGGGTCGACTGGACCCTGGTCGAGAAGAATGCAGGCCTAGTTCGCTTCTGGCGCAAGATGATTGCCCTACGCAAGCGATTCATCACATTGCACCAGCCCAGCTTCTTCGGTGACGTGGTCAACGAGCGTGGGCTGCTCGAGGTTTCGTGGCACGGCTGCAAGCTGCATCAGCCAGGATGGGAAGACCCCTACTGCCGGGTGCTCTCCTTCACCCTCGCCGGCCTCCACGGCGACGACGACCTCCACGTGATGCTCAACATGACCTGGGAAGCCCTCGACTTCGAACTCCCGAGCATTCCGGGACGACGGTGGGCACGCGCCGTCGACACCTGGCTCCCTTCGCCGGATGAAATTGTCGATCCTGGCCACGAAGTTCCCCTTGAGTCCAACACCTATCACGCCGGCGACCGCAGCGTTGTCGTCCTTATCTCCCGGAAGGTTCCGTGATGCCAGAAATCATGAAATTCACCGTGTCGGACAGCATCGCCGGATATGTGGTGTCTTACGACGAAGACGAAAACTCCTTCGTCCTGCGAACAACGGACGGCCGCGATTTCACCGCCTATGTGACGTCCACTACAAGCGGAAGCGTCGTCCGCAACTTCGGCGAGGACTACCAAGACGTCAGCGGGGAGTTCGGCGACATGCTCTACCCCGGGCGTTACCTGTTCGCTTACGGCATCTACTACCCCGAACACGGCGGGCACCGCTTCGAGGCGAAGCAGATCCTGATCCCCGGTAGGCCCGGCCGGGAGTACGTCTTTGAAGACGCCAGCTGGTGGGTCAGCCAGGTCCGGGCGGTAGCCGATTTTTACCTGCGCGGCCAGTTCCCCGACGGCAACTACGACTGGCGCAACTACCGGACCAAGCTGACCCTGGCTGGAACCCATACCCCCGACTACGTCGCACCGGACTTCCGTCAGGAGACCGACACCATCTCACGGCTGGTGTACGGGCTCGCCACCGCCTACCTGCTCACCGGCCAAGACCGCTTCCTCGACGCTGCAGAAAGGGGAACCGAGTACCTGCGCGAGAACGTGCGTGGAGTTCGGGAGGACGAAGGCGTGGTGTTCTGGTTTCACGGCGTCGACATCTCACCCAACGGTCAACGCAAGATCCTCGCATCGGAGTTCGGCGACGACCTCGACGCCATTCCGATGTACGAGCAGATCTACGCCCTCGCCGGCCCGACCCAGACCTATCGGATCACCGGCGACCCGCGCATCCTCGATGACATCGACAAGACCGTCGCGCTGTTCGATCGCTTCTTTCGCGACCCCGATAGGGGCGGTTACTTCTCCCATCTCGAACCGGTATCGCTGGACCCTCGCTCGCCCAAGCTCGGGCATAACCGCGCCCGAAAAAACTGGAACTCCGTCGGCGACCATGCGCCGGCGTACCTGATCAACGCACTTCTGGCGACAGGTCGCAAGGACCTCGAGGACTTTCTGGCGGCCACCGGCGAAACGATCGTCGGGCAGTTCCCCGACTACCACCACAGCCCGTTCGTCCAGGAGCGGTTCCGCGAGGATTGGTCTCACGACCAGCACTACAAGTGGCAGCAAGACCGGGCTGTGGTGGGCCACAACTTGAAGATCGCTTGGAACCTAACGCGGATCAACAATGTGCGTCCGAACGACGCCTACGTTGCATTGGCGGACAAGATCGCCGAAATCATGCCGGCGGTGGGCAGCGACCAACAGCGAGGCGGCTGGTACGACACCATGGAGCGCACCCTCCAGCCCGGCCAGAAGTGGCACCGCTTCGTCTGGCACGACCGAAAAGCATGGTGGCAGCAGGAGCAGGCGATCCTCGCATACCTCATCCTGGCCGGCACGCGAGGCAACGAGAACCACCTCCGCCTCGGCCGCGAGGCGGCGTCGTTCTACAACGCGATGTTTCTCGACCACGATGACGGCGGCATCTACTTCAACGTCCTCGCCAACGGACTTCCCTACCTGCTGGGCAATGAGCGGCTGAAGGGCAGTCACTCGATGTCGGGCTACCACTCGACCGAGTTGTGCTACCTGGCGGCGGTGTACACCAACCTGCTCATCAACGAGCAGCCGATGCTGTTCTACTTCAAACCAAAGCCGTCGTCGTTCCCCGATGGCATTCTGCGGGTAGCTCCGGATCTCCTGCCGCCTGGGCGGGTGAAGCTGTCGAACGTTTGGATCGACGACGTGCCCTACACCGACTTCGACAAGGAAAAGATGACGGTGCGCTTGCCGGAAGGCAAGCAGGTGCGGGTGCGGGTCCGACTGGTATCTGCCACCTCGGAGCTCGACTCGCAATACGAGCACCGCGACGATGGCGATTACCGCCTAACGCTGATCGGCGCGATTCCTTCTAAGCGAGTAGACCACCTCCGCGCCGATCTCGAGCTAGCGCTGCGGGCCAAAGCCCGGCGTCTCGTTCTCTTGGTCGCTGAACTGGAGTCACTCTGCGAGGAAGCCATCAACGAGCTGCTGGTCTTCCGCTCCAAGGTGAAGTTGGAGCAGCAGGTGGTCATCGTCGGCGCCAACGAAAAAGTGAGACGGGCGTTCGCGAGCGCCGACTCGTCGAACGGGGGCGAGTTCATTCACCTCGAACGTGAGTAGGCACCGGGCGACGCTGTGCCGCGGGACTTCTCACGCCGACCCGCGGCCGGGCGTGGCGCCGAAGTGATAGCCTGCCGCAAATCGACCTCAATGAGTTTCTCGCTGAGAGGGAAAGCGGCAATGGCTGAAAACGCAACGAGCCACAAGGTCGCGGTTCTGATCGAGGAGCACTTCGACCAGACCGAATACCGCCGATTCAACGAATACTTCCCTGCCAACGGCTACGCCGTGGAATACCTCTCATATCTGTGGGGAAACGCCTCGCTTACGTTCGGCAGCAATCCCGACGACGGAACCGTCGAGGAACACATAACGGTCGACGTCGACGTCACGCGGGTGAAGCCGGCTGACTACGCCGGGATCCTATTGATCGGCGCGTACGCGATGGACCGGCTTCGCTATCAGCCCGTGATGAAGCCCGGCGCGCCGAATACCGCGCCGGCGGTCGAGTTCGTACGGCAAGCGATGGCGGAGCAGATCCCCGTCGGAACGATCTGCCACAGCCTGTGGCTGCTCTGCGCCGATCGGAACATGCTCGCCGGCCGCCGTGTGACGTGCGCCAACAACATCGTCTGCGACGTCGAGAACGCCGGCGGCATCGTGGTCTACGAGCGCGACGGACCGGCCGACCTCGTCGTGGACGGCAACCTCATCAGCGGGAAGCACCCCGGGACGCTCGATTCGTTCCTCCCAGCATTTCTCTCCGCCATCGCGAAGCGCCGTCCGCTGGAAGCCGCTCCCCTTCGCCAGAGCTAACGCGCATCGTCCCGGGGGGCCGTCCCTCACCGCGCGCTAGCTCACGCCGCCTATGTGCCTTGAAATCACTCGAGCAAGTGATGTGCGTCCGCTACGGATGCACGAGTCTGGGACGGTCGCCGCCGCCACAAGTCGGGAGCATCATGCGCAAAGATGTCGAGGTCATCACCCGACCCGTCCGCCAGATCACGATCAAGACAGGCCGGCCGTGGTCACAATTCAGGGCCGAGTACGAACGGGCGGTGCCCACGTTCGACCGGCTGGAGGCAATCGGTGTTGTGCGAAGCGGCGGCAGCTGGCAAGCGATACGGCGGTTGTCCGAGGCGAGCGCGGTCAACGGGTTCGTTAACTTCTTCGTGTTCGATCCCAGCCCCGTCATGCATCTCAACGGGTCGACGGGCAACGCGGTGACCTACCTGACCGGCAACATCGTGCAGGCCGAGCCAGGTTTTCGGCAGCTTCCTGGATGTTTCTTGTATCTGCCGTTACGGCTGGTGATCGCTGATACCGACGGCGCTGGGGAGGCATCGCTGAGCATTGACCACCCCGCCGATCTGTTCGCCGCCTACGGCGATGCGGCTCTCGACGCGGTGGCCGCTGACTTCTGCTCGTCTCTGGCCGCTCTGCTCGCACACTTAGGCGCTCCGGTTCCATCTGAGTTGATCGCCACAGGCTGACAGCGCGCCGAGGCCAGAGTTCGGTCTCTGGCGCCGCAGCGTCATGAAAGGATCAGTCGCGACGTGGTGAGTTCGGTTGAAAGCGGCGGACACCCGCGACTTCGAGGTCGCGATTCCGAGATCGAAATGCTGTCGCGGCGGCAAGAAGAGTTGATCCGGGGACGCGGCGGTGTCGTGCTGATCCGGGGCGCAGCGGGACTGGGCAAAAGCACGCTGCTGGCCGAGGCTGAGGCTATGGCCCGCCGCCGTGGAGCACGCGCGTACCACGGGGCCAGCGCCGTTGCAGGCCAGTCACTCCCGCTGGGCCCGCTGTTGGATGCACTGATGGACACCGACGATCCGCCCGTGGACGCGGCCGTGCTACGCGAACTCAGCGGCTCAGCGGATCGGCGCTACTGGCTACTGCGCGAGCTCGAGGAGAGCCTGGAACGTGCCGCTATGGCCGGGCCGATGGCCATCGGACTCGATGACATTCAGTGGGCCGACGCCGCGACGCTCAACGCGATCACAGTGCTGCCACGACGTTTGGTTTCGCACCCGATCCTGTGGCTGTTCGTTGTGCGGTCTGGCGAGTTAGCACCGCCGGCGCAGCTGGCGGTGGCCCGGGTCCGGGAGGAGAACGCCGACATCCTCACATTGGGCCCGCTGAGTGAGGACGCGGTCGGTGATGTGATCCGAGACGTTCTCGGTGGCGAACCCGACGATCGTTTGCGCGGGTTCATCGATCGCGTCGGCGGCCAACCACTGTGGCTCGTCGACTTGCTGCGCGGTCTTCGCGATGAGGGCATCGTTACGCTCGACGCAGGCGTGGCGCGCTTGATGGGCGACGCTATCCCCCGTCGGCTACTCGAATCGGTCAACGACCAACTGGCCCGCTTGTCTCCTGAGGTCCGCGACGGGCTGCAGATGGCATCCGTTCTGGGACGCCGGTTTTCGTTGGAGGAGCTAGCCGCGCTGATGGACCGCTCTCCCGCCGCGTTGGTCGACGCGGTGCGCGAGGCCTTGGCATCCGGGCTGATCATCGAAGCGGGCGACCAGCTCAGGTTTCGTCACGACCTCATCCGGGAGGCAATCGAATCCGGACTGCCGTCGCCGGTTCAGCGTAGCCTTCAGCGTCGCGCACTTGACGTGATGCTTGACTACGGAGCGGTGTCGTCCGACGTGGCCACTTTGGTGATGCAGGTCGCGCGACCCGGTGACGAGCACGCGATCGATCTGCTGCGGCGGGCAACCGTGGAGATCGGACGAGTTGCCCCGTCGGTCGCGGCGCCGCTGAGTCGTCGTCTCGTGCAACTGACACCGGCAGATGATCCGAGGTGGAGCCAGCGAGTGGTCGATACCGTTGACTTGCTGGTGCATTCGGGGCAGGCCGCCGAAGCGCAGAAGCTGATCGCGGAAAGTGCACCGCGGATGGCCGACCATGCGGCCGAGGCAGCGGCGCGCATGACGCTTGGCTCGCTCGAACTCCAGTACGGGCCGTCGGGTTGCGCCGACCAGTGCGCGAAGGGCCTGCGGCTTCCCGGATTGCCGATTCCGTTGCGAATCGCGTTGTTATCGATGCGGGCCAGTGCTCTGGAGATGTTGGGGCAGGTCGTTGCCGCGGGTGAGTGCGCTCAACAGGCCGCGGCCGAGGCGCGCGATTCCGGTATTCCGTTCGCCGATGTCGTCACATTTCCGGCCAGGGCGTTGGTGGCGTTCGATCTCGGGGACTGGCGCGCCGCATTGGAGTTAGCCGACGCCGGTGTGAACAACGCCGTCCACGCCGACGTGCCCGCGCGCCGCGCGTGGATGTTTGATGCGTGGAAGGCCCTGATCCTCGTTGGCCTGGGCAAGTTCGACGACGCTTTGACGCTGATCAACGCCGGTGCGAGATCGGCTGAGCAAGAGGGCATATCAGCGAACCTGCGAGTCTGGTCGATGCTACGTTTCCGTACGACGCTGGGGCTGGGTCGGCTTGCTGACGCCAGCGCGGAAGCCGAGGCGGCGATGGACCTCTCGGAAGAGATTTCCGAGGGCGGACGGGGCTACATCAATCACCTTGCTTCCTACGCACTGTGCTGCGTGGCCATCCACTCCGGGGATGCCGCCGGGCTGGCAGCAGCGCGCCGGGCTGCAGCCGAGATGGAGCGTGTGCCGGCTGCTGAGGGCCGTGCCGGTCGGCTAGCGGCCTGGATGACAGCGAAAGTTGATGCCGCACAAGGAGATTTCTCGCGTCTAACACGGCTCGATGTAGCCATGCTCGACCCGCTGATCAATGGCGTGCCTAATGTCAGCAGTCCCCGACGTTATGCCGACCAACCGGAACTGGTGCGGATCCTGCTCGCCTCCGGCCGGCAGGAAGATGCCGACGCGGTCGCGGAACGACTCGCCACCGCGGCCACCCGCGATCCGGAATTTCCCTTCCTGCAGGCGGCCTCGATGCACGCCAGTGCTCTCGTTGCCAATGACTACACCCTCGCCGATGAAGCGGTTGCCCGCTACGAGGGATGTCAGGAACCGATACTGCGGGCCAGCGCACTCGAAGACGCCGGGCGTCTACGTCCCGAGGATCAACGAGACGATGCCGTCGCGCGGCTAGACGCTGCCCTGGACCTCTTCACCGACGTCGGGGCCATCCGGGACGCTGCCCGCGTCCGAAGCCTGTTGCGTCAGCGTGGGATTCGGCGGTCGGCGGTCATCGCGGTGTCTTCGCCGCGATGGCCGGAGCTCAGCGCGTCTGAAGTCGCGGTGGTCAAGTTGGTCGCGACTGGCGACCAACCGCGAGGTGGGCGAGCAACTCTTTCTGTCCCCGCATACGGTCAACGCCCACCTGCGACGGATCTTCGCGAAACTCGGCATCCGCTCGCGGGTGGAGCTGGCGCACCTGACAGCACAGCGCGATCCCGCGTGACTGCTATGGAGCGGATTGCGCCCGCTCTAGGGCGCGGGCCCAAACCAAGGTCGACCGTATCACCTTGCCCCCCAACGGGATTTCGGAAACGAGCGTCAGCTGATTGTCCTTGAGCGAACCGTGCCGTATTTGCACCGTCTCGAGCCAGTTCGGTAAGAGCGAGACCGCAACCCGATGGTGAACAATGCTCGCCGCTTCATCGACGTCATATGGGCCGCTGTAGGCCAAATACCCCTCTGCCGCGCCGGCCGCCTGTTGGATGGTGCCGCCCCCGATGTCGGGTTGGTCGTAGTCGTGTCGGCCCGAGCGCATCAATTGGGCCGACATGTAACCGTCGGTTGTGTACATGATCAGGCCGGCGGCGTCGCGGCCTAACGGGAACGTGACAGGGCCGCCACGTTCGTCTTGTTCCACGTAGGAGACCAGTCGCCATGTCCCCAAGATCTTTTCGCGCAGCATCAGTCGGCGGGCAGTGTTGCTACGGGAAACCCGAACATTAGCCAGGATTGATGGCTCACCCAATCGGGGTAGAGCTTGGTCATCTCGTCGTAGAGCTCTTGGTCGGAGTTCGTCGACTCCTGCAGCCGCCCGAAGTCTCGCAAATAGTTCTTCGAGCCTTCGATTGCGTCGGGCGTGTCCGGCGCACCGGTCTTCTTGTGACCGGCGACAGCGATCTTCGGGTTGAGCGCCGCCAGTCGATCCAACGCGGCGATCCAGTTATCTCGGCTTTCGGGAGTCGTGTCACCGACGAACATATGGCATTGGTTGTAGAGCACGTCGCCACCCACCACAAGGTCGATCGACGGAACATGCAGCGACGTGCTGTCGATCGTGTCAGTCCTGCCCTGCTCGATGATGTGGATCTCGTGTCCCTCGACGGTGAATGTGTCGTCGTCGTAGGGCTCAGGCGCGATGATCTTGGCCGGAAACTGTCCGGGGAACAGCGTTTGGGCGAATCTCGCCAACTCTGAGTCGGTCCTGTTGATCAGTTCCACCGATTTAGGCGTCGCAATGGCTTTGGCGTCCGGGAAGCGATCGAGCAGCACGCTGAGTCCAAAGAAGTGATCGAAGTGTCCGTGAGTGATGTAAATGGTCGTCAAGTTCCGGTGATGCAGCGCCACCCACTCGGACAGCGCGTTGGCTTCGAAGACTGTGGTAAGCGGGTCGACCAGCACCGCGTCGTACCCGCCGTAGATCAATGTCGACGTGATTGGATCCCAGCCCAACGGCGGCCCAAAAGGTCTGGGACGCTCGCCGACCACCGCTTTGCCCGGAGCAGTGAACACATTGACGCCTAATCCAGTCGGTGATGCGGGTGTGGACATTGGCTGCTTCTCCTTCGATTCTTCTGTTTGCCCGCTGGTCGTCACCTGACTCGCGAGGTTCCTGACGGCAACGTTGGGGCGGCGTCGGAACGGCGCCGCGACACCCGGTAAGCGTCGCCGCCGGCCGTTACCGGCCGCATCACTTGAATGAGTGATCTCTATGCGACGGATGAGCTTCGAGCGTCATCAGGCAAGTTCCCGCGGGTCGACAAGTCGATTGGGCCATAAACAGACGCTCCGTCGGACTGCTGTAGTTGGCACAACTGGCCGAAAGTTGCAGGTAGCAGCGAGAGTTGCAGGTAGTAGATAGCAGGTAGCCGGTAGTGCGGTGTAGCGCTGGCATGGGCGACGAGCCCCGCCCGGAGGGCAACGATGAGGGCATGAGTCACACCGCACTCTCCATCGCCCGCCCAGACCTAGTGCGCTGCCGCGAGTGGGTGCTGCGCGACGACACCGCTCGCACGCGCCGGTTGCGGCAAGCCGTGCGCGGGACGGCACAGATCTCGCCGCTCGCACTGGTGATGTTGGTCGTGCTGCCGTTCAGTTGGCTCGCCCGGGCGGCAATAGCCAACGGGCTGAGGCTGGTAATCGCGATTGACAGGATGCTCGACAGGATCATCGATGAGTGGCTCAGGTGGCAAGACGAGCGGGAGGCCCGGCGCAGGGAGAACTGGAAGCGCAACATGCACCGCGACCAATGGCTCGGCATCTGGTGATCACGAAAGTTTTGTTCAGCGCCGCTGTTGCGCTCAGTGTTGCCGTAGTGGCAGCCATACCGGTGAGCGCAGACCCTAGCGCGTTCGGCGTCCTTAGCTGTAGCTGCACGGGTAGACCCACTCCCGCAGTTGGCGGACCTACTGTGTCGGACCAAATACATGACGGGATCCTGGACGGTCTCGCTGATCTGCAAAGGGTCTCGGGCTAACCTGCCGCGCCGGGGCGCCACGACCCACGGCGGCGGGCAAAACTGGATGTCGCCGCCGCCGTAATCGTTCCAATCTTGGCGACCTTGACCTTGCCCTCCTGACCTGCACGACTCGGCTGCTGTGGAGTCTGGCTCTCTCGGCCGATAGCGTCGTGTCGTGAGTGTCGTCCCCCGAATCAAAACAGATATCGACAGGAGAAATGTGATGGGGTTGCGAAGGTTCGCTATGGTCCCGTTCATCCTGGCGCTGGCAATGTTGTTCGCCCCGTCTGCGTGGGCCGATGCCTACACAGAGCAGGTGGCGGGTAAGTTTCAGGCCCAAACACATGTGGTGGCTGACCCTGCCGCGAAACCGCCGTTGGACAACTCCGAGGCAATCAACCAGCAGATCTTGGCCAGCTCGTGGACGTGGAGTTCCCGCCCGCCGATCTGGGTGGCGGCGGTCGCGCCGGACCAGACCGGTGTGACGACACCGGACGCCATCCACGACATCATCTTGGGCCGCCATCCGGCGTTCAGCGGCGTCATCCTGGTGATCGACTCCAAGGGCTACCATGTGCGCGCCTACGACGTGCCGAAGGCGATCGCCGACAACGTGGACCCCATCCTGGGTCAGGCGGCTAGGCATCACCACCATGACCCAGACGGTGCGACCAGCGAATTCGTCAGCACGCTGGCCGACGTCAACGTGGCTGCCGGCGCACCGGCGACGACCTCTCCCACTGCCAATGCGAAGCACACCAACTGGACGTGGCTGTGGGTAACGCTGATCGTCATCTTCGCTCTGATAGCTGGTCTGATCTGGTTGCCCGCACGGAATCGTAAGCGCCGCAAGGACGCACAGGCGCAAGAGCAGATCAAACAGGGCTTGATCGCCGCCGAGTCCGATGTCAGCGATCTCGATAACGCGGTGGTCACCACGAGCGGCCCAGACGTCAGCGCTGAGACGCTGAAGGCCAACTCCAGCCTGAGCGCCGCCCGCAAGGCCTACCAGGCACGCGACTACGCCGCGGCGCGGGCACACCTCGGGGTCGTGCGATCCACCGTGGCCAAGGCGAACCGGAAGCTGAACATCATTGCCGTGACCTCGGTTCCCGAGGAGGACCGCAAGCAGGCCTCTGTGCAGACGACGGACCCTGACACCGGTAAGACGGTCACGATCAACAACAACAACTACGCCACCACCCAACAGCCGGGCTATCAGCACTACTACGGGGGCGGCTACTACAACGGGATGTTCTTCTACCCCGGCTTCTACCCCTACCCATTTTGGGGTCTGGGTTGGGGTTGGCCCATTACCGATGTCCTGCTGATGGATGCGCTGCTCGACGATCACTGGGGTGGCGACTACGAACGCGGCTTTGAGGCGGGCCAAGATTCATCGACGGCGAATGCTGGCTACGACGGCGGCCAAAGCACCAGCTACGACAGCCAGCAGGGAGACGTCGGCTTCGACGGAAGCTACCAGGACTCATCCTCCGGTGGCGGCGACGTAACCTTCGCCGGCAACGACTCCGGCGGCGGTTATGACGCTGGTGGCAATTTCGATTTCGGCGGGTTCGGTGGATCCGATTTTGGCGGGGGTGGGTTCGACTCGGGCGGCGGCGGCGACTCCGGGTTCTGATGTTGTCGCCTCTGCGAAGCTATAGTTTGTCTGACGCATCAAATCGCCTGGAAGGCAACGAATCTGCCCGTTGCCAATGCGGCTTCGGTACGGCTAGGAATCGCCCCCAGGCGCCGGGGTGACGCCGCGTGGTAGGGACGGGCGACGGATGGAACTGCTCCTGCGGTACGTCTGCCGGGTGAAGTTTGGCCAATGACGTTGCGAACATTCGCCGCTTCCGTCGCGATACCGGCTGAAACGATGCGGCCGGCCCGCGCGGACTGCCACGATGGAATCCGTGCGCGCGTCGCCTGCCCCGTCTGCCGTGGCTTCGTGCCGTTCGAGTCGCGACGCTGCCCGAATTGCTTGGCAGAATTTGGATTTCATGTCCCTAGCCGCACTATGGTCGCGACCTCGTCGGGCACCGCGGTTATCGACGGCCAGATCTGGATTGCATGCACAAAGGCGGCCAGCCTCGGCTGCAACTGGTTGGTGCCACAAGAACAGGAACTGGGCGGTCAGCAGGGACGATGCCTGGCGGATTCCTTGATCCGCCGCGAGCCCGACACCGACGACACCGTCGCAGTGGAAAAGCTGGTGTCCACCGGGATCGCCCTGCGGCGGTTGATTTGTCAGCTCATATCTCCATGGCGGTCGCCGTCGGCGAAGGTGTCGCGAACATAATCCAGCCGTTCTGGTTGCTGCCCCTGCTTGCGATCGCGAAACTCAATGTCCGTCAGGTGATGGGCTTTACGGTCGTCGCCTTTGCGATCGGGTTGGTGGTGCTCGGTGCCACCGCTCTGATCGCGCCCTACGTGATTTGACGCCGGGTGATTTGACGCCGGGCGGTGCATCCAGAGCGGAGCACTATTCGGATAGAGGTGTGCGGGCATTTCAACCCGTTCGCCAGGCCCGGTAACACAATTCGGGCCGCCCCGTCCCCTCCTCGGGGCGGCACGATTCCGCTTCTGAACAGTTAATCGCGCCACCGCTACCACAACACAGGGCGACCCGTGAAGCCGTCAAGCGGACTGACACTTGAAGAGCTGTCACGCTGGGTGCGTGCAGAGGCGAGTTCGAGGTTAAGCCTGCGGTTGTCGGCGCGGAGCTGGTGGAGTTCGATGATGAGTGAGTCCAGCGCCTCGTATGCGGCGGTCATGGCGGTCACGCGACGCGCTTCTTGATGGGCCGGAGGACGCGGCTCGCCTCGCGGCATCTCCAAAACATTTCCCATTTTTCTCCTTAAACCGTTTGACTGACCCCTCGCAGCGGGGCCAATGGCTCACCGTTCGATGGTGCGGCGAAGCAGTGCAACTGTCGTGCGTAGTCCGCTACTTATGTTTTTCCGACGTCGTACGTGCGGCCACTGGAACAAGATCGTCCGGCCACGTCTGAACCATTGATCAGGACGCCCCTTCCGTTGTCAGGGGTTCGAGCTACAACACGCGCGAAAGGGATAAGGAGAGATCGTGGTTCACGAGCTCCACGCCGATGATCCGATCACGCCGCAGCAGGCGCGGCGGCTGGCGCGGGCGCTTATCGGGGCCGCCGACGAAGGTCGACGTGCTGACCTGTCTTCACGAACCGGGCTGGCCCTTCACTTCGGTGGCGGGCCGAACCCGTTCATCAAGGCGAACAGGAGGTCTTCAAGGACGCGGTTGCCAAGACAAAGGTATGATTTGACACGTTTTAGTGTACTTTCCCCCCGCGAAAGGCACCGGAATGCGATTATTTCGTCGTGGGAGACTGCGAGGCCCGCCCAGGCCGCGGAGTTGGTCCGCGTGTTGCGGCATCAACCGCACGATATGACCACCCAGTCAGCCCGGGTGGAACGCCAAGATGTCACCACACCGAATCGGGAGAGCTGGGGCGATGAACATGCGACAGCTGACAGCGGCACTGGCACTGGCACTGGCGAGCGCGTGCATTCTCGTTGCTTCCTGTAGCAGGGGCGCTCAGAACGCCGCACCCACGACGACATCGTCCACGCCCCCACCCCCACCAGTCGCGGCGGACGTCCTCTACGGGCTGCTACTTAGCTCCGCCGAGATCAACACCGCGATGGGTACTGCCGGGATACAGGTCAACGGAACATACACCGATATGTTTGACGACAGTGCCAATATCCCGGACAAGGATTGCCGATTCATCGACCCAGCGGAGACCTGGGTCTATGACGGCAGCGGATGGATCGCCATGCGCTCACAGCACCTACACGAACCCGGTGACGACTTCGATCATGAAGTCTTGCAGGCGGTCGTGGCGTTTCCCTCCGCCAACGACGCGGCGCGCTTCTTCAGCGCGTCGGCCCAGCGGGGCTGGCCGGCCTGCTCGAATCGCCAATACCACAACATCGACCCCGGCAAACCCGACAAGGTTTGGACGGTGGGGCCGATCGCCAACACCAACGGCACCCTGAGCACCACCGACACTCTAAAGGGCCGTGACGGGTGGGTCTGTCAGCGCGCGTTGACCGTGAGCTACAACATCGCCATCGACGTCGCGGCGTGCTCCGACAACCCCGCCCACGCCGCGGTCAACATCGCCCACCAGATCGCCACGGCTACGGCCTGGCAAGCCCCAAACTGACATTGCTCCGGGTGCGTTAGTTGGCAACTTTTGGCGGTCGATCGCAACGGCCCGCCGGCCGGATCGCCTGAGGCGGAACTGGCGTCGATGCCCACCCCAGGCCCTCGGACCGCGATGCGCCGCTCGGACCGCGCCGTAGCGGTGATGGCCAGGCGGACACCGTGGATCCTGCGCGGGATGGCCCGCATCGCCCCGGCCACCGGTCGCCGGTGAACAGCCGGAGTCAGCGCGGTTGGAGGTGTCTCCGGGGCGGCCCGATCCTCATTGGGACTGCTCCGCATATTGCCACCTCGAACCGCTGGCGGGCGATCAGTCGATTCGATGGTCAAAAACCTAGCGAAACCAGGGGGACAAGGAGGTCAGCGTCCAGCGACCCCAGGCCGCTGGCAAACAACGTGTAATCAAGGCCCACGGCCAAGTCACCAATGGCGTTGTCCGGAAGGCCACCGAGAAACGGGCTGGCGGTAAACGCGCTCGGGTCCAAAGCGTCCGTCAGCTCGGTGAACGTGACGGAAGCAAATAACTGGTCAACACCAAAACCCCCTTCGAAGTCAGTGGCGCTCGCGTCGAAGTCGGCGGCCAGGGTCGGATCGTTGGTGTCCAAATAGGCGTCCGCCGTGGAGGTCCAGGTGTTGTTGATTCCGCTGTCGCCGAAAAGGACCTGGAACGGATCGGGTTCGTCGGCCCTGGCCGCGGGAGCCAGTCCGATCAGCGCGGCCGCGAAAGCGACGCCGACAGCCATCACCATGCCGGTACGTTTTGTCATGATTTCTTCTCCTTTTTGGATGACCCCCTTGGGGGTCGGGCACTGGCCACCGTTCGATGGTGCGGCGTGAGCGGTCGAAATCCATCGGCGTCGATACGTAGATTCGGGCGCTGGGGGTCGTAGATCCCCGTGCGGGGCGGTTGCGAATGGACCCGATAAGCGTTCATCACGGGCTCCAATCTCGCGCAACCACGTCTTCGCTTGGAAGTCGGGCACTATCTACAGTTCGATGGTCCGGCGGAGCAGCTGCAACGACGCGAGTAGTCCACTACCTAAGTTGTTGTCGGTCGTTCGCGGTACAACGTCGCAGCGGCCGAATCGCCTCGCAACGAGTTCCCCAACCACTACGTCGGTGACCTCGTGCCCACTGAGCGCGGCTGGGTGGTCGTGCCACCAACATGCTGTCCCGATGGCCATGACTACAGACCCCGGCTGGTCGGTCAGCTCCGTCTGGTGCACATGCAACGGTCGGCACATGATGCGGCGGTGCTGTTGCGGCGCAGCGGTTTACGCGCCGCAGCCTGGGCCGCACTGCCGAATCCGCGACAGAGGCCCGATCTCGATGTTCGAAGACGAACAGCGCAGTTGATTTAGCGCGACCTGGCGGCAGCGCTGGGCCCCTGGCAGACTCACCAGGGTCGTCGCTGACCCACCGCGCAGTTTCGGAAGAGTTGATGCTCCTATTGCTGTTAGGAAGTCAAGCGGCGGTCAGCCATTGGCGGTAGTTGTTGGCCAGGGTGTCGTTGCGTTGGTGTCCGCGTTCGAGTC
>Ga0302325_10012921_pt1 | contig 17866 bp, 20 predicted proteins | sample Palsa_T0_2_FD_201948 | JGI IMG/M metagenome (GOLD analysis project Ga0302325, IMG submission 201948) | Peat permafrost microbial communities from Stordalen Mire near Abisko, Sweden - Palsa_T0_2 | ecosystem: Environmental > Terrestrial > Soil > Palsa > Peat permafrost | place: Sweden: Abisko...
AGATCGACCAGACCGCGGAAGAGCATCAGGTGAAGAAACTGGCGGCGTTGCGCGCGCGGCGCGATAATGGACGCGTGCGCCAGACGCTGGACGCTTTGCGGCGGGCGGCGGAGGGGACCGACAACACTATGCCGTTCATTTTGGATGCGGTGCGGGCTTACGCCACGTTGGGCGAGATCTGCGACGCGTTCCGGGAAGTGTTCGGCTCCTATCAGGAGACGGCGCATATATAACAGAGCCATGAATCCACCGATTCGGGTGTTAGTCGCCAAGCCGGGTCTCGACGGCCACGATCGCGGCGCCAAGGTGATCGCGCGCGCGCTCCGCGACGCCGGCATGGAGGTCATCTACACCGGATTGCGGCAGACTCCGGAGATGATCGTAAACGCGGCGCTGCAGGAAGACGTGCAGGTGATCGGGTTGTCTATTCTTTCGGGTGCGCACAATGCCATCGTGCCGCGCGTGATGGACCTGCTGCGCGCGAACGACATGCTGGACGTGAAAGTGATCGTGGGCGGGATTGTGCCCGACGGCGACGCGGACGCGCTCAAACGGCAGGGTGTCGCGGCGGTGTTTCAGCCCGGCGCATCGCTGGACGCGATTGTGGAATTCATTCGCGGGTCGGTTCTAGAAGTGGGGCCCGGCAAGATATGAGATTGGGCCGCATCCTGATTGTGTTAGGCATATCTCTAGTAGTACTGGGACTGCTACTGACTATCGGGGAGAAGTTGCCGTTGCGCTTGGGCCGCTTGTCAGGCGACATCTACGTGCGCGGCAAACATACCAGCCTCTACTTTCCGGTTGTCACGTGTTTGCTCTTAAGTGTGGTGCTTTCCCTCGCTATGTGGCTTTTCCGCCGCTGACGAACGCTGCGTGTGTGCGGCAACTGGATTGCAACACGACTGTCATGGAATTAAGCAAGACAATCGCGGAACTCTACCAGGAGAAGGCCAAGCTTGATCGGGTGATCGCTTCTCTCGAACAGCTTGGCGTAGATTCCCTTCCGGTGTCTATCACCACTTCGCGCCGAGGCCGTAAGTTCATGAGTCCTCAGGAGCGGCACCAGGTATCGGAGCGGATGCGACGATACTGGGCGGACCGCAAGGCAGCCAAACAGCGAGAGCCAGTTAGGGTGATGACCGCCGCTTCGGCTGCCTGATCGCCCAGACCGTCCATGGGACTTTGCTTAGCCCCGCGGCGTGGGGTAGAGGTGCGTTTTCTGCAGTCCGCGCGCAGTCAGGTACTTTTTACCTCCTATTTTCTACATATCGCGGCTTTTATTAATTGGTTTTATTTGAAGTGAAAGTCACTTTGGTCCACTAACGGACGCGTCCCATTTGATCCAGCGGCCAATAAACAAATACGGCTTTCCCATAAATATTCTGGCGCGGTACCAGACCCCAGGCCCGGCTGTCGTTAGATGAGCTACGGTGATCTCCCAGGACGAAGTACTGGGCTGGCGGGATCAGCATAGGCTGTCGGGACTGGTAGTCACGGTACTTCTCTGGTACGTAATCCTCAGCCAGGGGCTTGCCATTGACGATCACCACACCACGGTCGATTTCGACTATGTCGCCGGGGAGGCCGATGACACGCTTTATATAGGACTTAGTAACATCCATCGGGAACCAGAAGACCACCGTGTCGCCGCGTTGTATGTTGCCGATGCCGAAGCGGTAAGTGAATTTGTTAATGAATATGCGCTCCTGATCAAGAAGGGCCGGCATCATGCTGGTGCCCTCGACTTTCACGGGCTGATAGATGAAAACGATCAGGACTATCGCGATCAGAATGGACAACGCCAGATCGCGCATCCAGGATATCGGGTTGAACCCGCGGTTATTTTCTGGCATCCCGCGCGATGTTTCCTTTGATAATTATTATATAAGACAACTAAGACATCTGTTCGGCATCAGGGCAGGAGCGGAGCCAGTTCCGTCAGCGGCACCGCGCCCTGCTTGAGGGCCGCATCGTGGAAATCCGGCAGCCGGAACGCGGATCCTTTGGCCTGCCGGTATTTGTCGCGCACCGCCAGCCATCCGCGCCATCCGACAAAGTAGGCCGGCAATTGCGCCGACGAGAGCTTGGCCCGCTGTAGTTTCGCGGTGGCTTCCTCGGCTTCCTGAAAGGTCTCCTTCTGCATCAGTTCCAGCGCTTCCCGGTCCGTCATATTCAGCATTTGCAGGCGGATGTCCAGGATGGCGTTGGCAATCACGCGCAGTTCTTCCTTTTGGAAAGTGAGCCGCAGTTCGGGCGAGTTATCGAGGAAACCCTCGTCCAGCATGGTTTGCGTGGCATACTGCGCCCAGCCTTCGATGTAGGGTGTGTTGCCATAGAGCGCGCGCAGCAGGCGGCGCCTGGCGGGTTGGATGGCGTTGGCGTACTCGAATTGCACGTAGTGGCCGGGAATCGCTTCATGCAGGGTCAGCAGTTTAAGCTTGTAGAAGTTGTATTCGCGCAGCTTGGAGTCGATGCGGGACTGGTCCCATTCGGCGGGTATGGGCGTGATCCAATAGAATGCGCCAAGTTGCGGCTCAAGCGGCGGCGCCGGGTTGAAGCCGCCCACCGCATAGATGCCGCGCATGAATTCCGGAGTAGGAATCACCTGCAGGTTCGCGCGCGGCGGAAGCGTGAGCAGGCCTTTCCGCGCGACAAAGTCGCGGGCTTCGTCCAGATCGCGCCTGGCATCGTCCACAAACGACCCGGGTGTCGAGTGGCGGCTGGCGATGCGGTCAAGCACCTCCGAAATCACTTGGTTCTCGCGCGCGGAGCCGGCCAGGTCCGCATGGTCCGCATGGCTCGGAAAGAGCAGGTGGTGCAGCGGAAGAGCCACGGCCAGCATGCGCGCGCGCACTTCCTGCAGGCTGCGCTCGGCGGACTGCAAGACATCGGAGGGGTCCGAGCCGGTCGCCAGCGCATATCGGAACTTGCGGGTATACCGGTCGCGCTCCAAACGCCAGTCACAATCGTTGCGCACCGCCAGGCTACGCTGCAGGAAATTCTGAAAAGTGCGCAGGGCATCCAGGGCGGGGCCCGCCGCACGGTCGAATTCGGCGCGCTGGCTGGCGGGCACGGCAGCGCGAATAGTCTTGTCGACCAGCGCAATATTGCCTTCGTTTTCCTGGCCGGCCACCTTGGTCCAGATGTCCGGGGACGAAATCAGATTGTTGCGGGCCTGATCGAGGAGCAAGGGCAATCCCTGGAGCCGCCGGACGATGTGCCCCACGCGCACCGGCAGCGGCGCGTATGCCAGCGCAAAGGGGGTAAACAGCGCGTTGCCTACCATTTCGACGTACACGGTGGGGTTATGCAGATAGCTCTCGGTTTCGTCCAGATCGAGCAGCGCAAGGTCAACCTGGTTCTGAACGATATGAAAATCGGCGCGGGATTCCGCCGATAGGGCATCCGGTTTCACTTCGTTTTGCAGGCGATCCCGAAGCCGCCTGTAATATCGGCGTTGTTTATCGAAGGATGCTGGACTCACGTCGTCGATCTGTTCGTCGAGGTTCTGTCCGCGGTAATTGTGCAAGCCCGCGGCAGTAGCCGCGATGGGCGAAAAAGCCAGCGTGGAGTAGACGAATTCCTCGGACAGTTTTGAAAAATCGTTTTCGGGCGTGCCGCATCCGGCGGTGAAGAAGGTAGACACGATGAGGACGATTATCGCCCCAAAATGGCGCACGTCTCGATTTTACCCGGAATCACGCCGAGTTACTCGATCAGCCCAGTTCGCTGTGCAAGCGCCGCTGAGGCCGCCGCACGGGCGTGGCGGCAGGCTCCCGCCGGGTCTTCGACCGCAAGTCGCGCATGGCGCGCACCACTTGCGCGGCTCTGGCGTTGGCGCGCCCGAGGATGACGCGCTCGCCGATGACGCAGGTCCAAAGGAGAGCCACCAGGATCGCGATGGACGTTAGGCCCTGTCCAGTAATTTTCGCGGCCGGCAAATTCGAGCCACTCCTTGGAACCTGCATGCCGAGGCAAAGAGCAAGCTGGCTTCCAGAGGCTAGCGCGTTTGTTATCAGCAATTGCGTGGGAAGCAGTGTCGCCCGGCCGTCACATGCGGGCAGAAGATGCACGGCCACGATGGGCAATGATGCGCACAACCTGCACTGGAACCTCGTGGCAAGGTAAACTGGATTACATGGGAGCAGCCAGGCAGAATGAGCTGTTGCGCGCCGGACATCGCGCGCCGGATTTCAGCCTGGCGCGGTTGGAGAACGGGAGTTTGCGGGGGACCGCCGACCTAGGCAAGTTGCTGCGGGCCGGGCCGGTGCTGCTGGCGTTCTTCAAATCCACTTGTCCGGTGTGCCAGATGACACTGCCTTTTCTGGAGCGTATTCACCGCGGCCGCACGCCGGGATCGCTGGAAATCTACGGCGTCTCGCAGGACGACGCCGAGACCACCCAGGAGTTCGCCGTGGAGTTCGGGACCAGTTTCCCCATGCTGCTCGATACCGAGGAGAGCGGCTATCCGGCCAGCAACGCGTACGGCCTGTCGCATGTGCCTTCGATGTTTCTGGTGGAGCGCGATGGCGCCATTGCGTGGAGTCTGGAAGGATTCGTGAAGAGGGAATTCCTGGCGATGGCCGGCCAGGCGGGGGTGGATCCGTTCCGTCCGGGCGAAAACGTGCCGGAGTGGAAGGCGGGTTGAGGGTCGAAGAACTAAGCTCCCGGCGGGAGCCACTGGACAACGAAAGAAATCGCATGGCCAATACATTCGACGAGATACTGGGTTCGGCGGCCGGAATCGCCAAAGGCATGGGTGTCACCTTTAAGGAGATGATGTCTCCCACGGTGACGGAGAACTATCCGGATGGGCCGGCCAAACTCGAGGAACGCTACCGGGGCGTACACGTTTTGCAGCGCGACGTGAACGGCATGGAGAAGTGCGTAGCGTGTTTTCTATGCGCGGCCGCGTGCCCTTCGAACTGTATCTACATCGAAGCCGCCGAAAACACCGATAAGGTGCGCATCAGCGGCGGCGAGCGTTATGCCAAGGTCTACAACATCGACTACAACCGCTGTATTTTCTGTGGGTATTGCGTGGAGGCTTGCCCGACGGACGCCATCACGCACGGGCACGGGTTCGAAGTTGCCAGCTTCAATACGGCCACGCTGGTAATGCGCAAGGAGCAGATGCTGGCGAAGATTCCGGAAGGCGCGCACGCGCCGGTGGTGACGGAAGAGACAGCCGCGGCGCACTAGCCTGGCGCTAATCTCCGCGGACCGTGTGGCGCCGCATCGAGATTGCTTTGCCGGTAACTTCGTCTACTTCCAGGATGACCGAGTGTAGCTCCGGCGAAGCCTTGGCGGCTTCCATGCGCACCGGAAGGGCAGTCAGAAAGCGCTGGAGAATCAACTCCTTCTTGACGCCGATCACCGAGTCATAGGACCCGGTCATGCCCACATCGGTCTGATACGCGGTTCCGCCCGGCAGAATCCGGGTATCCGCGGTTGGGATATGCGTGTGAGTACCCACCATAGCGGACACTCTGCCATCCAGGTACCAGCCCATGGCCATTTTCTCGCTGGTTACTTCGGCGTGGAAATCCACGAAACGTACTTTGACGGATGGCTCGAGGCTGCCCAGGATCTGGTCCACTTTGCGAAAGGGACAATCGGTATCGGGCATGTAAGTGCGGCCTTGCAGATTGACGATGGCGCACGGAATGCCCTGCCGGCTGCACGCCACGACAACACCGCTGCCGGGGGCTTCATCCACGTAGTTGGCCGGACGCAGGAGCTTGGGCTGGCGCGGCAGGTAATCCAGGATCTCTTTCTTGTCCCAGATGTGATTGCCGGAAGTAAGTACGTCGAGGCCCAGGGCAAAGAGTTCTTCGGCGATCGAGGGAGTGACACCGAAACCGCCGGCTGCGTTTTCGGCGTTGGCGATCGCGAGGTCGATGTGGTTGGTTTGCTTGATGTCCTGGAGATGATCGGCGACTATGTGGCGTCCCGGGGAAGCGAAGATATCGCCAATGAAAAGGATGTGCATACCTAAGAGCCAACGTAACACGGGGGCTGCCCGGACTCTTACCGCTGCTCCCGGAGTTCAGTGGCCGGCTCCGGGCCGTGGTTCTCGCGGAGGGCCAGGGATTGATCCGTATAAAACGTGCGCTGGACGGTTGACTTTGAACGGATCGATACGGCCGACGGTCCCAATGCCGTGAGCGACCGGGCGTATCGTCCGAACTGTGAGTTGTATTGTACCTGCGCGGTGTTCAAGGACTGAAGCGACTTAAGGGTGGCTGTCTCTTGGGCGTACCTACGCGGTTTGTACGCCGTGCGCTCTCCCAGTGGCACGCCCAAATACAGGAGCGTCGGAACCCCCACAACCGCAAGCAGAGCAACCGATCGGCCGCTCATGATGCGCCGCCGCCGGCCTACTTTGTCGTGTCGCCCGCCTTGGCCGCCGCGGACCCGACTTCCTTGCTGTTCACGGTGGCCGGCTCCTGGCCGTAGTTCTCGCGGATGACCAACGATTGGTCCGAGAAGAACGTACGCGAACCAGTGGAACCGAAGGCCGCTGGCACCGCCGAGATCGTATAGCCCGTGGGCGTGCCCGTCAGCGTGAATTTGTATCCCTGCTTTTCGCCGCTAGCCATATCGCCCGAGATCAGATTCGCGGCCGAGGCATTATCCGTGCCGCTGGCCGGCGGGCCCAGTTCGGCCAGCGATTGGGCAAAGCGCGAGAATTGCGAGTTGTATTGCACCTGCGCCGTGTTCAGGGTCTGGATCGCCTTGAGAGCAGCCGTCTCCTGGGCGTACATGCGGGCTTTGTTCAACTTGGGCAGAGCCACGGTGACGATGATGAGGATGATCGCGATAACGATCAGCAACTCAATGAGCGAAAAACCTCTTCGCCGGCGATTGGGCATAGAAAATCTCCTATCTCCACCATTGTATGACGGCCGGGGCCGCCTAAACGTGCAGAAAGCCGGACTTCACCAGGGTGTCGAGCGTACGCAGGCGCCGCCAGAGTTCCGGCAGCAGATCCAGCCGCAGGGCGTTGGCCCCGTCGGAAAGGGCCCGCTCGGGGTCGTCGTGCACCTCCACGAACAGCCCGTCGATGCCCACCGCCACGGCGGCGCGCGACAGCGGCTCGATAAACTGCGGCTGGCCGCCGGAAGCCGCGCCTGCGCCGCTGGGCAACTGCACGCTATGAGTGGCGTCGAAAACCACCGGCCACCCCATATCGCGCATGATCTTCAGACCACGCATGTCCACCACCAGGTTGTTGTAGCCGAACGACGAGCCGCGCTCGGTGAGCAGCACCCGGGAGTTGCCGGTGGAGGCGACCTTCTCGGCGGCGCGCGCAATATCCTGGGGGGCCACGAACTGGCCCTTCTTGATATTCACGATACGGCCAGTGCGTCCGGCTTCGAGCAGCAAGTCCGTCTGGCGGCAGAGGAAAGCGGGGATTTGCAGGATATCGGCCACCTCGGCCACGGGTGCGGCCTGGGCAGGTTCGTGGATATCGGTCAGGATGGAGTATCCTGCGCGCTTGATGCCGGCCAGGATGCGCAGGCCCTGCTGGAGCCCGGGCCCGCGATAGCCGCTCAGGCTGGTGCGGTTGGCTTTATCGAAAGAAGCTTTGAAGACGAACGGGCCCGCGATCTGGCCAATGGCGTGCGCCATGCGGTGCACGTGCTCCTCGCTTTCGATCACACAAGGTCCCGCGATCAGCACCAGCGGCTGCCCCTTGGCGAATTGGGCGAAGTCGATCATTTGTCAATGCGCGGCAGGCCCGCGCGAAACCACTATAATTGATACCACGATGCATTCATCAGTCGCGGCCGGGCTGTTCGTAATTCTGGCGTGGGCGCCCGTCGAGACCTGGTGTCAGACGATGTTCACCACATTCGGCCCCGCGGAGACATTCAATGCCTCTTTGCCTGGAGGTAGCGTCGGCGCAGGCGTGCTGGGAGGTTTTCCGGTCGCAGATGGGGGCATCACCCTGGCGTATGCGTTCACTCCCTCGGTTTCGGCTCAGCTTTCGCGCGTCGATTTGGGAATGGAATACGTGTACTCGGCTGAGAACTCGCCCGGTCCTGCCAACCTCGCCGTGGCGATTGCCGCGGATCGGGCAGGAGTTCCCGGGACGGCGATCGAGACGATTCAGATCACCGGCGTCTTGGGCAGCATCGCATCCGCCCCGGGATTGTTTCGGCGAATTCGGTATTGCGGCCTTTCTTGCAGGCCGGCGCCCGGTACTGGCTTGTGTTTGCGCCACCCGATTTACGGAACACAACCATTTTTTGGCTCCTTAGCCCGCGGCAGAACCTGAAAGTTCTTTCGACCAGCAAACTTAAGAATACGTCGTGGGAAAGGTCGAACTATGAGTCGGTGCTGGCGTTTGGCGTTTTTGGAATCGGCAGCGCGGGCCCCCAACCCGCTATTGCTGCCGGCGGGGTGGTGGATGCCGCCGGTTTCCGCGCCACGATTTCGCCGGGCTCCTGGATCTCGATATTTGGGATGAATCTGTCGCCGGGCACTCGCAGTTGGCAGGCTCCGGATTTCATCGGCGACACCCTGCCGATTTCGCTCGATGGCATTGCGGTTCAGGTCGACGGCTACTCTGCGGCTGTGAGCTTTGTCAGTCCGGGGCAGATAAACGCGCAAGTCCCCGATGGCTTGGGCCCCGGTGCGGTCACGGTTCAAGTAATTACGCCGGGTGGGCCGAGCGGCCTGGGACAGGTGGATGCGGAGCAGTTTGCGCCGAACTTCTTCACGTTCAGCTCCGGTGGCACTTCGTACGTGGCGGCTACTTTTGCGGACGGAACCATCGTAGGGAAAAGTGGATTGCTGGGAGCGGGCGTGCCCACGAGGGCTGCCAAGCCGGGAGACGTGATTTCGTTATGGGGGACTGGCTTCGGGCCGACCACGCCAAGCGTACCCGCCGGCATCCTCTTTAGCGGCGCCGCGCCTCTGTCTGCGTCCGGTCAGATTGGCATTGCGTTCGGCAATATACCCGCCGTCGTGCAATTCGCGGGACTCTCGGAAGCCGGTCTCTATCAATTCAATGTGGTCGTGCCGGAAGTGCCGGATGGCGACCAACCCATTACCGCGCAGATCGGCGGAGTCCCTACGCAACAGCCGGTTTACTTGACCATTCAGCAATAAGCCTGGGCCGCTTTCCTCAGTATGGCGATCTGGCCGGCGTGATACAGGTTGTGTTGTACGACGCCGTGGAGCATGGTGTAGATCGAATAGGGGACCTTGCCAAGGACCTGTTCGCGCAGCCGATCGTCGGTTAGCTTGCGCACTTCCGCTTCCAGGGCGCGCTGCGCCTGGGCGAGCCTATCAAGCGCCTGGTCCCAGCCGGAATCGGTTGGTTCGGGCGCGGCGGGCCAGTCCTGGTCCGGCGGCAGCGTGGGAATCTCGGCGCCCGCGATGCGGCGCGTTGGCACAGAGATCCACACGGTGAGGTGAAGAACGAGTTCCCAGATTGTATGGGCGCCGGGGATGGGACGTCGGGCGGCAGTCTGATAAGTTACGTCCGCCAGGATTTCGCGTAGCGCCGGGCCGTGCCAGGCAGGTCCTTCATAGGCGCGGTGAAGCTGGTCGAGGATGCGTGAGACTTCGGGCATTGAGTTAGGGCGGAAGGGCCGAAGCACCTATCGCACTCTCTTATAATACTGCGGCCAAAGCTCGGCTCTGACCGAGGTCAGACCTTACGGGAATAATTCCGCCCTCCGTCAGTTGAGGTGAATGGAGGGAAGATGTCCAAATTCATTCTTCACGATCACAACGACGACGGAATCAACCGCAGGGGGTTCCTGGAATGCATGGCCTGGGCGGGCACGGGAGTTGTCTGGACCGTCGGCGGCGGCCGGCTTAGCTCGCGCGCATTCGGCAAACCGGGACACACGGGCGACCCCAAGGGCGAGATGACTTTCGTGCAGATCAGCGACAGCCACATGGGTTTTAACAAGCCTGCCAATCCGGACGTGGTGGGCACGCTGCAGGCTACCGTGGATAAGATCAACGCGCTGCCCCAGGCGCCGGACTTCATCATTCACACCGGCGACCTGAGCCATACATCCAAGCCCGCGGAATTCGACACGCTGGACCAGGTCCTGAAGTCCGCCAGGACGAGCCAGGTTTTCTATGTGCCCGGCGAGCACGATACATCGGTGGATGACGGGAAACAGTATCTGGAGCGGTACGGCAAGGGCACGCAGGGCAGCGGCTGGTACAGCTTCGATCGGAAGGGCGTGCACTTTGTCGGGCTGGTGAACGTGGTCGGATTGGAGCACCTCGGCAAGCTGGGCCAGGACCAGCTTCACTGGCTGGAAGCGGACCTGAAGGCACGGTCCGGCAGCACTCCAATCGTAGTTTTCGCGCATATCCCGCTGTGGACCGTCTATCCCGAGTGGGGCTGGGGCACCGAAGACAGCGCTCAGGCGCTCGCTTATCTGAAGCGTTTCGGGTCCGTCACGGTCTTGAACGGGCACATCCATCAGGTGATGCAGAAAGTGGAAGGCCACGTAACTTTCCATACGGCTATGTCGACGGCGTTTCCGCAACCCGCACCGGGAAGCGCTCCGGCGGCCGGTCCGATGAAGGTCCCCGCCGAGCGGCTGCGAAGCGTGCTGGGCATTACCAATGTTCAATATGTGGCGCGCAAGCATAGCCTGGCGGTGGTGGATGCGCCGCTGGTGGAAGGGTGAGGCGCCATGCGATGGTTTCCGGCCTTGAGTGCGGTGGTGGTAGTCTTCCTGGCTGCCGGGCAGACGCAACCCGCCGCGCAGGGGAAAGAGCTGTTCGAACGCCGCTGCACGGGCTGCCACGCGCTCGATCGCGACAAGGAGGGCCCCCGTCTGGGTGGCGTTTATGGGCGGGTGTCAGGCTCCGCACCCTCGTTCCATTACTCGGATGCGTTGAAGAACGCGCGCATCACCTGGGACGCGGAGTCGCTCGACAAATGGCTGGCCGACCCGGACAGCCTGGTACCGGACAACGACATGGCTTTTCATGTGGAAAGCGCCGCGGAACGGAGCGGGATCATCGCGTATTTGAAAGAAATGCAGTAAGGCCGGAGTACGATACACTCGATGCATGCATGCGTCAATGCTGCTCGGCCTGCTGCTCCCGGTGTCCGCCTTTGGCGAATATGCGGAGATTCACGGCATCAAGATGTACTACGAGATCCGCGGTGAGGGGCAGCCCGTAGTGTTGCTACACGGCGGGACATCCACGATTGAGACCTCGTTCTCCGAGCAGATTCCGGTGTTGGCGCGGAATCACCGGGTGATCGCCATTGAGCAGATGGGACACGGGCACACCGGCGACGTTGGCGGGCGGGAATTATCTTATGAAGGCATGGCCGAAGATACGGCGGCGCTGCTGGTTCATCTGGGGATCCAGAACGCGGACATAGTCGGTTGGAGCGACGGCGGCCAACTGGCGCTGAGGCTGGCGTTCACGCATCCCGAGTTGGTACGGCGCGTGGTCGCCTCCGGCGTGGGGCTTGGGGCCGTGAATCCGCAGATGCAGCAAGCCATGCGGGCGCTTTCCGCCGATACGTGGCCGGCGCATGTGCGCGAGGAATACGCGCGCGTTTCCCCGGACGGAGCGGCGCACTGGCCCGTGTTTTTCGATAAGGTGCGAACGATGTGGGCCAAGCCGACCTGGGGCATTTCGGAGCCGGAGCTTGGCCGCATCAAAGCGACGGTGCTGATCGTTGCCGGGGATCGGGATTTTACGCGCGTCGAGGAGACCACCCGTATTTTTCGGATGATTCCAGGCGCAAGGCTTGCAATTCTGCCGGCCACCGATCACTATACGTTTCAGAAGCGGGCGGGTTGGCTGAATCCGATCATTCTGGATTTCCTGGATGGGAATTGAACGCGGCTGCCAGCACTCCTAACAGCACGAAGAACCAGGCGCCGATGGCGGGTCTCTGTTGCAGCGGATACTCGACCAGGCAATGCACCCAGACCGACAGCAGACCGATTCCCCAGACGGAACGCAGCGCCGACGGAGCCGCCATTACAGCCAGCGATAACAGGATCAAAAGGAACGGCGCACCTCCCTCCACCGCCCACTGCAGCCAATCGTTGTGCGCCTGGTTGACGTAGGTGCCGTCGTCTAAGAGCGCATATTGCGGATAAGCGCGCGCCCAGTTCCCGAGTCCGAAACCCATGGCAGGCCGGTCGTGCAGCATGGCCAGCGAGGATACCAGGAACTCACGCCGTCCGGCGAACGGATCCGGCTCCCAGAGACGCCGCCGCAGCGTCTGCCAACCGGCGATGGCGGTAAATAGAATGGCGATGGCGACGAAGGCGGCGGCGCCACGGGCCAGTGTCCGGGCCGGCGCCAGACCGCGCCCCCAGGCCAGCAGCAATACTGCGGCGGCCTCCACGCACACCAGAACGGAGCCGGCCCGCGAGGCGGAGGCCACCACCGAAGCGAGCATGGCCGCGGCCATCGCGCAATTGGCGAATGCCAGACGGCGGTCGCGTAGAGCCTGCCACAACGCGATCGGCAGGATCAGCTCCAGGAACGCGGCGTACTGATTCCGGTTGACGAACGGTCCAAGCACATAGTCCGTATAGCCGCTGGGAAAGAGCCAAAAGATTTTGCCTCCCGACGTGAACATCTGGAGCGTCGAGAGCACGGCCAGCCCGAATCCGAAATACATGGCGAAACGCAGAAACCAGTGGCGCAAGGAGGACCGCTCGAATAGTTGCAACGCCAGGAAGAACAGCGCCAGCCAGGTGGCCCAGTTCAACACGGCCTCCCACGTGCCCCAGCGATAAACCGTGCGGTGGGCGGCAAGCTGCAGCAGGCCCCAAACCGGCGCGGCCGCCAGCGGCGCCAGCCACAGGCTTCCGCGCACTGGAGATGGATGCCGCAGCCGGCCCACGGCCCAGACGGCTATGAATGCGAAAACAGCGGACTGCGCCAGGCTCCACGCCCAGCGCTGGCCGATCCAGATTGTCAGGATCGCATAGCTCAGCAATAGAGCCAGAGCGGCTATCGCGCGGGTCATGGCTGGCGCTCCAGCGACAAACGGCGCAGGCCCAGGGAGCCTTCTATCCGCGTAGCTCCCGGCAGGCGCCGGCAGGTGAGAGCGAGGCGCACCAGCCCCGCGGCCGGAGCCGTGAACGTCAGTTCCGCACGCTTCCAATCGGGGCTTGAAAGACAGGGCGATGCGGCTTCCAGATCGATGCCCGTGCGCGCGTCGAATACGCTCCAGCGCAAACCGCTGGCGGGCGGGAGTTCCGATGTGTGGTACTCGAAACGCAAACGGTAGCTGGCGCCCGGTGTCACGGGTACAAATTGCGAGAGCGGCGCGCACTCCTCCGGTTGGTGGCCGTCGAAATCGACCCACAGGTATGGCGGCGACGGATTCCTGCCAATGGAGACTCGGGGGCCCGGCACCAGCCGCCAGGCGAAGCCCCCGCCAACAGACGCGGCCGCGAAGCCGCCGTCAGTCAGGGGCGCGCGGTCCCGATCGAGCGGCGCATAGGGAAGCAGATGCCTGGCGCACAGTGTATTCCATACTTCCAGCGCGGCGGGGACCGAGCCCGCATCGAGCTGCCGGTCGCACCAGGCGACCAAAGTCGATTGTTCCTCGGTGGTCGAAAGCGCTGCCAGCTTCACGGAGGCTGGTTCGGATGCGGCCAGGCGACCCTCCTGCAACAGGTACAGGACATACGCGTTCAGGACCGCAGGGCGCGGCGGAATGGCGCGCTCGAAGATCAGATTGGGATCCTGGCTGACGTGCCAGCAAAGCTGGAAGACGGGATTGAGGTCGCCAGATCCAATCAACAGCGACTCTCTCGCCCACAGCCAGAAATGGGCAGCATCGCCGCGGCGGAAATAGTAATTGGCAAGCGCCCAGCGCGGCGCGAACTGGCGGCTGGCTTGGGCGGCCCGAAGCAGGTTGTGCTCCGCGGCGCGCGGATCGCCGCGCATCTCAGCCGCGACGCCCAGCCGGATCCACGTCCCCGCGTTTCCAGGATCCAACGCAGCGGCAGCTTCAAGCGCGGCGGTGGTGTCGGCGCCCGCGGCTTGCTGGGCGGCGGCCAGCTTCAGGCGGAAATCCGCGTCGCCCGGCGACAGAGCCACGGCACGCGCTACAGTTTCGGCGTCAGATGCACTCGAAAGGTGATCCGCCCAAGCCAGACGCAGCGGCCAGTAAGCCATTGCAGCCATGGCGGGGATGGCGGCCCACAGCAGGATCGTACGTACCGGCGCGCGGCCGAAGCTTCCCGGCATCTACGCGTGGTGCGGCGCACCCTGCGTTCCAATATGCCGGTGAAAACGGTGCACGAATGGCTCAGCCAATCCCCACACCAGCAGGAACAGGACTACGAAGCCATAGGCGATATCGCGGCTGGGGTTCTCCCAGCCCGGCAGCGGCGGCGAGAACCCAACGGCCAGGGCCGCCAGCACGCTCAGTAGATGCCAGTACCAGCGCGCGTGAAAGAGGTAAACGAAAACCAGAGCGAGGGCGACGGAAACGCCATAAACCACATACACCAGCAAAGTAGACATGGTTCACTCCTACTTGTATTCTAGCGCTGTAGCGGTGTTTTGGAGCCAATTATGCGCTGGTTAATGCGAGCCCCGGTTTGGCGGGCTGTTCTTGCGGGCGCGGTAGCCGTCGCGCAGCATGGGCCGTATCCCGCGCATTGGTGGACGCCGGTTCCCGAGGATCAAAAAGCGGTGTGGGAGATTCTGCCGCAAGCGGCCCAGCCAGGCGAGGTGATTCTTTCCAAGCGCAACGAGTTGGGAATTCTGTCCAATTTCGCCGCTACCCCATTTACATTCCACCGCAAGCGCTACGCCAGCGTCGAAGGTTTCTGGCAGATGATGCTGTATCCGGAAGGGCCGCACGATCCGCGCGCGAAGGCTCCCGGCATCAAGTGGGCGCACACGCGCGAGGAGGTGGCCGAAATGACAGCGTTCGAGGCCAAGGACGCCGGGACGCTGGCCGAGGCGAACATGCAAAAGCTGGGCATCGGATGGGTGACGTTTGAAGGCCGCCGAATGCCTTACCGGTCGAAGGAGAGAGGCGCGCATTACCGGCTGATCGTGGCGGCCATGCGGGCCAAGCTGGAGCAGAACCCAAACGTCCGCGAGATCCTGCTCCGGACCGGAGATCTGGTTCTGCGGCCGGACCATATCGAGGAGGCCGACGCTCCCGCGGAATGGCTGTATTTCAATATCTGGATGGAGATCCGAGGCGAGTTGCAGCGCCGGAAGTAGCGCGCTGGCCGGTTGTTATACTGGCCTGAAATGAAAAATGCGACCTACGGATTGTGCGGCGTGTGCTTGTTGGCCGGGACGCTGGCGGCGCAGCCCCCCAAATACCCGGATCTTCCCAGCGAGACTCCGGCGAAGTTCACCGAGCCAACCGATAGCTTCGACTACGCCAAGCGAGACGTGATGATCCCCATGCGCGATGGCGTGAAACTGCACACGGTGATCTTGGTACCCAAAGGCGCTCACGGCGCGCCGATGCTGCTCACCCGCACCCCTTACGACGCCACCGCGATGGTCACTCACGCGCACAGCTCCCACTTGGGTCCGATCTTACAGGGCTACGACAATATGAGCGACTTGATCGTCCAAGGCGGCTACATCCGCGTGGTCCAGGACGTGCGCGGCAAGTACGGGTCGGAGGGCGACTACGTGATGAACCGGCCGCTGCATGGGCCGCAAAATCCCACGCCGGTAGATCACTCCACGGACACTTACGACAGCATCGACTGGTTGGTGAAAAACGTTCCTGAAAGCAACGGCAAGGTTGGAATCCTGGGCATTTCCTACGATGGGTTCCTGCCGTTGATGGCGCTGGTGAATCCGCATCCGGCGCTCAAGGTGTCGATACCTATGAACCCGATGGTGGACGGCTGGCGGGGCGACGACTGGTTCCACAACGGCGCGTTTCGCCAACTGTCGAACATGGATTACATCCTGGACCAGGAAGCCACGCGCGCGTCGGACACCAAGTGGTGGACGAGCTACTACGACGACTATGACACCTACATGCAAGGAGTATCGGCGGGCGAGGTTGGGCGCCGCCACGGCCTGGAGCAAGTGGGCTTCTGGCGGAAGATCCTGGAGCACCCCAGCTACGACGCTTTCTGGAGCGATCAGGCCGTCGACCGGGTGCTCGCGGCCGAACCGCTGACCGTGCCGGTAATGCTGGTGGGCGGCCTTTGGGACCAGGAGGATATCTACGGTGCGATGGCGGTCTACAAGGCGATCAAGCCGAAGGATACGGGCAACGACAAAGTGTTCCTGGTGCTGGGGCCGTGGTCTCACGGCCAGGAGATGGGGGAGGCCGCCACGCTCGGCGCGCTGCATTTCGGCAGCGACACCGGACTCTACTTCCGCCAGGAGATCCTGCGCCCGTTCCTGGATCAATACCTGAGAGATGGCGCGCCGAAGGCCGTTGTACCGCCGGTTTCCGCGTTTGAGACCGGCACGAACGCATGGCGGCGATTGCCCGCATGGCCGGCGGGTTGCGCGAGCGGCTGCACCATCCGGCCGGCGCCGCTATATCTTACGGCGGGACTGAAGCTGAGCTTCACGGCGCCGGATCAGGGCAGTACGGAATTCGAGGAATATGTTTCCGATCCCGCCAAGCCGGTGCCGTTCCGCACGCGGCCCATCGGCGAAGATAAGCGCAAGACCTGGTCCCAATGGCTGGTGGACGACCAGCGGGAGCCGTCCGGGCGGACGGACGTTTTGGCGTTCGTCTCGGATGTGTTGCGCGCGCCGGTGAAGATTAGCGGAGAGCCGGTTGCCAACTTGATGGCGTCCACCAGCGGGACGGACTCCGACTGGGTGGTGAAGGTGATCGACGTGTATCCCGATGAGGTGGCCGGCGACGCGGCCCTGGGCGGTTATCAACTGATGGTGTCGGCCGATATTTTTCGCGGCCGGTATCGCGAGAGCCTGGCGACGGCCAAGCCGATCGCGGCGGGCGCGGCGCTGCGGTACCGTTTCAACCTGCCGACGGCCAACCATGTTTTCCTGGCGGGACATCGCATGATGGTGCAGGTGCAGTCGAGCTGGTTTCCGCTGTACGACCGGAATCCTCAGACTTTCGTGGCGAATATCTTCTGGGCCAAACCGGAAGATTACGAGAAGGCCGTGCAGCGGGTGTACCATGCGCCTAGCCGAGAGAGCTACGTGGAATTGCCGCTGGTCGCGCCTTAGCCTGTACAATTAGGCGATGGATCGCCGGGACTTTCTGGCTTTGATAGGTTCAGGCTTGTCCGCGCGGGCCGCCCAGGTTGCGCCGGAAAATCCCAAAGCGGATATCACGCTGCGCATCTCGCCGGTGGAGATGGAGATCGCTCCACGGCGGACGATTAAGACCATCGGATATAACGGCTCGGTTCCGGGTCCGGTGCTTCGCGTGCGCCAGGGCCAGCCGGTCACGGTGGATGTGCACAACGAGACGGCTACACCTGAGGTGGTCCATTGGCACGGTTTGTTCATCCCTTCCGAGGTCGACGGCGCGGAGGAGGAGGGAACGCCCATGGTGCCGGCACATGGCTCGCGGCGGTACACATTCGTGCCGCGCCCTTCGGGTACCCGCTGGTATCACACGCATGTATCCGCCGGCCGGAATCTGAAACGCAGCACCTATACAGGGCAGTTCGGGTTCCTGTATGTTGAGCCGGAGAGCGAGCCTGGCCAATATGACGCCGAAATCTTCCTGGCGCTGCATGGATGGGAGCCGTATCTGGGAACGATGGGCGCGGACGAAGGCACGCTGGACGCGATTTATCAGAGCTTCTCGGTGAACAGCCACTCGCTGGGGTACGGCGATCCGATCCGCGTCGCAGAGGGACAGAGAGTCATGCTGCGGATCTTGAATGCCAGCGCTACCATGCTG
>Ga0302325_10012922_pt1 | contig 17866 bp, 17 predicted proteins | sample Palsa_T0_2_FD_201948 | JGI IMG/M metagenome (GOLD analysis project Ga0302325, IMG submission 201948) | Peat permafrost microbial communities from Stordalen Mire near Abisko, Sweden - Palsa_T0_2 | ecosystem: Environmental > Terrestrial > Soil > Palsa > Peat permafrost | place: Sweden: Abisko...
TGACGACGTGGTCGAGGAAGCCGGGGTCCTGGTGGGTGAAGCCGTTGTGGTCCTGCTGCCAGACGTGCGAGGTGAGCAGGTAGTTCAGCGAGGCGATGTTCCGCCGCCAGGGCAGCTGGGCGGTGACTTTCAGCCATTTGGCGTGCTGGTTGAACATCGAGTCGACGATGTGGATGAACGCCTCGTAGCAGTTGAACAGGCCGTGCCGCCCGGTGAGCAGGTATCCCTCGAGCCAGCCTTCGCACTGGTGCTCGCTGAGCATGGAGTCCAGCACCCGCCCGCTGGGGGCGAGGAACTCGTCGTTCTGCTGGATCTGGGCGTCCCACTGGCGGCTGGTGACCTCGAAGACGGCGCCGAGCATGTTCGAGAGGGTCTCATCAGGGCCGAAGACCCGGAAATTGCGCTGGTCTTCGTTAAGCGCGGCCACATCGCGGAGGAACTCCCCCAGCACCAGCGTGTCCTGGGCGCTCGCTGCGCCGGGAGCCGGCACTGCGACCGCGTGGGCCCGGAAATCGGGCATGCGCAGGTCGCGCAGGAGCAGGCCGCCGTTGGCGTGCGGGTTAGCACCCATCCGCCGGTTGCCACGCGGCGCCAGCTCGGCCAGGCCAGGCAGCAGGCGGCCGTCGGCGTCGAACAGCTCCTCGGGCTTGTAACTCCGCATCCAGCTTTCCAGCTGGGCCAGGTGCTCCGGATGGCCGGCGTCGACCAGGAGCGGCACCTGGTGGGACCGGAACGTGCCCTCGACCGGCAGGCCGTCGACGACCTTCGGCCCGGTCCAGCCCTTGGGTGACTTCAGGACGATCATGGGCCAGCGTGGCCGGGTGGTGTCACCGCTGATACGGGCGGTGTCCTGGATCTGCCGGATGGCCTCGACGGAGTCTTCCAGCCTGGCCGCCATGAGCTGGTGCATCTCGTCCGGGTCGTCGCCCTCAACGAAGCGGGGCTCCCAGCCGCAGCCGCGCAGGAACTGACCCAGCTCCTCGTCGCCGATCCGGGCCAGGACGGTGGGGTTGCTGATTTTGTAGCCGTTCAGGTGCAGGATCGGCAGCACGGCCCCGTCGCTGACCGGGTCGAGGAACTTGTTGGACTGCCAGGAGGTGGCCAGCGGGCCGGTCTCGGCCTCGCCGTCCCCGATGACGCAGGCGACGATCAGGCCGGGATTGTCGAACGCGGCCCCGAACGAGTGGCTGAGCGAGTACCCGAGTTCGCCGCCTTCGTGGATCGATCCCGGGGTGGTGGGCGCGACGTGGCTGGAGATCCCGCCGGGGAACGAGAACTGGGTGAACAGTTTCTTCAGCCCGGCCTCGTCCTGGCTGACGTCCGGTTAGACCTCGCTGTAGGTCCCCTCCAGGTAGGTATTGCCGACCAGCGCCGGGCCGCCGTGACCCGGCCCGGCGACGTAGAACATGTCCAGGTCATACTTCTTGATCACCCGGTTCAGGTGCACGTAGATGAAGTTCTGGCCAGGTGTCGTGCCCCAGTGCCCGACGACCAGCGGCTTCACGTCGGACAATGCCAGCGGACGTTTCAGCAGCGGATTGTCGTACAGGTAAATCTGGCCGACCGACACGTAGTTCGCGGCCCGCCAGTACGCATCCATCCGTCGCAGTAGGCCCGGCGACAGCGAACCCGTCACTACCGTTTCCATCGTCGTCATGAGTCAGTCCTCCAGTTCGGCAGCGTGCGCATCAGGTCAGGTCAGGGTGATCGATGTTCACCGGCGGCAGGTCCTCCACCTCCTGCTTGGCGATCTTGAGCCGGATGCCGTCACCGGTACTGGCCACAGCGCTGATCGGGATGGCTACCTCCCTGCGACCCCACAGGTGGCCCTCCTGGAGGAGCACGTGGGTCACGTGGCGGCTGCCAGGGTCGATGACGAGGCCTTGGACCCGGCCGATGTCGCCGTCGGTGGCGTGGACTGTTTCGCCGCGGCGCACGTCCACCTCGCCAAGCGGAACTGTGTCACTGGTGACGTACTGTGCGGGGGTGCCGCCGCCTACGTCCATCCCGTCACCCATCCCCGGGCCTCCCATCCCGCCGCCCAGGCCGTAGTAGGGCCAGTAGCCCACCTGGCCCAGGCCGTAGCCGTAGCCTTCATAGCCGCTGGTTGCCGGGATGAACTCGGTCTCCTCCGCGAGGTCGAGCTTCTCGAACTCCGCCTTGGTGCAGTGGAGCCGGATCTCGCCTGCCACGTCGTCGACGAGGTCAAGCGGCACGAGCCGGCCGGAGTCTCGCCGGTGCTCAGGCTCGACCACGAGGTGGGTGACTTTCTCAGCGACGGGGTCGACGATCACGCGGCTCACCTTGCCGACTGCCCCGTCGCTGCAGCTGGCCTCGGTCCCGATCGTGAACTGCGCCGTATCTGCCATAGCTGTCCTCTTTCTCTGGTCAGGGCTTTGCCGCGTGCGGAACGGGAACCGGCCTCGCCGCAAGCGCGCCGGCGGGCACGGCGCCATGGTTTTTCACGTGGTCGAGGATGCGGTAGGCGGCGAGCTTCACCCGGTCGGTCAGCAGGAACCAGACGGTCGCGTATCCCCAGACGACCAGGGCCCAGCGCCAGCCGAGGGGTGTCATGAAGATCCCGTAGACCGCTATCAACGTCGCCAGGGTCTGCGTGCCGAGCACCGCCGCTAGAAGAATGCGCGCGGGGCGGAAGGACCAGAACGGGCCGCGGGTACGGGCCAGGAAGATCGTCAGGTGCCCGGCGACGGACAGCATCAGGTACATCATCGTCTGGAGCTGCGGGTGGCCGAGGTGGAAGACCCGGTCGCCCAGGTAGAACAGCCCGAACGCGGCGACGGGGCCGACGGTGCCGAGCACCGTCGCGATCCCCAGGACCAGGCGCATGTTCCATGCCTCGGGCTGCTTCCTGTAGTGCACGTTGTCGTAGGCGATGGACAGGATCGCGCCGTCGTTGAGCAACGCCAGCATCACGATCATGACCGCGGTGAGGGGGAAGAAGTTGAAGATCAGGATGACGAGGGTGACGAACAGCAGGACACGGAGCGTCTCGGCGATGCGGTAGATCGCGTAGCTGGTCATCCGCTGGAATATCTTCCGGCTCTCCTTGATCGCGTCGATGATCACCGACAGGCCGGGCTTCGTCAGCACGATGGACGCCGCCGCGCGCGCCGCGTCGGTGGCGCCCGACACGGCGATGCCGCAATCGGCCTTCTTCAGCGCGGGCGCGTCATTGACCCCGTCACCTGTCATGCCGACGATGTGGCCCCGCTTCTGCAGCACGTCGACGATGTGAAACTTGTCCTCCGGGAATACCTGGGCGAAGCCGTCGGCGTTCTCGATCGCTTCCGCCGCCGCCGCGCTCTCCTCGCGCTTGGTGCCGCCCAGGCCGGCGGCATCCAGGATGCCGGTGCCCATCCCCAGGGTCCTGGCGGTCTCCCGGGCGATGGCCACCTGGTCCCCGGTAACCATCTTGACCGCCACGCCCAGCTGCCGCGCCGTCGCGATGGTCGCCTTCGCATCCACCCGGGGAGGGTCGGACAGGGGCAGCACGCCGAGGAACCGCCAGGGGCCGTCCCCGTCAGCGCGGGCCACGCCCAGCGACCGGAACCCGCGCGCCGCGAAGCCGCCGACCGCCTTGTCGACGGCGTTCTTGACCTGCCCGCTGCCGGCGGCCAGCGCCATGATCACCTGCGGCGCGCCCTTGGCCACACCGAACGTGCTCCCGTCCGCGGCCGTGACGGCAGCCTCGGTGCGCTTGCGCACCGCGTCGAACGGCTGGAAATGAGTCACCTGGTAGCCGGCCAGCGCCCGGTCGTCGTCCAGGCCGCCTAGGACGGCCAGGTCAATGGCGTCATCGTCGTCGGCGCGGGACGCCAGCGCGGCACTGAGGATCACCTGGGCGGCGGTGATGCCGTCCAGGGCGAAGGGCTCGCCTAGGGTCAGCTTGTTCTGGGTCAGGGTGCCGGTCTTGTCCGAGCACAGCACGTCCACGCCCGCCAGTTCCTCGATCGCCACCAGCCGGCTCACGATGGCCTGCTTCCTGGCCAGCAGCCGCGCACCGACGGCCATCGTCACCGACAGCACCGTCGGCATCGCGACCGGGATCGCGGCCACGGTCAGCACCAGGGCGAACTGCAGCGTGTCCAGGACCGGGTTGCCGCGGACGATGGACACCACGGTGATCACCGCCACCAGCACCACCGCGAGGACGATCAGGTACGTGCCGATCTTCAGCACCGCCCGCTGGAAGTGGCTGACCGTCTGCGCGTCCGCGACCAGCTCCGCCGTCTTGCCGAAGTAGGTGCCCGCGCCCGTGGCGTAAACCAGGGCGCCGATCTCGCCCTGCTTGATGACGGACCCCGAGTAGACGGCGGCGCCGGGGCCGGCCGTGACGGGCAGCGACTCCCCGGTCAGCACGGACTGGTCCACCTCGACCGGGTCACCCGCCAGCAGCCGCGCGTCCGCCGGCACGATGTCGCCCATCCGCATCCGGATCACGTCACCGGGCACCAGCTCACGCGACGGCGGGGTCACCCAGGTCCCGTCACGCCGTACCCGGCACGTGACCGCCAGCTGGGCCTTCAGGGCGTCGATGGCCTTGCCCGCCTGGTGCTCCTCCCAGAACCCGACCGCGGCGTTCGCTACCAGCAGCAGCAAGATGATGCCGAAATCCGGCCAGTGCCGCAGCACCCCGGACAAGATCACCGCCGCTTCGATCATCCACGGGATCGGACCCCAGAAATACGTCAGCAGCTTCAGGAGCGGATTGTCTTTCTTCTCCGCGATCTCGTTCGGCCCGTATCTGGCCAGCCGATTCTCCGCCTCAGCCTGGCTGAGGCCGTCCGGTGACGATGACAGCCGCTTCTCCACCTCCGGCACCGGAAGGGACTTCAGGTCATCCTTCACATCCGGCGCCGCGCCTCCCTTTGCCCCGGCAGGGCCGGCGCCCGTTCCGATCATGGGCAGGGCCGGTTCCGGCAAGCAACGGGCAGCCTCACCAATGCCGCCGGCATTACCGGGTTTCCTGAATCTCGCCGGCACCGCGCCTGGCGGCCACGCCGAATGCCGTCCCGGCACGAGATCCCCCGCCCAAGGCGAAGACAACCAGGAAGGCGGCCGCAGCCACGGGCCACGGCAGGACGCGCCAGGCCCTCCCCAGCCGAGGCCGCAACTGCTCCTGGGCGGGCATCCGCTCAGCCGCGCTGAGACGGGCAAAGATCGACAGCATCGACGCCAGGTCAGGATCGGACTGGCAGAGCGCACGATCAGCACACCGCAGCAGCCGTCCCTGGCGGTAGGGCAGCGGCATCAGGCGCCGCTGGCCCGCACGCAAGAATGCCCGTGATCACCAGGACTCGCGGCGGTGAGCAAAGCGACTAGCAGGCGGTGCCCAGCTCGACTGGCATCCGGTGCGGCAGCGGATCTGGCGGCTACGCGGTGATAGCCAGGGCCGTCATAAACGCTCATCAGATCGTTCCTCGCGTGACTTGACTGGGTCACCAAGGTCCGGAGCGACATTTTTCCAGGATCACCCTGCAATGACCGTCCCCGGCGCTCAGGACGGCTCTAGGTCTGACAGTACGCTCAGCAGGCACATAGCGCGACGGGGGACCAGCTTCCGGTTCCGGGCCAGGTGCGGGCGACGCGCGCCCGGGAAACGCAAAACGGCCCGAATAGCCGAGAATTCGCAGCTAGCGGGCCGTTTCCACGCCGAGCTCATCCGGTCCGGCGGTGCCCACCAGCGGCTGTGGCAGGCGGGACACCTTGGGAGGTCAGCATGACCGGCACGGGCTGATGCCCGGAACGCTCAGCTACGGTCCTCGGGGGGGACGATGAGGACCGGGCAGTGCGCGTGCTGGGCGACCTGACTGGCGACCGACCCCATCAGCAGCCGGGTGAACCCGCCCGCACCGCGCGAGCCCAGGACGATCATGTCGGCATCGCTGGCCGCCTTGATGAGCTCTTCGACCGGGAACCCGTGAACGGCGGTGACCACGACCGACTCCGGGCGGGGTCCCTCGAGCCCGGCCAGCGCTTTGTCGGTTTCCTCCTCGGCCGCCTGGCGGGCCTCTGCGGTCCGGACCGGACCTGCCGGGTCCACGGCCACGCCGCGGTAGTAGCCGGCCACGGCTTGGTCCACGGTGAGCACGGTGAGCGGCGCGTGACGGATCGCCGCTTCCTTCATGGCCCATTCCAGGGCCAGCTGGGAATGGCCGGAACCGTCTAGTCCGACAATGATTCCAGGCATTTCAGTCTCCTACTGCTATAAAGTCTCCCGGCACCTTGATTCTTGACGCTAGGCCGGGCGCCCCCTAGCCAGCAGAGGCGTCCGGGCCGTTCGCCAGGGACTTTGGTCCATACCGCCGGGCGGGCGAACTGCCTAGAGTGGACGTGACACACCGCCCGGCCAGGGCGGCGCGCGCGAGCGTCAGGAGTGAAAACGGTGACTGATCCGGCGAACGGTTCCACGTCAGGCGACGAGGCCGGGAAGCCGATCGCGGTCTTTCTCCTCGATGACCACGAGATCGTCCGCCGGGGGGTGCGCGACCTGCTGGAGGCCGAACCGGACATCCGGGTCGTCGGCGAGGCCGGGACCGCGTCCTCGGCGCTGGCGCGGATTCCGGCGCTGCGGCCGGATGTGGCCGTCCTGGACGTGCGACTGCCGGACGGCGACGGGGTGTCGGTGTGCCGGGACATCCGCTCCCGGATGCCCGAGGTGGCGTGCCTGATGCTCACCTCGTTCGGCGACGATGAGGCGCTGTTCGACGCGATCATGGCGGGAGCGGCGGGATACGTGCTCAAGCAGATCCGCGGCACCGACCTGGTCGGCGCGGTGCGCACGGTGGCCTCCGGCCAGTCGATGCTGGACCCGCGGGCGGCGAGCCAGCTGATGGCCAGGCTGCGGGATCAGTCCGCCAAACGCGATCCGCTGGCCGGGCTGTCCGGCCAGGAGCGCAGGATCCTGGAGCTGATCGGGGAGGGCCTGACCAACCGGCAGATCGGCGAGCGGATGTTCCTGGCCGAGAAGACCGTGAAGAACTACGTATCCGCGCTGTTCGCCAAGCTCGGCATGGAGCGCCGCACTCAGGCGGCGGCCTACGCGGTGCGCGTCTTCGACGATCAGCACGCCGGACGCGGCGCCGGACGCGGCGAGGCCGGCTGAAGAAGGTAGCTCTCAGCTCATGGACTATGGGATGCGGGAGCACTTCATCCAGGTTTCACCAGAAATGCTAAACGGCCGACGGCTTCGCGCTCACGGCCAGGAGGACGGCCACGATGCGGATTGTTTCTGAGGCGAAGCTGAGGGCATTGCTCGGCGCGCGGCCTGGCCTTCCCCGGGTGGTGGCGGGCGGCAACTTCGGTACGCCATGGCAGGCGCTGGCGATTCTGGACGCGGCTGTCGCGGAATACCGGCTTCTCATGCTCAATGCCCAGGCGGGCGTGCCTGATCGCGACGGGGTGACGCTGGAGACGCCGTTCGTGGGCCCCGGCATGCGGGGACGCGAGCGGCTGCGGTACTTCCCCGGCCGGCTGTCGCTGGTCCCCCTCATGCTGGCCGGGCCGCTGCCGCCGGATGTCGTGCTCGTGCAGACTTCGGCGCCGGCCAGCGGCACGGTGTCGCTGGGTACCGAGGTGAACGTGCTGCCCGCGGCGATCGAGATGGCCCGCTCCCGTGGCGGCCTGGTGATCGCGCAGATCAACCGGAACATGCCCTACACCTTCGGCGACGCGGTGCTGCCGGCTGAGGCGATCGACTACGCGATCGAAACCGATGTCCCGCTGCCGTCACCGCCGCCGCGCCCGGTCCCCGGCGCCTGCACGGCTATCGGCGACCGGGTCGCGGCGCTCGTCGACGACGGCGCGACGCTTCAGCTCGGCATCGGCGCGGTCCCCGATGCCGTCCTGGCGGCGCTCAGCGAGCGGCATAACCTCAAGGTGTGGTCGGAGATGTTCAGCGACGGCGTGCTGGCGCTGGAAAAGACCGGCGCCCTGGAACCTGGTCACCTGATCACCGCGTCCTTCGCGATCGGCAGCGCTGAACTGTACGACTGGATGGACCGCAACCCCAGCATCCGGATGATGCGGACCGAGACGATCAACGACCCGGCGCAGATCGCCCGGCGGCCGCAGATGGTCTCCGTCAACTCCGCGCTCCAGGTGGACCTGTTCGCGCAGGCGAACGCGAGCCGGGTCCGCGGCGTCATCTACTCCGGCTTCGGCGGCCAGCCCGATTTCGTGGTCGGCGCCCTGCACTCACCCGGCGGCCTGGCCATCATCGCGCTGCCGTCCTGGCATCCCAAGGCGGACACCTCGACCGTGGTGCCCAGGATCACGGGCCCGATGACGTCCTTCCAGCACAGTTTTATCGTCAGCGACCAGGGCACGGCCGCGATCTGGGGCCACGACGCCGCCACGCAGGCTGAGCAGATCATCGCGCAGGTCGCGCACCCCTCCGTCCGGGACGGACTGCGCGAAGCCGGGCGCGAACTCGGATTCCGGGTCTAGCCCGGGCGCCGCGGCGCGGCGGCGGCATCAGCCCCAGGGCACGCGCCATTCCAGCCTGGTTCCCGGCGTGGGCGCCGTCGGATCGGCCGGGCTGAGGCGCAGCTCGCCGCCGAGGTCCTCGGCCCGGGTGGCCAGGTTGCGCAGCCCGCTGCGCTTGATCCCGGCCGGAATCCCGGTCCCGTCGTCGGTGACCAAGACGGTGAGGATCCCGTCAGGATCGGTGTCCACGGTCACGTCGACACGGCTAGCGTCAGCGTGCCTGGCCGCGTTGGACAGCGCCTCTCGCAGCGCGGCGAGCACCTGCCCGGCGAGCTCCGGGCCGACCGGCGAGGCCAGGCCCGCGCCCAGCCGCAGCGACGGCGCGAAGCCGAGCATCGGCGTCATCTCCTCGACTACGGCGACGATGTCGCTGCGCAGGTCCGGCTGGCCGGGGGCATCGCGGGCCTGCAGCGCGAAGATGGTGGCCCGGATGTCCTTGATGGTCTCGTCCATCGCGTCCACGGCGTTATTGATGCGGCTCGCGACCTCCGGCCGAGTGACCATCGGCATCGTCCCCTCCAGCGACATGCCGGTGGCATAGAGGCGCTGGATGACCAGGTCGTGCAGGTCGCGGGCGATCCGGTCCCTGTCTTGGTAAAGCGAGAGCCGTTCGGCTTCGGCGCGGCTGGCGGCGAGCTCGAGCGCGACGCCAGCCTGCGCCGCGAAGGAGGCCACCACATCCGCCTGTGCCTGCGGGAACGGCAGGGCGCCGTGGCGGCGTCCGACGGTGAGCACGCCGCGGACGTTGCCCGGCACGCCGAGCGGGAACACCACCGCGGGCCCGATCTGGCTCATCGCTCCCCGGGCGGCGTGAGAGGCGCGCTCGTCGGCGGCGAAGTCAGCAGCCGTCAGCGGTTCGCCGTCGGCCAGCACCCGGCCGGACAGGGACTCGCCGGCCGGCAGCACCAGGCCACGGGTGACGTCGGCGCCGTCGCCGTCGGCGTAGGTGATCGTCAGCCGGCGTCCTTCCTCGTCGGGCAGGGCGAGCACGGCCAGGTCGGCGCCGGAGAGCTCCGCGCTTGCCTGGTGATACCGGCCAGTACCTCACCGGGCTCGGAGCCGGACAGCAGCCGGGTGGTGACCTCGGCGCTGGCCTGGATCCAGCGCTGCTGGCGGCGGGCCGCCTCGTACAGGCGGGCGTTCTCGACCGCCACCGCCGCCGCGGCGCCCAGCGCGACCAGGACCGCCTCGTCGTCCTCGGTGAAGTCCTCGCCGCCGCGCTTGCCGGTCAGGTACAGGTTGCCGAACACCTCGTCCCGGATCCGCACCGGCACGCCGAGGAAGCCGTGCATCGGCGGGTGCCCGTCGGGAAATCCCGACGACGCGGGGTGGGCGGCGATGTCGGCCAGCCGCAGTGGCCGGGGATCATCGATCAGCAGGCCGAGCAGTCCGCGTCCCTGCGGCCAGTGATGGATCGCCTCGATCTCGTCGGAGCTCAGGCCCACCGGGATGAACTCGGTCAGTCGCTTGCCGTCGCTGATGACGCCCAGCGCTCCGTAGGTCGCGTCCACCAGCCTGACCGCGGTCTCCACGATCCGCCGCAGGGTGGGCTCCAGGTCCAGGCCGGAGCCGATGGCCACGACCGCCTCGATCAGGCCGCGCATCCGGTCCCTGGTCGCTCGCACGGCTTGCAGCCGCACCTGCAGCTCGGCGAGGAGATCATCAAGCTGCAGCTGCGGAAGAAACTCCGGGCGGTTCCCAGCACCAGGCTCCACCAGCAGGTCCTTCCCGATGACGATGCATCGTAAGACTATCGGCTGGGCCGCGACTGCGGTCAGGGAGGAAGGTGCCTGGCCAGAAAAATCACATTTTATCCCGAACGGGCTGTGGTGGCAGCGCCCGGCGAAGCGAGGCGCCGTCATCCGGGCCGAAGGTCCTGCCCGGACGGGTTGAACGGCCTTATCCCCGCGCAGGCTGGCCCGGACGATGGAAGAAGTGGGCCGCCAGCTCCGCTCGCGGTGGCTAAGGGGGCCGAAGCGGCCGGGCTCGACCAGGTCTATGCCGTCGGCCACGCCGATGATCCAGGGACGGGCGGTTCCGGCGGAGCCGTCCCCTTCGAGCGGCTGCTGGACGCCGAGGTGCCGCACTTTGAGATGGCGACGCGGGAGCCGATGGACACGGCCGTCATCGTCTATACGTCCGGGACCACGGGGCGGCCCAAGGGGGCCGAGCTCAGGCACATCCAGCTGTACATGAACGCCGACATCCCCGGCCGCCTGTCACGATGCGGCTCGACCAGGTTCGCCGCGCATGATCAGGACCGGGCCGGACGCGTGATGCACGCAGTTCTGGCTGACCGAACCGAGCAGCGCCTCGGCGAATTCGCCGTGACCGCGGCTGCCGACGACGAGCAGATCCGCGCCGACCGCGGCGTCAAGCAGCACCTGCGCCGGATTTCCGTGGATGACCAGGCTTCGCACCCGCTGGCTGTCGGCCGGCGCCACTTCCTCGCTGATCACCGCTTCAATCGTCTTCTTGGCGTCTTCTTCGAAGCCGCCGTCCTGTTCCACGTAGACCGGTGCCATGCCGTAGCTCTGGAGCACCATCGGAATCTGCCAGGCCAGGATGGCGTCGACCGTGCCGCCGGTGAAGTTGGCCTGCCGGAGAGCCCAGCGCAGCGCCATGCGCGACGACGGAGAACCATCTACTCCCACCACGATCCGCGACGCGCCATTCGTACTTGCTGCTGACATCAGTACCAGATCCTTACGTTGTTCGTCCGGTGCCCCACGGGCATGACCAGATGTGAAATCGACAGGCCGTTACGGGCGACCTTGTGTCGCGGGCTCGCTTAGGGCTCTTCCAGTGCGGCCAGGCCGGGCAGGGTCCGGCCCTGGATGAACTCCAGGGCCGCGCCGCCGCCGCTGCAGACATGGCCGAACGCACTGCCGGAGTAGCCGAGCGCGTTTACGGCCGCACCGGTGTCGCCGCCGCCGACCACCGTGAAGCCCTTGCTGGCCGCCAGCGCCCGGGCGACGGCCCGGGTGCCATCGGCGTACGCGGGCAGCTCGGATACGCCCATCGGGCCATTCCAGAAGACCGTCTTGGCCGCGGCGATGATAGCGGCGAATGTTCTGGCCGACTCCGGGCCGATGTCCAGGCCCATCCGGTCCACCGGGATCGCATCGGCCGCCACCACCTCGTGCGGCGAGTCGGCGGCAGGTCCGGCGGCCACGATGAGGTCGGACGGCAGCACGATCTCGGTACCCGCCTGGGCCGCCTGGGCCAGGTAGCCCGCGGCCACGTCGACCTGGCTTTCCGCCAGCCGGGAGGTGCCGACCTTGAGGCCCCGGGCGGCGAGGAAGGGGAAGGCCATTGCTCCCCCGATCAGGATCCGGTCCGCCGCGGTGATCAGGCTGCCGATCACGCCGAGCTTGTCCGTGACCTTCGCCCCGCCGAGCACCACCACGTACGGCCGCCGGATATCCCCGGTGAGCCGGCTCAGCGCGGTGACCTCGGCCTGGACGGAGTAACTGGCGGCGCTCGACAGGCGCATCGGGACGTCGTACACGCTGGCGTGCTTCCTGTGCATCGCACCGAAGCCGTCCGCCACGTAGAAGTCGACTGGTGAGACCAGTCGGTCGGCGAAGAAGCCCCGGCACATGTCGTCCGTGCTGGTTTCATAAGGGTTGAAACGCAGGTTCTCCAGCATCACCAGGCCACCGGGGCGCAGAGCCGCGATTGCGGCGTACGCCGCCGGGCCGACAATATCGGCCGCGAACTCCACCTGGCGGTCGAGCAGCTCACCGAGCCGGGCCGCGACCGGCGCCAGCGAATACCTGGAGTCGGGCCTGCCCCCTGGGCGGCCCAGGTGAGCGCAGACGACCACCTTGGCGCCGCGGGCCGTCAGCGCGGTCAGAGTCGGCAGGCTAGCCTTGATGCGGCTGTCGTCCGCGATGCGGTCGCCGTCGAGCGGCACGTTGAGGTCGGCGCGCACGAGGACGTGCCTGCCCGCGACCGCCAGGTCATCTATCGTCTTCATCACAGATCTCCTTGAGCCTGGAGCGCAAAGCCCGAGGCGAGTCACCCTGAGCTTCATGGCCAAGCCTGACGTCCCGCCTGCCTGCCGGACAGGGCCATTCGCCGCGCAGGCGGGGGACCTTGGTCCGCTGAGGATGACCTGGCGGTCAGGTCCGGCAGGCCGACGGGGACGCCGGCTAGAGCTGCCCGCCCACGAGGGCGGCCAGGTCAGCCGGCCGGCAGGTATAACCCCATTCGTTGTCGTACCAGCCGAACACCTTGACCAGGGTCCCGGACGCCTGTGTCAGCGCCGAGTCGAACACGCACGACGCGGAGTCGCCGATGATGTCGCGGGAGACGACGCGTCGTTCAGTACCTTGACCATCGGGGCCACGCAGTTGGTCGTGCATGACGCATTCGAGATCACGTCATGCCGCTGCGGATCATACGCATCGCCGTTGACCCCCAGCACGACGGTGAGGTCGACGTCCTCGCCGTTACCCGCGAGGCCCTGTCCAACTCCGCACGCCACGCCCACGCCAGCGCCGTCAGCATCACCCTGGCGCAACGGGACGGGCTGATCATCCTCGACATCATCGACAACGGCTGCGGTGTCGGCACCCCTGCCCGCTCCAGCGGGCTGACCAGCATGCGCCGCCGCGCCGAAAGCAACGGCGGTACCTGTCAGCTCAGTACCCCCGGCGGCGGCACCCACCTGACCTGGACCGCCCGCCTCCGCCACGGCCGGGTTTAGCGGCGCCGGCCGGGCGCGTGTAGGGCCATCGCAGGGACATTGATCTGCCTGCGCGGGACGTTCGCCTCTGCCATCCGAATTGTCGCAGCGAGCACCGTGGCAATCGAATCCCGACAGAAGCGGAGATAGTGATGCGTGCTCTTGTTTACCACGGCCCAGGCGAAATGGCCTGGGAGGAAACCCCGAAACCAGAAGTCGATGCCGATACGGACGCGATCGTGCGGGTGGACGCCACGACGATTTGCGGTACGGACCTTCATATTCTTAAGGGAGACCTCCCGGCCGTGCCTGACGGGCGGATTCTCGGCCACGAAGCGGTCGGGACCGTCGAGTCGATCGGTAGCGGCGTCAAGACGGTCAAGGTCGGCGACCGCGTTCTGGTGTCGTGCGTCTCGGTGTGCGGGACCTGCCGGTTCTGCCGCGAGGGCCGCCCGGGGCAGTGCCTGGGCGGGGGCGGCTGGATCCTGGGCTACATGATCGACGGCACCCAGGCCGAGTATGTCCGGGTACCTTTTGCCGACACGTCGACCTACCCGGTGCCGGCCGGCGCAGCAGACGAGGACATCCTCATGCTGTCCGACATCTTGCCGACCGCCTATGAGGTCGGTGTCCTTAACGGCACCGTGCGCCCAGGCGACGTAGTCGCGGTCGTCGGGGCCGGTCCCATCGGCCTGTCCGCGATCATGGGCGCCCGCCTGTTCAGCCCGAGCCACATCGTGGCGATCGACCTGGCCGACACCCGGCTGGAGGCAGCGAAAGCGTTCGGCGCGGATGTCACCGTGAACAACGGCCGCGAGGACCCGAGAGAGATAGTCCGGTCCATGACCGACGGGCTGGGTGCCGACGTGACCATCGAAGCGGTCGGGGTGCCTGCCACCTTCGAGCTTGCCGTCGAACTGGTCCGGCCAGGCGGCCGGATCGCCAACATCGGCGTGCACGGCCAACCCGCGACCCTGCACCTCGAGGACCAGTGGACAAGGGACATTACCATCACGACCGGGCTGGTCGACGCGTACTCCACGCCGACCCTGCTGCGCCTGCTCGCCAGCCACCACATCGACGCCGGACGGTTCATCACCCACCGCTTCACGCTCGATGAGTTCGCCAAGGCCTACGACGTGTTCGCCAGGCCAGCCGACACCGGAGCGCTCAAGGTCGTCCTGAGCCGCAGCGCCTAGAGCGCCGGTCAAGTAGTGAGGTCGAGTTTCCTCGTGTGATCGGTTGGCGGTAGTGCGAGTGTGCTGGGTCTTGTTCGTGGCGGGAGGTGAAGGGCCGGCGGCCAACGGGAAGGATGCGTCCCGTGGTATGAGGTCCGCTGCCGGAGCGCTCGCCTGCGGAGCGCTCGCCTGCGGAGCTGGCCGCTCGGACCCGGGACGGGCGTGCCGGCTGCACGGGCGCCCGTCCCGGTCATGCCTCGCGCGCTGCTCCGTGGTGGTGGTTCACCGCGCGGCCGTCGCGTACCGGGAACGCGGGCCGCCCGCGGTGCGCCCGGGCCGGCAGCTTCTCCAGCCTGACCCAGTTCCAGCGCACCGCCACGGCGGCCGGCGGGCGGCTGGAGGCTTACCAAAGCCGGTCGTCGCGCCTACTAGCGACTCCTTGGGTAGCGGCTCAGCTCGCCCCTCCGCGTTTGAGCTGCTCCCTGGACCGGAAATGAGGCGGAGTGGGCGTCAGATACCACCCAGCTGGGCCTCCCTCGCAACAATAGCCTCAGTAAACCTCCTGGAAGCTGACATAAATCGTATCGTGTGACAGCAAACCCCTAATCGGGTTGTTTCTCTCGCACAATGATTCGATAAGGATACCTTGAGGTGCTAAAGCGGCTGCTGGGATTGGAGAGGTGGCGCGCGCCTGGGGGCGCATCAGCTGGCCCGTGCCGGGCAAGCGAAGTCGGCCCAGCTGGTCGTCCTTAGTCGGCCCGGGTGGGGCGCCTGGTGGCCCGGAGGGTGATGACGAATACGTCGGATACGGGTCGGATACGGGGGAGCCGGGCTCTGGGCCGCGGGTGCGGGCTATAGCCGGCACGATGAAGCAGCGAGCCGACGGCGCGCGGCCCGGGGCGGCAGGTGTGCGATTGCCGGGGCTCGTGTGCTCTTGGTGCTGGGCAGGCGCCGAAGCGTCGGAGATGCCGATTAGGACCACCAGGCTGGCGGTCCTAATCGGTAAACGATGGTCGGCGGCCGGGGACGCCGGCCGTTATCTCGCGCTCGCTGCGCCAGCCGGGGCCTGGTCATCGCCCGCGGCGATCAGGCCCCGCAGCCGCCGGTACTCCGCAGCGTCGATCTCGCCGCGGGCCAGCCGCTCGTCCAGTATCCCGCGCGGCTGCGCTCCGCTGCGGCGCTCGTGGACGCCCTTACCACCGCGGCGCGGCTGGCGGGACCTGCGGGTGGCATTGGTCATCAGCGTGTACCCGACCCAGATCAGCACGCCCAAGAAGGCGAGCATCCCGATCCACACGAGGGCAACTGCCCAGACGGGCCAGCCGCCGCCCATCCCTCCGTATCCGAACATCATCGCGGTCATCTCCTCAAAGCCCGAGCTGTGCCGGGCAGGTAAGCCAATGCTGCGGCCAAATAGTTCCCGGGCGAAGTGCTGTAAGGCAGGCGAGCTGAGGACCTTCGGCCCTGCCTACATAAATACGGAGAGAACATCGTCGAGATGAGCGAGGCGGATGACGTTTCTCGCCTATAAGAGAGAGAGAGAGAGAGAGATCATAATGCCAAGCACAACTCGCACGATGGGAATGGGTATCCCGGCGTGGCCGAAATATGCCCTGCGGATTACCTTCGGGGTAATCTGGCTGATCGACGCGGTGCTCAAGTGGCTGCCGGGATTCCGTTCCAGCTACATGAGCAGCATCTCAGGCGCGGGCATGGGCCAACCTGGCTGGCTCCAGTGGTGGTTCCACCTCTGGACCAACATGCAGCACCCGGCGCCGACGTTCTGGGCCGTCATAGTGGCGATCCTGGAGACGCTCGTCGCGCTGGCGGTGATCCTCGGGTTCGCCCGTAAGGCCAGCTACATCGCCTCTGCGGTGTTCTGCGTGGTGATCTGGGGGGTGGCCGAAGGGTTCGGCGGGCCGTACGCCTCCGGTGCCTCCGACATCGGCACCGCCATCATTTACGCTCTGGTGTTCGTGTGCCTGCTGACGCTGGCTGCCTACACCGGAACCGACCGCTGGAGCATGGACTACTACCTCGAGCAGAAGATCTCATGGTGGTGGAAGGTCGCCGAGGTGGGCCACCCGGTCCAGCGGCAGCCAGTCCTGGCCGCAGCGGTTCCCGCGCAGCGGGCAGGGACAACCCTTCCCCCGCTTACCGCAGCCTTTACGGCGACTCCAGGCCCGGCAGGTTCAGTGAGTCCGCCCGGGCCAGCAGGTCCGGCTGGTCTAGTGATTCCGGTAGCACCGGCACTGGACGGCACCCGGCCTGAGCCAGCCCCGCACTGAGCCGCCCCGCACTGACCCGGCCCCGCACTGACCCGTCAGGCACGGACACATATGCCCACCTGGAGGAATTCTCATGACGCACACCCGGCTTGCCGCAGCGATCAGCATGGCTGCCTTCGCTGCGGCAGGCCTCGGGGTGGGCGTCAGCGTCGCAGCCTGCGGGTCCACCGGACACGTGCCTGCGGCAGCCGGCCCGCCCGGTGGCTCCGGGTACTCGTACTACCGGTCGATGATGGGGCGCCTGTACGTAGGACAGCGATTCGGCGAAGGCGACGAAGACGGCGCCGAAGCCGCCCTCGCGGCGCTCAGCGTCCAGGTCCGCCACCCGGTGCCCCGCAGCTGATCCGGACCCCCAGCGCGGCGATCCGGTCCAGCTCACCGTCTAGGACGTCGGGTGGCATCCGGTAGGCCGGGATGCTGTACCGCATCATGCCGCCGGGCCGCTCGCCCGCATCCCTGATCTCAACCTGGTGGCCGCGCCTGGCCAGGTGATAGGCGGCGGAAAGCCCGCTCGGGCCGGCCCCGATGACCAGCACCCGCCTGCCACTGGGGACCGGGGGCGGGTCGAACGACCACCCCCGCTCGAGCGCGAGGTCGCCGCCACGCGCCCTCGTGGTCACCGGTCTCAGCGTGCGCCAGCCACGCCTGGATGTTCTCCCCGGCGGGACATCCGGCATTGCACGGCGGCAGCAAGTCGACATAGACCGGGCGCGCCTGGCGGACAGGACCGGCACGCGACCGTCCGTGCAGCAGATCCGGCAACCGCTGGTGGTGACAGAGGTCCCGGTGAGCTGGTGACGTCTGGCCGTAACGAAGGCGGCGGGCGCGGCGCAGACTCCAGGTAACAGCAAACAAGCGGGCCGGGACATCGCCGGCTCGCATCTAAAAGGAGACATTCCTATGCACCGCTACTCGTCTCGTATAACCGTTATCGCGGGGCTCACCGTCGCGGTGATCTTGCTGGCGGCCGGCGGCCTGCTGACGTGGGGTTCGGCCTATGTGCACAACACCGTGCAGGGCCAGCTGGCCGCGCAGCAGATCTTCTTCCCGGCCAAGGCCGCGTTCGCGAACGCCAAGCCCGGCACGGAGATCACCCCGAGCATGATTCCCAGCGTCTCGCAGTACGCCGGGGAGCAGATGCTGACCGGGCAGCAGGCCGAGGCCTACGCTGACCACTTCATCGCCGTCCACCTGACCGA
>Ga0302325_10012923_pt1 | contig 17866 bp, 17 predicted proteins | sample Palsa_T0_2_FD_201948 | JGI IMG/M metagenome (GOLD analysis project Ga0302325, IMG submission 201948) | Peat permafrost microbial communities from Stordalen Mire near Abisko, Sweden - Palsa_T0_2 | ecosystem: Environmental > Terrestrial > Soil > Palsa > Peat permafrost | place: Sweden: Abisko...
CGCCGCAGCCGATCGCCTGGGCCGAGCACGTGCTGGCCGACGGGCAGTGGGGACGCGGTCTGCGCGAGTACATGCGTGACTTCAACCACTGGGCGACGATCGGGGTCCTCAACGAGCTGCTCCCCCATCCCGACAACCGCGTGACGCTTGATCGTGACACCGACGCCAACGGCGTGCCGGTCGCGCGGTTCGACTTCAGCCGGTCTGAGAACGACAAGGCCAACATGGCCTACTCCACCGAGGTGATCACCAAGATCCTGCACGCCGCCGGGGCGCAGGACACGCTGACGATCCAACGCTACGCGCACCTCGTCGGCGGGGCCCGGATGGGCTCCAGCCCCGAGCACAGCGTCGTCGACGCCGATCACCGCGTCTGGGGGATGGAGAACCTGTACGTCGCCGACGGCAGCGTCTGCCCGACCCAGGGCTCGGCCAATCCCGCGCTGACGATCATGGCGCTCGCGTCCCGCTTGGCCGAGCGGCTGGGCAGCGGTCGTCCGCTCACGCGCGAGGCGGCGTCGGCGCATGTCTGAAGAACAACCCTTGATTGAGGAGCGCAGATGAGCGATAAGCAACCGCAGGTGGTCGTGGTGACCGGATCCTCCGGGGGAGTCGGTCGGGCGATCGCCCACGCGTTCGCGAAGCGCGGCGCCCACATCGGGCTGCTGGCGCGGGGCGCGGAGGCGCTGGATCAGGTCGTGGAGGAGGTCGAATCGCTGGGCGGTCAGGCGCTCGCGGTTGCAACCGATGTGTCTGACCATGCGCAGGTTGAGGCCGCCGCCGTCGCGGTGGAGCAGCGGTTCGGGCCGATCGACGTGTGGGTCAACGACGCGATGGCGACCGTGTTCGCGCAGTTCATCCATCTCGAGCCCGAGGAGTTCAAGCGCGCGACCGAGGTGACGTATCTCGGCACGGTGTACGGGACGATGGTCGCGCTGTCGCGGATGAAACCCCGTGATCACGGCGCGATCATCCAGGTGGGGTCCGCGCTCTCCTACCGGGCGATCCCGCTGCAGGCCGCCTATTGCGGTTCGAAGTTCGCGATCCGCGGCTTCACCGACTCGGTACGGGTCGAGCTCATGCACGACAAGAGCAATGTGCACCTGACGATGGTCCAGCTGCCCGGGCTCAACACGACCCAGTTCAGCTGGTGCCGCTCCAAGATGCCTGACCACCCCCAGCCGGTGCCGCCGATCTATCAGCCGGAGATTCCCGCCGAGGCGGTGTATTGGGCGTCTCAGCATCACCGGCGTGAGGTGTGGGTCGGTGCGAGCGCGGTGCTGGCGATCCTCGGCAACCGGATCTCGCCGAGCATTGCGGACCGTTATCTGGCACGGACCGGTTTCAAGGGCCAGCAGATGCAGGACAGGCCGGTCAGTCCTGACCGCCCCGACAACCTGTTCGAGCCGCTGCCCCGGCTCGCCGCCACGCACGGCATCTTTGACGACCAGGCCAAGACCCGCAGCCCGCAGATGTGGATGGCGACGCATCGGCCGGTCGTATTCGGGGCACTCGCCGGGCTCGCAGCCGCCGCGACCGGCGTCGCCCGAGTCGCTCGATGAGCGCCGCTGGTGACGCCAAGGCGCTGCTCACGGGCAACGTCCCCCACGTCTTGCGGGAGTACTCGCTGCTCGCTGACGGCGAACGTGGGATCGTCGTCGGCCCCCGCGGCGACTTCGCCTGGATGTGCTTTCCCCATTGGGACTCGGGCGCGATCTTCTCGTCGTTGATCGGTGGCCAGGGGACCTACGCCGTCACCCCGTCGAGTCGATATGTGTGGGGTGGCTACTACGAGCCCGGCAGCCTGATCTGGCACAGCCGCTGGGTCACCGAGGACGCGACGATCGAATGCCGGGAAGCCCTGGCGATGCCGTCAAGCCCGGACCGGGCGGTGATCCTCCGACGGGTTCTCGCGGTCAGGGGAACCGCGCGGGTCAGTGTCGTGCTCAGTCCACGCGCCGACTACGGCGAAGCCCCGCTGCGCGGTCTGCGCCGAAGCGACGCGGGGCAGTGGACCGGCCGGCTGGGCGACACGCACCTGAGCTGGGCCGGAGGCGAGGCGGCGTCTGATCAGCCCGACGGGCACAGCGGCCGCGCGCTGGTGCAGGATCTGCAACTGGATGCCGGGACCCATCACGACCTCGTCCTGGTGCTTTCCGGCGAGCCGGTGAGCGAGACCCCCGACCCTGACTGGGCGTGGGAAGGGACCGAGGCGCAGTGGGCCGACGCGGTCCCCAGCTTCGCCGACACTGTCGCTCCCCCCGCCGCGCGACACGCCTACACGGTGCTCTCGGGCCTGACCGGCTCCAGCGGTGGGATGGTCGCGGCGGCGACGACTTCGCTGCCCGAACACGCCCGCGGGGGACGCAACTATGACTACCGCTACGCGTGGATTCGCGACCAATGCTATGCCGGCGGGGCAGTCGCCAAATCCGGGCCGCATCCCCTGATGGACGATGCCGTTCGCTTCGTCGCAGATCGGCTGCTCGACGACGGTCCCGAACTCAAACCCGCGTACACGATCGCCGGGGGCCCGGTGCCAGATCAGCGCCACCTCGCCCTCCCCGGCTACCCCGGGGCATCGGACATCATTGGCAACTGGGTCAACCAGCAGTTTCAGCTCGACGCCTTCGGCGAGGCTTTGCTGTTGTTCTCTGCCGCCGCCCGCCACGATCACCTTGACGCCGATGGTTGGCGCGCCGCCGAGACGGCGGTCGCCGCGATCGAGCAGCGCTGGCAGGAGACCGACAGCGATGCCGGGATCTGGGAGATCGACCCCGACGCCTGGACCCACAGCCGGCTCATCTGTGCCGCCGGCCTGCGCCAGATCGCCACGAGCGGGCCCGGTGGCGAACAGGGTGCTCAGTGGGTGTCGCTCGCGGACCAGATCGTCTCCGACACTGCCGAGCATGCGCTGCACCCCTCCGGTCGCTGGCAGCGATCTCCGGGCGATCCGACGGTCGACGCCGCGCTGTTGCTCGCGGGAATCCGGGGTGCGATCGACGCAAGCGATCCACGCACGCTCGCCACGCTGCACGCCGTCGAGTCAGAGCTCGTGCAAGATGGCTACTGCTATCGCTTTCGACCTGACCAGCGACCGCTGGGCGAGGCCGAAGGAGCGTTCCTGCTCTGTGGCTTCTGGATGGCACTCGCCTACGCCCAGCAGGGCGATCATGTCAGCGCGGCGCGGTGGTTTGAGCGAAACCGTGCCGCCTGCGGTTCGCCGGGCTTGTGCTCAGAGGAGTTCGATGTCGACCAGCACCAGCTGCGCGGCAATCTCCCGCAGGCATTCGTGCACGCTTTGCTCCTCGAATGCGCGGTCATGCAGTTCTCTCAGCGTCCCGACCAATAGGGTGCTCGGCCGGCGTCACCCGCACGTCTTCGCGGGCTCATCCGGCCTGGCGTGCGCCGAGGGAAGCTGGGGCGCGGCGCTGCTGCTCGGTGGCGGTCCGCTGCTTCGGTCGCTCACGGGGAGATCCGTCGATCCGCGGGTCATCGTGATCGCGCGCGTCCTCGGTGCGCGTCAGCTGCTGCAGGGCGTCGTCACGGCGTGGCGGCCGACCCGCCGGGTCCTGGAGGCTGGGGCCACAGTCGACGCCATCCACGCCACAACCATGGTGGCCGCATCAGCGGCAAACCTCGGTCCCCGACGACTGACGATCGCCAGCGCGGCGACAGCGATCATCTTCACGGCCGTCGCCCTGGCGCTGAGTCGACGACCGTCAGCGAGCGAAGTCAGCGACGTGATACCTGAGAGGAGGGCCGCCTCGGGATTGACATCGCCCCCGGACCCACGCTAGCCGTTAGCCAGCCCGTTGCTAATCTGCAAGCAGACTACACGAGACGAAAGGTAACAATGCGCACCAACGCCTCGACAAGATCATCGCCACGGGCCGCGGAGCTCGATCGTGAGGGACGGGGTCGGGTGGATGCAGGCGGGCTCAGACCGCGCGCGATCCTCGACTACGACGGTCCGGAAACGATCCGCATCAGGAAGTACGCCACCGGCACACACGTCCTGCTGGAGGAGCTCGGAGTCGAGACGGGAGCTACACCGCGAGAGGTGGTGTGGACCAAGAATCGGGCGCGTCTTTACCGCTACCACGCTCAGGCTGGTGGCGGCAGGAGACGAGCGGTTCCGATACTGCTGCTCTACGGTTTTGTGCTCAAGCCGTACATCCTGGACTTGGTGCCGGGTAACAGCCTGGTCGAGCATCTGGTGCAGGAGGGCTTTGACGTCTATCTGTTCGACTTCGGCATTTCCACCGTCGAGGACGCCGGGCTGTCGCTGGAAGACCTCGTTCTGGACTACATACCCGGCGCGATCGAGGAGGTTCTCAGAACCTCTGCCGCGACCGAGGTCAGCCTCTTTGGTCATTCCCAGGGCGGCACGTTGTCGGCTATGTACGCTTCCCTGTTTCCCGGCCGGCCGCTGAAGAACCTCGTCCTCTTTTCCGCGCCGACGGAGTTCGCCCCCAAAGATCCTGGACTCTTCGGCCTCTGGACGCTGGTGACCCGCAACAGCGGCGCGTTCTTCGATCCGGCCGTGATCCCGCGGCTCGTGGGGAACCTGCCGACCGATTTCGCCAGCGAGCTGATCCAGTTGGCGGCCGCCCTGCAGGCCACCGGTGTCAGCAATGCTTACCGGCCCTTCGGCGGCGCCTACGATGCAACATTGTGCAAGGCACAGCAGCTGGCCGAGCACGACCTCTCGATGCATTCGTGGCTGGCGGTGTGCCAGTGGGTCGATGACGCAGCGCCATTCCCGGGCGAGACATTCCAGAGATGGGTGAAGGATCTTTACCAACGTAACGCGCTCGTCAAGGGCCGCCTGAAGCTGCGCGGGCACAGGGTGGACCTGTCCAACATTGAGTGCGCCGTGCTGAACGTCTCGGGCAAATGGGACTACGTCGTGCCATCCTCCCAGACCAAGGCCACGACGGCTCTCGCGCAGAGCCCCGACAAGGAATCTGTCTCTCTGGACGCCGGCCACGTCGGCATGCTCGTCGGACCCGCGGCCGCGGCCAGCGTCTGGCCCCTCGTCCGAAAATGGCTCGAGCCACGCTCAGCATAGCCGCGACCTCACGGTGGATGGCGGCCGCGCGGGCGAGGGAGACCGAGCGAGCCGATCGCCTGTTTAGCGATCCTCTCGCCGCTGCCCTGGCGGGCCCGGAGGGGTTCGGGTGGCTGCAGGACATGGAGGCCGCCGCCGGATCAGACCTTGCCGGGCAGTATCCCGTGATCCGCACCCGCTTCTTCGATGACTTCCTGTTGGACGCATCTCAGCGCTTGGGGCTGCGGCAGGTCGTCCTCGCCGCGGCAGGGCTGGATACGCGCGCGTTTCGCCTGCCGTGGCCGCCCGACACCCGGTTATACGAACTCGACCTGCCGGCGGTGCTGAACGCCAAAGACGACACGATCGGCAAGACCGGGGTGACACCGAACTGCGAGCGGGTAACCGTCGCCGTAGATCTGCAGGACGCGGCTTGGCCGCAGCGGCTGCTCGCCTGCGGATATCGGCCCGAGAGACCGTCGGTCTGGCTGATCGAAGGTCTGCTCTACTATCTGGCGAGACCCGCGGTGCACGGCCTCTTAGAACAGGTGCGTTCACTGACCGCGGTGGACAGCCTGCTGGGATTGGACCTGATGAATAGAGGCCTGTTCTTCTTCCCGCCGGCGTGGCCGATGCAGGCCGCTCTCGCCGGGCGCGGAGCGGCAGGTCGGTTCGGGACCGAGACACCCGAGGCGTTGCTGGCCGCTCATGGCTTTGTCCCCGACGTGACGCAGCCCGGCGAGGAGGGCGCGAACTTCGGACGGTGGCCCAGGCCACTCGTACCCCGGGCGATGCCGGGCTTGCCGCGAAGCTTCCTGGTACGGGCCGCTCGCCACTCGTCAGCAGGCGCGTGAAACACCCGCCAGATCCTCGCCGTCACCCAACTCGGCCTGACCAAGTCCGGACCGGCGGTGGCAGCCCGGCAACGTCCTTCTGGGTTGCGGACTGATCCGCTCCGGGCTGCGGTTCGTAGAACAAGGGTGGTGCTAGCGAGGCGCGACGCCCGTGGGATCGATCTTCTCTGCGATTGCAGGCGACGCTGAGGATGCTCGCGCACGCTGAGGATGCCGCAGTCAGCAAGCTCCTTCGTGGCGGAGCGCTGCACAGCGTGTATCAGCCGGTAGTGGATCTCTACACGGGCGACATCGTGGGCTATGAGGCGCTGATCCGCGGGCCAGCGGGATCGGCGCTGGAGTCGCCCGATGCCCTGTTTGCCGCGGCCAGAGCGCGAGCGTGCGTGGCCGAGCTGGATCGCGACTGTCGTGAGCTGGCGGTCGACGGCGCACTGAGCGCAGGGCTGGGACCGCCGCTCGCGTTGTTTGTCAATGTCGAGCCGGCGTGGCTGGACGGAGGTCCGCTGCTGGATGCGGGGCATGAGGCGCTGGTGACTACGGGGTCGCTGCGGCTGATCTTCGAGTTCACCGAGCGTGAGCTGACAGCCCGCCCGGCTGACGTGCTGGCGCTGGTGGAACGCTATCGCCGGCTCGGCTGCGGGATCGCGCTTGATGACGTCGGCAAGGATGCTCGGTCGCTGGCGCTGCTCGCGTTCGTCGCCCCGGACCTGATCAAGCTCGACAAGCGCCTCGTCCAAGAGCGCACCTCCGGCTCCGCGGCGCGGACGATCCACGCGGTCAGGGCACACACCGAGCGCTCCGGCGCGAAAGTGCTCGCCGAGGGAGTCGAAACCGAAGCCCACCGACGCAGCGCGATTGCGCTGGGCGCCCGCTACGCACAGGGGTGGTTGTTCGGCCGCCCGGCCCCGCTTGACCGGCCGCCGCGATCCACCCACGCCCCACGTCCACAAGACAGTCCTCAGCCCGCAGACCCGACCGTCGCAGACGATGCGAGCTGGTTGGGTCCCTGGCGCCGATCCTCCCCTCGGGTCGCGGGATCGTCATCGTTCGCGACCATTTCAGCGAACCGCGTCACCCGAAACGCCGACAAGCCGCTGCTCTGCGAGCTGTCTCAGCAGCTAGAAGTTCAAGCCAGCGAGCTCGGTCCCGAAGCCGTTCTCCTCGCCACATTCCAACATCGTCGATTTTTCACACCACGTACCGCCCGGCACTACCAGGAGCTCGCCGAACGCCTCGCGTTGGTCGCCGCGATCGGTGTCGATATGCCTCCCGAGCCCGCCCCGGGCGTTCGCGGCGCCCACCTGGAACCGGATGACCCGCTCCGCGGCGAATGGACGATCGTCGTGATCTCCGCCCATTTCGCGGCGGCGTTCGCCGCGACCGAGATCCCCGAACCAACGGACATCTCCGGACCGTTTCAGTACGCGATGACGTTTGACCGCGACCTCGCGATCGCAGCCGCGTCGATCCTCATGCAACGCGTCATCCCCTCCTCACCGCCGGCCACCGACTGGAGTCGGTCCGGCGGCTCAGCGGTCGGTGAGGATGTTTAGGTTTAGGTGACCTTGTCAGCGCCGGCGGAGACAGACGCGCGCTGCGCCCCGCCGATGTTGATCACGGACCTGGCGCCTATCAGGAGGTCTCTGGCCCTCGGTTGACCTGGCGGGCAATGGCGTCAGCGTCCTCTTGCGCGACATTGGCGGTGGGAGCGGCCTCGCGCGTAAGTGCTTTGTTCGTGGCGTCGACCGCGCGCTGAATGGTGCCAGCAAGCGTCGGCGCCTCGCTTTCTTCGACGCCGTCCAGGACGATCTCGTCGCCCTGCACGATTCCATCAAGCCGCAAGTGCCCAACCGCGGCGTGGCCCACGAACTCTCGATAAAGGTTGGCGCTCAGTGCGCTGGACCAGCGGCCGCTCGGACAGCCTGACAGCTGAAGGCGTACGCGCACGCCGACGCGTCCGGTGGGCAGCGGCTCGCCGTGGCTTTCGCCGACGATTTGATGATCTTCGGGCACGCTAGCCCTCCTCGAGAATGTGTTTCTGCTCCGTTGTCGGAGCTTAGCGGCGTTGACTCCTACGCCACCGACGCCGATACCAGGCGAGATCCGAAAGGCCACTGGTCGACGGAGTGCTGACCGGCTCAGGGCGAGAGCACCAGGTGGCTCGCCTGCACGGTGCGGTTGGCCTATTCCCACACGGCGTAGACGGGACCGGTCCCGCCGTGGCTGGCGGGTGACAGCAGTCGGGCGTCGCCGAGCCCGCCGCCGGACGGGCCGATCGCGTCCTCGAGCCCGATGTTCCGCGCGGGTCTGCGACGCTGGCATTGATGGTGGCTTTCGATGCCGAGGTCTACCTGCGCCGGTTGGGTGAGCGGCTGCTGGATGATCCCGATCAGCAGCAGTCTCGTCACTGGTCAGCGCTTCGCGGCGCCGCCGCCGCGCTGGTCGTCGCGGGCACGATCGCGGCCGATCAGGCGTGGCGGGTGATCGATGACTACGCCACCGCGACCCGCATCCGGTCTGGCAGGCCCGGCTTTGTTCATTTCGACCCGCCGCTCCGTCGCCGCACGGCCGGCAGCCTGATGCCGCGACGGACGATGGTGATCGACCAGGAGATCCCGGTCGGTGAAGATCAGGTGCTACTACGTGACCTGGCCGTCACCGCCGACGGGGGAACGCTGCGTTACCGCCGCCGCCTCGACGCTCCGGGCGCAAGCCAACTCGTCCGGTTGTTCAGTCGGCCGGGCGGTTTCCCGTGGACGGTCACGCCCCCTCAGATCGTTGACTCCGGCGGTAACCGACCCGCGGTCCGTCCGGGCAACTGGGGCGTAGACACCGCAGTGCACGTGGACGGAGAGTTGGGGTTGCGCGGGACGATCGCCCCGGAGGCGGCGTGGCTTGAGATCGACGGCACCCGGGTCGAGCTTTATCGTCGCACGACGCGCTGGGAGGTCGGCATCGAGGCGCTTGAGGATCGAAGCCCGGTGGAGCGGTTTCTCTGGCGTCATCTCGCCGTAGCCGACCTGCCGTCCGGATTTACCACCGATCTGGAGCCCCTGATCCAGGCGCTGGTCGCCGCGGATGCACTTGACGAGGAGTCGCTGCTGCTGAAGGACGTGCGGGCCGTCGCAGCCCGGATGCCGCGTCGGCCGCGGCATCAGCGCCCGTTACCGGGCGGGTCCACCCGCTCGTTGGTCGAGCCGTGGGGATCTTTGCTGCGTCGTCTCGGATCAGACGATGGTCCAGATTGCACGCTGGTTCTCGGCGCGGTGACGCCTCCGTGTGACGGCGTCCAGTTCGCCGCGAACTCGATCACCTCTGACCTGGCCGGGTTCGAGGTCGAGTTCGAGGTCGCCCCCAACGTGCTGGGCATTGCGGCTCTGGATGAGCTGCCGGTCGGCTGGTGGGCGCGCGATGATCGCGACGACCACTACCTCGGGAGCCCGATCCTTTGGGACGGCAGCGACGATGGGGCGCAGGGGACGATGCGCGATCCCCTCACCATCGACTTCGACCGGCTCAGGTTCCACTACCGCGGGCCGCGCCGGAAGACCGAACAGCAGACCCTCCGGCTGCTCGCCGCCGGTGGCCGACTGCCCGACCGGCTACAGGCCACCACCGCCGCGATCTGGGCCCGGCGGTTGCAGACCGGGCACGCCGCGCTCCAGACCGCCCGGCCCCAGCTTGAGGCCGCTCTCTACGGACGGGCACTCCGAACGCTGCGCGCGTGGCTCGGCCAACCCCAGCTAGCGATCGAGCTCACCATGATCGAACCTGCTGAGCAGCGCAGGATCGTCCGCACCGCAGACGGGGTCGATGTCTCGCTGCCGTTCAGCTGGCTCCCCGACGTCTGGATGCGAGGCCTGGCGGTCACCTTCGGCCGGCTCTGCATCGCCGCCGAAACGACCGACGGATCCAGCTGGACCCTGCACACCCTCGGCCCCGACCTCGCCGACGTCACCCAGCTGACGATCGCCATCCCGAGCTGAACCACACGCACCTCGGTGTCGTCCACACCGCTGCGATCGTGACTGGTCGTTCGTACAGCAGATGCGAAGCCGGTCAGGGGGAGAGGTGGTAGGCGCCCAGGGTGGCCAGGCCGACCACCGTGCCGGCCGCTAGCGACACGACAAGCGCCGGGACGCTGCTGCGCAGATGACGCCGCGAGCGCCACAACGTCAACCCGACCGCTAACCCGACCCCGAGGACCAACTGCACCTGCCAGTAGCCGGCGGGGCTTGAAAGCCTCAGCCCGGTCAGACCCCATACCGCCTCACCGGCCAGCAGACCGCCGAACACCCCAGCGCCGAGCGCCGCCTGCGTGCGCCCGGCGCCGCAAAGCCAGCCGGCGGCCAGGCCGACCAGCGGACCGATCGCCACGCCGGCGACAGACCAGAGCGCGACCTGGTGGCGAGACACCCCCCATCCGCGATAGGCCTCGACCACGTAGAAGCCCAGCACCAGCGCAAGCAGGGTGATCACCGCCAGCACCAGCGACTCGCGCATCCCGCGAGCAGTCAGGGCCACAGCGAAAGCGACGAGAACCCACGGGGCCGCGGTGTTGCCCAATGGTTCCAGGGAGAACGGCAGGTGCGGGACCGACCATTCAGTCAACGCCCCGGCCGCCAACCCGACCACGACAGCCAAGGTGAACCGGGCGGTCCTCGACCGAGCCGACACCAGCGATCGATTCCGGGCGCGACCGACGGCGCCTGGGGCGCCGGGGGCGCGAAGATCAGACACGACTTTCAGCCTAAACGGCTTGCGCTTCGGTCGTCCGCCGACCGGTAGCCGCGCTTCGGCCGCCCGCCGACCGGTTGCCGCAGTCCGGTCAGTGCTGCCGGCGCGGATCGCCGCGGCAACCGTCTCGTTATGGAGCGACCACTCGCCGGACCGTGGCACGCAGCGTCTGGCTGCGTTGCTCGGGATCTTGGAAGGCGTGCCCGCTGGCCTCGGTGATGAGCGCAACCAGGACCGTGAACAACCAGTCCGCGCTGACCTCGTCGCAGATGTCGCCAGCGCGCTGGGCTGAGCGCAGGAAGGCGTGCAGCGGAGCGCCGCGGCGACGGACGGACTCGGGGTCGGTGGTGGTGGCGCTCGCGTCGTGCTGCTCGAGGAAGCGATAGCGGTCGCCGAGACCGGCGAGCGCGACGCACAGCTCCTGGAGGATGTGGATCGGATCGTCACCGGTGCGCCCGAGCAGCTGCGAGCTGATCGTGTCGGCCTCATTGAGCACGCGCTCGTAGATCGCGGCCACGAGCGCGCCCCGGTCGGGGAAGTGTCGGTACAGCGTGGTGCGACCGATTCCGGAGGCGTGCGCGACGTCGCCCATGCTCGCCTGGGGGTCGGCGGCGAGGACCGTGATCGCGGCGGTGAGGATCGCTTCGTGGTTGCGGCTGGCGTCGCTGCGCATCTTGGTGGCGACGGGCATCGCAGGACAAGTCTTGCAGAAAACGGGGCACGGATGTACCATCTATTAAGCGGTACAAGAGTGCCCCGCTTGTCGAGCGGGTGCCGCCCGATCATCGGCAGCGTCCTGACCGACAAGCTCGGCCCGCGTCCGCCCGCCGTGCTGGGGATGCTCGCGCTCGGTGCGGCGTTCTTCGGCCTGACCGGGCTGGGCACCAACTCCCCCTACGGGTCGTTGTGGCCCTGGTTTCTGCTGATCGGCTTCGCGCTCGGCCTGATCATCACCTCGACCACGCAGGCGATCGTCGGCAACGTCGCGGTGGAACGCGGAGGCATCGCGGGTGGCCTGCAGACGACCGCCAACCAGCTCGGCGGGGTGCTGGGCACCTCGGTGCTCGGATCGATCCTCGTCCTCCTTCATGCACGGGCTGCACGTGGCGATGATCGTGGCCGGAGGCCTCGCGATCGCCGGCGCCCTCGTCGGCCTGCTCGTCCAACGCGGGACGACCGAGGCCGGTCCCGGCTACGCCGCAACCTAACTAATTCGCCGCTCCGGCCCGAAAGAACGAGCGAGACGGTGTCCGATCTGAAGGGTTGCGGGTCAGCTCTTGCGTCCGAGGAGGATCAGGCCGTAGACGATGAGCGCGACGGTCAGGGCAAGCCCGAGGCCGCCGAGGGCCCCGTAGCTTGCTGCCGCGACCGAGCGCTGCTCGCGGCGCATCTCGTTTGATCGGACCACGCCGTAGACGGCGAGCGAGAACACGAGCGAGGCACCGACGCCGGCGGCGAACGCGGTGTACAGCACCCGGAGGAGGAGGTGTGGGTCGATCGTGGCTGTGCTCATGATGCGGCGGGAGCGGGCGTGGATTGTTGGGCACGACGTGCGAAAACTGCGGTCAGCGCCAGGAGAAGGACGATCGTGATCACGAGCGGTCCGACCGCGTTGTGCCCGAACAGGCTGCTGAGCGCGTAGACGAGTCCGCCGAAGGTGGCGGCGGCGGGGAGCGTGACGACCCAGCCGGCAACGATGTTTCCGGCGACGCCCCAGCGCACGGCCGACAGTCGTTTACCGGCGCCTGCGCCCATGATTCCGCCGGAGATGACGTGGGTGGTGGACAGCGGGTAGCCGACGCTGGAGGCGGCGAGGATGACAGCGGCGCCGGCGCCTTGGGCGGCGAAGCCTTGGGCGGCGTCCATCTTGACGATTCGTGTGCCGAGGGTGCGGATGATGCGCCAGCCGCCGCTGAAGGTGCCGATCGAGATCGCGCTGGCCGACGCGATCACCACCCAGGTCGGGACATGAAACGCGGTGGCGGAAATGTTGCCGTGCGCGACCAGGGCAAGGGTGATCACCCCCATCGTCTTCTGGGCGTCGTTGGTGCCGTGTGAGAGGGCGAGCAGGCTGCTTGAGGCGAGCTGTCCAAGCCGAAAGCCGCGGCTGGTCGGGCCGGGTCGCAGCCGCCCGACGATGCGGTAGGTGACCAGGATCGCGACCCCTGCCGTCAGGAACGCGATGATGGGCGCGGCGATCGCCGGGACGATCAGATTTCCGACGAGTCCGTTGCCGTTGACGGCCTTGAAGCCGTCGGCGACGACGATCGACCCGACGAGCCCGCCGATCAGTGCATGTGAGCTGCTTGACGGCAGCCCGAAGTACCAGGTGATGATGTTCCAGGCGATCGCGCCCACCAGGCCGGCGAACACCACGGTGGTGGTGACCGCATGCGTATCGACGAATCCCTTGCCGACGGTGGTGGCGACCTTGAGCGAGATGAACGCGCCGGCGAAGTTCAGCAGCGACGCGCCGGCGACGGCGGGTTTGGGGGCGATCGCCCGAGTCGAGATCGCGGTCGCGACGACGTTGGCGGTGTCGTGAAAGCCGTTGGTGAGATCGAACGCCAGCGCGGTCACGATCACGATGACAAGGATGATGTCGCCGTTCATGCGTTCTTGATGACGATGCCTTCCAGGATGTAGGCGGCGCGTTCGCTGGAGTCGATCGCCTGCTCGAGGCGTTCGAAAATGTCTTTCCACCGGATCACGACGATCGGATCGATGCCCGCCTTGAACAGCGAGGTGATCGCCTCGCGGACGATCCTGTCGCCCTCGTTCTCGAGTCGGTGGATCTCCACCGCCTGGGCGTGGATGTCCTTGAACCCCTGCAGCCTCGGCAGCGCGACCGCCAGCTCCCGGGCTGCGCGGACGATGATGTCGGCGAGTTGCTGCGCTTGGTCCATCGGCGCTTCGATCCCGTACAGGCCGAGGAAGTCCGCGACCTCCTCGATGTAGTCGACGACATCATCGAGCGCCGAGGCGAGCTGGAGCACGTCTTCGCGCTCGATCGGCGTCACGAACGTCTTGTTCATCCGGTCGATCAGGTCGTGCGTGATCTGATCCCCCTCCTGCTCACACGCGCGGATCTCCGCAGCCAGCGCGCCGCTCTCGGGGAAGGTGCGCAGCATCTGGTCAAGCAGCTCGGCAGCGCGGTGGATGTTCTCGCCAGCCCGCTCAAACAGATCGAACAGCTCGTGATCTTTGCCACGCAGGAAGGTCGCGAGTCGGATCATCTAAACGAGAAGCGAAATCGGCGGCGGTCCGCGCGGGATCACGCGGGCAGCCGCGAGGCTCGACGGCAGCATAAGCCCGACGCGAGACCGACTTGTGAACCAGTTGTGAAGAAACTGTGATCAATCCCCGCGCGCCCGACTGATGATAGACAAGTGCCCATGTTGAATTTGTTGCCTATCGGGGTGGTGATGGCGAGCGGCCAGGGGCTCAAGCAGTTCGGTGAGCTGGGGTTGGCGTTCGTGTTGTCGTCGCTGATCGGCGTCGAGCGCGAATGGCGCCAGAAATCGGCCGGGCTACGGACCCACGCCTTGGTCGGGACCGGCGCGGCGCTGTTTGTGATCGTCAGCAAGTACGGCTTCACCGACGTGCTCGGCTCGCATGTGATCCTGGACCCGTCGCGGGTGGCAGCAGGGGTCGTGTCCGGGATCGGGTTCATCGGCGGCGGGCTGATCTTCGTCCGCGGCGACGCGGTCCGCGGCCTGACGACCGCCGCGATCGTGTGGATAACCGCCGCGATCGGGATGGCCTGCGGCGCAGGGCTGGCGCTGATCGCGATCGCGGTCACGGCCGGGCACTTCGTCGTCGTGTTCCTGTACCCGCGGTTGGCGGCGGCACTGCCCCGGTCGAGGTACATCAGCTTCCGCGTGCGTGTTATCTACGAGGACGGGCGAGGAATCCTGCGCGAGGTCCTCAGCCAGAGCACCAGGCTCGGGTTCGCGATCTCCCGGGTCGACACCCGACATCTGGACCGCGAGGTCGAAGGACGCCCGGCGGTCGCAGTCACCCTCGAGGTCCAAGGCCAACCCAACGTCCAGCAGCTGACCCTTGATCTCAACGACCTCGACGGGGTGCTTGAAGTCACCACGCTGGATCTCGCTGAGACCGGCGAATGACCATGCGCCAAGCGTCGCGATACTCCTCCTCGACCCAGAACAGGCGCGGAACCTGGGTGCTGTCGAGCAGGCCGCGGAAACCTTCGCGGTTCGCCGAGTCTCGTTCGAGCCGTTCGGCGCGGGCGCTTAGCAGCGCGTGGACGCGATCGGGCGGAAGTGCAGGCAGAAACGACCGACCTGCCTCAAACGCGGTGTCGTCCCGTGCCGGGATCGCGATCAGCTCGGCGAGCCAATCGCGCCGCTGATGGTGACGCTCTGCGCCGGAAAGCGCGACTGGCATCGCTAGCGCGCCACGCGGTAGCGGAGGTAGATGACTCTCGGGCCGACGGTGCGGGTCTCGACGAGTTCGAGATCCACGCGGCGCTCGCACTGGGCAAAGAACGGAATGCCCCCGCCAACCAGCACCGGGTAGACCCTGGCCCGGTACTCGTCGATCAGGCCGAACGCGGCCGCCTCGGCGGCGAGAGTCGCGCCGCCGATCGCGATGTCGCCCTCCCCCGGCTCGGTTCGCAGCCGCTCGATCTCCTCCGCCAGGCCGCCGGAGGCCAGGCGGGCATTGCCCTGCACCGCCGACAGTGTCGTGGAGAACACCACCTTTGGGAGCGGCTTCCAGATCGCGGCCCACTCGAGCATTGAGTCGTCGAGCGATGGATCCTGGTCGGCGGTCTCCCAGTACAGCATCGTCTCGTACAGCCGGCGTCCCAACAGGTGGATGCCGACCTCTCGTATCTCCTCGGTGACGAGGCGAAAGATCTCCTCGTCGGGCGGCGTCCAGTCGAAGCGGCCGTCCGGCCCGACGATGTAGCCGTCAAGTGAGACGCCCATCGAATAGGTCACGCTGCGCATCAGAAGTCCTCCTCGGTAAGGGGTTCGACAGTACGACCCGGAGGCAGTCCCGGCAGAGGCGCTAGGGCGAGACTGCGACGAGGCATACTCCGCGGATGCCTGCGTTGGGTAGCCTCTGGGGCAGCTGTCTTGGCGCGTAACCTCAGCACGAGGATGTCCCCCCGGCGGCTGGCATCGTCCCTTGTTCTGCTGGGCGCAATGCTTCTGATCGTGGGCTGCGGTGGCTCCGGATCAAGATCGAGCCAACGCAACCGCGTCAAGGCGTTGATCACGATGGTGCAGGACAACGCGATCCTCGCCTCGCCGGCGACTGAGCTGCCGCTGGTTCGGGCATTGGGCGTCACCACCGTGCGCGTGTCCGTGACGTGGTATTCGCTGGCGCCTGATCCGGCGGCTCAGCAGCCGCCGGAGGGGTTTGATGGGTCAGACCCGAACGCGTACCCAGCGTCGAAGTGGCGGCCCTATGACGAGCTTGTCGAGGACGCCCAGCGGGAGGGAATCACGGTCGACCTCGAGCTGACCGGTGGGTCGCCGCGGTGGGCGTCAGGCACCAACCCGCCGACGAGCTCGCCGGGCTACATCGACGATCGCCGCTACTACAGCTGGGAGCCGAACCCCGCCATGTACGGACAGTTCGCGCATGCGGTCGCCGAGCGCTATGACGGCGCCTTCACGCCGGCAGGCTCCAATACGGCGCTCCCGCGGGTGCACTTCTGGTCGTTTTGGAACGAGCCGAACTTCGGGCAGGACCTCGGCCCGCAGGCCACCGACGGCTCGACGGTGTCGGCCTCCGCCGAGCGCTACCGCGCCCTGCTGGACGCGGCTTGGACGGCGGTCCAGCAGACCGGCCACACGCAGGACACGACGTTGATCGGCGAGATCGCCGCCAAAGGCCACGGCCTGCAGCCGGCGGGGCACCCGGGGCCGCTGCCGGGCAACACCGCCCAGACCCGGGCGCTGGACTTCGTCCGCTATGTCTACTGCTTGGACGCCGACTACCGGCCGCTGCGCGGCATCGCCGCGACCCAGATCGGCTGTCCCGCCGATACGGCCGGCTCACGCCAGTTCCGTGCCCAGAACCCGGCGCTGTTTGGCGCGACCGGTTTCGCTGTTCACGCCTATGACTCCAAGCAGGCGCCCGACGCAAACCCGGCGACGATCAACGCCAACTATGCGACGTTCCCGGTGCTCGGGCGGGTCGCGACGGCGCTGGATCGCATGACCGGCGCGTACGGGTCAGCCAAGCACTTCCCGATCTACAACGACGAGTTCGGCTACATCACCTCCCCGCCGCAGGGCAAGGGCAAGGGCTACCCGTCGCCGGCGCTCGCGGCCGTCGAGCTCAACCAGGCCGAGTACCTCAGCTACAAGAACCCGCGGGTCGCCGCCTTCTCCCAGTACCTGATCACGGACCCGCCACCGGACCCCACTCCGGGCTTCTCAAGCGGCCTGTACACCTCAAACGGCACGCCCAAGGCGACGCTGAACGCGTTCCGGATGCCGCTCTGGCTGCCGAACACGACCGTGCGGCGTGGCGCGACCACCGAGATCTGGGGCGGCGCGCGGCCCGCGGCGTTCACTGACCAGACTTCACGGCTCGTGGACATCCAGATGCAGAAAGACGGCCACGGCCCCTGGAAGACGATCACGACCGTCGGCGCCGCGCCAGGGACGGGGTACATCGACATCCACACCACGCTGCCCTACAGCGGCAACCTACGCCTGGCCTACACCTATCCGAAGACCGGCTCGCTTCTCCCCCCCGGCGTCCCTGGCACCACAATCGCCAGCCGGACAGTCAACGTGACGGTCACGGGCTAGCTGAGATCGACCGCGAGAGCCCAGGCGCCGGCGGCCCCGTGACGTTCGTCGGCGACGACGGGATCCGAGACCACGGCTGCCATCGGGCCAATTCGGTACGTCTCGAGCATCCGTCGCTGCGCAGCCGCAGGCGACCTGGTGGCCTCCTCCTCGTGAGGTCGATCGTCCAGTCCGGTCCGTGCCGTTCGGACCGGAGGATCCCCCGGGTCGGCATCGGACTCCCACGGTGACGTCGTGGATCGCTGAGAAACTTTGCGGCGGTGGTCCGAGCTGTCGCGCCTGACGGAGTGGCAGGTGTCTTTGACACCGGTGGCGCACCGTCCGGACGGCCGAAGCAGGCGTGAGTCTGGATCAAGTGGCGGCTGGGTGGGCCGCCGTTCAGGGTGCCGGCCCGCCGGTCCCGGTCACGAAAATGTCGCTACAAC
>Ga0302325_10012924_pt1 | contig 17866 bp, 12 predicted proteins | sample Palsa_T0_2_FD_201948 | JGI IMG/M metagenome (GOLD analysis project Ga0302325, IMG submission 201948) | Peat permafrost microbial communities from Stordalen Mire near Abisko, Sweden - Palsa_T0_2 | ecosystem: Environmental > Terrestrial > Soil > Palsa > Peat permafrost | place: Sweden: Abisko...
ACGCCTGGTCTGGCGCCCACGGGCGGTATTGCTTGCTCACAAGCCCACGAGATCACGGCTCGGATCTCGTGTCGATCCCCCGCGGCCGTCTACGCGCTACGGGCTCCTAGATCGCGGCCCGGCCGCGCGGCGCGCTACATCGCGCACGCGATCGGCGTGGCGACCACCTCGAACCCGCCGCTGGCTGACTCGAGGAACCCGACGAGGCCGTGCTGGCCGGCGGTGACCGCCGCCTGTCCTTGACCGGCATTGATGCCCGCGTGCGAGATGACGAGCGGCGGCCCCAGAGGCTGGCCGTCGCGCGAGAGCGTGAGCGCGCGAACGTCGTGCCGCGTCGCCGGGCCCTCGGTCCACACGAGCAAGAAGCGCCCACCCGGGACCGCGGCCACCCCAGGCGACATGGCCTGCTCGCCCTGGCCACCCGCGGGCGGCGTGAACGTGCCGGGCGTTCCGGGCGCCTCGCCGGCCTGGAAGCGGACCCACCGCAGGCGCCACGGATCGCCGGTTGACGCGCGATCCGCCCACGCCGCCAGCACCACCCCGTCGCTCATCGCGAGCGCGGGCTGTCCCACGCCGCCGCCGAGGCCTTCGATCCGGGCGAGACCTCCGCGGGGCGCCAGGTCGGTTCGCCCGGTCGCGGTCCCGAGCCACACTGCGCCCGCGTGACGCAGGCCGATCGCCGTCGTCGTCGCGTCGGCCGTGGACTCGACCGCTCCGCGCAAGGCCTCGACGTTGCCGTCGCCGTCGATCGCCCAGAGCTTGCCCGCCGCCGCCCCGCCCGGATGCGCCCACCAGACGCTGCCGCCGCTCGCGCCGAGCTCCAGCGGCGTGGGCAAGGGAATCGTGCGGCGACCTTGTAGCGCGTCGCCGCTCGCGTCGGTGTCGATGGCCGCCGCGAGCGGCCCCTGGCCCGAGGGATCCGGCGCGGGCAGCACGGGCGTGACGCGGTGAACGGCCTCGCTCGAGGGCGCGTCGACCGACCTCGACACGTCGAGGGACGCCGGGTCCACTCGGAGCACCGTGGCTCGGTGATCGTCCGCGGCGAAGCCCAGCGCCACGTCGGTGCCGAACGGGCGAACCTCGATCCCCGCCGCGACCGTGGCGCTGCTCGCGAGGACGCGCGGCTGGCCCGTCACGATGCAGGGCACCTGCACCGCCGGCTGCGCGGCGGGCTCGACACGCCGTGCGTGTGCGGCGGCAACGGGCGCCGCGGACGTCGCGGATGCCGCGGGCGCGTCGGCCTTGTCGTCGCCCTTGCGAAACGCGAGCGCCGCGAACGCCGCGAGGCCGATGCCGAACGTGAGCCCCACTCCCGCCACCATGGGGATAAACCAGGGCGGCCTTTTCTCCGGCACGCTCGCCATCGTCTGCAGCTGGCGCAGGCCCTCGCGCATGCTGTCGCGCGCGGCCCGGAGCGAAGAGCGGGGAAGCGACGTCACTTCGACGTCGCCCCCCACCGGTGCAACCGGCTGCTGGCTGGAGCCCCCCGGAGGCGGATCCCCGCTCCAGGGGTCGACCGGTGCGGCGCCGGCGTCCGGCGGCAAGGGCGTTTGCCCGATCGGCGACGGCCACGCGATCGCCGTGGGCAACGAGCTCGGCGTGTCGCGCGCGGGTGGGACGAACGCGAAAGGCTCCGTCGCCGGCGCCAGCGGACGGATCGTCCCCGCGGGACCGGTTTCGGGACCCGGAAGGATCGATGCGGGGAGCGCGCTCAGGTCGGGCGCGGGCGTCGACGTGGGCAGCTCGGGCATTCCGAGCAGCGCCCGGTGGGGCGCCGCCGGCGGCGGACGCACCGTATCGGGCGCGTTGGCCGGCCGCAGCGTGTCCGGAGCCAGGGCGCCGGCCGGCCGCATCATGCGCGGGTCGGCGCCCATCGCGGCCGGCGAGTCGCCCGTCGAGTCCGGATCGTCGAGCAGGACCGATGCGCTCAGCTCCTCGACCGAAGCTCCCGGCGGAGCCACCTTGATCGCCGGCGGCTTCTCCTCGAGCGTCCCGTCGTCGGCGAGCAAGAGCGAGCTGCTGATCTCTTCGATCGACGCCAGCTTGGCCCGCAAGGGCGGCACGCTGCCCTGGACCGGCGGGGCGGACTTTGGCGCGGGGGCCGGCGGGGCGGACTTTGGCGCGGGGGCTGGCGGGATGGACTTCAACCCGGGGAAGGGATCGCGACCGAGGGCCTTGGACGGGGGGATGCTCGAGCGTCGGGGCGGCGCCGCCGGGCGCGACGGGGGCCGCGGGGGCGCCGACGCCGGGGAGCCCCCGAGCTTGCTGTCCTTGTCCTGGGTCACGGTCCCTGGGGGCCATCTTACCCCCAGGTTCCCCCGAAAGCCCGAGTCTCCCTTGTCTCTCGCCGGCTATGCCCCTTGCTCGGGGGCTGCCGCTATCGTTGCTGCCGCCACCCGCGCGGCGCCCGCGGCGAGGAGCACACGCCCACACGCTTCGAGCGTCGCACCCGTGGTACGGACGTCGTCGACGAGAATGATCCAGCGGCCGCGGACCGCCGGTGGGTTTTGCACGAAGAAGGCGCCGGCCACGTTCTCGAGCCGGGACCGCCTGTCGAGGGCGACCTGGTGGGGCGTGTCCCGAGCGCGCCCGAGGGCAAGGGGCCAGAAGCGCGCTCGAAGGTGCTTGGCGACGTGATCGGCGACGAGCCCCGCCTGGTTGAACCCCCTGCTCGCGAGGCGTGCGGCATGCAGCGGGACCGGGACGACCACGGCGCATTCCAGCGCGGTGCCCGTGCTCGCCGCACGCGGGCGCAGCAGGGACGCGTGCGGCTGGAGCGCGCTTGCGAGCAGGTGCCCGAGCGGCCGGCCCAGGTCCGGCCGGTTCTCGTACTTCATCCGGGCGATGGCGCGCGCGACGGCCCCGCCGTAGACGAACGCGGCGCCGGATCGGGCCCAGTCGCTCCGCTCGACCGAGGCGGCGCACGCGGCGCAGAAGACGACGCGCAGGGAGACGGGCGTGTCGCACGCGGCGCACCGCGCGGGGGCGAGCGCGGCAGCCGCGAGCTCGAACGCGATGCTCGAAAGCGAGGGGCTCACGCCACCTCATCGGACGTCGCGGTGAAAGAGTTGCGAGCCCCGGCTCGGGCCCCGCCTCTACCCGGCGCGCTCCTCGGCGGTGAGGGCGAAGAGCACGTGGTCTTCCCAGCGGCCCGCGATGCACAGGTAGCGCTCGGCCACGCCTTCGCGCCGGTAGCCCACCTTGGCGAGCACGCGCTGGCTCGCCAGGTTGTGCGGCATCACCGCGGCCTGCACGCGGTGCAGCCCCGCCGAATCGAAGGCGAACGCGGTGGCCGCGGCGACCGCCTCGGTCATCAGCCCGAGCCCCTGCCGCTCGGCGTCCATCCAGTAGCCCAGGTAGGCGTTGTGGAAGGCGCCGCGCAGCACGCCGCCGAGTGCGATGCGCCCGATGAGCAGCGACTCGTCGTCGCGCGGCGCGATGAAGAGGACGTACGACACCCCCTGTTTCCACTCGCGCCGGTTGCGCAGCACCGTTCGCGACACCGACGTGAGCGAAGCGGGATCCTCGCCCGGGGTCGGCGCCACGCTCCACGGCTTGAGGTGCGCGTGATTTCGGCGCAGCGCGTGGCGGAACGCGGGCACGTCGGTCGTGCGCGGCGGCCGCAGGACGAGCCGGTCGGTCACGACGCGTGTCGACAGGGGCGGCGGGGCGAAGCTCGGTCCCCACGGGGGGCGGTCGGCGGAGGCACTCATTGGCTTGCGCCGGGGTCGAATGGAATCACAAGAGCTGGACGGGATCGACGTCGATGGAGCACCGCACGCCGCGCGGCAGCGACGCGCGCGCGGCGTCGACCGCCGCCAGGGCTTCGCGCAGCGGCGGCCGATCGGACGCCCTCAGCATCACGCGAAAGCGCCACCGGTTGCGCACGCGCGCGATCGGCGCGGGGGCGGGCCCCTGCACGAGCACGCGCCCGCTGCGCGCCGCCCCGCTCGCGAGGGCGATCCCCGCCATGTGGGCGCACGCCGCCCGCGCGGCGGCCTCCTCGAGCGCGTCGACCCGTACGAGGGCGCTGCGCGCGTGCGGCGGGTAGCCGAGCTCGAGGCGGTCGCGTAGCTCGCGCTCGAGGAAGGCGTCGACGTCGTGACGGGCGGCGAGGGCAACCGCGGGGTGCTCTGGGTCCCATGTCTGCACGATGACGCGGCCGGGCGCGTCGCCGCGGCCGGCGCGGCCGGCGACCTGAACGAGCAGCTGGAACGTGCGCTCGCTCGCGCGAAAGTCCGGGATGCTGAGCGCCGCGTCGGCGTTGATGACGCCGACGAGGGTCACGTTGGGCAAGTCGTGCCCCTTGGTCACCATCTGCGTCCCGACGAGGATGTCGATCTCGCGCGCGCGCATGCGCGAGAGCACGGCGTCGACCGTCTTGCCGCTCGCGACGTCGCGATCGAGCCGCGCCACGCGCGCGCCGGGGAACGCGGCCGTCAGCGTCTCTTCGAGCTTCTCGGTGCCGAGCCCCTCGAGCGAGAGCGCCTCGGCGCGGCACTTGGAGCACCGGGTGCCGAACGCCGTCTCGTAGTCGCAGTAGTGGCAGCGGACGACGGAGCCCCCGCGCTTGTGGAACGTGAGCGCCACCGAGCAGTGTGGGCAGCTGGCCACTTGCCCGCACGCCTCGCAGCGCACGCTCGGCGCGAACCCGCGCCGGTTGAGAAAGAGGATCGCCTGCTCGCGCGCGCTCAGCGTGTCTTGTAGCGCGCGATAGAGCGGCATGCTGATGCGGCGATCACCCGTCGGGCCCGCGCCGATGCGGCGAAGGTCGACGATGTCGACGTGCGGCATCGGCTGGGAGCGGGCGCGCTCGGGCAGACGCAGCTTCACCGCCCGACCCGTGCGCGCGAGGTGCTCGCTCTCGAGCGACGGCGTCGCGCTGCCGAGCACGCACACCCCTCCCATCCGGTGCGTGCGCAGGATCGCCATGTCGCGCGCGTGGTAGCGCACGCCCTCCTCTTGTTTGAAGCTGGGATCGTGCTCCTCGTCGACGACGACGAGGCCGAGCGCGCGCACCGGTGCGAAGAGCGCGCTCCGGGCCCCGATCGCCACGTCGACCTCGCCGGCGCGCAGGCGCCGCCACATCGCGTAGCGCTCGCGGGGCGTGAGCGCCGAGTGGAGCACCGCGACGTCGTCGCCGAAGCGTGCCCGGAAGCGCGCGACGAGCTGCGGCGTGAGCGCGATCTCCGGCACGAGCGCGATCGAGCCGCGTCCGAGCTCGCGCGCTTGCGCGATGGCCCGCAGGTACACCTCGGTCTTGCCGCTGCCGGTCACGCCGTGCAAAAGGAACGTGGCGCCGCGGCTCTCGCGCAGGGCGCCGGCGATGGCCAGGATCGCCGCAGACTGCGCCGGCGTGGCGTCGCGGGGGGCGTCGCGCGTCGCCGCGTCGGCGAAGGCGGGGCCCTCGGGCGCCGCGCGATCCTCGAGGGTGACCAGGCCGAGCGACGCCAGCTTGTGCACCACGGCGCGCGCGTTGCGCCAGCGCGCCGCGAGCCGCGCCACCGGTTCGGCGCCCACGGCGCGCACGTGGGTGAGCACCGCGGCGGCCTGCCCCCGCAGCGCTGCCTCGGCCGGCGCGTCGATCGCCGGCGTGGCCGCCGCCCACTGCACGACGCGGCCGCCGACGCCCCGTGACTCGTCGAAGAGCGAGGGCTCGGCGAGCTCGCGCGCCGTCGCGCGCTCGACGGGTGGCAGCGCGAGGCGCACCACCTCGCCGATCGGGGCAAAGTAGTACGCCGCGAGGTCGCGCAAGAACGCGAGCAAGTCCTCCGGGATGGACGGGACGCCCTCGAGGACGCCGGCCACCGGCTTGACGCCCTTGGGCGGCTCGCCCTCGTGGACTCCGAGCGCGACGCCGATGACCCGACGCCCGCCGAAGGGGCACACGACGCGCGCTCCCGCCACGACGCGCGCGGCCAGATCGGCGGGCACGGCGTACGTGAAGGCGCGCGCGACGGGCACCGGCAGGGCGACCTCGGTGAGCAGCATGCTCGCGGCCGTCGCGACGCGCTCAGCGCAGGTGCGCCACGGCGATCGCCGTGACCACGACGACGACGACCAGCGCCGCTCCGAGCACGATCGGCAGCGCGCTGCGCCGGCGCAGCGGCGTGACGATGGGCAGCGGCGCGGAGACCACGATCGGGGCTGCCGATGGGGGACGCGCGGACTCGACCTTGGGCGGCGGCGGCGTCACCTCGTCGAAGATGACCGGTGCGCCCCGCTCGAGCGCCGTGGAGGCCCGCTCCCGGACGCGCCGGCGTTCGAGGATCTCTTCGCCGAACGTGGCTTTGAGCCATTCGCCGAGGCGCAAGGGGCTGGTCATCAGCCGCGCCTCGACCGCGTAGTCGCCGAGCTCGCGATGCATCGCCGCCGCGGACGGGTAGCGCGCCTCGCGATCGCGGGCGAGCGCCCGGGCGACGATCTGCTGCAGCTTGTCTTCGGCGGGCAGCCCGCGGCGCTCGAGCTGCGGCACGTCGGCCTTGCGGGCCTGCTCGATCAAGCTCTCGCGCCCTTCGCCCGTGCGGTACATGCGCCGGCCGGCGGCCAGCTCCCAGAGCACGATGCCGGCCGCGAACACGTCGGCGCGCGCGTCGATCGGCATGCCGCGCGCGTGCTCGGGGCTCATGTAGCCGGCCTTGCCCTTGATCGCTTCGCCCAGCTCGTGCGCCGCCGCGCCCGCCAGGTCGGCGATGGCGTCGTTCGCGCGGGCGATGCCGAAGTCGCACACCTTGACCTCGCCCTCGAACGACACGAGCAGATTCGAGGGCGACACGTCGCGGTGCACGATCCCCAGCGAGCGGCCCGCGTCGTCGGCGCGTCGATGCGCGTAGTCGAGGCCCTTGAGCGCCTCGCCGAGCACGTGGACGCCGAGCTCGAAGGGCAGCGGCACCTTGGCCCGCGAGCAGCGGCGGAGCAGGTCGTTCAGGTCGAATCCCTCGACGTACTCCATCGCGATGAACAGGCGATCGCCCTCGCGGCCCAGATCGAACACCTGCACCACGTTGGCGTGGTTCAGGCGCGCGGCGAGCTTGGCCTCGTGCACGAGCATGTCGGAAAAGACCGGGTCGTTCGCGAGCTCGGGGCGGATCTGCTTCACGACGCAGCGGCGCGCGGGGCCGAGCTCGGTCTTCTGACGCGCGAGGTAAATCTCGGCCATGCCGCCCTGGCCGATGAAGTCGAAGAGCGCATAGCGGCCGAACGCACGCGGCAAGACGACGCTGGGACCGGCCGACATGGGGAGGCTATCTATTCATCTCGCCGGGCCCGGATGGTCAAGTCGGCTGGCTTTGTGGCGCTGGGGCATAATGGGGCCATGACGTCGCGCCCGCCGCCCAAGAGCCGCTCGAGCCGACCGGCGGGGGGCGGGGGTGTCGCGGCCCCGCTGCCGACGTCGCGGCTCGCGCGCCTCGCGCGCCTGGGCGCCCTCGGGCCGCGGGCGCTGCCCATCGCGGCCGAGGCCGTGCGCCGGGCCGTCGGCACCCGTCGTACGCCCGAAGAAGAGGCCGAGGCCAAGGCCCGGGTCATCAAGAGCGCCAAGAAGACGGCCGAGGCGATGCTCAAGACGCTGGGCGAGATGAAGGGGCTCCCGCTCAAGCTCGGCCAGATGGCGTCGTACATCGACGGCCTTGCGCCCCCCGGATACGAAGAAAAATTCCAGCGCGTGCTGGCGCGCCTGCAGCAGAAGGCGCCGCCGCTCTCGCCCGAGGCGGCGGTCAAGGTGGTGCGCGAAGACCTGGGCGACCACCCGCGCGAGCTCTTTGCCGAGTGGGAGGACCACCCCTTCGCCGCGGCGAGCATCGGGCAGGTGCACCGCGCGCTCACGCGCGGCGGCGAGCGGGTCGCCGTCAAGGTCCAGTATCCCGGCATCGACAAGGCCATCGAGAACGACCTCAAGAGCCTCTCGCTCCTCGAAGGGCTCATCGCGCCCATCGGCCGGCGCTACCGGAGCAAGCAGACGCTCGACGAGATCAAGGCCGTGTTCTTGCGCGAGATCGACTATCGACTCGAGGCCGAGGCGGTCGAGGCGTTCCGCCGGGCGCACGAGGGCGACCACCAGATCGTCGTGCCGCGCGTGCTGCATTCGCTGTCGAGCAAGCGCGTGCTGACGCTCGAGCTCATCGGGGGCGTGGACTACGCGACGTTCTGCGAGCGCGCGCCCCAGGACGATCGCGACGCCGCGGGCGCCACCCTCGCGCGGTTCATGTTCCGGCCCCTCTGGAGGCACGGCCTGCTCTACGCGGATCCGCACCCGGGCAACTACCGCTTCCTCGGCGGCGGCCGCGTGGCGTTCCTCGATTTCGGGTGCCACAAGCAGCTCGACGAGGCGCTCGTGTCCGGGATGAAGCGCTACGTCGTCGCGCTCCAGCAGGGCGACATGGACGCGTTCTACAAGGCCTGCGTCGACGTGCTCGGTTACGACCCGAACGACCACGACAGCTTCGCGCTCTTCACGGAGTACACGAAGCTCATCTGCACGCCGCTCGTCTTCGATGGGCGATACAAGATGACCAAGGAGTTCGCGCGCGAGAGCGTGGCGTTCTTGGTCCGCGGTGGGCGCAAGATGGTCTTCAAAGAGGGCGACACGCTGCCGACGTTGCCGGCTCCGCTACGTACGCCGAGCGATCTGACGTTCGTCAATCGCTTGCAGTGGGGCTTTGGCAGCGTGCTCGCGGGCCTCGGGGCGGAGGCGAACTGGCGCGAGATCGTGCAGCCGTGGCTCCACGGGTCGATGGTGGCCGTGCCGCAAGAGCGGCGGGTTGGGTGACGGCGGCTGCGGATGGCCTTCACGGACTCGATCGATGCCCTGCCGCCGCCGCGGCCGGCCGCCCCGGCGGGCTTCACGCGCGACGCCGCGCGCGGCCACGGCGATCCGCGCGCCGAGAGCGCCGTCGTCCACGGCGAGAACCTCGAAGCGATGCGGCGGCTCGCGCGCGCCGGTTTCGCGGGCCGCTTCCGGTGCGTGTACTTCGACCCGCCGTTCAACTCGGGCCGCCATTTCGCCGAGTACGCGGACGCGCTCGATCCGGAGAGCTGGCGCGCCATGATGGTGGACCGCATCGCCGCGGCGCGATCGCTGCTCGCGGACGACGGCTCGTTCGTCGTGGAGATCGACGACACCGAGCTCGGGCCGCTGCTCGTGGCCATGGACTCCGTCTTCGGCCGCGCGCAGCGCGTGTCGACGATCACCGTCGTTCGCAGCGCCGCCACGGGTCACAAGGCGATCAACCGCGGACCGGTCAACGTCGCCGACTACCTCCTCGTCTACGCGAAGGACCGCGCCCGCTGGCGATGCAACCCGCTCGTGCGCGAGCGCGACGGCTACGATCCGGCCTACACGACCTGGCTCGCCAACCCCGCCGACCCGCCGGAGCGCTGGGCGTTCGTCCCGCTCAAGAAGCATCTGCGCGCGTCGCTGGGCCGCGCGCCGTCGGGCGACGACTTCGCCCGCTTCGCGATCGCCAATGCTGCCCACGTCGTCCGGTTCGCGCAGCCGCGGTACGAGGCGGTGAGCCGGGAGGCCCGCGCCACCATCGATCGGTCGCGCCGCGAGCCCGATCGCGTGCTTTGCCTCGAGCGGCCTGGCAGAAAGCCGTTCATCGTCCGCGGCGGCAACCGCGTGCTCTTTCTGGCGCACAAGGTGGCCGAGCGCGACGGGCGCCCGACCCTCGTCGAGCCGCTCACCAACGTCTGGGACGACATCGGGTTCCAGGGCATCGCGCGCGAGGGCGGCGCGCGCTTCGTCCGTAGCAAGAAACCCGAGCGCTTGATGGCGCGTATCGTCGCGATGACCACGGACCCCGGCGACTGGGTCCTCGACGCGTTCCTCGGAAGCGGGACGACGGCGGCCGTCGCCCACAAGATGAGCCGGCGGTGGATCGGGATCGAGCGCGGCGCGCACGTCGACACGCTGGCCTTGCCGCGGCTCGTCGCCGTCGTCGACGGCAGCGACGCGACGGGGGTCTCGCGCGCGTTCGCGTGGAAGGGGGGCGGCGGCTTTCATGTCTGGACGTGAGGGGACGCGCTTCGGGCGCCTCGGGATGGCGTCGTTCGGCGCGGCGCTCGGCGCGGCGTCGTGGGCCGTGGCGTGCGAGCGGCGGACGTTGCCTCCACCGCCCCCGGCGTCGACGCCGGCGCCCGCGGAGCCGGCCGTGAACCGCACCGAGCCCGAGGCGGGCGCGCCGGGGTCGGAATCGCCGGGAGCGCCGTGGCCGGCGCTCGTGGCGGCGACGGAGTGGGACGGGGCATGGCGGGCGCTCCAGCTGCTGCCGGTCGAGGAGCGCGACCGCCCCGAGATCCGCTACGTGCGCGCGCGCGTCGCCCTCGCGCGCAAAGACGCGGCGGCCGCGCTGCCGCTGCTCGACGGGCTCGAATCGACGCTGCCGCTGCTCGCGAGCGACGTAGAGCGCCGGCGGGCGGAGGCCGAGATCGTGGTCGGCCCGTTCGCCGCGGGGGCCGAGTGGTTCGCGGCGCGGCCGACGCCGGGGTCCCAGCTCGATGCGGCCAGGGCGTTCGAGAAGGCACGCGACTTCCGGCGGGCGCGCGCCTCCGCGGATCGCGTCGTCGTGGCCGACAAGCGCACGCGCGACGAAGAGGCCGAGGCGCGGGCGCTGCGATCGCGCTTGCCCGAGCCGGCCGAGGCGTCGGTGGAGATGTCGGACGAGCAGCGCGCCGACGCGCGGTGGCTCGCGACGCTCGGCGCCGACCTGCCTGCCGCCGGCGAAGGGCTCGCGCTGCTCGCGCGGGTCGATCCGCGCCACCCGCTCACCGCCGACGAGTGGATGCTACGTGCCAAGGTGCTCTCCGACGGGGGCCGCCTCGAAGAGGCGATCCACGCCGTGGAGCTCTCGGCGTTCGCCCCCGGGGCCGACAAGATCCACAACGTGGACCGCGAGCGTGCGCGCGGGATGGCGCTTTACCACGCGCGCGGCCACTGGAGCGAAGCGTCCCGGGTGCTCGCGGAGTGCGCGACCGTGGGCGGGCAGCACGCGGCGGAGGACGCGTTCTATTCGGCGCGCGCGCTCTCGCGCGCGGACCGCGACGAAGAGGCCATGCGCGGGTACGAGGACGTGCAGCGCCGGTTCCCGAAGTCGCCGTTCGCGGCGCAGGCGGCCTTCCTCGATCCGTACCTGCGGATGCTCCACGGCGAGTGGCACGAGTGCGATCGAGGCTTCGCCGGGTACCTGAAGGACCATCCCGGTGGCGAAGACGCGCGCGACGCGCGCCGCGACGGCGCCCTGTGCCGGATGCTCGACGGCGGCGCCAAGGCGGCGCGCGCGGCGTTCGAGCAGCTCGTCGAAGACGAGCCCGACCCCATCGTGAGCGCGCGGATGGCCGACATGGCCGCGCTCGCGGCGCTGCGCGACGGCGACCGGACCCACGCCGTGACGCGGTGGACGGACGTCGCGCGATCCCGCCCGCTCTCGTGGCCCGCTCTCGTCGCGCGCGCGCGTCTCGCCGCGATCGGCGCGCCCGTGCCGGCGAGCATCGATCCACCGGAGCCGGTCGCCGGGCCCGATCCGCCGCCGCTCGCGCCCGTCATCCCCGCGCCCGCCGACATGCTCCACGCGCTCGGCCTCGAGCTCGACGCCGAGAGCGCCCTGCGCGAGCGCGAGAGCACCGTGACGATGGGCGCCGGCGCGCGCGCCCCGGAGGTGCTCTGCCGGGCCTACGGGGAGCTGGGGCGCGCGCGCCGGCGCTTTCAGATCGCGCAGACGCTTCCGTCGGCGCTTTTCGCCGCGGCGCCGTCGCCGCGGACACGCTGGGCGTGGGAGTGCGAGTACCCCGCGCCGTATGCGGCGGACGTGCGCCGCGCCGAGGCAGCCGAGCGATTGCCGGAGGGGATCCTCTGGGCCGTGATGCGCCAGGAGAGCGCCTTCGAGCCCGACGCCGTCTCGCCGGCGGGCGCGCTCGGCCTGATGCAGCTCTTGCCGGAGACGGCGCGCACCGTCTCCGAGGAGATGGGCCTGCCGCCCGAAGACGCGCGCCCCAGCAACCCGCGCTACGCCATCCGTGTGGCGGCCCGGCTCCTGCACAAGCTGCTCGAGCAGTTCCGCGGCGACGTCCCGCTCGCGGTCGCGGCCTACAACGGCGGCGCCGAGTCGGTCGAACGCTGGAGCTCGCGCGCGCCCGGCCTGCAGCTCGACACGTTCGTCGAGCGCATTCCCTTCCGCGAGACCCGCGAATACGTGGCGCGCGTCATGGGCAACCTGGCGCGCTACGAGTACCTCGCCAAGGGCGAGGACGGCGTACCCCGCGTGGTCCTCGAGCTTCGCGCGAGCTGAGACGCGCTATCCGTCGCGCGACAACGAGGCCATGCGGGCGAGCAGGGCGAGCGGGTCGCGGCGAGAGCGGTCGCCGCGGATGTCGCGGTAGAGGGTGTCGACGTTGACGGCGATGCGTTCGCGGTCGCCCCACGAGGCGAACGAGCCGAAGCTCTTGCGGGCGATGTCGATGGCGGCGTCCAAGGGCGAGAGCCCCGCGTCGAAGCGGGCGCGCACCTCGTCGCGCAGCCAGATCCAGTAGTCCTTGACCGCGCGCACGCCGGCCTTGTCGGTGAGCGGCCCGTGTCCGGGGACGACGGCGTCGACGTCGAGCGCGAGCAGCCGATCGCAGGCCGCGATCCAGTTGGCGACCGGCCCGTCCCATGCGATCGGGTGGCTGCCGATGAAGAGGATGTCGCCCGTGAAGACGGCGCGATCTGCCGGGACGTGCACGATCGTGTCGCCGCGCGTGTGCGCCGGGCCGACCTCGATCAAGTGGACCTCCTTGTCGCCCACGTTCAGCGTGAGCTGGCCGTCGAACGTCGTCGTCGGAAGGACGAGATCGATCCCCGCGAACTCGAAGCCGCCGAACTTTTCGACCACGAAGTGCGCGGCGTCGCGGAACGCGAGCGCGCGTCCGATGCCGATGCGGCCGAGCAGACCCGTCACCCGCTCGCCCGCCGCGCCCAGGCTCACGGCGACCCGCGCGGCGCTGACGAGCGTGCTCATACGCGCGGGGGTGAGCTCGCGCATCTCTTCGGACGCGCGCCGGGACGCGATGATGTCGGCGTCGCGCAGCAGCTGGTTGCCCCAGCAGTGATCGCCGTTGGCGTGCGTGTTGACGACGGTGTCGATGTCGTCGGCGGCCGGCGTGCGGCGGCGCATCTCGTCGAGCATCCGGCGCGTCAGGTTGAGATCGTAGAGCGTGTCGACGAGCAGCGATTCGCCCTGGCTGGTCACCAGGCCCGCGTTGCTCCATCCCCACGACGGGTTCGACTGCAAGTACGCGAACGACCCGTCGGCGATCTCGCGGAGCTCGGCGGAGTAGAGTCCGGCGTTCGTCGGCTGCTGCGTCACGTGGGGAGCATAGGGTCGAAGGGGGCGCCGGGGCCAAGGACACGGCAGGAGCTCGGCGGATTCACGGCGCGACGATTCCTGCGAGCAGCGCCCGCGCGGCCCGCGGGCTGGGGACCCGGTAGGCTGCGATGGTGGTCCGGTAGCCGACGCCGATCGCGATGGCCTCCGGCGGAAGCGCGCGGAAGCACTCTTCGTCCGTCCAATCGTCGCCCATGGCCGCCACGGTCATCCGCGGCAGCTCGAGCCCCGCGCGCACCCGGTCGAGCACCGTGGCCTTGCTAACGCCGCGCGGTCTCACTTCGATCACCTTGTCGCCGCGGAGCAGCTCCGCGCCGCCGCCGCGTGTCTCGCGCTCCAGCCGCGCCCAGAGCGCCTCGGCCCGCTGCGACCCGAGCTCCGGCTCGGCCATGCGCCAGTGCCAGGCCAGCGTGGCCGTCTTCTCCTCGACCAGGGCGCCGGGCGTCGTGTTCACGGCCTCGTCGAGGATGCGCCGCACGGCGGCCTTCCACGACACGTCGACGTCGGGCATCGCGCTCCACGGCTTGCCCGGCGCCATTCGCGACCAGTACCCGTGCTCGGCGTGCAGGCCGATGGGCAGGTCGCCGAGCCATCGCTCGAGAGGATCGCGCCGTCGGCCGCTGACGATGTGCACGAGCGTCCCCGCGCGGCCCGCGAGGGCCTTGAGCAGATCGCGCAGCTCGCGATCGGGCGCGGCGAGATCCGGCGCGCGCGCGAACGGGACCAGCGTGCCGTCGTAGTCGAGCAGGAGCAAGAGGTGCTCGGCGCTGCGTAGCCGCGCGGTCAGTGTCGCCAGCTCTTCGGGCGACGAGAGCGTCGTGCGCGGCCGCGCGCCGTCGGTGGGCACGCCGCCCAGGGCCTCGATGAACGAGCGTGCCCAGTGGTGCACGTCGCGCGACGCGATCCGCTGCCGCAGCGCGCCCATTCGCAGACGCCGCTCGTCCTCCGGCATCAGGAGCGCCTCGCTGTAGGTCTGCGCCATCGAGTCGGTGTCGTACGGGTTGACCTGCAGCGCCTCGCCCATCTCGACCGCGGCGCCCGCGAACTCGCTCAGCACGAGCACCCCGTCGCCATCGGTGCGCGCCGTGACGAACTCCTTGGCGACGAGGTTCATCCCGTCGCGAAGCGGCGTGACGAGCATGACGTCCGCCGCGCGGTACAGCGCGACCACCTGCCGCTCGTTGAGCGGCTGGTACACGTAGTGGATCGGCACCCAGTCGACGGTCGAGTACGTGCCGTTGATCTGGCCCACCAGCTCGTTGACCTGCCGGCGGTACGTCTGGTAGCTCGGCACCTTGTCGCGCGACGGGACGCACACCTGCACGAGCCTCACGCGCCCGCGCCACTTGGGCTCGCGCTGGAGCAGGCGCTCGAAGGCCAGCAGCCGACGCTGGATGCCCTTGGTGTAGTCGAGGCGATCGATGCCGAGCAGGATCCGCTCGCCGCGTGCCTTCTCGCGGATCGTCGCCACCTCGGCGACGACGTCCGGATCCTCGGCCATCGCGGCGAACGTCTGCGTGTCGACTCCCATGGGAAACACGCCGAGGCGGATCTCGCGGCCGTCGACGTAGACCCGGTCGCCCTCGCTCGTGGCGATGCCCAGGATCCGGAGCGCCGACGAGGCGAAGTGGCTGCGGTACGAGTACGTGTGAAAGCCGATCAGATCCGCGCCGAGCATCCCTTCGAGCACCCGCTCGCGCCACGGCAAGATCCGCAGCACCTCCGACGCCGGGAACGGGATGTGGAGAAAGAAGCCGATCGTCGCGGCGGGGAGCCGCGCGCGCAGCATGCCGGGCAAGAGCGTGAGCTGGTAGTCGTGCACCCAGATCAGATCGCCGGGCTGGTACGTGCTCGCGACCACGTCGGCGAAGCGTTCGTTCACCGAGCGGTACACCTCCCACTCCTGCGACGTCGGCGGGATGCGATCGAGCAGGTAATGAAAGAGCGGCCAGAGGACGGAGTTGGAGAAGCCGTCGTAGTACTTGGTCACCTCGGCGCTCGTGAGGTGCACCGGCACGCAGTGGAGCCCGGCCAGGTGCGCGTCGAGCCGCTCGCGCTGCGGGGGCGTCATCCGCGACACTTCGCCGGGCCATCCGACCCACGGGCCGCCCGACTGCTCGTGCGGACCGCGAAGCCCCGTCGCCAGGCCGCCCGCGCTCTGCGCGACCGTGACCTCGCCACGGTCGAGCTTGACCGTCACCGGCAGGCGATTGGAGACGAGCACCAACCGCGGCGAGCTCGGCATGGAGAGCACGCGGTACGCAGTCCTCGTGCCATGCCGCGTTCCTCGCTGCCCGATGCCCTTTCGGCCCGCCTGGAGCCTGAGGACGTGTGGGCGGCGGCCCCCACGGCCGGGGCTGAACGTGGGATCCGTGGCGTTTTGCCGTGGCGAGATGACTCAGCGCGCCCGCCGGGCCGGCGGGTTCGACGAGCGCGTGCGCCTGGCATTCTCGGAGAGCACGCGCGCGACCTCGTCGATCCCCTGGGCCGCCATCAGCGCCTGCCGCGCGCGCGGCTCCAGCACCGCGCACGCGATCGACGCGAGGATCCGCGACTCCTCCGCGTGCGCTCCCGGGGGGATGAGCACGAGGAAGACGAACCGCGCCGGCTTGCCGTCCGGCGCTTCGAAGTCGATGCCCTCCGCCGAGCGGCCGAGCGCGAGCAGCGGCCGCGCGACGCCTTCGACCTCCGCGTGCGGGATCGCGACCTCGTCGCCCACGCCCGTCGCCGCGAGCAGCTCGCGCTCGAGCACGGCGTCGCGCGCGAATCGCTTGCGCCCCGTGAGCAGCGACCCGAGCGCGCGAACGAGCTCCGCGATCGCGTCGGTCGGCGTGCGCGCGTGAAGCTCGCTGACGAACGCCCCGCGGCGCAGCAGAGTGACGACGTCCTCCTCCGGCTCCTCGCCGCCGAAGATGCGCTGGATCGCGCCGCCTCCCGAGGGCGGCGACCGCCCGAGCGATCGCGCGATCGCGCCGAGCACGCGCGCCGCCGCGGCGACGAGCGCGAGCCCGAGAAGAAACGCGAGGACGTAGTGCTCTGTCATGTGCGGGTTCTGGCCGGCGGCAGGGCGGGGCGTGGTAGGGTCCCGGTCTCCGTGTGGGGTCTCGTCGTCGCCGCCCTATGCGTGGCGATCAACGGTTTCTTCGTCGCCGCGGAGTTCGCGCTCGTCAAGGTTCGGGCCACCCAGCTTCGCTCGCGCGCCCGAAAGGGGGACAAAAAAGCGATCGTCGCCGAGTCGATCGTCAGTCGGCTCGATCGTTACCTCTCCGTCACGCAGTTCGGGATCACGCTCGCCAGCCTCGGGCTCGGCTGGGTCGGCGAGCCCGCGGTCGAGGCGCTCCTCGCGCGGGCCGCGGGTCGCACCCTTCCCTCGACGACGGCAATCCACGTCGCCGTCACCGCGCTGGCCTTCGCGATCCTCACGTACGGGCACGTGCTGTTCGGGGAGCTCGTCCCCAAGCTCGTCGCCATCCAGCGCTCCGAGGCGACGGCGCTGGCCGCCGCCATCCCGCTGCGCGTCATCTACTACACGTTCTGGCCGCTGCTCTGGCTCCTCGAGCGGTCGTCGCGGCTCATCCTCGGGATCGTGGGTCTTTCGCCCGACGTCGCCAGCGTCGAGGGGCGCTTCAGCGAGGAGGAGATCCTCGCGATCCTGGCGGCCAACGCGGCGCGCACGCCGCGGGGGCGCGCGCTCACCGAGCTGCTCGAGCGCGTCGTGCGCTTCTCGCAGCGGGCGGCACGGCACTCGATGGTCCCGCGCGTCGACGTGGTCTCGCTGCCGATCCAGTCGACGGGCCAGGATGCGCTGCGGGTCGTGCGCGCGCACCAGTTCTCGCGCGTGGTCCTGACCAACGGCCGGTCGCTCGACGACGTGGCCGGCTACCTCTACGCGAAGGACGTCTTGCTCCACCCGGACACGCATGCCTTGCAAGACCTCACGCCCCTGCGGCGTGACATCCTCTTCGTGCCCGAGGTGCAGAACGGGGTCGACGTGCTGCGCGAGATGCAGAAAAAGCAGGTGCCGATCGCCGTCGTCGTCGACGAGTACGGCGGCACGAGCGGGATCGTGACGATGGAGGATCTGCTCGAGGAGATCGTCGGCGAGATCCGCGACGAGTTCGACGAGGAGCCCCAGCGTGTCGTCAAGTCGCCGGGGCTCGAGAACACCTGGGAGGTCGACGGGCGGGCGGCCGTCGACGAGCTGCGCGCGACGGGCGCCAAGCTCCCCGAGGACGAGCTGCACGAGTCGGTCGGCGCGCTCGTCGTCGAGCGGCTGGGGCACCTGCCGCGCGCCGGTGATCGTGTCGAGCTCGCGCTGGGCGTGAGCGCGGAGGTCACGGGCATCCGCCGGCGTCGCGTCACCCGTGTGCGCGTTCGCGTGAAGAAAGACGACGGCGAACCGGGCGGCAGCTAGGGGCTGTCGGTACGCGGGGAGCGGAGAGCCGCCAAGCCGCCAAGGCGCCAAGTAAGGAGAAGCCCAAATCCTCGGGAATTCTCTCTCTTGGCGC
>Ga0302325_10012925_pt1 | contig 17866 bp, 13 predicted proteins | sample Palsa_T0_2_FD_201948 | JGI IMG/M metagenome (GOLD analysis project Ga0302325, IMG submission 201948) | Peat permafrost microbial communities from Stordalen Mire near Abisko, Sweden - Palsa_T0_2 | ecosystem: Environmental > Terrestrial > Soil > Palsa > Peat permafrost | place: Sweden: Abisko...
TCGTTTTGGCCATCCGAATATGATGCCAAAAATCGCGGCCTCGAAAAACGAGTCAAAAGCCTATAAAAATAGACCTTCGGATCACGTTTGAGCCTCTAATTTACCCACACGACTTCCTGAAGATCCCTTTTTTATAACCTCACGGGATCGGCGGCTTATACCGCCACATACATCCTGATCGGATATTTTTTTGGCAGAACGTGGAAGCTAATCGAAGCCTGGTTAGGCCCCACGGCGCTTTATTTGATTCTTGCGGGGATAGCCCTCCTTATTCTAGGAGTGATGTGTCGACATTCATTATCCGGGTTACTTATGCGTCTTTTTCCAAAAAAAGCGTAAGCGAGGCTTGTCGATCTCTTGGGCCCGCGATATGAGCGCTCGAGTACGCGACGGTTGGCGCACGTTGAATGAGGCTAAGTGCGATATCTGGCCCTGGTGTTGCGACTGGCGTCGAGCTCGTCGCGACCACGCGGCCTTCTACCGCTCAACTTACGTTTTCGTGACCCGGTCTGACCGGCTTCTGCAGCCTGTCGAGCTGAATCGCCTCAGCCATCAACACGCAAACTGCGCTCAGAGGTGTGCAATTGAACATACACTCGAATGATTTCAAGGTGCCGACAGACAAAAGGTCGACCTCGACAAGTGGCCGACAATTGTGCCGCCCTATTTCAAATCGAAAGAGCAGTATCAGACGATTTTGCAAGAGCATGTGGCGAGTTTGAGCTCGCTGCAACAACTTCATTATGCGTTCGGCTGCTACGCCATGCTGCTGATTTTTCAGGGTATGGATTCAGCCGGATGGCGCGATTCGACATGTCATGTCCGGGGTGAATCTGCAGGCTGCGAGGTCTTCAGCTTCAAGCAGCCGAGCGCTGAAGAGCTCAAGCACGACTTTTTATGGCGCACGACGTGCCGGCTTCCGCAACGCGGGCGGATCGGTATCTTCAACCGTTCTTACAACGAAGAAGTGCTGATCGCCCGGGTTCACCCCGAGATCCTAGACACTGAGAATCTTCCAAAACACGCGCGCACCGGGAAGCACCTCTGGCGTGACCGATTTTGTGCCCTCGTTGACCTGGAGAAGCATCTGCATCGAAACGGCACTCGGATCGTCAAGTTCTTCCTTCATCTGTCTAAAAAGGAGCAGGAAAAGCGATTTCTGGAGCGCATCGATGAGCCCGATAAGAACTGGAAATTCAGTTCTGCGGACATTCACGAGCGGAAATACTGGCCGCAGTACATGCATGCATACGCGGATTGTTGGCCGCAACCAGCACGGATCACGCACCCTGGTACGCGGTTCCTGCCGATGACAAGGACAATGCTCGCCTAATCGTGTCCCAGGTTGTCATCGCTGCCGGTCGGGAACTTCGGATGACCTATCCAAAAAGCAACGCAAAACGTCGCCGAGAGCTGCAGTCCATCCGTAAGCGGCTCAGGAAGTAGCTAGAACAATTAGGGAATTGAAACCGACCGTCGAAGCCGAGCTGGAGGCACTTCGGCGTGAATCATTCAGCTACTTCGAGCATGAAGTAAATCGCGCCAGCGGTCTCGTACGCGATGAGACCGCACAAGACTGGCCTGCCAGCTTTACCTTATCGACCATTTGCGCGTTGGTCTTCGGTTTCAAGCGCGTCGTGTTGCGCGGCTACGAGCTCCACCTCGCGGCGGCATGTGATCCGAAGATTCTCGGCAATTATGGGCGGCACTGCCGACGACGGGCTCGAGCGCAATCCTTATGACCGCTTTCCCAAGGTCAGCATTCGCTATTCCTGCTGTCGCAACTGGGCGTGTTCGGTGTGCCAGCATCACGATGGTTGTAGAACGCACCGTTCGCTGCCGTACAGACTGAACGACATTGCAGGGGCAACTTGAGACAATGCCGAAATCTCAGTACAGAACTAGCCGGCTGTTATCCACATGGAACGCATACCAGTCACTGTATCGCACCGCGCGGCACCGAACGGCTGGCGCTCGTGACTTCAGTGTGATGGTGCAGAATCCGCTTTATCGATCGGAAGATCCCTCACATCACGACGGATGACAGATCATCTCGGGCGCATTGTGAGGCGCTGGTTAAGCCGCTTGCAATGACGTTCACGGTTGCGCCAGTTAAGAGCTGGCACAGGTAGGTTGGATTATGGCTACGAGACATTCCGCGCCATCTGCTAATGATGGGCCGTCGGCAACGGCGGCAAAGGATGTTCAGGCGAGCGGCCTGTCAAGCGAGGAAGCGCGCGTTCGGCTGGAGAAGGTTGGTCCCAACGCGATGCCCGATACGGCGCTCCATCCGTTGCGCAGGGCGCTGGGAAAATTCTGGGCCCCGGTTCCATGGATGCTGGAAGCGGCGATCGTGCTCGAGCTGGTGCTCGGCAAGTCCATCGAGGCCGCCATCATTGCCGCTCTCTTAGTGTTCAATGCGGTACTTGGCCTTTTTCAAGAAAGCCGCGCCCAGGCAACCCTTGCCGCACTGAAGTCGCGGCTCGCGCTCAATGCGTCCGTCCGGCGCGACGGGGCTTGGAAGACCGTCCCCGCCGCCGAGTTGGTGCCGGGGGATCTAGTGAAGCTGTCGCTCGGTGGCGTGGTCGCTGCGGATGTGAAACTCACCGCGGGACAGGTGCTCCTCGACCAGTCCATGCTCACTGGTGAATCGGTTCCGATCGAAGCCGGGCAGGGCGTGCAAACGTTCGCCGGAGCGCTGGTACGGCGCGGCGAGGCGGAGGCGGAGGTCACGGCGACCGGGACGCGCACGAAGTTCGGCCGCACCGCGGAGCTCGTGCGCACCGCCCATGTCGTAGGTTCTCAACAGAAGGCGGTGCTGCGCGTGGTGCGCAATCTCGCCGTATTCAATGGCGTGGTCATCGTCATGCTGGTGGCCTATGCCTACTTTCTCAAGATGCCGCTCGCCGAGATCGTTCCCCTCGTCCTGACGGCGATCCTTGCATCGATACCGGTCGCATTGCCGGCCACCTTCACCCTTGCGGCGGCGCTCGGCGCACGGGCCCTGGCAAAGCGGGGCGTCCTCCCGACCCGCCTCTCCGCGGTGGATGAAGCGGGAACGACGGATGTGTTATGCGCCGACAAGACCGGCACGCTGACCAAGAATGCGCTGACGGTGACGAGCGTTCATCCCATGGCCGGGTTCGATGAGGCGCACGTTCTGGCGCTGGCCGCGCTGGCGAGTTCTGATGGTGGGCAGGATCCGGTCGATGGTGCGATTCGCGCCGCCGCGGCGAGCAAGGCGGTATCCGACGCACCCAAGCTGGTCAAATTCCTGCCATTCGACCCGGCGAAAAAGATGTCCGAGGCGAGTGCAACTGATTCGACCGGGGTAGCCCAACGTATCGTGAAGGGCGCCTATGCCGCGGTCATCGATCTCGCGCACGCATCGCCCGCTGCCACAGCAGCGGCGCAGGAGCTCGAGGCGCGGGGTTTCCGGGTCCTGGCGGTCGCGGCCGGGCCGCCCGCGGCGCTGAAGCTGGCAGGACTGATCGCGCTCAGCGACCCGCCGCGGGCGGACTCGGCGAAGCTCGTCACGGAATTGCATGGCTTGGGCGTGCGCACCGTGATGGTAACGGGGGATGCGCCGGCGACCGCTGCCATCGTGGCGCGCGCGGTCGGGCTTGATGGTCCAGTTTGTCCGCCCGGTCCGATCCCCGACAGCGTTCATCCGGAGCAATTTGCCGTCTATGCTGGCGTCCTGCCAGAGGACAAGTACAAGCTTGTCAAGGCGTTCCAGAACGGCGGGCACACGGTCGGGATGTGCGGCGATGGCGCCAACGATGCGCCGGCGCTACGCCAAGCGCAGATGGGCATTGCGGTCTCGACGGCGACCGATGTCGCCAAATCGGCCGCCGGCATGGTGCTTACCGAACCTGGACTCGCCGGTATTGCCGCCGCGGTCAAGGAAGGGCGCATAACGTTCCAGCGCATCCAGACCTACGCGCTAAACAGCATCATCAAGAAGATCGTGACGGTGCTATTCCTGGTCGTGGGCCTCATCATGACGGGGCGTGCGATCCTGACTCCGCTGTTGATGGTCATCGTGATGATCACCGGCGATTTCCTCTCGATGTCATTGACGACGGACAACGTGCGGCCGTCAGCGACTCCGAATGCCTGGCGCATCGGCAGCCTGACGATGGTCGGCGTGACTCTGGGGGTCTGCCTGCTCGCCTTTTGCAGCGGCGTCCTGGCCGTCGGCAGATTTTGGATGAATCTCGGCACCGAGGCGCTGAGAACCCTGGCCTTCGTCGTCCTGGTATTCGGTAGCCAGGCGACGATCTATGCCATTCGCGAACGCCGGCACTTGTGGGGCTCTCGTCCGAGCCTGTTGCTTGCGGTCTCGTCCATTGCCGATATCGCAATCGCCTCGACATTGGCCGTCGCTGGAATCGCCATGACGTCCCTATCAGTCCTGCTCGTGGTCGGCACGCTAGCGGCAGCGCTCATCTTCGCCTTCATCCTGGATCTGGTAAAAGTTCCGGTATTCGCGCGTTTCGGGATTGCTCAGGGTCCGCGTCATCACCCGGTGGCTCCCGTAACGGGGGCCACAGCGCACACCAAGGACCGACCCAAGACGGAACCTGATGCCGGCCAACCCCAGGTTTCCGACCCGAAGCCTGAGGCCATAGTCGGATTAGATGCAACGGGCAAAGCCGAACCTAAGCCCGAGGTCGAAGCCAAGCCGCCGGTTGATTTGACGGCGCGCGTCGCGAAGCGGGCTTATGCACTCTACGAGGAGGGCGGCCGCAAGGACGGCGTAGCAGTTCAGAACTGGCAGAGGGCGGAATCCGAGATCCGAAAAGATCTAGCCAAAGCGGAACCTCCGGGCGAAACCAAAGCCGAGACAAAGCCTGAAGCAAAGGACCAACCGCAGTCGATAGCCAAAACGGAACCGCAGCCCGAAGCCAAGGCCGAGAGCTCGTCGGACGTGCCGCCGAAGCTCGTCAAACGAGTCCATGATCTTTACGAGGAGCTCGGACGCGAAGACGTTCGAGCCGTTGAGGATTGGGACAAAGCGCAGCGGAAAATTCGGAAGGAACAACCGGCCCCATGAATCGATGCGATCCATGCGGTTCGTGGCGCGCATAAGGAACAAGATGAAGATTGATCCTAATGATCTTCGTGTGCGGTAGAGAGAGGAACGTCAATTTCAAGAAGTGGCCGACGCGGATCGATCCCGAGGTGAATTAGAGGTGCATGCGGGGAATGCCCATGATGCAAGTGACTCCGATATCCCGCTGATGCTCCAGAAGGTAACGCACGCCAAACCGCCGGACATCAGTTGCACGTCGGTTCACGACACACTTGCCGCGCTCAAAAACAGCCCCGAGTCCAGAGTGATCCGTGCCGAAGTGGACAGCCGTCGGAAGGAGCACGGCTCCAATGAAGTAACCGAGCGGAAAAGACGTCCAGGCGCTACCTCGGTGGCCGGGTCTCGATTTTTGCCTATGCCAACATGAACCTAAGTGAAGGGAAGGTTGTCGCGATGGCGGAACAGAGCGAGACTGGCTTGAGCCGGAACGAGAGAGCCGCGAACAGGAATAGAGTTTATGAAGCTGTCTGGTCTGATCATCTATTTCTTAACTGGCGGGCTCTTTACAGCGGTCATCGTGGGGCTGGAAGAGAGTGGTCGGCGGACTCTGTCCGGACTGGCGACGCTAATCCCTGTTTTCACTCTCGTGGCATATTTCTTTATCGGCCAAACTGCGGGAAACACTGCGGTCAGTCAGCACGCGAAGTGGGTGTTGGCTGGCACTCTCGTGACTTGGGTGCCTTACATGCTTGCGATTGCGTACCTCGCGCAGAAGATCGGTTCCCAAAAAGCCATTCTTGCGGGGCTGGCGATATTCTTCGTCTTGGCGCTTGCCTATGTCGCGATCGCAAACCGTCTGAGACTGTTTCAATGATCGTCGGCGCGGGGTCTGCCGGCGGCGGATCGCACTCACCTGGTCGGTGGCCGAATTTGCGGCGCTGCCCATGAATCCTTCAATCGGAATGAAGGACAATGATGCGTCGCAAGACGGCCCTGGCAAAATCCCGGCGACCCTGACGCGCCCTGGTGCCGAGGGCTTCTGGCTCGCAGTGCTGCTGACGGGGATTGGGGCCGGCATCAGCGCGGCAGTTCTGACGCGGCTGCTGCAACTCGTCCAACATCTCGTATGGCCAGGTCCGGACCTACTTGACGCTGCGGCGAGTGCAGGAGCTTTGCGGCATATCTTTGTTTTGTTGGGGGCCGGTCTTTTGACGGGTGCAGGTCAGATCATCCTTCACCGTCTCACGGGCGGCAACGGCATTGACATTACTGAGGCGATATCGCGTTTCGCCGGGCGGTTGCCTGCGGTACGTACCCTTGGCAGTGCGGTACTGTCGGTACTCCTCGTCGGGATGGGGGCTTCGCTCGGGCGCGAAGGTGCGCCCAAGCAAGCTGGGGCCGTAATCGCGAATGCCCTTTCGGACAGGGCACGGCTGTCTGACGAGCAGCGAAAGCTACTGGTGGCCTGTGGCGCCGGGGCAGGTATGGCGGCAGCCTATGGTGTCCCCCTGGGCGGCGCGCTGTTCGCTGTCGAGGTGCTTCGCGGAGTGCTGGCGCTACGCCTGGTACTGCCGGCACTACTTGCCTCCGCCATCGCCACGGCGGTCTCCTGGATCGCGCTACCCAACACCCCCACCTACGTGATTCCCGCTTACGTCACCTCTCCGTCAATTGTTGTTTGGGCCCTTCTGGCGGGGCCGGTCGCCGGTCTTGTCTCGGTGGGTTACGTGTTAATGATTGCCTGGGCCGACCGCAACAAGCCGAAGAGCTGGCTTAGGCTGATCGCGCCGATATTGGCGCTGGGACTGCTTGGCGTCGTTTCGATTGAATTCCCGCAGGTGCTGGGTAACGGCAAGGATATCGCCCAGTTGGCGTTTACGAACCAGGTTGCGCCCATGCTGCTGTTGATCCTGCTTTTCCTCAAACCGGCGGTGACCGCGATGTGTTTGGGTAGCGGCGTTCCAGGTGGACTATTCACGCCGTCGCTCGCCTTGGGTGCGTTGCTCGGGGGCGTTTTAGGGCATGCCTGGGGATGGGTTTGGCCGGGCGTGCCCCCGGGCCTGTTCGCTGTGGTCGGCGCGGCGGCGGTATTGGCGGCCACGACCCATGGACCTATTTCGGCGGTGTTGCTGACGATGGAGCTGACGGGTCGAGACCGGTCTTTTATTTTGCCGCTACTGTTAGCGGTCGTCACCGCCACCGTAGTTGCGCGCACACTGGATCGCCGTTCAATCTATGATGCGCGCTTAACCGAAAAAGAAGTGCAGAAACTGCAGCAAGCGCGAGCACCATCGCCGTCCTAAACGCGGCCGGCCCTGCCGTTCCTCAAATTGGGGACTGGTCTCTAATGGGTCGCATTGACCCGTAGCGGTCATCTGGCGATGGCTGCTGACCAGAACTTTAGCTCAAACTCTGCAGACATCGCCTCGCTTTGCTCCTATGGCTTGACCCTCTTCCAGAACTCGTCGAAGTCCCTCGTATCGAAGAAAGCGAGCGCCTTGACGACATTTGCCCCACCGCGGATTGAGATGAAAGGATTTTAATGCGGTCTACATCGCCCCGTAATCTGCGCCGATCACCGCGCAAGAGGCCACACGTGCCGATGGTGAATTTAAGGTGTTTATTTGGTACAGACTCGGTAGTGTGTTGGTAGTGTTCTCTCCTCTACGCCTCGACTGCTAGCACGCCGGCGTGATACCACCGGATCGAAGTATGTCGTCCGCGTTTAATTAAATTCTCTGTGCTACTCGACTATGTGCGACGCCGCACGGAACAACGCAGCACGGCGTCCGAATGTATGGCGGTCCCAAACGCACTAAGCGCCGGGTAGGAGCTAAAGGATGAGAATGCGTCAGCGACCCTGGGCGATCGTGCTCGCAGCCGGCGAGGGAACGCGACTTGCGACCCTTACCACCAGCGACCACGGCTATACCGTGCCGAAGCAGTTCTGCTCTCTGAACGAAGGCCCCTCGCTGCTGCAGCAGGCCCTTCATCGAGCCCAGCGCATCGTGCCATGGCAGCAGGTTTGCGCGATCGTCGCGCGGCAGCACGAGCGCCATTGGCAGAATAGTCTGCGACTGCTCCCGGCGAAGAATGTGATCGTGCAGCCGCGTAATTGTGGGACCGCCAATGGTGTGCTGCTTGCTCTGCTTCACGTTCTCGAGCGCGATCCGCTCGCGCACATAGTGTTTCTGCCGGCCGATCACTATGTACATAACGAGGCATTGCTCGCCGAGTTTGTGCGTACGGCTGCGAGGTCCGTCACTGGCAGTCGGGGTGGCGCTACATTGATCGGTATTGAGCCCGACGCCGCCGATCCAGATCTCGGTTACATCGTGCCCGGACCATCAGATGATGACGGTACCCGTTGCGTCGCGCAGTTCGTCGAGAAGCCGAACGATACTGCTGCGCGCGCCCTTATCGCCCGCGGCGCCGTCTGGAACAGTTTCATTTTCTGGTCGAAGGCGGCAGCCCTTCTGGCGCTGCTGCGGAGCCGCTTACCGGATATCGTCGAGGGCATGATGAGCGCTTTTGTGCGGCATCGCGAAGGTGATGGGAGAAGTCGCTCGCTCGATGAGTTCTACGAACATCTGGCCGTGATCGACTTTTCGCGCGCTGTTATCCAAGGCACCGAATCGGCACATCGCGTCAGCACCGCGCCGGCGTGCGGATGGACAGATCTAGGCACACCGCGGAGCGTGGTCCAGGCGCTGCGGAAATTCGGCCTTGCGCCAAGCGTGAGCGCTCCCTCAATTCCCGCACCATTGCTCAATCTGAGCGCAAGGCAATCCAGCGAAGTCAGCCTCGGCATGCGCTGCCGGGAGCAGTTTCTGATCACGGGCTGATACTTGAGCAGGAGCGATTTTGTCGCCTCCGGTGGGACCTTTGCTTTGCACATCTCATTGCAGAGATTGAGGGCTCCCACTTTGCTGTTGCCTGATTTGGGTTACTGTCTGCCAGCTTCATAGCACCTGGCGCGAAGCGCGGCAGGCGAAGGACGCATCTCAGCGGCACCAATGTCCGGGCGGCGAGATGAGGGTGCCACCGCCAGCTGTGCGTGCAACCGATGGCTCGATGGGTAAGGTGAGCGCCCTCTACCCCGACGACAAGGCATCGGTAATACGCCGCCTTGTCGTGGAGACCCGGCATCTGGCTGCCGGAAGGATCGATTGCCCTCGAATCCCTTCGACTCCGGGTAAGGCGCCTACTTCACGCTGTAGCCACGCCCCTCGAGGCAGGCGGCCTGGGCCCGCAGGTAGTCCTGCCGCATCGTTGGTGCCGCGACCTTGGCTGCCACGGAAGGGCCGGCCGCAGGCGTGGATGCCGCAGCCGGCACGCCGCCTGGTTGCGTTGGGTCGAACCCGCTCTGATCTGTTGCCCAGCGATGACATTCGTATCGATCCCGTGCTTGCTGGTCAGCATTCTGATCATTCTTTGGATACACAAACAGGTCAGCAGTCGTCGGCTCCTGTGTCGCGACCTGGCTCTCCACCTCGGGCGGGGGGCGAACTGTCTCATATTCGCCTGCCGCAGCGTTCCACGAGTAGTAGTTGGCGTCCGCGTAGTAGTACGGCACGTCGTTCCACCAAAGCGTCGAGTAATAGAGCGGCAGCGCGGCAAAGAACAGCCCGTACCCGAGCGCGCCAAATCCCCATCCGCCGTATCCGCCGTATCGGCCGTATCTACCGTATCCGCCGTAACCGTAGCCACCGCGCAATCCGCCGTAGGCGCCCGTGCGGCCGCCGAAGTGCCCCGCGTAGGCCCGTCCGCCGGCGACGTGGCCACCACCACCGTGGCCACCACCGCCGTGGCCACCACCGCCGGGAGCCGCAAGTGTGGTGCCGGGTGTTGCGAGCGTTACCATCAGCGCAATAGCGATGGACTGCAAACCGCAAAGAATAGTTCGACTGTTCATAGCGTCACCTCGCGGCGCATTTAAACTGCACAGATCTGTTCAAACGCAGCTGTCGCCGTGCATGGGGTGTATCATGGCGGGCAAACGTCATCTGTGCGCTGGACCGCCTCTGATACGACGGCCGCATACAGTCTCCGGCTTCCGCTTGGTCGTGCCCGTGTCATGGGAGCATTGAATGGCGGTGAGCGCTTCACTTGGCTATCCCCGAACAGCGCACGTCCCGGAGGACATGTCGCCGAGGACAATGAATGCGAGGTGCCCGAAAGGCACCCCGCAGGGACACGCGCTCGCCATTTTTGATAACTAGTTTCAGGTGGAGGCGCGATTGTCTAGACCGTTAGTATGCCAGGACCGATGCGCGTCGTCCGTGCGATGGAACACTTAGTCTAGAGCAGCACTCTCAAGTTGCGCGGGACAAAGGTGCTCATGGCTGACTCAGAATCTTTGCCTTCTCTTTGTCGAACTCTGCCTGCGTGATCTGCCACGACCTCCGCGGCCTTCTTCCCGCGCTGCGAGCAGCGCAGCTGCGGCGCCAGGGCTTCGGGTTCGATTTCACGCGAGGCGCCGCTTGCGCAGCTCACGTACACCAGAAACTGACCGAAACAATCGTCGAGCTTCTTGATCTTCCAAAGTGCAGTTCTTGCGTCTTCTTGTCTCGGGTCCGATGGTTGATGCCGATCGTCCTCCCCTACGCTCAAGTGCCGGCAGTGAATCGCCGTTCGTGCCGCAGATCCACACGCTCCCAGTCGCGTCCATTTCTGAGCACGCGTGTTGGCACGAGTTTATGCCGTACCTTTTCCGGCGTACGCAGGTAAGTGCCTGATTTTTGGTGGGCGGTACTGGGATCGAACCAGTGGCCCCTGCCGTGTGAAAGCAGCCGTGAGCTAGGAAAAGGTTGGTAACTTTTCGTCTACGGTCTCCTTGAGCTGTCTCAGACAGAAGGTGGGCGTGGTGTCTGCGTGTCATCCGAGTGTCTTTGTGACCCAGCAGCTCGGAGATCGTGCTCAACGGAGCGTCCGCATTTTGAAGAAGTGAGCCGTAGGTGGTCCGCAGCTGCCGAAACTGAATCGGCGGCTCAATCTTTTGCGGTCTTGCAGGCAAACCGCAGGGTTCGGGATACCTGCATGGCGGTCCACGGCGTTCCGCCCGCTTCGACAAGAGCTAGGTCATCGCACGTGCGCCGAGCAATTAATTCTTCAAAAAAGCGCGCTCTTTCCCCGTTGACTGGTACGCGACGGGCAAGTCCGGTTTTACTGTGCCGGATGGTTACATGGCCCGGGCCGACGTCAGCGGCTCGAAGAGCCACGAGTTCCCCAAGTCGCATCCCGGTCAGCAGACAGGCCCTAGTAAGGTTGGCGAAATCGGGTCGTGCGGCCCGGATTAACCGACGGCACTCGTCTGCGGACAAAAACCGCGTCTGGGGGCGCTCGACGTTTTTAAAGGGCTTAATGCGCCGCCACGCCTGATCGGTCGGCGTACGTTCGTTTTGGAAGGCGAGGTTCAACGCCGCCCGCAGAATGGTCCAAACGCGATTAGCCGAGGTCTGCGCTCGGCGGCGTTTTTCGCGATCGTCGGTCGTTGGAACCCTCGAGTCCCGCCAGCGCCGAAGATCCGCGGTTGTGAGTTCACTGACCCGCTTGCCGTGCAGCGAGTGCTTTAGGCGGTGCCGCTCCTCTTCACTGTGGGGTCGGCGGCTGCCCAGCGCGGGAATGATGAGACTTTCGGCCATGATCCGCTCGCGCAGGACATTTCCGGACGACGACAGCACCTTCTTGGCCTCGAAGTACTCGTCGAGCGCGTCATCCACCGTCAGATCGACCCGGGTTTTGGGGGAGGGCCGATCTTCCTTGAGAGCCAAGCGCACGGCATCGCTGAATGACAGCACACTCTTGCTGTCTGACTCATTAGTATCATCGGCGCGGCCGAGGCAACTCTTGTGATACACGCCCTCGACCCGCTCCCGTAGCCACCAGGACCCACCCTGGCTTCCGCGGTAGTATCCAATGGCCCGGCCCCGCTCTACGTCGGGCCAGTAGGGTTCCTTTCGGCGCGACAGTTTTAAGCGCGCTTCCCGCGTCTGAAGTCGGGTGCTACGGTGCTGGCGGGCGATAGCGAACTCCCGTCCCGAGGTCAAAAGTGCTTCGGTAACTTCCCGGGATGGACGCCACCATACCCGTTTTGTTAGCCGTGTCTAAAGTCCTATGTTTTAAGGGGTTTCGAGCATACGGCCGTGGATTTGGATGGACGACCCCTCTCGCTTTCACGGCGGTGACAGGGGTTCGAATCCCCTTGGGGACGCCAATAAATCAATAAGTTAGATGAAAACAATCTAAAAGTGTCCAACAAAACTGGACAGCGCCCATCCCTTTCTTGTCATCTTGTCACGCGCAAGGTTGTGAAGGAGTGAAGGAGGGGGAGTCTCAAGAAACCACCTGCACGTCGATCACAATCGGACAGTGCAGAGTGCAGATCCGTCGATGCATATTTCTGGTCATACTCGGCGCTGAGGCGCTGATGCCTTGCTGGAAAGCCATCGAAACGTAATGAGCTCGGGTGGAGTAATTATGAAGAGTGCAGACGCTCGCCAATTCGTACTCGATTTCTTCAAGGAGCTCACCGGCGGCAACGCGGCTTGCTGGGACCGCGTCGCGGACGACGCGACTTGGAAGCTGATCGCACAGGCCTCGGATTATCCCTATCCCTCGGACTACACCAAGGCGAGTTATCGCAAGCTTGTCGAGGACTCGGTCAAGGACTTCCCGAGTGGGTTGAGATTTACAATCACAGGTACGACGGCGGAAGACGATCGAGTCGCGATCGAAGCGGAGTCTTACGGCATGACACGTTCCGGGAAGCTCTATAACAATATGTATCACCTGTTGCTGCTGCTGGACAACGGCAAAATCAAGACCGTGCGCGAATACCTGGATTCTGGACACGCGACAGAGGTTCTCGGCCGCAACTCGCGTTTACCGGCGCAAGATCCGTAGAATCAGAGCGATCCTCCCAATAGTTAGGCGTACCGGATCCGATTGTCTTTGCGATCGCCCAGTGAAGTTCGCATGATCGCCTGCTCGCGTTGGGCGCGCCAAAGCAGGTACTCGAGCAGCGGCTTGGCCTTGCTGGGGGTAACCTGCCGCGCATGTTCGCAGATCGCGGCGGTGGCCTCCTTGGCGCTCGATACCGGCCGGTGGACGATAGCGCTAATCTGCTCAATTTCCTCACGTTCGTAACTTTCTGGACCATAGTCTATGAACGACCGCAGGTACGCCATGATGTCGACTACGCCCTTCAGTTTGTAGCTGCTGGCCGCAACGATTCCCGACTGGGCTGCCACCTGGGTCAGGCAGTCACGTCCATAGGCGAACACGCTGAAGCAGGGATCCGCGTGGCGGAAGTGCACCGGTTGCTCGGTGACGGGCACGTCATTCTGACGACACAGCGCCTCGATGAGGGCCATTCCATTGATCTGGCGGAATGCAAACAGCATCGGCACATTCTGTAGCGCTGAAGGCCGCGACAGGGCCATCAGGATGCCGACTAGCCAACGCGTCATAACCAGCGACAATGCGTAATCGAGCTTCCGATAGTCGACCGTAGCACCCGTTAGCTGCTTATAGTTATCGACGTGCTCGCGAGGCTCCCCGAAAGGTGCTCCGAGCGCTCGCGCGATGATGCAGGCGATATCCTCCAGCGGATGTCCGAGGCGTGTCATCTCCCAGTCAATCAACGCCTTGATCTGTCCGTCGGCGATCAGGAAATTGCCAGGTCCGACGTCCCCATGAACGATTACGCAGGGATTATCGGCATCGGGCACCGTGCGTCCAAGCCAGTTGAGTGAAAATTCAACCAATGGGTCGCGGATCGTTACCCGCTCATCGTACATAAGGCGCCAAAGCGCCAGATCAGCGGGTATGGCGGTGCCGAGTGGCGACCCACGGTGCTCACCCAGCGCAGGGATCTTCTGGGGGTCAATCCGCTGGAGAGTTACTACCGCCGCCATGAGATCGCGGCGCAGTTTCGTCTCCTCGGCTTGGGAACCGGTTTTTTGATAGCTCGTGTAACCGGGAATGAATTCCATCAAGGCCGCGTTGTGCTCAGGCGAAAACGCGAGAACTCGGGGCACGGGTACACCGTTGCCTTGCACCTGAGAGAGCACCGCGTACTCACGCGCCAGCGTAAACGCAGTGCCGGAGAGAGGGCCATGTCCCGCATCAAGGCGCAGAAATGACTTTGCCGCGCCGCCACCCCTGACAATGTAGCTGTTGCGTGATGCGCCTCCCGTGAGTTCCTGCACGGCTGAAACGGGCGTTCCCATGATTCCCTCGATCCAACCTAGTAGCTTGGGATCGAGTACGCTCATCGGCTTATCGCTTTCCCGCCGAGCGGCGAGATCACGCGATGATGGCCAAGCTCGTGAGCACAAGTCGGATCAGGTCCGCCTGCCGATGTGTATCGGTCTTGGTAAATACCGAGCGCAATTGAACGCGTGCCGTGTTTTCCGAGATCCCCAAGGTCGTCGAGGCCTCGATGATCGACGCGCCATCGAGCAGCTCGGTCACCAGTGCCATCTCGGCACGTGAGATGTGATAGAGCTTGGCGAAGGCTTCGATTGAGACGTTATGCTGCAATTTGTCGGCGGATAGAAAAATTGCAACGCCGGCAGGCGGATTGCCAAGGTCCGGCGTGCTTTCCTGAATTGGCTTTAGAAGCATGTATAATGATCTACCGGGTTTCGCGGCGGAGATCTTCAGGGAGCCCGCAGCGCTTGTTTGGGCCCCGCTTTTGCCGAGCATTGCCTTGATCGCATTCGCCACCAGGATTTCGTGCTCGGGCTCACCCGCCTGAAGATAATTCCCGACTACGCGCAGCAACTGACTCTCCTTCATCATGCGTGATGCGGTCTCGTTGACCCGTATCACGTGACCGCGTTCATTCAGGATGACGACGCCGAAGGCGAGTTGGTCGATCGCCTTGATGTACGCGTTATTCTCGAGATACTGTCGGCGGCTGCGCTCGTAGATCTCGAGCGCAACCTTAAGATGAGGATATATCCTCATCATCAACGACTTCTCCGGCAATCCAAACACCCCGATCGGTTCGCGTCGCGACAGCTTCAGACTGCCAAGATAGGTGTTGCCAAAGGTGACATTCAGAGCAAGTACGTCGGTGTCGTTATCCAGTTTCAGCAGTTCGTTGTAGAATCGCGAGCGCAAAAAAACCTCGCGTGATACGCGGTCAAAGATATTGCAGGCGACCCCTTCCTCTAGGTCAAGAAACGGATCGTCCGGAAAATTAGCGGTTCGGTAGATTTCCATGAGGGACTGCCGCACGTTCGCGTCGAACATGTATCCGCGATCGCCCCGTGCCGGTTGACGCAGCACTAGGGTAGCTGCACACGCTTGGAAGTGCTCGCAGAGCGCATGAAGAAACTCGCTCCACGGGCTGGGCGTGTGGATGCTGCGATAAAGGGTAAGCAACAGCTGGTCAAAGGCGCTCGACTCGCCGCGCACCAAAGTACCGATTGACTGAGCGGTGTCATTTCCCATACCCCCCAAGTCTACCGTCACTCCATGGGATGTCGCAGAGTCACGCACCCCAGAGGTTCGTTTTCACATAGCCCTCGGTATCGCCGGTGATGTGGACCTCGACGATACGGCGCCGGAAGTGATACCCCCCGTCTCCTGCGGCAAAGGAATCGAGATAGCGACCCCCGAATACGATCCGGGGGCTTCCGTTGCGTTGGTGGACGATGAGGAAACGAGAGGTGGCCGCCGCGCTGCCCGTTAGGTCAAGAAAAATATCCACATTCGTGATGTAATGTAACGCCCGGGTGGTGGCGTAGATCTGGGCGGGGTCGGCGGGCAGCCCGTTGGCGTCATAAAACACATGCTGGCTCAGCAGATTTCGCACGCCCTCCACACCCTCATAGACTTGACCAAGACCCCCGAAGACGATCTCGCCGTGAGCGAACAACTGCGCCAGTTCTTCCACCTGGCCGAGGTCGTGCAGCTCCGCCGATCGGTGTATCAGGCGTCGGACCGCGTATTCCGTGGCGAAGTCCAAGGTAATGACCGCCTCAGGTGCGGAGAGCGCGGTCCCGGGCGTGCCACAGCGGGATGCTCCAGACATCTTGTTCCTCGCCGTAGATCATGTGCTCGCCGACTCGCCATCCCATCAAATATAGCCAGGTGAGCAGATTAGGGTACGGCTCGTAGACCATTCGATTGAGCGGCACTCCTGTCGCAGCCAGAGTCCGACCGTCCGAGTCGATCAATTCGATGTCGATTCTCTGCAACTCACCATTGCGATAGACACTGCGCCGGTTTCCCCCGGAAAGATTCACCCGTCGACCGTCGCGGGATAAATATCCCTTGAATACCTCATCCTGGCTTCCGCCAGGACGCGAATAGCACACAAAGGCGAGCTGATCTGACTGTCCGTGGCAGTAGTTCATACGGATATCGTCGGTCATCACACGTGGTCCCCAAGAGCGGTCGCGGATGCCGAAACAATTGACTTCATGCCGTATATTTCCGATCTTAACGTGCCCCTTGTAGCGACCGGACTGATCAATGTGGCCGTTGAAAAACTCTGTCATGCCTTTGCCGGTAACGATCTCTGGGGCCGTGACGCCATCAAAGCGCAGGGCGACCTCAATGTCGCGACGCGCGTACGTCATCTCATATTGCCAACCTTCTTTAATTGTTCGCAGACGCGTACCGCAGTCGAGTTCGAGAGATCGCAGATCCGCTGGTGCTAGCAGCGGCCGGTTTACTTCGTAGTGGAACGCGGGGATATCCCAAGGCAGAAATTCCTTGTCATTCCAGATAAGACACCCACCCCCGTAGATCCCAAGTACCGGACGGAACCAGCTATACAAGTAAACCGTAGTCGCTGCCTCCGGAATCCAGGCGCCGAACCAGAAGGTCTCGGTCCAGGCGGGCTCACTCGCGTCCCAGGAGTGAAAGGTGTCCACCGAGTTTTCGACCACCAACATGATATTGCTCACACGGTGAAAGTCACGGGCCACCGGAGTCTGAGAATAGGATGAGAGCCCTCGACAAGTTAATCACCGGAATCGATTAGCGCTTTCCCGTCCAGCGGCGCCGGGAGGTTTGACGTCCCTCCCAGCATAGGAATTCATAGCCCATTCCGATGATTGACGGTACCAGCGGTCCAGGATGAGAGTCAGGTGCCAGCGCTGATGGCGTTGAGCCTGATTTCGATTCGGGGAAATGAGATGGACGCAGCGGACCGGATAGCCATTGAGAATCTTATTTTCCGCTATGCGCGGTACGTCGATACGGCGCAGTACGAAGCGCTCGGCGAGCTGTTTGCTGACGCGATTATAACGGCAAACAAGACCGATCAGGTATTCGTTGGCGCCGTGGCGGTTAGTGATTACTGGCGTATGAGCAATAAGCGTTTCGAGTGCGGTACGCCAAGAACGCACCATGTGATCACCAACCTTGAGTTCGAAGTGATGCACGACGGGACCGTCAACGTAAGATCGTGCTTTTCCGTGTTTCAGGCGACCCACGTGATCGCGCTGCAGCCGATTGCGTGCGGTCGATATGAGGACGTGTTTGCCAGGGCGTCGGGCATGTGGCGTTTTCGTTCAAAGCACATTGAAGTCACCTTGCTCGGCGACGTGAGTGATCACTTGAACGTCGATATCGAATGATGACGAGCCGTGGACCGGCAGATCGTTCAGATAGGGTAGAGCACTGGTGTCTTCATCTGAACCGATTATTTGGCGGGCACGTGCCTTCGGCCAGTGTGTGGGTTAAACGCGACGTCGCAGCCATTCGCTAATCGGTTTCGATGATTGACGTCGCTGCGCAAACTGATCAGTTTGCGCTTCGAGTTCGCGTCTCGTTGCCGCATGTAGATTTCAGGGGGATTAAAGA
>Ga0302325_10012926_pt1 | contig 17865 bp, 17 predicted proteins | sample Palsa_T0_2_FD_201948 | JGI IMG/M metagenome (GOLD analysis project Ga0302325, IMG submission 201948) | Peat permafrost microbial communities from Stordalen Mire near Abisko, Sweden - Palsa_T0_2 | ecosystem: Environmental > Terrestrial > Soil > Palsa > Peat permafrost | place: Sweden: Abisko...
CAGCAGGTACAAGATGTTCTCCGGCGCGTTGACGCCGACGGTCTTGCCCTCCAGGCCGGCCAGCGTCGAGATGCGCGAGCCCGGCATCACGTAAAGGCCCTGGGTACCCGGGTCCATCACCGAGCCCTCGGCGAAAATCTGCAGGTCCGCGGCGACCATGGGATCGGTGGTCGAGGAAGACCGCTGGCCCTGGTCGTAGTTTTCCTGCGCCTGGATGTAGCTGACGTAGTTACCGCAGGAGATGTCGATCCGGTCGGTCGGCTCGTCGAGCGCCTGGGCGTCGATGACCGTCTCGGAACTGACCGCGGGGATGAAGGTGACGTGCAGGCCGCGCGCCGTGAACAGGCCTTCGTGCAGGGCCACGAAGAAGCCGGCCGAATCGACCGCGGGCACGACCGCGACGTTGAGGTCCGGCTGCTCGATGACGGGCGCGGCGGCGGCGTCCCCGCCACCGCCGAGCCTGGGCACGAGCAGGATCGCCAAGATCGCGACGGCCGCCGCGGCGCCGATCATCTCCGCGACCCGGACGGCCCGCGTGAACCTACGTATCATCGCCGGTTGCTCTCTTCCTCGTGGTCCGCAGGGACGTCCCGGGCCTGGACGGTCGCCGGGTCCCTGGTTTCGGGGTCTTGCGGGGCGTTAAGACGGTCGCGGGGTCGCGGCCGATCCCGCGGGCAGCCAGACGCGGCACAGGTCGAGCCCGGTCGGACGGCCGACGCGAGCGAGCTGGCCCGAAATACTCGCTGCTTGTTGCAGGAAAAATGGTGCTGCAAATTGCAGTGAGAGACATCGGTCAGCTGACGGATCTTTGACGGGCGCGCTGGCCGCCGGCGTCGACGGGCCGCTTAGGGCCAGCCGACGCCGGCGGCCGGCGCCTGGGCGGTCAGCAGCTGGCCGGTCCGTGACCTATCGGTCATCCGCTCGGTACCGCGCCATTGGGTCGCCACCATGAACAAGGTGGTCCGGGCCGGGCCGCCGAGCGCGCACGAGAAGCAGCCGCGGTCCAGCCGGATCGTCTGCAGCACCCCGCCGCCCTCGCGGACCCGCACGCACTGCCTATTCGGAACGTCGGCGTACCAGATGGCTCCCTGAGCGTCGAGGCAGATGCCGTCGGGTACGCCGTCGCCGAGATACGCCCACACCCGCGGCCGCGACAGGCTGCCATCGGCGGCGATCTGGAAGGCCGTCAGCTTCTGGCCGTAGGACTCGGCGACGATCAGCGTCGAGTTGTCGGGCGTCACGGCCATGCCGTTGGGGAAGGCGATCCCGCCGGCCACCAGCCGGGGCGCCCCGTCCGGTCGGAGCAGGGCGATGGTTCCGGGGGCGAACTCGCCGCCGGGAAAGTCGAAGCCCTGGTTGTTGAGGTAGACATTCCCTCGCCCGTCCACGACGATCTCGTTCCAGGGGTGCCCGCGGTCCGCCAGGCCGGTCAGGTCGGCGTGGGTCACCAGCGACCCGTCCGGCTCCTGGCGCAGCAGCCGGCCGTCGCGCGCCGCCACGACGAGCAGCCGGCCGTCGGGCAGCCAGTCGATGCACATCGGGAACGCGGGGAAGCCAACCCGCGCCATCACCTCCGGCCGGCCCTCGTGATCGACGGCGAGGACCTCCTGGGCACCCCAATCGGCCAGCCACAGACGGTCTTGGTGCCAGCGCAGCGACTCACCGAAGGAAAGGCCATCGAGCAGTGGCTGGACCTCACCCACGGCAAACTCCTTTCATCGCTGCCACAGCAAACTGCCCCCAACGCCGACCGCGCTACCGCCAACCGTGGCCCGCCCGGACGTTCACCCCTGGCCGTCCGGGCGGACCCCAGATCATCGCCCCATCGGCCGATTCACCGGCGCCCCCGCTGCTTGTCGTGAAACCTCGCGGCTGAAACAAAGGCCGGTGAACCGCCTGCCGCCACCGGGCGGCCGGGCGGGAACTGCCTACCAGAACCATATGAAGCGAATGGTTTCCCGTCGAGATCCAAAACGTTCCTGTTTGGCCATACCAAGCTGGTGGTAAACCGGCGAGATGGACATCTTTCTCGACCCTGAATCCGGGAGATCGCTGACCGGACAGCTGTACGAGCAGCTCCGCCGGGCCATCACCGAGGGCCGCCTGGCGCCCGGAGATCAACTCGTCCCCAGCCGCCAGCTCGCGGATGAGCTCGGCGTGTCCAGGCATACGGTGACCACCGCGTATGGCCGCCTGGTGGCGGAGGGCTACGCGGAGGGACACTCCGGCGGCGGCAGCGTGGTGGCCGCCACGCCCCCGGCGCCCCCCAGGGAGGCGGGTGCGACGTCCGCCCTGCGCCCGAGCCCGCGGTTCGCGGGCTGGTCGCCGTACTTCCGGCCGCCCCCCTACGGCTGCCGGTTCGATCTCCGGCCTGGCCTGCCGGATCCCTCGCTGTTCCCGGCCGAGCTGTGGCGCCGCCGGGTCACCGCCGCCGTCGCCGCCGAACACCGGGACTACGGCGACCCGGCCGGCCGGATCAGGCTGCGGCGGGCCATCGCCGCCTGGGTGTCCCGGTCGCGATCGGTCACGGCCGGAGAAGACACGGTCGTCGTCACCTCCGGCACCCAGCACGCCGTCGACCTGGTCGCCCGGATCTTGCTCGAGCCCGGCGACTGCGTCGCGATTGAGGACCCCGGGTACGTGCCGGTGCGCCGCCTGTTCGGCGCCCTCAACGCCAACGTCGTGGGCGTACCGGTCGATGACCAGGGGCTGGTGGTGGAGCTGCTGCCACCCTCGGCGCGCATCGTCTACGTCACGCCCTCGCATCAGTATCCCCTCGGCATGACCATGTCGATGCCACGACGCCGGGCGCTGCTGCGCTGGGCCGAACGGCACGACGCGGCGATCATCGAAGACGACTACGACACCGAATTCCGCTACGTCGACCGGCCGCTTGAGCCCCTCCAGGCGCTCGACGCGGACGGGCGGGTGGTGTACGTGGGCTCATTCTCCAAGACGTTCTCCCCCTCGGTCCGCCTCGGGTTCGCGGTCGTGCCCATGCCGCTGGCCGGGCCGGTCACCGCGCTGCGGCAGCTCATCGACTGGCACCCGCCGATCGCGATGCAGACCGCCCTGGCGGGCTTCATCGACGACGGCCTGCTCGATAAGCACATCCGGCGCAACCGGCGCGTCTACGCCGAGCGCCATCACATCGTCACCGAGGCGCTGTCCGGGTCGCTGGCCCAGCACCTGACCCCCCGCACGGCTCACGCCGGCCTGCACATCGCCACCGTGCTGCGGCCCGGGTTCCGCGAGAATGAGGTGCTGCAGGCCGCCGCCAGGCACGGAATCGTCGTGGCCGGCCTGTCCGACTGCTTCCACACCGCCCCGGCGCAAGCAGGTCTGCTGATCGGCTTCGGCGCCGTCAGCATCAGGGAACTGCCGACCGCCTTGCGCATGCTGGACCGCGTTCTCGCCGCCCAGAGCCTGGCCAGCTAAACGCCCACGCCTAAACCCGGTCATGGCGCCGGCGCGATAGCTGGTCAGCGGCTAGCGGCGGGAAGACCGAGCGCTTCGGGATGGGCCCGGCGGTAGTGCTCCGTCAGGACCTCGCTGAGGTTACCTGGCCGGTACGCCACGGTGCGGTGGCAGATCTTGCAACGTGTGACCGGAAGATGGGTGACGGTCACAGGAAAACGGCGCGAACGTGAATTACTCATCACCTCTATTATGCCACTCCCGCGACAGTGACGTCGCCATAGAAAACCATTATTGCGGATCGTTACCCCCCGTATAACGGCGGTAACGATCCACCATAATGCGGGAAGCGGCATTGCCCATACACGCCTGGGCGCAAGACCCTCAGCCACCTCAGCCTCATCGTTGTCTTGACACCGCAGAGAGAACATTTCCCGCTCCGGCTAAAATTTATCGCGGCTGGCTAAAGTTAACCTGCCGTTGACACGGTTGTCCGGGACCTTAGGTACGTTGGACCCTGTCACCGAATACCACCCCGAAGACACCTTGCGAGGTGTCAATCCCTGGATAGCGGGTGAAAAGTCATGAACAAATCGGCAGATTCCCTGTTGGCAGCGCAGGTGCCTGCCCCCAGGGTCCCGCGGCAGCCCGCCTACGGCGAGGACGCCCGCTCCTACGACGCCAGGACCGCCGCGTTCCAGAACTACCGCCAGGCCGTCGTCGAGGCCCTCCCGGTCGGCCCGGGCCAGGTGGTCCTCGACGTGGGCTGCGGGACCGGCCTGTGCTGCGGCATGCTGCGCGAGAAGGTGGGCGCCGACGGCGGTGTCGTCGGCATCGAGGCGTCACCCGAGATGGCGGCGATAGCCCGCGACCGGGTCGCACGCGAAGGCTGGGATAACGTCACGATCGTGCAGTCCGGCGCGGAGGACGCCCGGATCGCTGACACCGCGGACGCCGCCCTGTTCTGCGCGGTGCACGACATCTTGCAGTCCCCGGACGCGCTGCACAACGTCATGGGCCAACTGCGTCCGGAAGCCCAGGTGGCCGCGGGCGGCGGCAAGTGGGCCTCGCCGTGGCTGGTGGCGGTGAACATGCAGGCCAGGATGCTGCACGCGCCCTACGTGCGGAGCTTCGAGGGGTTCGACCGGCCGTGGCATCATCTGGAGCCGCTGATCGAGGACGTGCAGCTGCGTGAGGTGGCGTTCGGCAGCGGGTACGTGCTGACCGGGCGGGCCCGGCGGTCCGGGTTAAGGGCCGCATCAGGCGGGTGCGCGCAGCGGGCCGCCGCGGCCTGACGCGACCGACCAGCACGCCTCGAGCAGGGTGCGCGCGAACAGCTCTGGCGCGTTGATGCAGGCGCCGTGACCGGCGTCCAGCTCGTGCACCGACGCGCCCGGAATCTTCCGGGCCAGCCCGAGCTGGTGGCCCCGCGGCACGACGCGATCGCGGGTGGTGATCAGCACCGCGGTGGGGACGGCGACCTGGCCGATCCAGCCGGCCGACGCGAACTCCGAGACGGCCCGGACGGCCGCCACGGCGGAGGCCAGGGTGGTCCGGCTCAACTGGGCGTGGGCCCACCTGGCCGTGGCCGGATCGGCCACCCCGCCGAGCAGCATCGTGCCGAAAACCTCGGCGCCGACCAGGTGCAGAACCGGATTCCACTGCAGCGCGGTGGCCATCGCCGGCGTCGCCAGGGCGGCCAGCTGCTCCCCCGGCGACCCGCGGACGTCGCACGCGGTCGAGCACAGCACCAGACCCGACACCAGCGCCGGGTGCCGCCGGTACACCAGCTGGGCGACCATGCCGCCCATCGAATAACCCACGACGGCGAACCGGCCGATACCAAGGACACCGGCCAGCGCCGCGACGTCGTCGGCGCAATCCTCGAGCCGGAACCGGGCACCGGCGCGGATCCCGTCGCCGTGCCCGCGCAAGTCCGCGGCCACGACCCGGAAATACCGGCCGAGCGCCGCGAAGACCCCGCGCCAGTTCAGTTCCGCGGTAAACGTCACCCCGTGGATGAGCACCAGCGTCTCGGCCCCCGGCGGCCCCGCGCACTCCCACACCCGCGTCGTGCCGCGGCCGGGCAGGTGCACCAGGCGGGTCACCGGAGTCGCCGAATCCAGGGGCACCGGCCGCACGCTGTCACCCTCCCGCCAGAGCGTCCGAGACCGCCGACCCGGCCCCGGACGAAGTACTACAGTTAGAATACCCGCAGGCTGACCGGCCAAAACCCCGATTAGCCCGGGACGAGGACCACGCGGGGTCCGGCCTGGGTCGAGGCGGTCCAGGCTACGCTGACGCCGGAAAGCAAAAACGTACGGAACGGAACCTGGACCGACTCCTCGGCCATCAGCTTGATATAGACCGGGATCTGGCCCTTGATGCCGGCCGCCGCGACGGAACCGGCCCCGCTCGCCGTGGCGGCCGGCCCGGTCCTGTTCGGCGACCCCGACACCCGCTTCGCCGAACTGCTCAGCCTGGTGCTGGACACCGTCGGCCGGACGGGGGCCTGAGCTACAGGCCGCGCTCGATCGGGACGATGCCCCGGTCGGCGGCCTTGACCAGCGCGGCGTGGTCGGCCTCGGTCTGGTCGGCGTATTTCTTGGCGAACTTGGCCAGGGCGGTGGCGAGGCGGTCGGAGGAACCGACGTAGCCGACGATCATCGAGGCGCCGCTGGTGCGGGCGTGGCCCTTGGCCAGCAGGTGCCCGACGATCGCGGCGTAGTCGGCCAGCGCCGCGGCGTCGATGGAGTCCAGCGCCACGGTGCCCTTCATGTTCCGGAACTGCCGGACGTAATACTGCTGCTCGCCGACGGTGGCCCAGCCCAGCAGCGGGTCGCTGACCGTCTGCAGCGCCTGCTGGTATTCCACCACCCGCTGGCCCTGGTGCGCGTGCCAGGCCGAATCACCGTGCACGTAGCGGGCCAGCACCGACCGGCGGGCCTGCTTGAGCTGCAAGAAGATCACGTCGTCGGGGCTGCTGCCCTCGAGCAGCGCCACGTAGGCGCGCAGTCCGACGCTGCCGACGCCGACCACCTTGTGGGCGATGTCGACCAGCGTGTAGCCGCCGAGCGCCCGGCGCCAGTGCGGCGCCAGCGTGAGCAGGTAGTCATCGAGTCCCCGGGCCAGTTCGTCGGCCTCGGCGTAGCTGACCCGGGTCATCAGCGGCGGGTCCTCCACGATCCGGCGGCGGCCGTCGCGTTCGCTGGTGAACTTGGGCAGCGCCCGGTCACTGGTCCTCCGGCGGGCCTGGTCGGCCGCCCGCCTGATCTCGGCCCGCAGCGACTTGGCCGTCGTGCCCTGCTGCAGGCGATCGGCGTCCAGGCGCTGGTAGGACCGGGCCAGTAGCGGCATCGAGGCCAGATTGCGAACCTCGTCCCGGTACCCGGTCACGCACTGCAGCACCGCCGATTCGCAATTCTGCTCGCTGGCGCCGTTCTGCCGGCCCGCGACCCAGATGCTCGCGACCAGCCGGCGAAGATCCCACTCCCACCCGCCCGGGTGCGCCTCGTCGAAGTCGTTCAGGTCGATGACCAGGTCCTGCTCCGGGGACGCGTAGAAGCCGAAGTTACCCAGGTGCGCGTCCCCGCAGATCACCGGCGTGATCCCGGTGCTGGGCAGCGCGGCCACGTCCGCCGCCATCACGATCGCGGCGCCGCGCAGGAACCCGTACGGGTTAGCGGTCATCCGCCCGACCCGGACCGGGATCAGCCAGTCCAGCCGGCCCACATGCGACTCGATGATCAGCTGCACCGGATCGGGCCGGCTCGCCGAGGAGGACCACTCCCCCAGCGAGCGGCGCGGAACCTGGTGCCGAAGTTCGCGGCCCATCCGGTACCGTTCGGCCCGCGACGTCGACCGCCGCCGCAGCGACGTGAACGCCTCGCTGTCGGCCGAGGCCAGGACGACATGACCGTTCTTCGCGGCGCCGGCATCGGTTCGCTGCACCATTGGTTTCCTCAACCTCCGCCCGAGGATCCGCTCACCACCAGAAATCCGCGCCAGACCCAAAGGCCAGTTTCCCTGCCTGAGGGCACCACGGATAGGCCTTGCCCCAAGATGTACGCACCGGCAGCAGACCCACCCGCAGGCTTCGCGCCCTGGCGAGCGGCTTCCGCGCGCCCGCACGTTATTGCGGATCGGTACCATCTCGTCAAGACGGTAACGATCCGCAATGACCCCGATGACCGGTCGGACGCGCATCCTCAGGTCACGCCGGATGACGATGACCTGCTTGATCAATTCCTCTTCCGTTGCATCGTCCACCTGCCGTACCGTACGGCCCATGACCTCAGCCCGCGAGCTTGCCGACCACTTCCACCGGCGCTGGCTCGAACACAACCCCTTCACGGCCACCATGTACGGCATTCCCGGGTATGACGACCTGGTCCCGGACGAGAGCGAGGAGGGCGATCAGGACTGGCGCGCCGAGGTCGAGGGGTTCCTGCTGCAGGCCGGCGCGATCGACCGGGCGCAGCTCACCCCGGAAGACGCCGTCACGCTCGACTGCACGACGGAGGCGGCCACCCAGGAACTGGCAGGCATCGATATCGCGCGGGCGGAGTACATGGTCACCGGCATGCAGTACGCGGGGCCGGCCACCTTCCTGGCGGTGGCGGCCCGGACGGTGCTGCTTGATCCCGCGGCGGCGGAGGCGTACCTGCTCCGGCTGCGGCGCAGCGGCGGCTGGCTGGACCAGATCAGCGAGCGGCTGCGGATCGGAGCCAGCAAGGGACGGCTCCCGGTCGCTCCGCTCGTCGAGCAGGCCATCAGCTGGGCGCAGGACGTGCTGGCCCAGCCCGGCCTCGGGCCGGCCCTGGCGCCCCGGCCCCCGGCCGGGTGGGACCGCGCCGCGGCGTGGGAGAACGAACGCCTGGCGCTCGCCGAGGACGTGGTGAAGCCGGCCCTGGCCAGGTGGGTCGCCACCATTTCCGGGCTGCTGCCGCGGGCTCGGCCGTCCGCCCGGGCCGGGCTGGTGTACCTGCCGGGCGGCGCGGAAGACTACGCGCGGGCGATCCGGATCTACACGACCCTGCCGCTGCGCCCGGAAGAACTGCACCAGACCGGCCTCGATCAGATCGCGGCGCTGGAGGCCCGGGCGGTAGCGCTCGGCGCCGGGCTGGGGCTGTCCGGGCTTTCTGAGGTCTTCGACGCGGTGCGGGACTCGGCCGGGAAGATCTCCCCGGCCGAAGCCATCCGGCAGGCGACGATCGCGGTGCGGCGGGCCGAGGCGCGGGCGGCGGAGGTTTTCCCGGCGCCGCTGCCGCCGCCGTGCGAGGTGACGCCGATGCCGGAGGTGGTGGCCGCGAGCGGGGCGGCTCCGCACTACACGCCGCCGCGGCTGGACGGCGGGCGGCCCGGGACGTTCTGGTTCAACACCGAGCGGCCCACGGCCGGCACCGGATGGGACATCGAGGCGGTCGCCTACCACGAGGCGGTGCCGGGCCATCACCTGCAGCTGTCCCGGCTGCAGCTGCTCACCGACCTGCCGGCGCTGCAGCGGCAGCGGAGCATCACGGTGTTCTCCGAGGGGTGGGGGCTGTACGCCGAGCAGCTCGCGGGGGAAGCGGGGCTTTACACCGATGATCGTTCGGAGCTGGGGGCGATCAGCGCGTCGTTGATGCGGGCGGCCCGGCTGGTGGTCGACACCGGCATTCACGCGTTCGGGTGGAGCCGGGAGCAGGCCCTGGAGTTCTTCGTGGCGCACGTGCCGATGCCGCCGGAGTTTCTCGCCGCCGAGATCGACCGGTACGTGGTGATGCCGGGGCAGGCCCTGGCTTACCTGACCGGCAAGCTCGAGATCCTGCGGCTGCGGGAGGAGGCCAGGGAGCGGCTGGGGGCGGCGTTCTCGCTGCCCGCCTTCCACGCCGCCATCCTGGACCACGGCTCGCTGCCCATGCCGGCCCTGGCCAGCAGCATCGGGAACTGGCTGAGCCTGCAGGCTTAGCGGTGCAGGACGAGCATGCTGCCGCCGACGGCGAGCGCGGCCAGGGTGGCCGCGAGCCAGAGCAGGGCCCACAGCAAGCGCGGAAGGCCGGTCAGGCTGCGCAGGTTCGCCCCGTCGGCTGAGCGGGCGCCGATCTCGACGACCCGGCGGACGCCGGAGAGCAGGAGCAGCCAGGTGATCCCGTAGGAGGCCGCGATCTGGGCTCCGGCGGGGGTGAAATGGCCGATCAGGAACACCAGGCCGGCGACGAGAAGGACGGTGATCATGCCGAAGGACCGGCGCAGCCCGACCAACAGGACGCCGAGGAGGAAAAGCGCGACCCACAGCACGGCCGCGACGTGCCCGAACTCGATGAGCCGCGCCGCCCCGAGCCCGAACAGGCTCGGGCCCACGTAGCCGACGAAGGACACGATGACATCGCCCAGGCAGCCCCCGCCGTTCATGACGGTGGCGCCGGTCGCGTCCGCGTGCAGTTCGATGCCGCTGACGTTGCGGAACAGCAGCGACCCGAGGACCGCGTGAGCTCCTTCGTGCGCCATCACGGTGCCGTGGCGGATGATGCGCCAGCCCACGTCGAGCACGATCACCACGAACGCGCCCACGCCGATCAGCACGGCGGCCGCTTCCGATAGCGGGTGCTGGGTCAGGCCCACCTTTGGGACGATAAATCCTGACTTGGGCAATGTCTATCCCCGGAGGGAGGATGGCGTGGTGCGAGGATCGCTGAGTCTGGCCGTGGTTCAGCCTGAGTGCGTGCCGGGCGACGCGGGAGCCAACGGGGTGATCCACGCGCGGGCGGTGGTGCAGGCGCGGGCTCGCGTCGTCGTGTTCCCGGAGCTGTCGCTGACCGGCTATGAGCTCGACGCGGCTCTGGTCGAGCCCGGTGACGCCGCGCTGGAGCCGATCGCGGCGGCGTGCGCGGCCACCGGATCGACGGCGCTGGTCGGCGCGCCGGTCGCGGGTCCGGGGGGCCGGGCGTACATCGCCATGCTCGAGGTGAGCGCCGGCGGGGCATCGGTGCTCTATCGCAAGCAGTGGATCGGCGGCGACGAGGCGGTCCGGTTCAGCCCCGGTGACGAGCCGACGGTGTTCGAGGTGGACGGCTGGCGCCTCGGCGTGGGCATCTGCCGGGACACCGGCATCGGCGAACACGTCGATGCTGTGGCCGGGCTGGCTATCGACGCTTACCTGGCCGGGCTGGTGCACCGGTCCGACGAGGTCGCGGAGCAGGAGCGCCGCGCGGTCTCGATCGCGGCGCGCTGCCGGGCGTACGTCGCGTTCGCCAGCTTTGCCGGGCCGACCGGCGGCGGGTACCACCACACGGCCGGATCGTCGGCCATCTGGTCGCCGGCCGGGGACGTGCTCGCGCAGGCCGGGGCGAGGCCGGGTGACCTGGCCCGGGCCACCCTGGAGTAGCCGGCGTGGCTAGGCCAGCTCGGCGACGCCTTGGGCTACGGCGCACGGGGCGCACAGCCGTACGTCGACACTGCTGGTCGCATCGGTGCTGAGGTGGCGGGTGATCACCGCGTGCTGGTCGCAGACGCCGACGTCGGCCGGGTGCGTCCGGGTGCAGTCGCAGTCGCAGTCGCGCCGGGCAAACAGGGGTGAGATGCGCCAGCTTTCCAGTACCGCGCGGACCGCTGGGTCGGTGGCGAGCTTGTGGAAGGCCTCGGCGGTGATCGCCGACGTCCGGTCCGCCCACTCGGTCGCCACCGTGGTCGCGGCCTGCCAGGCCGCGGCCAACTGCCGCATCGGGTTGTCTTGGTTGCTGCTCACCACCTCATCTTCTCACCTAGGGCCCGCGCTGACCAGCGGGGCTTGGGCCGGCCTGGGCGAGCCTAGGATCTGAGTCAGTCAGCAACCCCCTAGCCCACGGAAGGTGGCGGTGATGGCGCGCAGCGTCCGAGAGCAGATGGTCGACAGCGCCATCATCCTGCTGGCCAAGCATGGCCTGGAGGGCACCTCCTTCACCGAGGTGCTCAACGCGTCCGGCGCGCCGCGCGGGTCCATCTACCATCACTTTCCCGGCGGCAAGGACGAGCTGATCGCCGCGGCGATCGAGGTGGCGGGCGACCGGGCGGTGGCGCTGGTGCGGAGCCTGGAGGGGCGCAGCCCGGCGGAGATCGTGGACGGATTCTTCGCCATGTGGCGGGCGGTGCTGGAGCGGTCGCAGTTCTCTGCCGGGTGCTCGGTGCTGGCGGTGACGGCGGCGGGAAGTACCGGGAGTTCGGATGATTCTGACGGGCTGTTGCGGGCGGCGGGGCGGGTCTTCCGGAGCTGGCAGTCGGCGCTCGCGGCGGTGCTGGCGGCGGGCGGCGTGCCCGCCGCGGCTGCTGAGCCGTTCGCGACGCTGCTCATCGCGGCGAGCGAAGGCGCGGTCGCGCTGAGCCGGGCCGAGCAGAGCTACGAGCCGTTCGACGCGGTCCACCAGGTGCTGCGGGATCAGGCGGGCCGCTTCCCGGGGCCGGCGTGACTTGACTATGACGATCGTCATAGTCGAGGATGTCAGCACGCGATGCGAGACACGCATCAGACCGCGGGAGGCCGCCATGCCCATGATCGATGCCTACGCCGACGCCGGCACCTTCGCCGACAAGCACAAGCTGGCGGTGGACCTGGCCAGCACGCTGATGCGGATCGAGCAGGTGCCGGATATCCCGATGTTCCGCAAGAACACGGCGGCGTTCGTGCACGAGATGCCGTCTGACTCGCTGTCCAACGTGGACGGGGACAGTACGTACGTGCGGGTTCAGGTGCTGACCAACGCGGGCGCGCTCGACCGGGACAAGCAACTCCAGGTGGTGCGGCAGTTCACCGACATCATCGCCGCGGCCGCGGGCGACCCGGGACTGGCGGAACGGACCTGGGTGCTGATCACCGAGGCACCGGACGGCGGGTGGGGGCTGGCCGGGCACGCCAACACCAACGCCGAGCTCATCGCCGCGGCGCGGGCCCAGATCGCCGAGCTTTCCGCGGCGCGAGCGGAGCGGGCCGGGGAGTAAGGCCGGGACCCGTTACCGGCTCACCTCGGCGGCCGGGGCGGGGGACGGAGCGTCGGCGGGGTGAACGCTGTGTCCGTCGGGCCGCCGGGTGAGCAGGGCGACGAAGGCGCCGGCCAGGGCGACGACGGCGGCGGTGCGGAAGGCGGTGCTCATCCCGCTGGTGAACACGCCGTGGCTGACCCTGGTGATGGTGGCGGCGAGCGACGCGGGCAGGCCGGGCCGGACCGGCGCCACCCCGACCGCGACCACGGCCTTAGCCTGGCTGAGCTGGACGGCGGTCAGCGCGGGCAGGTGCGCGGCGGCCCACCGGACCGGCAGCAGGCTGGCTACCCGGGCGGACATGATGCTGCCCAGGATGGCGGTGCCGAGCGTCCCGCCCACCTGCATGGCGGTGGACTGCAGCCCGCTCGCCACGCCGGCCAGTTCGATCGCGGCGTTGCCGACGATCACGTCGGTCGCCCCGACGATCACCGGGCTCAGCCCCAGGCCGAGCAGCATGAACCAGACGATGGTGCCGGCCGGGTCCGAGGTCGCGTCCAGCCGGGACAGGCCGAACAGCCCGGCCGCGGCGAGGAGCATGCCGACGCAGAGGGGGATGCGCGGGCCGAATCTGGTGAGAATCAAGCCGGACACGGGCGCGCCCACGATGAGCATGCCCGTCATCGGGACCAGCCACAGGCCCGTCTTGACCGGGTCGTAGCCGTGCACGTTCTCCAGGTAGAACGTCATGAAGAACATGGCGCCGAACAGCGCGAACATCAGCAATATGACCAGAACGACACCAGCCGACAGCGCCAGCGAACGGAACAGCCGCAACGGCAGCAGCGGCTGACGGGCGCGCCGCTCACGGAGAACGAACAGCGCGGCGGCCACGGCGGCGGCCGCGAAGAAGGCGATGGTCTTGCCGCTGCCCCAGCCGTAGCTCGAGCCCTTGATCAGGCCCCAGACCAGCAGGAAGAGCGTGGCGGACAGCAGCAAGATGCCGGGGACGTCGAAGGATTTGGTGGGAGACGGCGGGGTCTCGCGGAGCACCAGCAGGCCCACGGTCAGCGCGATCAGCCCGACCGGCACGTTGACGTAGAAGCACGCTTCCCAGTTGATGTGCTGCACGAGCAGGCCGCCGATGATCGGGCCGGCCGCCGTGGACGCACCCAGGACCGCGCCCCAGACGCCGATGGCGGCGTTGAGCTTTCCCGCCGGGAATGTGTTGCGCAGCAGGGCCAGCGCCGTCGGCTGCAGCATCGCGCCGAAGACGCCGAGCAGCACGCGGAAGGCGATGACCAGCCCCAGGCTCCCGCCGATGTCGCCGGACAGCCCGATGGCCGCCGACGACAGCCCGAAGCCGGCTATTCCGATCAGGAACACCTTCCGGTGCCCGAACCGGTCGCCGAACTTGCCGATGGTGATGAGCGTGACGGCCAGCGAGAGGAGGTAGCCGTTCGTCACCCACTGGATGCCGGCCAGCGAGGCGTGCAGGTGGGACTGGATAGCCGGGTTGGCCACGGCGACGATCGTGCCGTCCAGCGCCACCATCATCACGCCCAGGGCGGCGGACAGCAGGGTCAGGCCCGGGTTTCCGCGTAGCCCCGGGCGGGCCTGGCGGGTCCGGGGCTCCGCGACCGACGCTCGGGTTTCGCTCACCTGCGCATCTCCTCACCGGAGCGTGGTCATGCCGGGGTACGGGAGGGAGGCCCCGTTCGGAGATTATGTCATTATGTGACACATGTCGATGAGTGACTTCTGTCACTGACTGCCTATGCTGGCCGCATGAACCCGTCCGCGGTGAAGCCAGGGCGATGGGCGCCGGAGCCGGCGGCCCGCCGGGAGCGCAAGAAGCGCCAGACGCGCGACGCGCTCATCCACGCAGCGCTGCAGCTGTTCGAGCGGAAGGGCTACGAGCACACGACGGTCCGCGAGGTCACCGACGCGGTCGACGTCTCCGAGCGGACGTTCTTCCGGTACTTCGCCAGCAAGGAAGACCTGGCGCTGTCGTTCATCAGGGACCGCACGGCCATCTTCCTGCGTGCGCTCGCCGCGCGGCCGCCGCGGGAGGAACCGCTGACCGCGGTGCGCAACGCCTTTCACGACTCGCTGGCGCAGACGGCGGCGCCGGATTCGGCCGAGGAGATGGCCTTGTACCTCTCCGTCATCAACCTGATCGAAGCCACTCCGGCGCTGCTCGCCGCGAACCTGCGGTACCTGCACGACTACGACGACGAGATCGTCGGTGTGCTGGCCCGGCGCGAGGGAGTCGACCCGGCCGTCGACCGGCGCCCGCGCCTGCTGGCCGCGATGTTCGGCGCTATCGCCTCGCTGGCCAGCCGCGAATGGCGGCAGAAGGGCTCCCCCGGCCCCGAGGTGATGGCGGCCGCGTTCGACGCCTACGCCGACCAGCTAACCGCGGCCCTGGCCGGGCCCTGGAGCTGAGCCGGGCCCTGGGGCTCAGCTTACGGTTTGGGTTGGACCCGGGCCAGCAGCTCGTCGATCACTTTCCTGCGGGCCGCCAGCTGCTCGGCGGACAGAGCGGGGCGGGCGGCTGGCGTCCGGTGGTGGATGAGCCGACGCTGGCGGGCCGTCGGGCCGTGGCCGGTCAGGACGTGACGCCAGGCCGAGTGGCACCACCATCGGGTGGCCGCGGTCGAGAAGGGGTTGACCGCTGCGTTGACCGAACGCCGGATCTGGTTCATCCTGCCTCCCGGCTGCTTCGCTCTCCATCGTACGACGGGCGGCCGGCGTAGGGCAGCCGGGCCGCAGGGCTGTGCGCGGGCCTGGACATGGCGCGCCAGTCCGTGAGCAAGCACCTGGCGGTGCTCGAGGCGGCCAGCACGCTCCCCTTTTACCACCCTGCCGGTTTTACTGCCCGGGCGGTTTACTGCCCGGGCAGCGGCTCACCGCGGGCAGGAGAGGTCGTGGTCGATCTTCGACTTCTCCCATTGGGTGAGGGTGACGGTGCCCCGGCCGGTGAGGGGGGCCAGGTGGCAGTTCGCCTGGGCCTGGGCGAGCGTCTTGGCTCCTGGTATCCAGTCCGCCAGGCGGTAGAGCAGGCTCGAGGACGGGATGATTTTTACAATCTTGTACAACTGGAAGGCGGTTGAGTAAATGCCGACGGTGCTGCCGATACGGTGGAAGTAGGCGACCATGCCCTCGAGGTCGGCGCGATTGTTCCAGGTGCTTGAGTCCCAGCTTGAGATGGTCTCGACGTCGAGCCACCAGCGGTACAGGCCGGGTTTGGAGATACCGCGGATTCGCGCATCGAGCTCGGCCATGTTCCGCCCGAATTGCCAGGAGCAGGCCCGATTATCTTGGCCCGCGCAGGCGCCATAGGGGTCGGCGACAACCGCGCCGGAAATGGGGTCGTGGTTATTCGCCGGCCAGTCAGCGACCTTGAGCTTACCCGGTTCGCCGGTATTGACGTAGAACGAGACCTTCGGCTGCCTGGTGGTGCCGGACGACTTCCGGGCCCACGTCATCTCGCCTGCCAGACAGGGGTTGGTGGTATCGGCGCGGCCGTCGTTCACGCCCACGATGCCGAATGCGTGCTGTGCGGGGAGCGCCTTGCGGCATTGCGGGAACGACACGTCGTTCCCGTTCGGCCTAGCGGTTTTGCTCGCTGCGTCAGCCGGCAGGGCCGACGCGCAGGCGATAGCCAAGGAGCCCAATACTGCCATTACGGTCATACCGAACCTCATGGGCTAGTCCCCCCAGACTATTGCCCTGCGCGGACCATAAAGTTAGCGTCTATCAAGTTCCCGCGTGTGTCAGCTATTTCGTTACCGTATGCGTCTTCTAGACGCGCCAGCGTCGCTTTCGGTGTACCCGCTTGAAACAGGCCGCAGCCATAAGGTGAGGGTTAGGACAATCTTGCCGTCCGGTATTATCGCAAGCCTGGGCAAAGCTTCCTATGCTGTCGGCGCGACGACCTTGGTCACGACCCAGCGGTGCTTGCCGATCTGGCGGTCACGAGTGAACCCGAGCTTCTCGTAGGTCGACAAAGCACCGTGGATCCGTGCCATCCTGTGGAGACCTTGCCGCAACCACACCACGACATTGGCCGCGGCGGTGCGGATCAGGGGTTCACCTGTCTTATTAAGGAAGGGGCAGTGGCATATTGGTCTATGGCGTAGACGTATACTGTAGACATAGGGGACGAGCCCTCAAGATGGTTGAGGGCTTCCTCCTAGGTGGAGGAGAGCCGACATGAGCCACGGGGCTGAGTACACCTGGATTCCCGGAGTCCGCATCGACGACGACATACCGGTGTGTGAACGCTGCGGTCATCACGCTGGGTCGCACCGCAAGGTCGCTAGCTGCTCGGCCCGGCGCCGCTGGTTGTGGCACTGCCGGTGCAGCGGCTACGTCAGGTCTGATTCGAAGCAGCCCTTGACGTCTGGGCTGCTCCGCGCGCCGGGTGCCCGCTAGCCGGTGGTTAGTCCGGGAGCGGCGGCGGCCAGGCGGCGGACGGCGGTGTCGAGCTCGGTCTCGGTCGCCACGCCGGAAAAGGTGAGACGCAGGTAGGGTCCGGGGGCCTCGGCGGGGAAGAACGGGCGCCCGGGCATGACGATCACGCCGGCGCGGCGGGCAGCGGCGGCCACGTCGACATCATCGAGGCTTCTCGGCAGCCGGGCCCACAGGTGGGTGCCGCCGTCCGGGAGGATGACGTCGACGGCCGGCAGGTGACGGCTGACCGCGTGGAAGAGGGCCTCGGCGCGGCGGTTCAGGGCGCGGCTGAGGTCTTTGAGGTGGCGCGGCCACATCGGGCGGCTCACCAGGTCCAGCGCGGTCTCCTGGAGGGGACGGGACACGAACAGGTCGTCCACCGCCCGCAGCGCGTGCAGGCGGCGCGCGACCGGGCCGCGGGCGATCACCGCTCCCACCCGCAGGCTCGGCGACGCCACCTTGGTCAGTGAGGTGAGATAGACGACGTGTCCGTCGGCATCGTCGGCGAGCAGAGGCGCGGGCGGGCGCTGGCGGTGAGACAGCCAGCGGGCGAAATCATCCTCGATTACGAACGCGCCCGCGGCCGCGGCGGCGGCCAGCACGGCCGGGCGCCTGCTGGTGGCGAGCACGGCGCCGGTGGGGTTGTGGTAGGCGGGCTGGCAGAAGAGCGCCTGAGCGCCGGTGCGGGCGAACGCCTCGGCGAGGTGCCCGGGGATGACCCCGTCCCGGTCGGTGGGCACCGGCACGGGACGGATGCCCGCGGCCCGCGCAGCCGCCAGCGCTCCGGGATAGGTCGGCGACTCGACCAGGAGCGGAGCCCCGACCGGGACCAGGGCGCGGAACGCCGCCGACAGCGCGCCCTGCGCGCCGCTGGTGACGAGCACGTCCTGGGCACCGACGCCGGCGCCGGCCTGTTCGGCGAACCAGGACCGCAGCGCGTGCAGGCCCGCGGCCGGCGGCCGCTCCCACGTGTCGGGGAGGCGAGCGGCCCGGGCCAGCGCCGAGCGGAGCGCCGCGAGCGGCATCAGGGAGGAGTGCAGGTATCCGCTGGCCAGTGAG
>Ga0302325_10012927_pt1 | contig 17864 bp, 15 predicted proteins | sample Palsa_T0_2_FD_201948 | JGI IMG/M metagenome (GOLD analysis project Ga0302325, IMG submission 201948) | Peat permafrost microbial communities from Stordalen Mire near Abisko, Sweden - Palsa_T0_2 | ecosystem: Environmental > Terrestrial > Soil > Palsa > Peat permafrost | place: Sweden: Abisko...
GTTCGGCTCACGTCGATCGACCCACAGCGGCACCAATTTTCTCGCACGCGTGTGCGCGCACCGTTCCCGGCGCTCGCACGCGAAAGGCCGCGCGCAACGTCGCGCGGCAAGACCGCGTATCCAGCGTTTTCAGTTGCCGGGGCACCGTGGCGACCATCGCCGCACGATCACCCGAGTGATTTCGCACCTTAATCCACTCGAAAGATCGCGGTCAATCCATCGATGAGCTTTTTTTTGAGCTTTTCCATTATGGAACTCGTTTCGCGTGGTTAGATCGGGGGCGTGACAGGAAATGTCCTCGCCTGATCACCCTCGAGCAGCTCGAGCCGCTCGGCCGGCGATCGCGCGAGCGCTTGCGGCACCGCGCGACGCCGGCCTATCGTGCGCCAGCCGTGCGCGAACAGGGGTCCGAACACCGCGAGCCGCGAGCCTCTACGCTGCGGGACGTCGCGGCGCGAGGCGCGCGCATCCGATTCGTCGAAAGCGGCGAGGGCCCGCCGCTCATCCTGATCCACGACTACCTTGCCAGCCACCTCGCATGGGACGACGTCTTGCCGCGACTGGCCGAGCGGTTCCACGTCATCGCGCCCGATCTGCCAGGGTTTGGCGAGAGCGAGAAGCCACCGCCCAGCCGCTACCGTTACGACTTCGAGGCGTTCTGCGAGTCGCTCGCCGATCTGATCGCCGCCGTCGGCCTCGGCCGCGTATCGGTTTGCGGTCATGCCATGGGCGGCGGGGTAGCGCTGACATTGGCCGCCACGTACGCGCACGTGGTCGACAAGCTCGTGCTCGTCAACCCTCTCGTGTATCCGCAACGGCCCGACAAGCTGTCACGCGTGGCGAGCATCCCGGTCCTCGGGCCCCTCGTGTTCAAGCAGGTTCTGGGGCGGTCGCTCTTCCGGAGCCGCTTCGGCGCCGATGGGGCCGAAGCACAGGACGATGCCGCGACTCGCCGGGTCGACCGCCTGTTCGACTTGTTCGACATCCCGGCGGCCCGCGAGGCCGCCTACGCAACGATGCTGGCGATGCTCGACACCCGGCCCCTGACGGCCAGCGTGCCGCGCATTTCGGCCCCCTCGCTCGTCATCTGGGGTCGGGGCAACCGCCAGGCCCCCGTCGAGCAGGGCCGCCGGCTGGCCCGCGAGCTGAAAGGCGCCCGCTTCGAGGTGTTCGACTGCGGCCGCTCGCCCGCCGAGGAGCGGCCCGAGCTCTTCGCCAACACGGTCACCTCCTTTCTCGTCAGCCGGGGCGTGGGCTAGCCGCTTGCAGGCCGGGCCTTCGCGTGCGCGCTTCGCCCGGAATCGCCCGGCCTTGCTCGGGGCCGGGATCATCGTTGCGCTCGTGTCGTTCGCCGCGTTGGGCCCCCTCTTCGCCCACCATGGGCCCCTGCAGAGCGACTTCGTGCGAGGCGTGTCGTCCACCGGCGCACCGGTCGGCCCCAACGCGGCCTTTCCTCTCGGCGCCGACAGGATGTTCCGCGACGAGTTCGCTCGCCTCGCCGTCGCTGGCCGCCTCTCTCTCTTCATCGCGGTGGCCGCAACGTCCATCGCCAGCGCGCTCGGCGCCGCCGTGGGGGTCGTCGCCGGGTGGTACGAGGGTTCGCGCGTACCTGTCGACGGCGCCCTCATGCGATTCGCCGACGTGATGCTCGCCTTCCCGTTTCTGATGCTGGTCATGGCGATCGGCGCCGCGCTCGACCGCACGTCCGCGATCACGATCCTGGTCACCTTGGGCGCCACGAGCTGGCTCGGCATCGCGCGGGTGCTGCGGGCCAAGACGATGCAGGTGCGGGCGCTCGAGTACATCGAAGCGTCCCGGGCGCTGGGGCAGTCGGCGCCCCGGATCATGATCCGACACGTGCTTCCGAACGTCGCCGGACCGCTCATCGTGACGGCCACCGTGATGGTCGCGCAGATGATCGTCGCCGACAGTGTCCTCAGCTACCTTGGCGTCGGGATCGCACCACCCGCGCCGACGTGGGGCCGCATGCTCTTCGAGAGCCAAGACGACGTGCTGAGCTCTCCGTGGCTCTTCGCGGCGCCCGCGACGGCCATCCTGCTGGCCGTCTGGGGCTTCAACATGCTGGGCGAGGGGCTTCGTGATGCACTCGATCCCCGCCAGACGTAAGCCGCCCGCCGCGCTCGCCGTCCTCGCCGCCTGGGCGGCGGGGGTCGGCGCCGCGTTGGCGCTCGCCGACCTTCCTGGGTGTCACCAGCCCCTCGCCGCCCCAATCGCGCCGGCCGATGCCGACGGCGCGGCGCCCCATCGAGGTGGCGTCCTTCGCCTGGCGGCGACGCAAGACCTCCGGACGCTGGACCCGGCCGGGCCGGCCGACAGCCTGGGTGTTCAAGCCCAGCAGCTGATCTTCGCCGGTCTCGTCGATCTGGACGATCAGTCGCGGGTCGTCCCCGATCTGGCGGAGAGCTGGCAGGTCGAAGACGGCGGGCAAACCTACCGCTTCGTCCTGCGCCAGGGAGTCGTGATGCACGACGGGCAGGAGCTGACCGCCGACGACGTGAAGCGATCGGCCGAGCGTGCCCTGCACCCCTCGACCCCCAACCCGAACGCCAGCTACTTCGACGGCATTGCCGGCTACGCCGACTTTCTCGGCGGCCGAACCGAGCACCTCGAAGGCGTCGTGGTCGACGGGCGATACGCCGTCTCTTTCCACCTGAGCGCTCCGGACGCCACGTTCCTTTCCATTTTGGCGATGCATACGCTGCGGCCCGTCTGCCGCACGGGGGGCAGCCGCTATGTCGACACGTGGCTGGCCTGCGGGGCGGGGCCCTTTCGGCTCGAGCAGGACGGCTGGCAGCGTGGGGCCAGCCTGCGCCTCGTGCGACACGACGCCTACTTTCGGCCGGGGCTCCCCTACCTGGATGCCGTCGAGTGGACCTTCAACATGCAGCCGCTCCCGCAGCGCTTCCGCTTCGAGAGCGGAGACCTCGACGTCCTGCGCGACATGACCCAGGCCGACATGGGCCGCTACCGCGCCGACCCGCGCTGGCAGCCTCTCGGAAAGGCCGAAGCCGACACCAACGTCTTCGGCGAGTCGATGAACACGCGCATGCCGCCGTTCGACAACCTGGAGGTGCGCCGCGCGGTGGCCGCCGCGATCGACCGCGAGCACTATCGCCTGCTCTCACCAGGATCGGTCAGCGTGTTGACGCGCCTCATCCCCTCGGGCCTACCGGCCTACGCCGGCGGCGAAGAGCAACGCTACGACTACCCCGCCGCGCTCGAGCACATGCGGAAAGCCGGCTACCCGTTCGACCCGGCCACCGGGCAAGGCGGCTGGCCAAAAACGATCACGTACCCGATAAACGACAAGGGCCTGCTCGTCTACACGGCGCAGGTGCTGCAGCAGGAGCTCGCGAAGATCGGGATCCGCATCGAGATCCGCCTGATGACCTGGCCGGCGCTCATGGCTCTCCAGCAGCGTCCCGGCAACGTGGCCATCTCGCCTGGGGGCTGGGGCATGGACTACCCCGATCCAAGCTCCTTCTTCGAGCCTCTCTTCACGACGGGCGCCATCGGCCCGGAGTCGACCTATAACTCGTCGTTCTACTCGAACCCGCCGTTCGATGCGCTCGTCGCACGCGCACATCGCGAGCTCGATGTGCCGACACGCATCGCGCTCTACGCGCAGGCCAACGCCATCCTCTGCGACGACGCGCCCTGGGCGTTCACGTTCTCGTCGCACAAATACGACTTGCGCCAGCCGTACGTACGCGGGCCGCTGCTTCACCCCGTCTGGGGCATGGATCCCACCCGCAGCTGGATCGATCGCACGGGCACCGCCCTCGAGCAGGCCGTCGGGAGGCCGCGATGAGTCGACTCGCATCCCGGATCGCGTGGAGCGTGTTCGTCGTGTGGGCCGTCGTGTCGATCACGTTCGTCGTGCAGACGGTCCTGCCCGGGGACCCGGCGCGGATGGTTGCCGGGGCGCAGGCACGGCCGGCCGACGTCGCGCGCATCCGGGCGCGCCTCGGGCTCGATCGTTCGCTGCCGGAGCAATACGTCCGCTTCTGGACCCGCCTCGTGCACGTGGGTCCGCTCGACGCGCGCGCGGCGCCGGACCACACGAGCTGCGCGGTCATCGCCCCGCTCCGCGGCGGGCGCTCGCTGCACCTCGACTTCGGCAAGAGCTTTCAGATGAGCCAGCCGGTGGTCGACGTCCTCGTCGCCCGCATGCCGCGGACGTTCGCCCTCGCGCTCGTCGCCATGGCGATCCAGCTCCTTTTTGGCGTCGGCACCGGTGTCGTCGCAGCGGTGAAGCGGGACTCGTGGCTCGACCGCGTCCTCGTCAGCGCGAGCTTGCTCGGGCTCAGCGTGCCGACGTTCCTCATCGCGTTGGGGCTGCAGCTTCTTTTCGCCCGTACGCTCCGGTGGCTCCCGCTCGATGGCTTCGGCTCCGACTTGGCCGAGCACGCGCGCAGCATGGTATTGCCCGCGCTCACCCTCGGAATCTACGGGGCGGCGTACTACACGCGCCTCGTACGCGACGAGATGATCGTGCTGATGCGCAGCGACTGGGTCCGGACCGCGCGAGCCAAGGGCCTGCCCGAGTGGCGCATCGTCGTGACGCACGCGCTGCGCAACGCGATGGTGCCGGTGGTCACGGCAGCGGGGCTCGACCTCGGCGCGTTGATGGGGGGCGCGATCGTGACCGAGACCGTCTTCCGCTGGCCGGGCCTGGGAGAGCTCAGCGTCAAGGCGATGCTCAACCGCGATGGTCCGGTCATCGGCGCGTGCGTCATCGTGACGTCGGTCGCGATCGTCGGCGCCAACGTGCTCGTCGACTTCGCCTACGCCCGGCTCGACCCCCGCGTTACTGGCCGGCGAGCAGGCGGCACTCGCTGACGTTGGCCGTGCGCGCGCTGCTCACGCAGCTCCGGTATGCGTCGCGCGCCGCCGGCACGTTGCCGGCCGCCTGGCACGCCGCCCCGAGGATCAGCCACGCATCGGCGTCGGACGGATTGGCCAGGACAGCCTGGTGCGCGAGCGCGAGCGCCCGCGGCGTCTCTCCATCCGCCAACGCATGGCTCGCCTGCGCGATCAGCGTGCCACCGGCCGGCTCCGGACGCAGGTCGACCGGCGCCTGCTGCGCGGGTCGGGGCTGCACGGGCGCGACCACTGCGGGCGTGACGTTGGGCGAAGGCGCCGCGGGAGAAACGAAAACCGGCGCTTGCACAGGCCTCGGAGCCGGCGACACCCATGGACCCCGCGCCGGCGGCTTGACCGACACGACTTCGGCCGGCGGCGTCTCCGGCATCGACGCCATCGCACTCGGAACGGCGGTTGCGGGGGTCATCGGCACGGATGCCGGCTCTTGGGGTGCCGGCAACGGCTCCGGCGCGCTGGCCGTGTGGGTCGGCTCGGGGTCTTTGGGACCGGACGCCATCGCATGAAGAGCACCCACGGCGACGATCGTCGCGACGGCGGCGACCACCGCGATCGTGACGACGCGTGCGCGCCCCTGCCGCGGAAGGCCGGGGACCGGGCCGGGCGCGGGATCGGAGACCGCCACCCTCGATCGCGCGGCCGGCCGCGGGCCGTCGCGATCGGGCGCTGCTGCCGGCGCGCTCGCCACGGGCTTCGGCTGGGCGGAAGTGGTCGCGGAGACCTTGGGTTCCACGGGTGCACCACGGACGCTCTTTGGCTCGGGGGCTGCCGCGGCCTTCGGTTCGGCCGGGCTGACGGTGCCCTTTGGCTCGGGGGCTGCCGCGGCCTTCGGTTCGGTCGGGCTGACGGTGCCCTTTGGCTCGGGCGGTGGGCTGACGGCAGCCTTCGGCGAATCGGCTTGCGACGGCTGCGCCCCTTGCGACGCCTCCGTCCGTGGAGGCTCCGTCGAGTCGCGACCGTCGGCGACGACCTCGAGCTTGCTCGCCGGCCCCGGCGGCGGACGCTCGGAGCGACGCGTCGCGGGGGGAATCTCGCCCGCGTCTCGCCTTCCGACGACCGGAAGGCCGGCCTCGTCCGCGGCGTGGCTTGGCGGCGGCATCGCCATCGTGGACGGTTGGGTCAGCCGATCGTCGGACCCCGGCGCCGTGGGCGCGGGCGGCGTGACAAGAGCGTCGGAAGCCGTCACCGCCGTGGGAGGAGGAGGACGGACCGTGCCTCCATCGGACCCGGGGACGACCGCCATCTCGCCTGGCGAGTGGTGACCCGACCGTGAGCCATCGACCGCAGCCACCGCCATATCGGCCGTGCGTACACCCTCGCCGCTGGTACCGACCACGAGCGCGTCGTCGCCGCCGTGGTGATCCTCGTGCGCCTCTTCCTCCGGCCGCACGACCAGCAAGCCCTCGAAGTAGAGCTTCGTGATCGTGGACAGCGTGGACAGGTCCTCGAAGGGCGAGTCGTCGACCACCTCGGTCAGCGTCCGCTGGGCGTCGAAGAGCTTGAGGATGCCGTTCAGCTCGTCCGGGATCTCGTTGAGGCGTTCGAGCAGCTGTTCGTGATCGATCTGGAAGACGGTGGTCAGCGGAGGGAGCTGCTCGCAGAGGCGCCCCCACTCGTCGACGCGCCGCATGCCCTCCATCAGGATCGCCTGGGTAGAACCGCCGATAAGGTCTTCGTTCGAGATCGACTTGAACTCCACCTCGAACGACGCCTCGTTCCAGATGAGGGCGCGGTAGATCGCCTCTTCGCCGCGCAAGCGACCGAGCTCCGCGTCGACCACTTTGCCGTCGCGAAAGTAGATGTGGGCCTCCTGCGTGCCGCTCCGCAAGTGGACGACGCCGCTCTTGCGCGAGACTTCGAACGTCTGCAAGAGGTCGACGACCGCCATGTCCTGGGTAGAACCCGAGAACCGCGTTCGCCCCGTCATGGTCGTGCGGTTGGCGGCGATGTTTTCTTGCGTACGGCGCGCCAGGAGCAGGTTGACCCGCGCGATCAGCTCGCGCACGAAGATGGGCTTCGTCAGGTAGTCCTCGACGCCCAGCTCGAGGCCGCGGATCTTGTCCTCGATCGATTTCTGGCTCGTGAGGAACACGACCGGGATCTGCGACCACTCCATGCGCTCTTTGAGCTTGCGCACGAGCATGTAGCCGTCGAGCTTGGGTAGGCGCGTGTCGCTCAGCACGAGGTCCGGCGTCAGCGACTCGATCTTCGCGAGCGCATCCATCCCGTCGGTGGCGGTCGTCACGCTGTAGCCAGCCTTCTTCAGGCTGACTTCGAGCACGCGCACACTCCGCGGATCGGCGTCGACGAGGAGCAGTTTTTGCTTGGCCACGGGCTACGCGTTAGAGCATGAAAGGGCGCCGTGCGTAGTGTCAAGCGCTCGGGCAGCTCCGCTCGGGGCCACCTCAGCGCTTTTGGGCAAAGGGATCTCCCACATCGTCGATCGGCGCGCGCGGCGCGGCAGCCCCCTCGCGCAGGTGCACGATGCGACGGGCGGGCGCGGACCCGCCGGGCGGCGCGGACGACGCCGCGACGGCGTTCGACGGCGGGGTCGTCGTCGTCTCCGATGGCAGGGCCGACATCGGCGCAACGGATGCCGATCCGGACGCGGTGGGCGCCGCCGCGGCGACGACTGCGGGCGGCGCCGCCGGAGCCTCTCGGTGCGAAAACAGCCGCATGGCAAGCGTGGCGACGAGCGTTGCGGCGAGGCCCACCGCGCCCCAGAGCAACCACAGCGACGGGGCCGCGCCAAGGCGGTGGACCCCGGCGGGTGCATCTTCCACTGCGAGCGCGTCGACCGTCGTCAGCGCACCGGGCGGGGGTGCGCCGCTCGGCCGGGGAGGAGCGACGCTGGCCGCGCTGTCGGGGGCGGTGTCCGCGCGCGCACGGGTCGCGCCGTCGATCGCGTCGACAAGCGCGGCCATCGAGGCGAAGCGGTCCTCGGGCTTCTTGGCGAGGCAGGCCAGCGTGACGTCTTCGAGCGCGCCGAGATCCTTGGCCACGTCTTTCAGGTGGCTCGGGGGCTCCGGCTGGACGAACATGTGTTGCGTCAGCACACCCATGTACGTGTCGGCCTCGAACGGCACCCGGCCCGTGAACATCTCGTACATGATGACGCCGAGCGCGTAGACATCGCTGCGATGGTCGACGGATTGACCGCTCGCTTGCTCGGGCGACATGTAGTGCGGCGTCCCGAACACGACCCCCGAGCGCGTCATGCGACTCGATCCGACGACCTTCGCCGCACCGAAGTCGACGACGCGCACGTCAGCCCCCGACGCTGCGGCAGGGCGCGCGCCGTCGACGAGGAACACGTTCTCCGGTTTCAGGTCCCGATGGACCACGCCCGCTTCGTGGGCGGCGCCGAGCGCGCCGGCGACTTTGCGGATGATCCGCACCGCCCGCGCCGTGGACACGGGCCCGTTCGCCTTGATGATCTCGGCGAGCGTCTGACCCACGAGCAGCTCCATCACGAAGTAGGGGATACCGTCGGGCAGCCGGCCAAAGTCGGTGATCTGCACGACGTTGGGGTGCTTCACGCTGGCGGTCGCCTTGGCCTCGCGGATGAAGCGCTCGGCCAGATCCTCTTCGCGGGCGAGCTCGCGGCGCAGCACTTTCATCGCGAAGGTGCGCTCGAGCGCGGTGTGACGCACCTCGTACACGCGACCCATGCCGCCCTCGCCCACCACGCCGATGACCTCGTAGCGAACATCGACCACCTGGCCGACGAGCGCGTCGCCACTGGGATCGAAGAGCGAGTCCTCGAGCTTGACGCCGTCGAACGGGCAGAACGCCGCCTCGCGAGAGAAGCGCTGGCCGCACGACGGGCAGCGCTTGATCTCGCGGCGCCGGTCGAGGGTGGTCCTAATCGATTCGACCCGCATCGCCAATACCCGAGTCGCCGGCATCCCCGCCGTCGCCGGGAGCCCCGAGGGGCAAGTCGTCGTCGGACGCGTCGGGTGGCGTGCAAAAGCCCTGGAGCCCACAGACGAGGCCTCCCTGGCAATCGCTGGTTCGCGTGCAGGGGCTGTCGAGCCCCTCGGCCGGCGTGCTCGTCGCACACGCTGGCGTCAGCGCCTCAAGCGCCGCGACCCAAAGCCAGACGCAGCCTCTCCCCATCATCCTTCTCAGGTGGCGGCCGCGACGCCCATCCCGCAATTGGGACAGAACTTGGAGCCGGAAACGGCCTCGGTGCCGCACCCGCTGCAAAACTTTTTCTGCATCACGAGGGGGCTCCCGCAATCGGCGCAGAACTTACCCCCCGCCTGCTTGCTACCGCACTTGCCGCACGTGACCTGGGTGCCGCCGGGCGAGAACGTGGGGGCTGGCGCCGCGGGCTGCCCGAACCCTGCGGACATCGCGTTCCCCACACCCATGCCTACCGCCATCTGCGCCCCGAGACCCGCGACCCCGCCGCCGACTCCGTGCGCCGCCATCCCCTGGCCGGCACCCATCATGGCCTGACCCGCGGCGTAGCCCTGGTAGCTCCCCGCCAGATCCTTCACGTATCGAGCGTCCTGCGAAAACTGCTGATCGAGCTGGAACTGGCGCGCCTGTGCGTCGGCCTGGGCGCCCGCGACGCCGATCTGACGCACCTTCACCTGACGCTGGGCCTTCGCGATCTCGGCGTTCGCGGCGACGAGCCGCTCGCGATCCGCGTCGGAGAAGTTGATGTTGAACTGGCCGACCTGAAGGATGCGAACGCCGATGTCCGCGAGGTCGGGCGCATGCGTGACGAACGCCGCTGCGAGCTTCGACGTGAGCGAGACGGCTTGGAGCAGGCTCTTGCCCTCATTTTCGCACAGCTCGCCGAGCGTCGTCTTCACGCCGTTCATGAAGACGCCCTTGATCCACGCGAGCACCGCGTCGTTGTCGCCCGCGGCTGCCTGCCCCGAGTAGCCGATGACGAAGCGCACCGGGTCGACGACGACGACGCTCATCTCGCCGAAGATCCGCGGCTGCACTTGCTCGGCGGTCAGCGGATCGAGCATCTCTCCGATCGGACCGCCGAACGGGACGCTGCGCACCGGCGTCGTCTTGACGAAGTAGATCTCCGTGATGAAGACCTGCCCACCCGTGAAGTTGGTGACCAGCTGGTTCAGAAACGGGATGTTCTGCGAGTGGAGCGTCACCCGCCCCGGCGGGATCACGCCGACCACCCGCCCGTCCTTGAAGAACACCGCGCACTCGTCGCTGTCGACGGTGAGCTGCGCGTTCGTCGGGATGTTCTGGTCGGGGTGCTTGTAGACGATCAGCGCCTTCTGGTTGTCCGGCCGCGCGACCATCATCTCGCGCACGCCGTTGCGGACGAAGTCGAACACTCCCATGGTCTCTCTCTCGCTCGCTGCGCGGCGCCGACTCGGCGCCGAGACAACTAGGATACGGCGCCTGGCGGGTGAGCCGCTACCCCTGCCGACCGAACGGGCGGCTATCAGCTATCATCGCAATCGTGGAGCCCCCCGTCCCGGCCGAGTCGCTCTCGCAGCTCGCGCGCAGAATGATCGACCCGGCCTCGCCCGCCGCGATGCGGCAGATGGCCTCCAAGGGCGTCGCACCCGGGCTCAAGCCGGGCGAGGCGCTCACGGTCGTGGCGCTCCTCTCGGAAGGCGCGGACCAAGACGTCGCGGCCACGGCGCGCGCGACACTGGGGAAACTGCCGGAACCGCTGGTGAACGGCGCGCTCGCCGGCGACTTGGCCGCGGGCGTGCTCGCGCTCATCGCGCCGATGTACGCGCGCAACGCGAGCATCATCTACAGGATCCTGGCCCACGCTTCGATCACGCCGGAGACGGTGGCCGCCGTCGCGGCCGTCGCGAGCGAAGAGGTGGCCGAGCTGGTGGCGACCAACGAGCAGCGGCTGCTCGCACACCCGGCGATCATCGAGAAGCTCTACATGAACAAGGCGACACGGATGTCGACCGCCGACCGCATCCTCGAGCTCGCGGTGCGCAACAAGGTCGAGCTCAACGGCATCCCGGCCTACAAGGAGGCCGCGATCGCGATCGGGCAGGAGCTCATCGTCGAAGCGTCCGAAGAACCGACACCGGACGACCTGCTCTTCGTGGAGACCGGGATCGTCGCCGAGAAGATCGTCCTCGATCCCGCGCGTGAAGACACGCACCGCATCGACGACGAAAAGGGCGAGGAGGTCCTCGACGACAAGTTCCTGCCGCTCTACGCGCAGCTCGCGAAGATGACGATCTCGCAAAAGATCCGGCGGGCGATGCTGGGCAACGCCGCCGAGCGCCTTCTCCTCGTGCGCGACAGCAATCGCCTCGTCGCGCAGGCCGCGATCAAGAGCCCCAGCATCCAGGAGAACGAAGTCGTGCGGATCAGCGCGAGCCGCTCCGTCTCGGAGGACGTGCTTCGCGCCATCGCGCTCGATCGCGAGTGGACGCGGTCGCACCAGGTCAAAGTGAACCTCGTCAGCAATCCCAGGACGCCGTTCGCGTTCGCCTCGAGGCTCATCATCCACCTCCGCGAGAGCGAGCTCAAAGGGCTGGCCAAGAGCAAGAACGTGTCCGGCGCGGTGGCCAAGGCCGCCAAGCAGCAGCTCGAACGCAAAGGGGTCGGCTGACGGATTGGACGGCGCGCCGCCCGCGCCTATCGCCCGACGCCCCAGATCTCGCCCGTGGCCCACGTCGCGTCGAGCAGCGACACGACGACGTGCACGACCTCTTCGACGCTGCCGAAGCGACCGAGGGGGGATCGCGTCGCCAGCCGGTGCATCTGCAGCGGATCTCCGTCGGCATCGGGATCGACGACGATCCCGAGCGACACCATGTTGACGCGCACCTCCGGCGCCAGCTCCACGGCCAGCGCGCGCAACCCCGTCTGAAGGGCCCCCTTCGCGGTGAGGTACGCGACATGGTTCGTGTACGGGCGCGTGACGCCGGCGTCGGTGAGGGCCACCACGGTGCCGCGCGCTTGCGTCAGATCGCCCGCGAGGGCGTGGACGAGCAGCAGCGGCGCAACGGCGTGAACGGCGAGGGTCTGGCGCAAGTCCTCGCGCCGCAGCGACTCGAACGGAGTGCGCGGCGAGGGTCCGCAAGCGATCACGATGTCGTCGATCCGACCGGTGGAGCCTCGAATCCCCTGGACGATGGCCTCCGGCGCGCTCTCGTCGACGAGGTCCGCTCGGACGAAAGGCGCGGCCGTACCCGGCAGCGGCCCGATCTCCGCGGCGAGCGCCTCGAGCTTGCCCCGATCGCGTGCCGTAAGGACGACGCGATCCCCCCGCCGCGCCAAGGCGCGCGCGATTCCGCCGCCCAGACGGCCTGTGGCGCCCAAGACGAGCACCCTTCGACCCGGGTTCATGCTGATCTTCTTAGAGCAACCGTCGTTCCGATGGAACGACGCCCTTCGCGCACCCCGCCTGCGCCCCAGTTTTTCCGGTAAAGCACGCGGTATAAGACGGCCGCCACCCCGTGTCCGACCCACCGCGCACCAGCCGACCGCCCGCGGGCCCGATCCTCCTCGCTTTCGCCGCGGCGTTCCTCCTGACGCAGGCGGCCGATCAGGGGCTCGTGCTCGCCGTGGCCCGGGCGCGCAGCGCAGGACAGGAGGCGCGGATCGCCGACGAGGCCGCGGCGTTCGTCCGCTCGATCGCCGGAATGTCGACCATCCCGCTGGTGAACGGGTTGCTCCTCGTTTGCCTTGCCCTGGCCCTCGGCACCGCACAGGGCCTGCGCGACGGCGGCGGCCCGGTCAAGCGGCTTGGTCTGGCTCGGTCCGGGAGCACGCTCGGGGGCGCGGCCGCAGCGACGGCCGGCGTCCTGGGACTCAGCGTCGCCTGCGGCGCTCTCACCCTCGTTCTCGGCGTTCACTCCGGCGACACCATGGATAGGATGGAGGAGGCCTTCCGGTCGCCCACCTCCGCACAGCTGCTCGTGGCCCTCGGCACCGTCGGGGTCGTGCCTGGCGTCGCGGAAGAGATTTTCTTCCGGGGATTCATGCTCGAGGGCCTCATCGAATCGTGGGGGCGTTGGCCCGCCATCGTCGGCTCGGCCGCGGCTTTTGGGCTCATTCACGTCGAACCGGTCCAAGCGTCCGCCGCGTTCGTCGTCGGCGTCTTTCTCGGCTGGTGCGCGAAGCGCCTCGGCAGCATCCGACCAACCATGTTCGCCCATGCGATGAACAACGTGGCGTTCCTCGTCCTCGCTCGCTGGGACTCGGGCGGGAGCGCCTCGCGATCGCGCACCTTCGTCGACCTCGGCGCCGGGGTGCTCGTGTTTGCGGGCTCGGTCGTGTGGCTCTTGCGAACCGACCGCGCCGGCGCGGCCGGCGCGGTCAAAGCATCGACACGCGTTTCATGAGCTGGCCGCACAGGTCGGACTGCGCGTTGCGCTCGCGCTCGATGGTGAGCCCCGAACGGAAAGCCTGGACGGCGCCGGTCTCGTCGCCCGTGGCCAGCTGGCACATGCCCAGCATCTCGTAGTCGGCGGGCTCGCCGTGCTGCGCCACCAGATCGACCAGCGGCCCGAGGGCGGCTCGATGGGCTTCGACCATTGCCGGCGTCGGTTTTCCCGGTGCGCCTTTGGCGTGCACCATCAGCTTCAGCGCCTGACGCTGATCCTTCGCCTCGTTCGCACGAAAGGCATCCGCCGCGAAGAGCGACCGGTACCCGCCGTACGCCGCGTCGAGATCGCCGGTGCGGGCGGTCGCAACGATCCCTCGAATTGCCTCGACCAGCTCCGCCCCTGCCATGGTCCAGCCATACCATCGTGCGAGCCCGCGATGTACTGCCGCGGCCTGGGTGTCAGGAGCCCTGGCTCAGCAAAGCCTTTAGCCGGGGCGCGATGAAGCCCACCGCGCCCTCGCCCTTGATCCCCCCTTCGACCTGCTTTCCCGACGCCGTACCGTCGCCGGCGGGCAGCGCGAAGAGAGGGATGAGCTTGGAGGTGTAGCCCGCCGACAGGAGCCGCTCGCGATCCCGATCGAGGTCGAACTCGAGCAGCGTGACACCGGGAAACATCGCGTCCAGCTCGCCGCGCTCAGCGGCCTGGTGAAAGCGTTGGCACGGCTCGCACCATGTGGCGCCCACGTAGACCAGGAGGGCACCCTTCGGCGGTGCGACTTGCGCCGCGATTGCGTCACGCACGATGGGGGCTACCGGCCCGGACGCGGGCGCCTCGACGATCCGCACCGGACGGACCGCCGTGCTCGCGCTGGCCGCCGCGCCCCCGAGCGAACCCTTTTCCGGCGCTTCGGCGCGACAGCCCAGCAACCCGAGCAAGCCGACAAGGGAGACGACCATGAGCTCGAGCGCAACGTTTCTCACGGGGGGCAAGCTTACTTCCACACGTCGGCGATGGGCGCGGCGCCGGCCGAATCTCCCAGGCGTGGCACGCCGAGGCCGTCTTCGATCGTGGCCAGAAGCGAGGCGTGCGTGTAGCTCGCGCTCGTCGTCGTGGCGCGCGCCAGCGGCGAGACGACGATGAGCGGCATCGGCGGGGTGCCGATGTCGGTCCCCGCCTCTTCCCAGACGATGAAGAGCACGTCGCGCCCTCCCGAGGCAAAACCGGCCGTGGCGAGGACCGGCGGCACGTTGATCGAGAGCCAATCGTCACCCTGCAGGACGGCGTTGGCCGAGCAGAGCGTCTGCATGTCGTGGCACGTGTTGGGCGAGATCATGGCAAAGGCGTACGAGCCGGCGGCCAGGTCGGCGGCAAAGTCGCCGTAGTCGCGGACGTGCTCCACGCATCGGCCGGACGCCGTGTAGACGTCGTCGTAGTAGAGAAACGGCACGTGGCTGGGCGCGAAGTCCGCGCCGCCGTCGGTGCCCGTGAGGTCGCACGGCGCACCCATCCCCTCGGCGTACTCGCGCCACGAGAGGCCCGCCGTGTCGAGCTCGTCCCCAAGGTGCGTGGCGGACTGAGGGCAGTTGCAGTTGCTCACCAGCGGATCGCAGACCGAAGAGCTGAGCGTGCACGTCGGTGTCCCGCCGGGTGTGCAATCGCACTCGACGCCTTGCGTGCTGCCCGATGTGAGCTCCAGGTAGTTGGGCAAGCTCGGGTGGTAAGGCGTGGTGTAGCTCGTGGCGAGCGCGTACGAGCCGATGAGCGTGTTGATGTACGGGGCCGAAGAGCTGTCCTGGATCGCGGAGAGCGATTGCTCCTCCATGACGATGACGTACACGTGCCCGAACGCCGGCACGCCCGTGGACGAGACGCAGTAGCCGCCGGAGCCGCAGGTGAAACCGACGCCGCAACCTCCGCAGGCGGCGGCTTCGCTCGCGCCGTCGCCGCTCGGCGGCGGCGAAGCGGTGTCGGTCGGGGCGTCGGCGACCGCGACGGCATCGACGGTTGCGGTCGCGTCCATCGAGGACCCGGCCTCGAGCGTCGCGTCGCCCGCTGGCTCTGCGTCGCTTTCGGTAGCGCTCGCGCCGTCGTCGCCTTGCTCCTCCGTGACCGCGTCGACCGTGGTGGCGTCCGCCGTCGTGGCGTCGCCGTTTTCGGCGAGGGTGGCGTCCTGCGACGCGTCGACGCCCGTCGAAGCCTCGGGAACCGACGCCGCAGCGTCGGCCGATTCGATCTCGCTCGCGTCGTCCGAGCTCGGAGCGAGCGCGTCACCGACGCCGGCATCCGTCGCCGTCGACGCTTCGGTCGACTCGCGGCCGGGCGTCGCGTCGGCGGCAGCGTCGGCGACGTTGACGAAGCTCCCGTCGTCGGTGTTGCCGGCCGTCGCGCAAGCGACGAGCCCCGCGCACATCACCCAAACGAGAAGCGTCGCTGGAAGGGACGCGAGGAGAGACGCGAGAACGCTCGCGAATGCGGCGGCGGCGCGCGGCGTCGTTCCGCGCGTGGCGAAAGGCACGATACGTGCGCGCCCCTTCCCACGCATGCTGCAAAGCTACCACACGTTTCGCGATCGACCGCTGACGCGCCTTGAGGACGCGCGATTGCCTACGTAAGATCGAACGCTCACCCCACTATGCGCATTGCCCTCCTCGCCGCTTTCGCCTCGATCACCACCGTCATGCCCGCAGCCGCCGCAGCGCCCGTCGAGGGCGCCGCCATCGTCCGTGGCGCTGGCCGCTCCAAGGCCGACGGTTCGCGCGCGTGGCGCGACACCGTCACGGGAGACATTCTTTCCGCGGGCCTCACGGTTCAGGCGTCGGCGGAGCAGCCCCTCGAGATGACGCTCCCCGACGGCGTGACCATCGAGCTCGATCCCGGCGCGATGGTGCACTGGCTCTCGGGCACCAAGCTGCCGAGCGAGATCAACAAGTGGACGCACGGCTATCACCTCGTCCTCGAAGAAGGTGAGCTCGAAGTGCGGATGCCCCCCGCGCCCAAGGGTTCACACGCGTTCCTCGTCTCGACGCAGGCGGGCACTCTGACCGACTGGCGCGGCCATCTGCACGTGACGGTGCACGGCACGACGAGCGCGGCGGCGATCTACGAGGGCGCGCTCGTCGTGGGATCCAACGGGCAAGGCTTTCCCGTCTACGACGGCGGCGGCATCGTGATCCGCAAGGGGGGCGACCCGGAGAAGTCGCACGTCATCCCCGCCCCTCCGGAGTGGGCCAACGGATCCGGCGGCCTCGCCGTCATTCCGGAAAGCTCGCACGCGTCGCTGTCGTTCGCGTGGGCGCCCGTGCCGGTGGCAGCGAGCTACCGAATCGAGATCGCGAAGGACAAGACGATGGTCCGCGTCGTCTCGCGCGCGACCGCGACAGAGCCACACTTCACGACGGCGGAGCCGGGGCCGGAGGGGCAGTACTGGGTGCACGTCCGCGCCGTCGGCGCCGACGGGATCGTCGGCGAATGGTCGGCCCCCAGGCCGCTGCGCGTCGTGCGTTATGGTCTCCCGCAGGGGGCATTCACGGCGGCCGACGGAGCGATCGTGCTGCCTTCCACCCAGTCCACGGTCGCGCTCCCGGACGCCGACGGCCTGGAGGTCGCCTATGAAAACGTGTCGTCGGTGCCGACGCGCTTCAACATCCCACTCTACTGGGCCAAGGTCACAGGGCCGCTCCGTCTGCCCGAGGAGTCGCAGGCCAAGGTGGTGCACCTGCGCGACGGCGCGCTCGGCGAAAGCGCCGCAGAGTCGAAGTTCGTGCTCGCGCGGCGCCAGCTCCGCGCAGAGGTCGTCCTCTCGCCCAACCTGCCTCGCTGGCCGGGCGACGCGATCGACGCCCATGTCATCTTGCGAGACTCATCCGGGCGCATCGACCTGAACGCCGAGCCCGCGACCATCGAGGCCAAGCTCGATGTCGTCCCACTACCCCTCACCTGGACGCGTGCGGGCGCCGTCTGGTCCACGCGGATCAGCCCCCTGCCCCTCTCCGGCCCGTCCGTCGTGCGCATCGCCGTGAAGGACGGAGCCGGGGGCGAGATCGGCCACGGATTCGTCGAGATCAGCCCGCGCTAAGGCGCGCCCCCGTCTCGGGCGTGTCCCACGCGGAAAGGCGCCGACGCGCCAGGAAGGCCAAGAGGACCATGCGACCAAGGACCCGCTACGGTCCAGGCGACGGGGCGTGCCGCTGGGGCCATGCTTTGACCGCGATTGGTATCTTACGCCGCCAGCGTTCAGGATAAACTCGCGAGCGATGTTGCTGTGCCCCCGATGCGCGGCCCCTTGCGAGCAAGGGCATCGGTTCTGCTTCTCCTGCGGGGGTGAGCTCGGGCCCGCGGAGAAGACCGAAGACGACCCCCTCATCGGACGCACGCTGCCCGGGGGCTATCGTGTCACGCACCTCGTCGGCGTCGGCGGCATGGGCCGCGTCTACTGCGCCGAGCAAGTCACCCTCGCGCGCACGGTCGCGGTCAAAGTGATGCACCCGAGCCTCGGCGAAGAGGAGCAAACGGCGGCGCGCTTCCTCAACGAGGCGCGCGCAGCGAGCCGTCTCAGTCACCCCAACTCCGTCGCGATCTACGACTTCGGGCGCACCGACGACCGGCGCCCGTACATCGTGATGGAGTATCTGCGCGGTCGCGACCTCGCGCGCGTCGTCG
>Ga0302325_10012928_pt1 | contig 17864 bp, 11 predicted proteins | sample Palsa_T0_2_FD_201948 | JGI IMG/M metagenome (GOLD analysis project Ga0302325, IMG submission 201948) | Peat permafrost microbial communities from Stordalen Mire near Abisko, Sweden - Palsa_T0_2 | ecosystem: Environmental > Terrestrial > Soil > Palsa > Peat permafrost | place: Sweden: Abisko...
CCGCCGAAGTTTATAGTAACAGGGCACTTTTCCGGCGTCAAAAGCAGCTGCAACAACCCGATGCGATCTGCAACCGGATTCGCTCGCAATCTTCACCACCAGAACATGGCTTCGTTTTAAAATAGAGCATGGCCGATTCTCTCTATTTGAGTTTGTGGTTCCCTAACTTCGATGAGGCCGAGATTTTGCCGCGCACGGTCAGCGTGCTGCAGCAGATCCCGTTTTCTTCGGCGCGGGAGGGGGTAACCTACTCGGCGATTCAGCCCGTCTCGTGGAGTGAGCCCACAATTCTGGAACGCCGCTACCGGCCCGGCGTTTCTCCGGAAGAAGCGGTCGCGGAGGTTGCCGAATTTCTGCACGACGATTACGCCTACGTTTTCGAGGCCTACTGGGATTTGTGGATTCCTCCGGAGAGCGCGGAGAAATGGATACTGGAGCCTTCATTGATTCGCCTGACTGCGCAGGGATTGGAATTTGAAGAGGGTGCCGCGGAGGAGACTGGACACATTCAGGTTGATTTTGGCTTAGATACATCGTTTCTGCACGAAGACGTCGAGTTCACGGCCGAGGCGGAGCGCAACGTCCGCGCCAACGTGCAGAAATTGGTGGAATTCACGGCGCAGGTGGAAAAGAACGCGGCGGCGACGGGTCGGTTGCTGTGGTCAGAGTCGGAAGAAAATCTGGCGCAGAAGCTGATCAACCGTCTGCAGCGAGTGCAGTAAATTTCGCCGACGACAGTGACGAAAGAGACTGTTTTCCTCGCCGCAAAAATGAAGGAAGGACATCGAAGTTGAATAATCAATCTAGCTGCGATGCCCTTTGAACTTTGTTCGTTTGTCTTTTATTTCGTCCGCCCAGTATCAATCTTCAGTTTTTCGCCGGCCGCAGCTTGAGATGCCGCCAGTCGAGCGGTGAGCACGCGAAACGGAGAACAGGAAACGTAGTTCAATCCCGTCTGATAGCAGAACTCCACCGACGATGGTTCACCGCCGTGCTCGCCGCAGATTCCGACTTTGAGGTCCGGACGAGTCTTGCGCCCGCGTTCTGTCGCCATCGTGACCAGTTGACCCACACCTTCGCGATCGAGCACGGCAAACGGATCCTGCTTGATGATTCCATCCGCGAGGTAGGTGGGCAGAATCTTGTTAACGTCATCGCGCGAGAAACCCCAAGTCGTTTGCGTGAGATCGTTGGTGCCAAAGGAGAAAAACTCCGCCTCCTTGGCCACTTTGTCCGCGATCAGGGCCGCGCGAGGCAGTTCGATCATCGTGCCAACGAGATACTCGATCGTGCGGCCCTTTTCCTTGAAAACTTCTTTCGCTACTCGGTTCACAATGGCTGCCTGGTTCGCCATTTCGTTGACCGTAGCGATGAGCGGGATCATCACCTCGGGATAGACTTTGACGCCGCTCTTGGCAACGGCAACCGCGGCTTCGAAAATTGCGCGGGCCTGCATCTCGGTAATCTCAGGATAGGTGATGCCAAGCCGGCAACCCCGATGCCCCAGCATGGGGTTGAACTCGTGAAGTTGCTCGACGCGGCTGAGGAGCATCGGTATAAGTTTCTTTAAATCGCTAACCGCTTTCGCACCATAATCGCCGTATTTTGAGACCAGCGCCTTCTTCTTTTTCGCGTCGGCATACTGGAGCGTCGCTATGTCGACCATCAGATCTTCGCGGCGCGGCAGAAATTCGTGCAGCGGCGGATCAAGAGTGCGGATGGTTACAGGGAAGCCGTCCATCGCCTTGAATACGCCTTCGAAATCCTTGCGCTGCATAGGCAGCAATTTCTTGAGCGCCGCTCGCCGCTCCTTTTCGTTATCGGCAAGAATCATGTGACGCATGTGCTTAATCTTTTTCTCGCCGAAGAACATGTGCTCGGTGCGGCAGAGGCCGATGCCCTCCGCGCCAAACTTCCTCGCATTGATCGCGTCGCGCGGAATGTCGGCATTTGCACGGACCTTCATGGTTCGATGGGCCTCCGCCCAACTCATGAACTGATCCAACAAATTCAAATCTTTCGGGTCGGGAGGAACGGTCTTGAGCTTGCCTTTGATCACGCGGCCGGTAGATCCGTCGAGTGAAAGCCAGTCCCCTCCTTTGAAGATCTGTCCTCGTACGCGCATCTCATGTTTCTTCTCGTCTACATCAATCTCCTGCGCGCCTGCCACGCACGATTTCCCCATACCGCGCGTGACCACTGCGGCGTGGCTCGTCATGCCACCCCGCGACGTAAGAATGCCTGCCGCCGATACCATGCCTTCAATATCTTCAGGCGAGGTTTCAGCGCGCACCAGAATGACCGGATTCTTCTCGTTACCGTGGCCAGCCATCTTCACCGCATCCGCAGCAGTAAAAGCGATCTGGCCGACAGCGCCTCCTGGAGAAGCCGGCAAACCCTTGGCCAGCACGTTCTCAAGCCTCACGTCTTTTTCGTCCAGCCGCGGAACCACAAAGTAAACAAGCTGGTCAGGTTCGGGGCGGAAAATCGCCTCCTCTTTCGTGATCAGGCCTTCTTCCACCATCTCGATGGCGATCCTCACCGCCGCCAGACCGGCGCGTTTTCCGTTGCGAGTTTGCAGCATGTAGAGCTTGCGATCTTGAATGGTGAATTCAAAATCCTGCATGTCTTTGTAATGATTTTCCAGCCTCGTGGTGATTTCGCGGAGTTGCTTGAAGACATCGGGCATGATCTTTTCGAGTTCGAGGATTGGAACCGGGGTGCGCACTCCCGAAACCACGTCTTCACCCTGCGCGTTCAAGAGAAACTCTCCGTAGAACTCTTTGGCACCAGTCGATGGGTTGCGGGTGAAGCCGACGCCGGTTCCGCTGGTGTCGCCGAGGTTGCCAAACACCATCGCTTGCACGTTGACGGCAGTGCCGAGCATGTCGTCGATACTGTTAAGGCGGCGATAGGTCTTAGCCCGATCGTTCTGCCAGGAGCGGAAAACCGCGTCGCGCGCCATGGCCAGTTGTTCGCCCGCGTCCTGCGGAAAGTCGCGCTTGGCGTGCTTCTTGACCGCTTTCTTGTAATCGGCGATAACTTCCCGCAGCGCCTTCGCGTCAAGGCCAGTATCAAATTTGGTCTTCCTCTGCGCCTTCTTCGCGTCAAAGATTTTTTCAAAAACCGCCTTCTCGATCTCGAGAACCACGTTGCCGAACATCTGAATCAGGCGGCGATAGGAGTCATAGGCGAAGCGCGGATGATTGGTTTGCCTGGCGAGGGCCTCGACACTCTGGTCATTCAGGCCAAGGTTGAGGATCGTATCCATCATGCCCGGCATCGAGAACTTCGCGCCTGAACGTACGCTGACAAGCAGCGGATTATCGCCCTTGCCGAGTTTCTGGTCCTGAAGCGCTTCGAGTTTCGCCAGTGCCTCTTGTACCTCGCGCTCCACATCTTTCGAGACGGCGTTATCCCGCATGAATTCGCGGCAGGCTTCGGTCTGAATCGTGAACCCGGGAGGCACGGGCAGTCCGGCGTTCGTCATCTCGGCCAGTCCGGCGCCTTTGCCGCCGAGAACGTCCTTCATCTTGCCGTTGCCATCGGCACTGCCTCCGCCGAAGAAGTACACATATTTGGTCGCGGCAGGCTTCGCGGTTCTGTTTTCCGTGGGTCTGGAGTTCGCTGTTTTCGATTCCGTCATTTTCGTTTCCGCGATTTCGGCCTCGGGGAGAGTCGTCGTTGCCATATTATTTCCTTCTCGCTTTCGCTATTTCGGAGATTCCTTGCCTTCGGTCACGATCTCCGAGAAATCGGCGATCGTGGAAAATTCCTTGACCACGGTCTGCAACAGGGCGAGACGATTGGCGCGCAGGTTGTCGTCATCCACCATGACCATGACCTTGTCGAAAAATTTGTCGACTGCAGGACGCAGCTTCGCAATCTCGAGCAACGCTCCTTCGTAATCGCGCGCCGAGCGCAGCTTCTCGACGGTCGCCACGGTTCGCGGGATCAGCGCAGCGAGTTCCTTTTCGGATTCCTCCTGCAGGCCGGCGGGATCGACCCTCATAGCAATAACTTTGGTTTTTTCCAAAGCCTGACGCAGAATGTTCTTCATACGCTTGAAGGCGCTGGAGATCGATTCGAAATCGGTCGACCCGCGTACTTTACTGACGGCTTCGGCTCGGGCCGCGGCGTCCACGACATCGTCAGAATCAACCGCCAGCACCGCATTGACAACGTCATAGGCATAGCCACGTTCATCTTTCAGGTAAAACTCCAGACGCTCGCGGAAAAAGCTGCGCACTGACTCAGAGTAGACGGCGTTCGTGAATTTCTTCTCGGCCTCCGAACCCTTATAACGAATGCGCGCGTCGGCCATGATTTCAGAGAGCCGCAACGGCAATTTGTGCTCGGCAATCGTCTTCACAATTCCATTCGCCTGCCGGCGCAAGGCGAAAGGATCCTTCGATCCGCTGGGGATGAGACCGAGAGCGAACATTCCGGCAATCGAGTCGGCTTTGTCGGCGATCGAAAGAACGGACCCCTCCAAGGTCGCGGGAGCGCCGTCTTCCATCGATTCCGGCTTGTAATGATCGTAGATGGCCCTGGAGATCGCCAGCTGCACCTCGGGCCTCATCTCCTCATCGAGCTCCTGCACCCGCGAGTAAAGACCGCCGACGATGCCCTGCAGTTCGGTGAATTCCTTTACGAGTTCCGTGGTCAAATCGGTTTTCGCCAGCAATGCGGCTTTGTGAACCACGCCCGGCCGAATCGCCATGCCACTCTGCTTCACGATCTCAGCTAGCCGACTCGCCGTGCGTTGCACGCGAATCGTCTTATCGTAGTAGCTGCCTAGATCTTTCTGGAAGGTAACGTGGCGCAGCAAATCGACGCGCTGACGGAGAGTCTGCTTCTGATCCGTCTGCCAGAAGAAGCGCGCATCATTGAAACGAGCGCGCAGCACGCGTTCATTGCCATGGCGGATCAATCCCTCCGAATCGGTATCGGTATTAAGCACGGCCAAGAAGTGCGGCAGCAGTTTGCCATTCGCGTCTTCGATGGCGAAATATTTCTGGTGGTCGCGCATCACCGTGACCAGCACCTCTTCGGGAAGATCGAGAAATTCAGCATCGAAGCTGCCGAGAATGGCCGAAGGAAATTCCGTCAGATTGACCACCATCGCCAGCAGCGGCTTGTCTTCGCGCCAGCGCGCTCCGTGCATGGTGCGTGTTGCAGCGTCGAGCGCTTTGCGAATGACCTGCTCGCGCTCCGGCACGCCCAGAACCTTCGCGCCGCGCAGAGCTTCGACATAACTGCTGGGTTTGGAGATGACAACGGCGCCGCCGCTGATAATGCGATGTCCGCGGGACGTCTTATCTGCGATGACGCCAAACAACTCCAGCGGGACGACCTGCTCATCAAGCATTGCCACCAACCAGCGCACCGGGCGCACGAACAACTCTCCCCGCTTGCGCCAGTACATATTCTTCGGCCAATACAGCGTAGAGATTTCCTTGGGGAGAGTCTCGGCAAGGATCTCCGAAGCGCTGCGGCCTTTTCGCGTGACCATGGCCGCCAGGTACTCCCCTTTGGGAGTGCTGACTTTTTCGAGCTTGCCGACATCCACGCCGACTTTCTTCGCAAACGCATGCGCCGCCGGCGTCGGCTGACCATCCTTAAATGCGACCTGCGCCGAGGGACCACTCACCTGCTCGGTAAGGTCCGGTTGGGAGGCGGGGAGGCCGGTCGCAAGAACCGCCAGACGGCGCGGCGTGTCGAGATAGGATATTGCTCCCGACGGCTCGAGACGCTCGCGCTCGAGTAGCGTGCTCACGCGTTCACGCAGTTCGCGAGACGCGGCGTCAATCATCCTCGCCGGGATTTCTTCGCATCCGATTTCGAGCAGGAAGTCGGGCATAATCTATTCGTTCGCCGTCAGACGCACTATTTTTCGTTTGCCATTAGATCTACTATTTTCGAATGTCATCCTGAGCGCAGCAGAATGACTCGCGAGGCCAATCGTTCTGCGAAGTCGAGGGACCTCCAAGTCGCATCCTTTTTCTCAGGAGCACCGAGGAATTTTCACGACGGCCGCAAATCGCGGCAATTCTGCACCTTGAGAATTCCCCGACACGCCTCATCGCGGCTTGCGCTGCAGGGGGCCTATCGACTCCATGAAAACTTCGCATTGCGAAGTCCTCACTCCGCTCAAGATGACAAAAACCTAGAATTTCATGGGACGACTGATGCAAGCTTGCTATGCTTCTCTTTCTTTTCCGACTTTGCCGCCTCACCGCTCTTCTCACTTTTTTTTTCTGCTCCGTACTGCTGATCCATCCAGGCTTTGGCAATCCCCACGGCTAATGCCCGCACCCGCGCGATCACTCCGACGCGTTCGGTTACCGAAATTGCGCCCCGCGCATCGAGTATGTTGAAATAGTGTGAGCATTTCAGACACAGATCGTAGGCACCCAGCAGCGGAAAACGCGACTTTTCGCGCGCAAGGCTAGCGCCGTCGCTCTTCTCTCTATCCTTATCCTTACTCAACGCAGCGTAGCGATCCAGCAGCGCCTTGCATTCCGCCTCGCAGAGTTCGAAATGCCTCCACGCACTCTGCACATCCGCCGCCTCGAAGTTGTACATCGAGAATTGCTGCTCGTCGGCCAGACGCACGTCTCCATATTTCACTTCCAGCCCCGTGTCCGGTTCACGCGCCCATACAATCTCGTAGATGGAATCTACGTCTTGCAGAAAAGCGCACAACCGCTCCAGCCCATAGGTCAGTTCGGCGGAGATGGGATCAAGGTCCACGCCTCCGCACTGTTGGAAGTAGGTGAACTGCGTAACCTCGAGGCCATCGAGCATGACCTGCCAGCCGATGCCCCATGCACCGAGCGTTGGCGACTCCCAGTTATCTTCTTCGAACTTGATGTCGTGCTGGCGCAGGTCAATTCCGATCGCGCCGAGCGATTCCAGATAAAGCTCCTGCACGTTTTGGGGTGGAGGCTTGAGAATCACCTGCAACTGCAGGTGCTTGAACAAGCGGTTGGGATTTTCGCCGTAGCGTCCATCGGCTGGACGCCGCGACGGCTGCACATACGCAACTTTATAAGGATTCGGCCCGAGCACTCGCAGGAATGTTTCGGGAGCCATGGTCCCGGCACCCACTTCAACGTCGTAGGGCTGCTGGATGACCGAGCCGCGCTCGGCGTAAAAGGCCTGCAGCTTCAGGATGAGTTCCTGGAAGGTCAGCGAATTGGAGTTGGACGACTTCATGAAAAATCTGGCTTTTAATTCCCGACCTTTACCTCTGAACAACCGCGCAGTTCAATTCCCATTCCACTGAATTTTCTCATCCCGAGCAGAAGCGCGGGATCGGCATCTTCCGGCGCATTGCAGATCCCGAGCTTCGCTCGGGATGACAATTCACAACATGACACCAAATTAGCCGCCTACCTTCTCCAGCATTCCCGCCGTCACCAGTTTCTTCTCGATGTTCCGCTCCAGTATCTGGAGAAGAAACTTGCGCAGATCCTGTGCCACCGCTTTCGGCCAATCAATCGCGGCAAACTCCGAAACCCGCGAGCGCAGCATCTGCGCTGCGATCTTTCTCGATTCCGGCGAGAGTTCCGACGATGCGATCCGCTTATCGTCGATGCAAACCAAGCCGTCGGCGAGCGCGTGATAGAAGGCCCGGTTGCCGTCGAGCACTCGGCCGCAGACTATGCATTCGGCAAACTCCGGCAGAAATCCCATGAGCCGCGTCATCCACAGCTCAAAGTACGTGATCGGCATCCAGAATGCTGCGCCCCGCATTTCCTGCAGAACCGCCAGGCTCAACCGGAACACTGCGTCACTTGCCTCGCGGTCAGGCATCAGTTCATCGAGCAACTCGGCAACATGCGCCAGCGCAACTGCCCGCGGATAACTCACATCGCTGGCCATGGGCGACTCGATCACATCGCAGGAATCTAGCCGCGCCAGTTCCTGCCCCTCGCGGTCGTCGTAAAACGCCCGCACATAGGTGAGCGGCTCCAGAGCGCCTCCAAAGCGGCGTCTCGACTTCATGGCCGCGCGCGCCACGCCTTTCACCTTGCCTTCGGTGCGGGTGAAGAGCGTGACCAGCAGATCGGACTCGCGCAACGGATACGTGCGAAGAACGATCGCTTCCGATTCCTTCAGCGCCATGCAAGGCCAACAGGTCAATCGTTAATGAATGATTGTAATGGACGAGGCCAGCCTTTGGCTTCTTGGCGCTGCGTTCGGAGCTCCCGGCCCGTAGCCGCGCCGGTTTTAGCCAAAGGCCAAGAGCCAAAGGCAGCTCTCTACCGCCCGAAGTATTTCGCGTTCCGCTCGGTATACTCTTTCCATTTTTCCGGCAGGTCGTCGAGCGCGAAGATGGCTGAGACCGGGCACACGGGAACGCAGGCGCCGCAGTCGATGCACTCGACGGGATCGATGTAGAGCATCTCCTCCGTCGCGTACTTGTCGGAGTCCTTTTTGGGATGAATGCAATCCACCGGGCAGGAGTCAACACAGGCTGTGTCTTTGGTACCAATACAGGGCTCGGCAATTACATAGGCCATAGATCTCTTGCTCCTCGTGGGCGCGAAGTATGATGGACCCGACAATTCTAGCAAGAAATGCCGCTATCGGTACAGGCAGAGCTTCAAGGGCCAGGTCGTTTCGCACTGACGCAGGAAAATCGTCCCCCCAAGGCCACGAAGGTTCTTCCTGACAGAAGCTTCCTTCGTGCACCTTGTTCGTGGTTGCAAGTCCTGCATCGTGCCGATCAAATGTCGATGAGTTTGTCGGCGTGGCCCGTGAGGTACCAACATGGGCTGCACCCAAGTTGGGGAAACAGCGAATGGACGCAGGTATCCGTTTCCTGCGGGCCGGGTTCGTACTGGATCTTTCCGCCCTTGACATGGATTATGTAAAGCACGTTCCGCGGGACCTGCCCGAATTGCGGGCGGCCGCCCGGAATCTGAAAACGGACTGAACAATAATCGCCCGCATAGGTCACAAGCATCAAACCCAACATGGCCACTGCGCCGATGAGAATCGCGCGTTTCATTCTTCTCCCGAATTATGCTTCTCCCGAATTATCCTCTTCGCCCCGTCTAACCGCCAGAGGTCTGATGCGCCCGTGGGAGCACGATCGGAGCGCGCTAATGCTGATTTGAAATGGTAGCCTAAAATCACGATGCGCAAACACCGCTCCTGTTTCGTTGTGCTTATTGCTCTATTGCTCTTTCCGCCAGTAGGGCGCTTGTCTGCGGCAACGGTTACGCACTGGACTGTCGTCAACCAGCCCGCCCGCCTGGTCAATGGGACCCCGGTGCTCTTCGAGGTGACCACGCCCACACCGGTTCGCGCCCTTTCGGGAAGCTGGCTGGGTCACGAGATCGCGTTCAGCTTCGAGGCGACAGACAAATCATCAATTCACAAGGCATGGTTCGCGCTCGCTGGCGTCAGCCTGGAAACCAAGCCGGGAACTTATCCGCTGGAACTGCACGCTGAAATCTCTTCTGGCAAATCAGCCGGAACGTCGGCCGAGAAGACGATCTCATTTGAACGGAAGATTCGAGTGGACCGGCAAGGCTATCCGCGCGTGCAGCTCAACGTTCCAGCGCGCTACACCGCGCCCAGCCCCGAAGATCAGCGGGAGATTGAGAAGGGCAAAGAAATTAAGGCCGAAGCTTTTAAAACTCTTACCGCCGCGCGCGAATGGGAAGGGTCGTTCTCGCCGCCGGTGAACGCCGAGATCTCCGATTTGTTTGGCGTCGAGCGCGTTTTTAACGGCTCCGTTCAGAGCACGCATGAGGGGCTTGATTTCCGCGTGCCCAGTGGGACGACGGTCGAAGCCGTGAACAGCGGACGCGTCATCCTCGCACAGCCTCTTTTCTTTGAAGGCAACTTTATTGTAATCGATCATGGACAGGGGCTGCTGACGCTCTATCTGCATCTTTCAAAGTTCCTGGTGAAGGAGGGCGACGATGTAACCAAGGGCCAGCCGATCGGGCTGAGCGGCGGCACAGGGCGCGCCACCGGACCGCATCTGCATCTGGCCGTGCGTTGGCAGGGGGTGTATTTGGATCCGCAGGCGTTGCTCAAGTTGAAGTTGCCGTGAGTTCCAGGTTCGTGGAGGGGCGGGCGTCCTCGCGGGTCCAGCTGGGGGGGACGCCCGACTCTCCATAACCATGCCCAGTTCCGCGCTCAAGCCGTCGCAGTGCTGACACCGGAAGCCAGCAGCACATCGTCCGCTTCCCACACGCCGTCGCGAAATGTGACGCTTCTCCCTGAGATCGCGGGAATGCGCTCACCCGGAACGATGATTCCCACCAGATTGAGCGGATCGGCGGCGGCAATGATGACCCGCTCGCCCGGCGCATTTTGTGGCAACTTGCGGTGGGCGCGCAACGATTCGACCGCGACTGGAAGCGCGAACTGCTCTCCCACGAAACCATCGACGAAGCGGCCACCGCGCACCTCGCCGCGATCTTCGAGACGGCGATAGCCGATCTGCAATTCACGCCAGCGCGGCAGGTTGGTTTCGCGCGTCAGCAGGTCGCGGAAGACAACTCCGTAGCGGCGCAACAGCATCCAGCAGCAGGATTCGACGCTGCGGTCGCGATCGGCACCCTCAGTGTGCAAGAGCGACCAGCGTCCGGGCGCATGGCGCGGACGGCGGACTTTGCCAATCCCTTTCCCAACTCCGCCACTCGACAAGCCTTTCGGCGTCACCAATGCGCGCAGGTTTTCGAATCCGTCAGCGGTCACGAGACCTGCAGCTACCAGTTCCCAGAGACCGGTTTCGATTTCTGCTTTGAGCCGGCCCGTCGCTCGCACCATGTCTGGGAAAAACAATGCGCCGCGGTGCTTCAAAAGTTCGAGCAACGATTGCGCCACTGGGCTTAAGAATGAGGTCGCCGAATCCTCCGCCCCGGGATGATGGGGGCGGAGCCAGTCGGCATCTTCGCGCACGAAGAATGCAATGGGCGCTACGCGCGTCGGAATCACCCGGCGCCGGGTGTCGCGTCCGTTCTCATTACTCCCCGTGACTTCGAGCGTTGCGGGATGCGGCGACAGGCGGCCCCATCCGACCACGCCTGCCAGGCATAGCTGATCGAGATGTGCTGGATCGTAGTCACTGATTCTGCGGGCAAGGACGAAACGCTCCCACGCGCTCGCCGGAATTTCAAAGCCCTGCAGTTGCCGGATCACTTCGAGCGTACCGTGCTCGCCCCGCACTTGGGTGCCCGGGGCCAGGTGTTGCCAGCGTAAGAGCCAGTTCATGAACTGAGAGGCTGTGACCGGCGCAATCTGTTTGCGCAGGGTCGCGACCGTCAGGCGATGAATGCGCGCCAGCAGACGCCGCTCGCACCACTCGGTTTCTGGCTCGCCTTCGAATCCGGCGGGGAGTGATTGGGCGGAACGAAATCTACCGCGCAAAATCGCTCCGCTGGCCTCGATGCGAAGCAGAGCTTTCTCGATCTCGGGCGCAGGCAGCCCGAGCAGTTCCCCGATTTCCGATGCGGTAGTCGGGCCGAGATGTGCGATCCATCCCTGCACGGCAGTCAGCAGAGCGTCTTCAAAACTAGGGCTCGACAACCGGCGCTCCGCCTCTGCCCGTTTGGTGACGGAGCTTCGCTCCGCCGGGACGGGTCGAAGCCCCGTCAGCACACGAGATGGGGCTAGCTCGGCCCCTCCTGGATGCATCGCATAAAACCATTCGACACGCTCTGCCGCCACCCAATAATGTCGACCTGCAGCTTCCGACACCACCACACGATTCTCACTCTGCAAGTTCTCGAAGAGGTTTCTCCAGCCGGCCGCCATCCGATGTTGCCGATAACTGAGAACCGGGAACTGAGAACAGTTCTCCGGCACCATGACAAGGGTATGCAGCACATCATGCAGTTCATCGGCGTCGCGCACATCGGGCCACGCCTCCTGCTGCACCTGAGATATCGCTGCGGGGTCGAGAGCGCCGACTTCTTCGAGCACCGACGCCGGCAACACCCGCCGCATCTCAACTGCGCGCGCCCGGCGCTCTTCGAGCGGCGCATCGTCAAGGTAGGCGTAGGGATTGGCATTGAGAATTTCATGCGAGAATTGCGACGGCACCGGAGTATCGACCGCGATGCAACGAATCCCTCCCTGCTCGATTGCGCGCAAGACTTCGGCGAGGCCATCGATGTCGAGAGCCTCGGTTAACACGTCCTTCATTACCTCGCGCACCAGCGGATGATCGGGAATCTTGATGTCGCCTTCAATGTTTTCCTGGCAGGCGGCCACGTCGGGAAAAACCGAAGCCAGCAGATCGTCCGAACGCATGCGCTGAATCTGCGGCGGCACTTTCTTGCCGCCCCGAAAACGCAGCAGGGCTAACGCGCGCGTCGCGTCCCACCGCCAGCGCGTGCCAAAGACTGGAGCAGCCAGCGCCGCCTGCTCCAGAATCGGCGGCATGGTCTCGGAATGCAGGAATTGAAAAACATCGGCCAGCGGGAAGCTGTGCTGCTCGGCCAGGGCGATGTTCAATCCGTTGTCGGTGGCTGCGGCTTGCAGTTCGAAGTTGAAGCCGCGGCAGAAGCGCTTGCGCAGGGCCAGTCCCCACGCCTTGTTGATGCGGCCGCCGAAGGGCGCATGGATGATCAGCTGCATCCCGCCGCCCTCATCGAAAAATCTTTCGGCGATGATGGTCTTCTGCGTCGGCACATCGCCGAGCACAGCGCGGCCTTCGAGCGTGTACTGAATCAACTGCTCCGCGCCGGAGAGATCAAGCCCGCATTCCTCCCGGAGCCAACTCGCGGTCTCGGCGACAACGGGTCGATTGCGCCATCCTTCCATTGGAATCACGCCCGGCAGACGGTCGCTGATCTCTTTGCGCAATTCGCCCAGTTGCTGCGAAAGTTCAGCCGTGCGCGCCGGAGCTTCCCCCCGCCAGAAGGGCACGTTCGGCGGCTGGCCGTGCGCATCTTCGACCAGCATGCGCGAGGTTTTCCCTTCGACTCGCCTTATGCGCCACGAAGTGTTGCCGAGCAGCATGACATCTCCGGCCATACTCTCGACCGCAAAGTCTTCATCGACGGTTCCAACGGTCGCGCCATCGGGTTCTGCCACCACCGTGAACAACGCATTGTCGGGAATCGCGCCGCCGCTCGTAATCGCCGCCAGGCGTGCGCCGCGCCGGGCTCGTAGTTTGCGGTTGATGCGATCGTGATGCAGATACGCGCCGTAGCGGCCGCGCTGTGACGCGATGCCTTCGGAGAGCATTCCAAGAACTTCGTCAAACGTTTCGCGCTTGAGATTGCGATAAGGATAGGCGCGCTTTACGAGCGCGAATAACTCCTCTTCATCCCACCCGTCGCTCATAGTGGTGGCGTCCTCAGCGGCGGTCGCGGGGCGGCTTTGATGATGCGCCGGGGGCGCTCCTGCGGTTTGCGTTCCAACGAGAGCCGCCGGGACGGCGGCGCTACGGGCGGCCGCGCAGCACGCGACGATCTGCTGCGCCAGCACATCGAGCGAGACCTCGGGAAAAATCAGACGATCGAGTTCGCCCCGGCGAATCGCCCGCACCAGCACGGCGCATTCCGCCAGATCGTCGCGCGTGGTGACAAAGAATCTACCTTTCGGAACCGCGCCGCGCCAGTGGCCCGACCGCCCCACTCTCTGCAGAGCGACGGCAATCGAACGCGGGGAGCTGATGTGGCACACGAGATCCACGCTTCCGACATCAATGCCCAGTTCCAACGAAGCGGTCGCGACCAGAACTTTGATTTGGCCTTCCTTCAGTTTGCGCTCTGCCTCCAGGCGCAGCCTGCGCGACAGGCTGCCATGATGCGCGGCCACGTTTTCTTCGCCCAGACGCTCGCCTAGTTGATGGGCTATGCGTTCGGCCAGTCGACGCGTGTTGACGAACACCAGCGTGGAGCGGTGCGCATTCACAAGCTGCACGATGCGCTCGTAAATTTCATCCCACATTTCGTTCGAGGCAACCGGGCCTAGTTCTGTGGCAGGAACTTCCACTCCGAGATCGAGCGTGCGCTGATGGCCGACGTTCACAATTACCGGAGCCGGACGCGTTCTCTGAAAATCGGAGTTGCCGGCAAGGAAATGGGCGACCTCTTCGATCGGCTTCTGCGTAGCAGAGAGGCCGATGCGGACGGGCGGGCGCTCGGTCAGTGCCTCCAGTCGCTCCAGCGAAAGTGATAAATGGACGCCGCGCTTGTCGTCGGCCACGGCGTGAATCTCGTCCACAATCACGGTCTCGACATCCCGCAGGATAGCGCGGCTCTTCTCCGCGGTCAGCAGGATGTAGAGCGACTCGGGTGTCGTGACCAGAATATGTGGCGGACGCTTCAACATGAGGCGCCGATCCTTCATTAAGGTGTCGCCCGTGCGCACGGCGGTGCGGATCTGGGGCATCAGAAGTCCACGCTCGCCGGCCATCTGCAAAATTTCTCCGAGCGGGATTTCGAGATTTTTCTGGATGTCGTTGCCGAGCGCTTTGAGCGGTGACACGTAAAGAACTTCGGTGCGGTCGCGCAGTTCTCCTGCCAGCGCCTTGCAGACAAGCCGATTAATGCACGCCAGGAAAGCAGCCAGCGTTTTGCCCGATCCGGTGGGAGCCGAGATTAGGGTGGTGTGGCCGGCAAGGATGTGGGGCCAGCCCTGCTCCTGCGGTTCGGTCGGAGTGGAGAAGCGCGCAGTGAACCACTCCTGCACGAGCGGATGAGCCCAGGCGAGCGCTGGGGAGACTGCGGACGGCATGAAATCATTCTAGCGAGGATTTGGGGTTTCGTAAAACATTCGCCTGGGTCTTGACACTTCCCCGGTGAGCGCAGCCTCCACCTATCACCCTAACTTCTGCCTATCGCGATACGGTTGATGGGCGGGGTATTGAAGCCGCCGATTTCATGGTTGCTCAATCGGTCTAGCGGTCGCTCGAGGTTGGATGCAGCCGCATCGGCAGCACCTTCGCATAGTTCTGAAAATCCGGGTCGGTGGTGAGAATGGCCCAGCCGCGGCGGTGGGCGGCGGACAAGAATACGAACTGCAAATGAGTGCGCGCACTCGACGGCAACCGAGCTTCACTCCGCTGGACGGGCGAGTCGCCCGTCCCCACATGAGCTGGATCGGCCCAAATGCTAGAATCGCGGGCGATGCCTACACCATCTGCCGCCGCCCGCGCCCGCAAAATTAAGCTTGTTCTTTTCGACGTTGACGGTGTTCTTACCGATGGCAAAATCTGGATCTTTCCTGCGCCAGCGGTATCAAAGGTGGGCGCGCAACCGGGCGTTGCCGCGCCATCCGAGAGCGACGTCACGGCGCCGGCGGGCACCGGCTTCCACAGCGTCAACTTGATCGAGGCCAAGGGCTTCCACGCTCACGACGGTACGGCGATTATGCTGGCCCGGATGGCGGGAATCAAAACCGGAGTCATCACCAAGCGCGTCTCCGAAACCGTGGCACTCCGGACGCGGGATTTGAAGATGGAGCACGTCTACCAAGGGATTCAGGACAAAGCAGAGGTGTTTCGGCAGATTCTTGAAAAGGACGGGATCACGGCCGCTGAAGCCGCCTTCGTAGGCGATGACGTCATTGATCTGCCGGCAATGCGCTCCTGTGGATTGGCGATTGCCGTGAAGAATGCTCGTCCTGAGGTCAAAGCCGAGGCCCACTGGACGACTGCGCACGCTGGTGGCGATGGCGCTGCGCGCGACGCCGTTGAATATATTCTGAAAGCGCAGGGGAAATGGAAGCGGGTGGTCGAGGAATATATCTCGCTGAAAAGCTGAGAGGTTCGTCGTTCGCAATTTGCGCTTGCACGGTTCGCCAAAACCAGTTGCTCGGGAGAGCGGACAGCGAAAGGCTGACAGCCGGGTCGCGAGTTGGGTGGTTCAAATCACCCGCCGGTTGCTGGCTTGGGGCGTGCTCGGGTTAGCAACCGGCGGGTTCTTGGTCTCCCTACTCACCCTGTTGCTTTCAGGAGGGTTGATCCTGAAAACCCGGCTTCGGTTGAAAAGTTTCGGTTTTATTTTTTCGTTCCACGGAGTTTTTTCTAAACTGTTAGGCAGCAGCTACTTATACGGTCGACTGGACGAAACGCGAGTTTATACTGGTTGGCTGCACCGCGCCGGGAAACATCCGCCCATCCCTCCGGAAACCCATCACTCCGCAATGGGTGACAGGAAAGCTAATCGGAAATGATGGTCGTTTTCGCAGCCATCAGTTCCGTGAAGCGCGGGTCTTTGCGAAGCGCGCCGAACTCGTTGTCTTTGTACACATCGTTGATATCCCTGTAGCCCTCTTCTTTTGCTTTTTTCAGATAGTGCAACGACAGGTCGGGCACGCCGGTCCGGGCGTATAGCTTAGCCAGTACGTAGTCGTAGTGCGCCTGGTCTTCAGGAGAGGCAAGCTTCGCCTGAACGCCGGCGTGGGAACTGCGTCCGAAGATGTCGGGATCAAGTTGCACCGCCTTGGTGTAGCTCTGAATCGCCCTGTCAAACTCTTTCTTGTTGAAATAGGCGGTGCCCAGGTTGCTGTAATAGGACGCGGCATCGTTCTTCAGTGCAATGGCTTTCTGGTACTGCCGGATCGCCCCACCGTAGTTATGGTTCGCGTAATACGTGACGCCGAGATTGTTGTAGGCATCGGAGTGGTTATGATCAGCCTTGATAGCGCGTTCGAAGTTCTTTCTGGCTTCTTTGTAACGCTGCATCAGGAGTTGGCAGATTCCGATCTTATTGAGCACAGAAGCGTTTCCAGGATCGACTTTCAAAGCCGCCTGGTAGTAGTCGATGGAATCGAGAAAGTTCTTTTCCTGTTTCAGTTCGTCGCCCCGTTGTTCGAGCTCCCCGAGCGTTGCACCAGGAGCGGGTGGCTCGGCGCGGTGCACAGGCGGCGGTCCGACCTCCACCTGTTCGGAATTCTGCGCCTGCAATGGGAGAGTTAGAAAAGAAGCGACGAGAAGAGAAGCAAGAAGCGACAGCAAACTGACGCGGATACAGGAAAACATATCCCACCCCGGGCCTAACCTACAAAACTTCAGAGTTTTGCGGCGTTTCAGCGCCCTTTTGTCAGGTCGCTTGCAAGTTTAAGACCGCAAAACCGGGTGCCCCGAAGCGGGGCGATTCCCCCCACGAAACCGTATCCTAAGAATTGCTATCAGGCCAAGGAACTGCTATCGAACCAAAATGATTGTACTACTGTTGCGGCGTGGCGCCATCCCCATTTTTAGACGCCGCGGGAGGGTTATTGTCATTCTTGTTGCCACCATCCCCCTTGAATACGCCGACAATTTTGCCGAAAAAGCCTTTCTTTTTCTTTCCCTCTTCTTCAGATTGGACACCGGAGGCTGCCGGTTGGTTCCCATTCGCGCCTCCATTGGTGGTTGGCGGTGGGAGCGCCTTCTCCGAGTTTCCGCCAAAGATGCGTGAAAAGAATCCCTGCACCCCGGCATTGGTCTGGTCGCAGGTATCGTGCGGCTCTGTACCAGCCACGAAGGCAATCGTGTAGTCGTCAGGACAGGCAGGCGTCGCCAGGCGATTGGTGATTTTGTCGAGCTGCACGTCGACCACCCCTTCGGGCTGGGCGAAGGGCTTCACATCCGAATACTCCGGCAGCGCGACCGCTTTCTTCATGAACTCGGCCCAAATCGGAGCCGCAGTCTGAGCACCGCTCAGTCGAAGATCGCTGTAATCGTCGTATCCCACCCAAACGATGCAGAGCAGATTGCCGGTGTAGCCGGCGAACCAGCCATCGTGCGAACTACCCGTCTTACCTGCCGCCGGGGCGGTGAATCCGCGAGTGCGCACTCCGGCAGCGGTGCCGAAATTCATGACGCCTTCCAGCATGTTGGTCATGACGAAGGCGACGCGTGGATCGAGCACCTGATTCTTTTCTGAGCTAAA
>Ga0302325_10012929_pt1 | contig 17863 bp, 14 predicted proteins | sample Palsa_T0_2_FD_201948 | JGI IMG/M metagenome (GOLD analysis project Ga0302325, IMG submission 201948) | Peat permafrost microbial communities from Stordalen Mire near Abisko, Sweden - Palsa_T0_2 | ecosystem: Environmental > Terrestrial > Soil > Palsa > Peat permafrost | place: Sweden: Abisko...
GTCTCGGCCGATGTCGGGGATCGGCGCGTCACCTGGTTGCGACCGGCCACCGAGGTCCCCCCCGGGAGCGAAAACGTCGCCCGTCCCGGTGATGATGAGGGCGGCCAGGTCCGGATCCCGGTTGACCAGCCGGACGGCCTGCTTGATGCCGAAGTACATCGCCGGCGTCAGCGCGTTCCTCGCCTCGGGCCGGTCGATCACGCACCACGCGACCGGGCCGTCGCGTTCGAGGCGAAGTCCGGCCGCGCCCAGATCGTCTGCCATCGATCTCTCCTCGTGTTCCGCACGGACACTACTGTCCGGCCCCGGGGAGACCGCAGCGAAGCAGGGGGAGACCGATGACGGTGGGCATCGTGACGGGAGCGGCCCGGGGCATGGGTGCCGCGTGCGCCACACGGGTGGCGGACATGGTCGACGTGCTCCTGGTGGCCGACCGCGACGAGGAGCGGCTCGCGGGGACGCTGCAGCACCTCGGCTCCGGCCCGATGCGGGCCAACGTCGAGCCGTTCGCTCTCGACGTGCAGGACCGCGACGACGTCGACCGCCTCGTCGCTCGGGCGTCGGAGCTGGGCCCGCTGCGCGCGGTGGCGCACGCCGCCGGTGTATCGCCGACCATGGGCGGATGGCGGGAGATGTTGGCCATCGACCTCGTGGGCACGGCGCTGCTGGTCGATGCGTGCCGGCCGCTCGCCACCCCGGGCACGGCCATCGTGTGCTTCGCCTCGGTGGCCCCCCTGCTTGCGATGACCGATGCCGACGTCCCGGCCGACGCCGTGCTCGACGACCCACTCGACGACCGGTTCATCGAAGCCATCCGCGAGGCGGTCGGGCCCGAGATCGAAGACCCGGGAATGGCGTACACGTGGGCGAAGCGGGGGGTGCATCGGCTGGTCCGGCGCGAGGCCGTCGCGTTCGGCCGGCTCGGGGCCAGGATCTGCTCGGTGACCCCCGGGATCATCGATACCCCCATGGGGCAGCAGGAGGCGGCGGCCCGTCCGACCAACGAGATGCTGGTCCAGCTGTCCCCCCTCGGGCGGGAGGGAACGGCCGAGGAGGTGGCGGCCGCGGTCGCCTTCCTTCTGTCGGATGAGGCGGCGTTCGTGACCGGGATCGACCTTCCCGTCGACGGCGGCGTTGCCGCCGCCATCCGCAGCCGGGGGACCGCCCAGGCGTGAGCTGGTCCGGTCCCCACCTCGCCGCTCAGAGCTTGCCCGGACCTCCGGTTCGAGCACGGATCATGGCGTCTTGGACGAACGAAGCCGCGAGCTGTCCGTCGGCGCGGAAGATGTCGCCCCTCCCATAGCTGCGGCCGTGGCCTGCATACGAGCTCCACTGTTGGATGAGGTGCCACTCCGAAGCCGGGCACGGCTCGTGGTACGTCAGCGTATGGCTGAGGACACCGGTCGACAGCGTGCGATGGGCCTGGGACTGACCTACCCCGCGGTGAGGTCGCATGGCGGTCCCGATGAGAAAGCCGTCGGTCGAGTACGCAACGAGCGCCTGGTCGGTCGCCGGATCGTTGGGCGCGCCGACGAAGCGGACCCACACGTCGAGTTCGGGCGGACCCACCAACTCGGGGTCGTTGACGTCGACCTCGCCGACGATGCCGACCTCCCACGCGCCCGAGCTTCGGATCTCGCCGAGGTCGTCGGGGCTCGACGGCGACCGGGGCGTGTCCGCGTGTCGGATCACGTCGGCCTCGTCGGCACTGAGGAGGACCAACGAGCGCGTGCAGATCTGGTCGCCCTGGCTGATCGTCACGGTGCTGCTGGCCACCGAGCGGCCGCCGTGCATCCGCTCGACGGTGATGTCCAGTGGGGCTTCGGGCGACGCCGCCCGCGCGAACACGGTGTGGATCGTCTTGACCGTCTTTGCTTCCTGGCCGGCCAGGCCTGCCATCACGGACTGCCCAAGCAGCTGGCCCCCAAAGACCACGTTGTGCTCGGAAGCGATGTTGGACGCCCGGTACCGATCGTCACCGACCGGTTCCAGCGTCAGGGCGCCCAGGAACGCCTCGATGGTGAACATCGCGCCTCCATTCTCTTGCCGGCGACGGCATTCCCATCGCCCGAACGCAGAGGTCGGCCGGGGCGTCCGGGCAGTCGGGTCTAGGCGCCAAACCGGGTCGTCTGGATCGTACAGTCATTTTTGACGACGACGTCAAAGTCAGATACCCTCCGCGCGATCGCGCCTCAGGCCGCCGTTCGCCGGCGCCATGTCGCGATCGGGGGCGCGTCACGCGCTCGTGGGGGTGGGTCGATCCCAACGACGAGAGGAGGCGGACCGTGGCCGAGGCACTGAAGGTACATCCCGAGCCGAGGATGCTGATCGACGGCAAGCTGGTCGAGGCCGAGTCGGGGCAGACCTTCGACAACGTGAATCCGGCGACCGAAGAGGTCCTCGGAGGTGTGGCCGACGCCTCGGCCGGGGACATGCACCGGGCGATCGACGCGGCACGACGAGCGTTCGACGACACCGATTGGTCGACCAACCACGAGTTTCGCAAGCGGTGCCTCGAGCAGCTCCACGAGGCGCTCCAGGCCGAGCAGGAGGAGCTGCGTGAGCAACTCATCCTTGAGGTCGGCTGCCCGCGCATGACGACGAACGGCCCACAGCTGGATGCTCCGCTCACCGACGCGCTCTTGTACCCGGCCAAGCTCATCGATGAGTTCGACTGGGTCACCGAGCTGCCCGACGCAATGGGCATCACGGGTGCCGTCAACGTGCGCCAGATCTGGCGGGAGCCGGTCGGGGTGGTCGGCGCGATCGTCCCGTGGAACTTCCCGATTGAGGTCACACTGAACAAGCTGGGGCAGGCCCTCGCCACCGGCAACACCGTCGTGCTGAAGCCGGCGCCCGACACACCCTGGAATGCGACGCTGCTCGGACGTCTCGTCGCCGAGCGAACCGACATCCCGGCAGGGGTCCTCAATGTCGTGACGTCCTCCGACCACCTCGTCGGCGAGGAGCTGACGCTCTCACCCAAGGTCGACATGATCTCCTTCACCGGTTCGACCTCGGTCGGCCAGCGAATCATGGAGAAGGGAGCCGCCACCATGAAGCGGGTCTTCCTCGAACTCGGCGGGAAGTCGGCGACGATCGTCCTCGAGGACGCGGACCTGGGGCTCGCCGCGATGATGGGTCTCGGCGTGTGCTTTCACGCCGGGCAGGGCTGCGCCATCCAAACGCGGATGCTGCTGCCGCGCTCGCGCTACGAGGAGGGTGTCCAGCTGTTGAAGGAGTTCATGGGGGCCGTCCCTTACGGCGACCCACAGCGCCCAGACGTGATCATGGGCCCACTCATCTCGGCCAAACAGCGCGACCGGGTGCTCGGCTACATCGAGAAGGGGGTCGCCGAGGGGGCGACCCTGGCCGTGGGCGGTGGCCGCCCGGCCGACTACCCGACGGGGTTCTTCGTCGAGCCGACGCTGTTCACCGATGTCGACAACTCCATGACCATCGCCCAAGAAGAGATCTTCGGGCCGGTGCTCGTCGTCATCCCCTTCGAGGATGAAGATGAGGCGGTGAAGATCGCCAACGACAGCAAGTACGGATTGTCCGGGGGGGTGTTCTCGGGCTCGCTCGAGCGGTCGCTGGCCGTCGCCCGGCGCATCCGCACCGGCGGCCTCTCGATCAACGGAGGCGCCCCGTACGGTGCCGACCTCCCCTTCGGCGGCTACAAGCACAGCGGGATCGGTCGCCAAAACGGGATCGCCGGGTTCGGGCAGTACCTCGAGGTCAAGTCGCTGGCCTGGCCGAAGGATTGACGGAGGAGGAGCGCGTCGTGACCGTCACGAGTCCCCAGGACCTGTACTACGACCCCTACGACTTCGAGATCGACTCCGACCCGTACCCGCTGTGGAAGCGGATGCGCGACGAGGCACCGCTCTATTACAACGATCGGTACGAGTTCTACGCGCTGAGCCGCTACGACGATGTCGACAAGGCCATGCTCGACTGGGAGACCTACAGCTCGGCGAAGGGTTCGATCCTCGAGCTCATCCGGGCCAACATCGAGATCCCGTCGGGGGTCGTCCTGTTCGAGGACCCCCCGGTCCACCAGCTTCACCGCAGCCTGCTCTCCCGAGTCTTCACCCCTCGCAAGATGAGTGCGCTGGAGCCCCAGGTGCGCAAGTTCTGCGCCGACGTGCTCGACCCCATCGTCGGATCCGGCCGGTTCGACTTCATCGCCGATCTGGGGGCGCAGATGCCCATGCGCACGATCGGCATGCTGCTCGGCATCCCCGAGGGGGACCAGGAGGCAATTCGAGACCGCATCGACGAGAGCCTGCGCCTCGAGGAGGGGAAGGAGCCGGGATTCGATCAGGAGGCGGTTGGCGACAACCAGCAGCTGTTCGCCGACTACATCGACTGGCGGGCCGCGCATCCCTCCGATGACCTGATGACCGAGCTGCTGACCGCCGAGTTCGAGGACGAGACCGGCGCCAGTCGCACCCTCGCGCGTGAAGAGGTGCTCACGTACGTGGGGCTCCTCGCTGGTGCGGGCAACGAGACGACGGCGCGCCTCATCGGCTTCACCGGGCAGGTGCTTGGTGACCGCCCCGACCAGCGCCGGGCCCTCGTCGAGGACCGCTCGCTCATCCCCAACGCGATCGAGGAGCTACTTCGTTACGAGTCACCCTCGCCCATCCAGGCACGTTCTGTGACCCGTGACGTCGAGCACTACGGCCAGGTGGTTCCCGAGGGGAGCGTCATGGTGCTGCTCAACGGATCGGCCAATCGCGACGATCGCCACTTCCCGGACGGTGACACATTCGACATCCGGCGCGGCATCGGGCGGCACCTCGCCTTCGGCTACGGGATCCACCTGTGCCTGGGTGCTGCGCTGGCGCGGTTGGAGGGTCGGGTCGCACTCGACGAGGTGCTGCAGCGCTTCCCGGACTGGGAGGTCGATTACGACCACGCCAAGCGGGCCCGTACCTCGACGGTGCGGGGCTGGGACAGCCTGCCGGTGCACACGTCATGACCCCGGGGCTGCGGTTGCCCTCGCAGGGCCGACGCCGGATCCCCGAGGCGGTCGGGATCGGTGCATGCTGATACCCGCCGCCTGACGCGGTCCCACCGGCCGGTGCATCCGGCACAGTTCGAGAAGGAGGTCGCGGCACCTCGATGCTGCTCGCAGTGAGTTCAGATCAGGAGTTCTTCAGGGAGACGACGGAACGGTTCCTGGTCGAACAGGCGCCCCCGAACGAGGTACGTCGCCTTCGTGGCGACAGCTCCGGCTTCGACGCGGACTACTGGCGCCGCGGCGCCGAGCTCGGATGGACGTCGCTGCTGGTCAGCGAGGACCACGGGGGCGGAACGATCAGCGGGGCCGGCCTGGTGGACCTCAGCATGGTCGCCTATGAATTCGGTCGGCACGCCTCGCCCGGGCCGCTCTTGCCGACGAACGTCGTCGCCGGGGCCCTGAGCGCCCGCGACGCCCAGACCGAGGTGCTGGCTGGTCTGTTGGCCGGGACCGAAGTCGCCGCCTGGTGTGCCCCCGAGCTGGCCCCGGCCCTCGGTGCGTGGGCGCCCACCGTCGACATCCGCCATGACGGAGCCGAGCTCGTCGTGCACGGCGCGGCGCGCCCGGTGGAATCGGCCGGCCAGGCCGGTCACCTCCTCGTGACCGCCCGCGATGGCGACGGCCTCACCCAGGTGCTTCTCCCCACGTCGGCCTCGGGGCTGTCGATCGAGCCCCTGCGCACGGCGGATCTCACCCGGCGCTTCGCCGCGGTCACATTCGACGACGTCCGGGTGTCAAAGGACGCGGTCGTTGGGGTGTCGAGGGAGGCCTCGACGGACGTCGAGTTGCAGTTCCACCGGGCCCTCGCCATCCTCAACGCCGAGGCGGTCGGGGCGATGCAGGCCGCGTTCGACATGACCGTCGAGTGGAGCTTCGACCGCTATGCCTTCGGCAGGCCGCTGGCGTCATACCAGGCCCTCAAGCATCGGTTCGCCGACATGCTGACCTGGGTCGAGGCGAGCCACGCGATCGGCGACGCGGCCTGTCTCGCCACGCAGGAGGGCTCGCCCGACGCCGCCGAGCTGGCCAGTGCGGCCAAGGCGTTCATCGGCCAGTACGGCGCCGAAGTCTTGCAGGACTGCGTCCAGATGCACGGGGGCATCGGTGTCACCTTCGAGCACGATCTGCATCTGTTCCTCCGTCGTTTCACGGTCAACCGGGCGCTGGCCGGCACGCCGGCAGAGCACCGACAGCGGATCGGTGCGATCCTGAACGGACGGGAGGCGGCGGCATGAGTGCACTGTCGACTGACGGCGCCCAGAGCTCCGAGCAGCTTGAGGACCTCGAGAGCTTCCGCGAGCGCGCCCGCTCGTGGCTGAAGGCCAACCTGCAGCCGGCCACCCGTGAAGAGATGCGGTGGGGACGCTTCGGCGACAGCGAGGAGGCCGAGCTGGCTGCGGTGGCCCGGGACCGGGAGATCCAGCGAATGCTGTTCGACGCCGGGCTCGCCGGAGTCTGCTTCCCGCGCGCTTATGGGGGGCAGGGCCTCTCGCCGGCGCATCAGCGGGTCTTGAACGAGGAGTTGGTGGGCTACGAGTACCCGGCCCGTCTGCAGGTCCCCACGCTCTCGCCGTGCGCAGCCGTGCTGCTCGAGTTCGGCACCGAGGAGCAAAAGCTCCGCCACATCCCGGCCATCTTGAGGGGCGAGGAGCTGTGGATGCAGTTCCTCTCCGAGCCGAGTGGGGGCTCCGACGTCGCGGGGGCGCTGACGACAGCGGTCCGCGACGGCGAGCAATGGATCCTGAACGGCTCCAAGGTGTGGACAACCGGAGCGTGGTGGTCGGACTGGGGGCTATGCCTCGCCCGCACCAACTGGGACGTCCCGAAGCACCGTGGCCTGAGCGTGTTCATGCTGCCGATCCACCAGGCCGGTGTCGAGGTGCACCGGATCGAGATGCTCAACGGGTCCCGGGAGTTCTGTCAGGAGTTCATGACCGACGTGATCGTCCCCGACTCCGACCGGGTCGGTGAGGTCGACGACGGCTGGACCGTTGGCACCCGTTGGATGTTCCACGAGCGGATGATGTACAGCTCGCCGTACGTGAGCGTGCCCGAAGGGACCAGCCACGGCGGCATGGATGCGAGAGCGGTGCTCGCCATCGCCCGCGAGGACGGCCGCATGGGTGACCCCTCGGTGCGTGATCTGGTGGGCGAGGCGCGCATGCTCGATGTCGTGAGCGACGAGCTCTTGAAGCGGGTCACCGAGAGCATCCGATCGGGCCGGATGTCGGATCAGGCCGCGGCCATCGGCCGGTTGTTCAAGGGCACCGCGGCTTCCCGGATCAGCACGCTCGCCTTTGAAGTCGCCGGGTCGGCCGGGGCGGCGTGGAGCGAGGACGGCGCCTCCTCAGAGACCGCGGTGAACTTCCTCATGCGCCAGGCGGCCAGCATCGCGGGCGGCACGGTGGAGATGGCCCGCAACGTGATCAGCGAGCGAGTGCTCGGCATGCCCCGAGAGCGCACCCAGGATCGGGACGTCCCGTTTCGAGACGTCCCGCGCAGCCGGCCGCCAGGGACCTAGGAGATCTCGGAAGTCTCGGGGCCGCCCGCGACTGCGTTCGCTACGCGGGAGCTTCGAGCTGGCCGGTCTCAGACGGTGCGGCCTCGCCCCAGGAGCCCTCTCGCAACCCCAAGGCCCTGACGAAGAGCAGCGTTAGCTGGTCGACACCTTCGTCGAAGTCGCAGTCAAAGAGACCCTGGACGAACCACATCTCCGGGAAGCGGTAGGTCATGGAACCCAGCCCCGCCGCGGCGATGGTGGGGTTGAGACGATCGTCGATCAGACCGTGACGCTGGAGGCTCCGGATGGAGTCTGCGATCTCGGCGAGGTACTGCCGGTGGCGTTCGAATCGAGAGGCATTGGCCTGATGATCGAAGCGGGCCACCTGTTCGATCACCCCCATGATGCGCGCCTCATCGCGGTAGAACTCCAGGTTGAGCCTGATCGCTTGGTGGATGCGCTCAAATGGGCTCGCCGTCGAGGACGGATCGAGGATGACATTCTCCAGGGGAGCGCTGAGCCGTTCGTCGACCTCGGCTGCCACCTCTCGGAAGACCTCATCCTTCGACTCGAAGTAGTGGTAGAAGGAGCCGTGCGATAAACCGGCTCGCTCGGCGATGTCGGAGATTCGGGCGTCGAGGAAGCCGTCTCTCTCGAAGACCTCCTTCGCTGCGCTCACCAGCCGCGCTCTCGTCTCTGCTCCCTTGCGCGACCGCGGCCCGCTCGGCTTCTCGCTCGCCAGTGGCCGCGTAGACACGCCTCTCTCCCTCCGTGCCGGTTCCTTGGTCGGCGGTGTCAATGTACCTTCGCCGTTCCCGATCCTTCGCGGACACGCGGCTCTCGTTTCAAGTCACGCGTCTTTCCGTTGTAGGAGAAGCACACTGGAGGGTGTTCCGCCTCCCGAGGTCACCACCGCCGTCCTCGCGTCGGCTACCTGACGCTGGCCGGCCTCATGGCGCAGCTGCATCACCGCTTCGTAGATGAACCCAAAGCCGTGTGTCCGTCCCTCCGAGAGCTGACCACCGTGGGGGTTGACCGGGAGCTCGCCGTCGAGGGCGATGCGGCGGCCACCGTCGAGCCAGTCGTAGGCCTCGCCAAACCCGCAGAAGCCCAGACCCTCCAGCCACGAGACGGCATTGAACGTGAAGCCGTCATAGACGAGCGCGAGATCGACGTCCGAGGGACGCACGTCCGTTCTGGTCCACACGTGGGCGGACTGGCCCAGCACCTGCGGTTCGTGGGTCAGCGTCCCTTGGTCCCAGGAGACCCGCTCGAGGATCTGGGTGCCGACAGCTTCGATCCGCACGGCCGGATGAGGGAGGTCGGCGGCGACGGACGCATCCGAGACGACCACCGCAATCGATCCGTCGCATGGGACATCACAGTCGTACAGTCCGAACGGCGAGGTGATGGGCCGCGCCGACAGATAGTCGTCCATCGTCATCGGCTCCCGATAGATGGCGGCCGGATTCAGGGCCGCGTTCGTCCGCGCGTTGACGGCGATCATGCCGAGCATCTCTCGCGGCGCGCCGTAGCGGTGCATGTACTGCTGGGCGTTCATGGCGATCCAGTTGGCCGCGGACATGGCCCCGAACGGAGCCCGCCACTCTCGGAAGGGCCCCGACACCCGTTGGCCGGCCCCTCCCTGTCCGATCGCACCGCTGGCCACGAGCGCCGCGAATGTCGACTCCCACACCGTGCGGAAGGTCAGCACGTGTCGACAGAGGCCCGACGCGACCGCCAGGGCGGCGGCAATGACCGAACCTCCGGGCCCCGGAAGGTCACCGCCACCGTTGATCCAGGTCGGGTGGATCCGGAGGGCCTCCTCGATGGCCGAGGGTCCACCCTCGCTCATGCCCATGCTCACCATGCCCGGATAGGTCGAGAGCCCGTCGATGTCCTCGAGCTTCAGCCCGGCGTCCGCCACCGCCTCGAGGCAGGCATCGATGGCCAGGGAGAGGGGGTCGACCATGAGCCGACGACCGATTCGTGACCGCCCGATGCCGCTCAGGACGGCACGGTGCTCGAAGCGCTCCCCACTGATCGGGGGGCGTGGGACGGGGCGGACCGGTTCCGGTACCCGGTCGACGGGGTCGATGGCCCCGGTCGGCTCGAACAGGGGCAGCCAGACGTCCTCTTGGTGCTCGAACCGAACCGAGACCTCTTGGCCGATCCGGACGTCGGAAGGTTCGCAACCAACGATGTTGGTGGTCAGGTGGACGCGGGCATCCTCGGCCAGTGCCACATTCGCGATGACGTACGGCGGGTCGAAGCCCGGCAGCCAGCGATGGGAGTTCACGGTGAACCCAACGATCGTGCCGCGGCCCGAGACCTCCGTCGGCTTGGACGACCTGCTACGGCAGTACGGACAGATGGGCACGGGCGGGTGCACGAGCTGGCCGCAATCGGTACAGCCCTGGATGCGAAGGACGTTGTCGGACCCCGACGTCCAGAACCACTCGTTTGCGGGGGTCAATTCGGGAAGCGGTCGCATCGTCTTCCTAGACCCGCGAGAGTCGAAGCCAGGTATTGACATCGACGTCGCAATCGAACACCGTCGGTCATCGTAGGTCAACCTACTGACCAAGGACACCTACGCCACCACGCGCTTGGGCACGTATCCGCTGACCTGGCGGCGCGGCATGCGGGCAGAACTATGATATTGACGTCGTAGTCAAAAGTCGTTACCGTAGCAACATGCCCAGAATCTGCGATTTCCCTGTCTTTGACGCCGACAACCACTTCTACGAGACCAAGGACGCCTTCACCCGCCACCTGCCGGATCGCTTCAAGGGCGCCGTCGACTATGTCGAGCTCAACGGGCGCACGAAGATCATGATCCGGGGCCTGGTGAGCGAGTACATCCCAAACCCGACCTTTGAGGTGGTTGCCCGTCCCGGTGCGCAGGAGGAGTACTTCCGCTCCGGCAATCCCGAGGGCAAGTCGTTCCGGGAACTGATCGGGGAGCCGATACGCAGCATTCCGGCCTTCCGGGAGCCGGGGCCTCGGCTCGAGCTCATGGACGAGCTGGGCTTGGACCGGGCGCTCATGTTCCCAACCCTGGCCAGCCTGCTCGAGGAGCGCATGCGCGACGACCCCGAGCTGACCCATGCCGCCATCCACTCGCTCAACCAGTGGATCCACGAGGAGTGGACCTTCAACTACGAGGGCCGAATCTTCCCTGTCCCGGTGGTCACCTTGCCGATCGTGGAGAAGGCGATCGAGGAGCTCGAGTGGGTGGTCGAGCGGGGGGCCAAGACGATCCTCATCCGCCCTGCTCCGGTGCCCGGCTTCCGCGGCTCACGGTCATTCGGATACCCCGAGTTCGACCCCTTCTGGAAGGCGGTCGTGGACGCCGACATCCTTGTCTGCATGCACTCGTCGGACAGCGGTTACTCGAGGTACACGAGTGACTGGACCGGCCCGATGGAGATGCTGCCCTTCCGTTTGGACGCCTTCCGGATGCTTACGGCGGGCAAGCGGCCGATGGAAGACTCCATGGCCGCCCTGTGCTGTCACGGAGTGTTCACCCGTTTCCCCGATCTCCGGGTCGCGTCGATCGAGAGCGGCAGCGACTGGGTGGGGACCTTTGTGCACCACCTAGAGGACCTGTACAAGAAGATTCCTCAGGAATTCGAGAAGGACCCGGTGGAGCAGTTCAAGAGCAACGTGTGGGTCAGTCCGTTCCATGAGGACGACCTCGGGCAGCTCATCGACGACATCGGTGCCGATCACGTGCTGTTCGGGTCGGACTATCCGCACCCGGAGGGGCTGGCCGAGCCCTGTAGCTATGTCGATCACCTCCCGTCGGGACTCTCCCAAGACGACCTGGAAAAGATCATGGGCGGCAACCTCGCCCAGATCATGCGGGTCGACGCAGCGGTCGGAGCGGCGAACTAGCCGCACTCGATTCGGCCGCCACCATGCGGGCGGCAGGTGTTACCCGATCACACATGACGCCGTTGGCAACGTTCGTGTCATCATCACGATGAAAACGAAACGTGCCCAGAGGGGGCCCAAATGCCTGAGTACAAGTTCCTGCTCTACGAGACGCTCGACTCCGGCAGGGTCGTGCGAATCCTGCTCAACCGGCCCGAAGCGAGGAATGCCCAGAACAGGGGCCTGCTGGTCGAGTTGAACGACGCGTTCTTGCTCGCCGAGGCGGACGACGACGTGAGGGTGATCATCCTCGGGGGCACCGGCCCGATGTTCACGTCAGGCCACGATCTCGGGTCCAAGGTCTCCCGGGAGGAGGGAATGCCCGGGCCGAACCAGCACCCCACGCGCACGATAAACGGGGCCCAGCGAAAGGGTGCCGAGATGCTGATGCTGCAGGAGTGGCACTACTTCTTCGAGAACACTCGCCGCTGGCGGAACCTGCGCAAGATCACGATCGGGCAGGCCCATGGTGACGTCTATGCAGCCGGGCTCATGCTTCTGTGGGCGTGCGACCTCATTGTTTCCGCCGAGGACGCGCGCTTTGCCGATGTCGTCGGCACACGCCTTGGAATGTGCGGCGTCGAGTACTTCGCCCATCCTTGGGAGTTCGGCCCTCGCAAGGCGAAGGAGCTTCTGCTGACCGGTGACTGCATCGACGCCGACGAGGCTCACCAATTGGGCATGGTGAGCAAGGTGTTCCCCGCCGACGAGCTGCCCGATCGGACGCTCGAGTTTGCCCAACGGATCGCCCAGTTGCCGACGATGACCGCGCTGCTCATCAAGGAGGCGGTGAACCAGTCGGTTGACAACATGGGGTTCTACAACGCCCTGAATGCCTGCTTCACGCTGCATGAGCTCAACCACTCGCACTGGGCCCAGGTCAACGAGGACCGCTACCCGGTGGCCAAGGAAGACTCGGGCATTCCGAACTGGAAGGACGCACCGCCGATCGTGCCGGCCCTGAAGGACAAGGTCCGCGCCGATCGGTGACCTGGGCGGACGTGAGGAGCCGCCGGACGGACGTCGCTGGCCACCGAACGTGCACCACCACCGCCACACAAAGATCGGTGTCAATTTTTAGGGGCGGAAAGCGGTCGGGAAATCCTCCAGAACGCCCAGTTCAGCAGGCGAATTTGCCGTCGTGCGCCCGGGCTGGCGCCTGATTAGTATCAGCATCGACGTCGATGTCAGAATCCGACTGAGTCGGCCGGCGGAAGGGGTGGGGCCCCAGCATGCTGCAGTTCGTGATCGCCGGTCTTGTGCTGGGCGGGATCTACGCGATCGCCTCAGCGGGCCTCGTCATCACCTACACGTCGTCGGGGATCTTGAACTTCGCCTTCGGGGCGATCGCGTTCTTTATCGCGCGCTTCTATTACTTCCTCCACACCCAGCAGAACTGGGCGATCATTCCGTCCGCCCTCGTCTCGATCGTGGTTGCCGGACCCACGTTCGGGGTTCTCCTCTACGCGGTCCTCTTTCGCCACCTGCGACTGTCGTCGCCGCTGATCAAGGTGGTCGCCACCATTGGTCTGCTCGTGGCCATCCCGTCGCTCGCCACGCTGATCTTCGGAAACCCGGCGATCCAGCAGGCTCCGGGACTGGCCCCCGAACCCGTTGCTGTTTACAACTTCTTGGGTGTAGCCGTGACGTTGGATCAGATCATCGTCTACGCGTGCGTCGTGGTCACGGTGGCTGTCGGGGCGATCGTGCTTCGCTATACCGAGATCGGCCTCAAGGTGCGGGCCATGGTCGACTCCCCGGCGATGACCGACCTTTCGGGCACGAATCCGAACGCGATCTCCGTCGGGGTTTGGGCCGTCAGCACGTTCTTCGCCGGGTTGGCCGGAGTCCTCGCGGCGCCCATCATCGGCCTCGATCCCGACAACTTCACGTTGCTCATCGCTGCGTCCTTCGCTGCGGTCGTGGTGGCCAAGATGCGGAACCTCCCGGTTGCGGTGGCGGTTGGGCTCCTCATGGGGGTGGCCACCTCCCTGATCCAGCGTTACCTGCCGTCCAGCAGCCCGTGGACCACCACGATCATCGATGCGGTGCCCTTCATCGTCATCGCGCTGATGCTCATCTACAACCTGGGGCGCCGCGGACGCCTGGGAGATGTCGCAGGGTGGGGCGGCGCGCTGGACCGGGCCATCACCCCGCAGGGGGAGAGCCGTCTTGCCGCTTCCAGGAGCGGAATGGCCGAGACGGCATCGTTGAATGTCTTTGGCAAGTACGCAGGCCCGGTGTTGTTCGTCGCCATCATCGGCCTCCTGCCCGTCATCGTGCAGGGCTACTGGATCGGCCTCATGGCTCAGGTGTTTGCCTACGGTGTGATCTTCCTCTCCTGGACGATCGTGACCGGCGAGGGCGGCATGCTCTGGCTTTGCCAGATCACCTTCGCCGGCGTCGGGGCGCTCACGACTGCTCAGCTGGCCAATCATGGGGTGCCGGTCCTGGCCGGGGTTCTCGTCGGCGGGGTCATCGCGCTGGCCATGGGGATGATCATCGGGTTCCTCAGCATCCGGCTTGGCGACCTGTACGTGGCACTGGTCACGCTGACCTTCGGGCTCCTCATGGAGAACCTCGTTTTCACCCTTCCGACGTTCGTGAATCAGGGCCTCGGTCTGACCCTCAACCGACCCAGCTTCGCCACGTCGGATCTTTCGTTCGCCTATCTCTGCCTGGTCGTGTTCGTCGTCGTTTCCCTCTTCGTCGTGAACTTCCGTCGATCGACGACGGGGCTCGCGCTCAATGCGGCTCGTTGGAGCGACGCCGGGGCCAAGACCTCTGGCGTCAGCGTGGTCCAGATGAAGGTGATCGCCGGTGCGGTGGCCGCGTTCATTGCTGGTATCGGCGGGGGACTGCTCGCGCTCTCCCAAACGACGTTCCAACCGAGCGAGTTCGCCACGTTCGCCGGAGTCGTCTGGCTGGCCGTCCTCGTGACCATCGGAGTGCGGTCGAACGCCGCCGCGCTCATTGCTGGCCTGACGTTTGTCATGCTCCCCGCGATCGCGCAGGCCTATCTCCCGGCGTGGACCGCCAATGTGGCGCCCGTGCTCTTCGGCCTCGGAGCCGTCTCGGCGGCCAAGTACCCCGACGGTGCGCTGGCTGAGCAAAGCCGGAGGTTGCGACAGTTGGTGCTCCATCTCACCCCCGCTATGTCCTCCGATCTCTCGGGGTCCGAAGGCTCCAGTCCCTCGACCCCCGATCTCGGGGGGACCGACCCCGCGGTGAGAGTGGCCGAGCGCGTCCCGTGACCACACCGACTGCGACAAAGGTCGTCTTGCCGGGGGACGATGGCTCGGGCGCGGCGCTGGCCGCCACCGGGGTCACGGTCCGCTTCGGTGGCCTCAACGCGCTTTCCGACGTGTCGATCGAGGTGGCTCCCGGAAGCATTGTCGGACTGGTCGGACCCAACGGTGCCGGCAAGTCGACACTCCTCGGGGTGTTGTCCGGGCTGCTCCGCCCCAACTCGGGCCGGGTGTCGCTGCGAGGTCAGGACGTGACCGACGCCTCGGCCCGGACGCGGGCGACTCTTGGGCTGGCCAGGACGTTTCAGCAGCCGGAGGTCTTCTTGGGGCTGACCGTGCGAGAGCATTTGGTCGTGGCCCACCGGGCCCGAGTTGCACCTCACCGCCTCTGGCGCGACATGCTCGATCCGCGGTCGCTCTTCTCTTCCTCGAAGGCGGAGAACGAGAGGATCGACCACCTCCTCGGGCTGTTGAAGCTCACTCACGTGGCCAAGGCGCCGGTGTCGGCGCTACCGCTCGGGGTCCTTCGCCTGGTCGAGCTGGCCCGTGCCATGGCCAGCGACCCCCGAGTCCTGCTTCTCGACGAGCCATTGTCCGGGCTCGACATGAAGACCTGCGAGAGCCTGCTCTCGGTCTTCAGGCTGATCGTCGAGCAGGCCGATCACCCCGTCTCAATGTTGATCGTGGAACATGACGTGGCCGCGGTCCTGGCGCTGTCGGACACCGTGTGCGTACTCGACTTTGGTCAGTGCATCGCGGCGGGCAGCCCCGAGGAGATCCGCAACAATCCGGCAGTTCGTTCGGCCTACCTCGGTGACGATGAACCGCTCCAACGCACCAAGACGAGCGGCCCCGGCGAGGGAACGCAGGAGCCATGACCGAGCCGATCTTGGAGGTCCGCGATCTCGACGTGCGATACGGGACGTCGCAGGCGCTCTTCGGTGTCTCCTTGGCCGTGCAGCCGGGAACCGTCCTCGCGGTCTTGGGGGCGAACGGAGCAGGGAAGAGCACGCTGGCCCGGGCCATCTCCGGACTGGTCCCTCCGGCAGCGGGTCGGGTGACGTTTGACGGCCGGGATGTGACGGGCCTCGCGGCCCATCGCATTCGGAAACTCGGGCTCACCCACGTTCCGGAGGGCCGCGGAATATTCCCTGGGCTCTCGGTGATCGACAACCTGCGAATGGCGGTCGCCCAGGAGCAGCGCCAGGAGCGGACAGCGGCCATCGACCGCGCCATCGAGCGCTTTCCTGTCCTCGGTAGCCGACGCTCTCAGCGCGCCGGAAGCCTGTCTGGGGGCGAGCAGCAGATGCTGGCTCTGGCTCGTGCGCTCGCGGTCTCGCCGAAGCTGGTCATCGCCGACGAGATGTCCATGGGCCTCGCCCCGCTCGTCGCCGAATCCGTGTTCGAGGGAATCGAGGCAGCCCGACGCTCGGGGATCACCGTCGTGCTGATTGAACAGTTCGTGCACCGGGCGTTGGCCATGGCGGACCACTGCGTGATCTTGACCCGTGGACAGGTGGGCTGGTCGGGCGCGGCGTCAGAGGCGGGCCAAGAAGTCATAGACCGTTACCTCGGTGAGGCGGACACAGCGACACCCGCCGTGGCGACCGGTGGGGGTGGGTAACGGCCCAACAAGTGTCGAGCAAGCGCTCGAGCAGTCAAAAGCCAGTCAACGATGCAAGGGGATCCGCCAAAGGATCCGGGGAGGAAATCACTAAGTGCAACCATCATTGACGCCGAGCACGGGGGTGTTCGGTCGCCGTATCCAAGCAAGGTCGACACGATCAGGAGGGAAAATGCGTCCACGCTGGAGGTATGTCACCGCTGTGCTGGCAGCAACCGTTGGGTTGCCGTTCGCCTTCGTCGGCGCATCGGGCGGCTCGGCAGGTGCGGCTTCATCTTCAAAGACGCCCATCACCATCGCCTATGTGACCGACTTGACGGGGGAAGGAGCATCCCAGAACGGATCGTCCCCGTCCGGGTTCTACGCGCGTATCGACCTGCAGAACGCCGAGGGTGGTGTGGATGGACACAAGATTGTCGGGATCGTCATCGATGACCAGACCAGCCCGTCGGAGATCTCGACAGCGGTCCAGAGCGCGGTTTCCAAGGCGTTCGGGATCGTCTCCCAGAGCCCGCTGTTCTTCCTGGCGGCCAAATATCCACAACAAGCGGGTGTTCCGGTGACGGGAACCTATGACGACGGACCCGAGTGGGGTACGCAGCCCTACACGAACATGTTCGCTTCCGACGAAGGTTCGGTGGACCCGAAATACCCGGTCAACACCGAACTGGGCAACTTCCTGAAGAGCAAGGGCGCCACCGTGCTCGGCTCCTACGGATACGGGATCTCGCCGTCCTCCAGTCGTGCTGCGATTGCGACCGCTGATTCGTTCGAGCACGCGGGCGGCAAGGTCGGGGTCTTGGACACGACGGTGACCTTCGGGAGCGTTGACTTCACCTCGGCGGCGCTCGTGGCCAAGCAGGCCGGCATCGACGCCTTCGATCCTTCAATGGACTCAGACTCGAACTACGCGCTGGCCACGGCGCTCGCGCAGGCCGGCGTGAAGATAAAGGTCGCCCTTTACGCCTCCGGGTATGAACCAAGCGTGATCAACTCGCCCGTGTGGAGCACGGTTCAGGGCTCCTACTTCCTGACCCCGTTCCGGCCGTGGGACCTGCCCAACGCAGGGACCCGCGCGATGCAGGCCGCGATGGAGAAGTACGCCCACTTCACGAAGGCGGATTTCCCGACCCTGGGGCAGTACGAGGCGTGGGCCGGGGCTGACCTCATGATCAAGGGTCTGGAGTTGGCCGGGCCCAATCCGACCCGGGCGGCGGTCATCAAGGACCTTCGGGGTCTCAAGTCCTACAGCGTGAACGGACTGTTGCCGGCCAGCATCAACTACTCGACCATCTTCGGCCACGACCCGGCCAAGGTCTGTGCCTGGGTGATGGTGGCCAAGAAGACCGGGTTCGTGCCCGAGTCGTCGAACCCGGTCTGTGGCACGGACATTCCCGGGACGTCGACCGCCAGCGCGGGGTAGTTGCCCTCCGACAAGCATCGTTCCGCCGGCGTGTCCTGCGCCGGCGGAACGATGCTGTCCGGGGCATGCGCCCCGACGCACGGATCGGTGAGTTCAACCA
>Ga0302325_10012934_pt1 | contig 17861 bp, 11 predicted proteins | sample Palsa_T0_2_FD_201948 | JGI IMG/M metagenome (GOLD analysis project Ga0302325, IMG submission 201948) | Peat permafrost microbial communities from Stordalen Mire near Abisko, Sweden - Palsa_T0_2 | ecosystem: Environmental > Terrestrial > Soil > Palsa > Peat permafrost | place: Sweden: Abisko...
CTATTTCTGGTCTTCAAATTTCTTTTGGTTTCAGGTGCGTCTGAACTTTCCGCTCTGGCGGCACAGCTCGCGAAATAGAGAGGCGAAATGGTTTACTTGGCAACCGGCGTAATCCTGCTGGCTTACCTCGTTTTGGTCTGGTTCCTCGGAGTATGGTTGCGCCTGCATGGTTCTGATATCTGGATCCTGCGGGGCGGCCTCGCCTTCGTCGGTATCGTTGCGGCCGGGTCCGTTCTGTGGTTCTACCGGAAATCTAAGGAAGACGCCGCTCCTGAAACTGAATCTGGACTCGTTGCCGGCAGCGACGACATAAACCTCCTCGTTCGTGAGGCCGGGCGCAGGCTGAAAAGTTCTACCCTGGGCCGCGGAGCCAGACTCAGAAATCTACCGCTGGTGTTCGTTCTAGGAGAATCGGGCGCAACCAAAACCACTACCGTCATTCATTCTGCTCTCGATCCCGAACTGCTTGCGGGACACGTCTATCAAGACACAAACGTCTTGCCCACCCGTCTTCTGAACATCTGGTACACGCGGCAGGCCATTTTCGTGGACCCTGCGGGCAACCTGCTGACTGAGCCCGAGCGCTGGAAACGGCTCCTCAAACTGGTTCAGCCCGGCAGAGTATCAACCGCGATGGGGAAAGGATTGCATGCGCCGCGCGCCGCCATTATCTGTTTTGACATCGAAAGTTTTCTAAAGCCAGGGGCTAGTGAAACCACTCTTTCCGCTGCTCGCAAACTTGCCGTACGGCTTCAGGAAATTTCGCAACTCCTTGGCATCAGCTTCCCCGTGTACGTATTGTTTACCAAGCTCGACCGAGTTTCGTTCTTTCCTGAATTTGTCCGCGGGCTCACCAAGGAACAAGCTTCCGAAATTCTGGGCGCAACTCTGCCGGTCCGCTCGCTGACCTCGGGGGTTTATGCCGAAGAAGAAACTCGGCGCCTCGGCAAGGCCTTCGACGAGCTGTTTTACTCGCTCGCGGAACGCAGGCTGGACCTGCTCGCTCGCGAGAACGATGGCAGCCAACTGGCCGCTATCTACGAGTTTCCCCGAGAATTGAGAAAGCTGCGCACGCTGCTGGTTCAGTTTCTCGTCGACCTGACTCGACCGAGCCAGCTCAGCGTGAATCCTTTTCTGCGTGGTTTTTATTTTTCCGGCGTCCGTCCCGTGATTGTCGACGACGTGGCAGTCGCTGCCCCTCAGGTACAAGCCCCGGATCTGTCATCGGGGGCCGGCGCCACCCGCATCTTCAGCAGTGCGGGATTCGGTGGAACCCCGGCCCCCTCTTCGGCACCGGGGTCCAGTTCCCGGAAGGTGCCGCAGTGGGTTTTTCTGAGCCAGTTATTCAACGACATCATCGTCAAGGACCGGGTGGCTCTGACCGCCAGCGGCTTCAGTTCTCGCGTGAGTATTCTTCGCCGCGTGGTGCTAACCGCGGCTTTTCTGGTCGCGATTACTTGCGCCATGGGTTTTTTGGTCTCCTTCGTTGGCAATCACCAGCTGGAAGGCGATATTCGTACCGCCATCACCGACTTGCGAAACACGGGCGAAGGAGCTGACCAGCCGAATCTGGCGAACTTGCAAAAACTTGATCGGCTGCGGCAACAGTTGGCTGCGCTCAAAGAGTTCGAAACCGATGGAGCACCCCTTCGTCTGCGCTGGGGACTTTACGTCGGAGATGGCCTATATCCTGACGCGAGGAGCGCTTATTTTCAGCGCTTCCGCCAACTTCTATTCGCCTCCACCCAGGGGAAAATCTTGGACGGTCTTCGCGCTGTTCCTGATACCCCTGGCCCCAACGACAGTTATGAGAAAACCTACAACGAGCTGAAGGCCTATCTCATTACCACCAGCAACAATGACAAAAGCACCAAAGAGTTCCTCTCACCCGTACTCAGCAGTCATTGGATCGCTGGAAGAGACATCGATGCCGAACGCGTCGCACTGGCGAAAGCCCAGTTCGATTTTTACAGTACCGAACTCGCAGCCGCGAATCCATTCTCTGCCACCAATGACGCCAGAGCGATCGCCCGGGCGCGGCTCTATCTCTCGCAGTTTGCCGGCATCGACCGATTTTATTTGCCACTTATTGCGAAGGCGTCGCCAACAATACCCGATGTGAGCTTCAATGAAATTTTCCGCGATTCCCAGGGAGTGATCGTCAGCAATCACAAAGTCAGAGGTGCCTTTACACGCAACGGATTCACCTTCGTATTGGATGCAATCCGCAACCCCTCTTTCATGAGCGTTGAGGAGTGGGTTCTGGGAAAAGCAACGGCCTCCGAATTGGACCCTGCAACTCTACGCCAGAAACTTACGGAGCGTTATTACGACGACTTCACGAAAGAGTGGCGAACCGTTCTTCAAACATCGTCGGTAGTCGGCTATCAGGATTTTGCGGACGCGGAAAAAAAGTTGGAGAAGCTGACTGGACCGACCTCGCCTCTGCTGGAATTGTTCTGGTTCATCTCCAACAATACCGCAGTGCCTGCTACCGACGTGGCTGCGCCATTCTTGCCGGTGCAGGCCCTGGAACCCCCGGGTGCGCCCGACAAACTGCCCGACCAATACATTACCGACTCCAATAAGCCCTACATCTCGGCTCTCAGCAAGCTTCAGGCTGATATCGCCCCATTGGCCGGCAATCCCAGCGATCCAGTTCTCGCCTCCCAGGTCGCAAATTCAGAAGGCGCAGCCAAGGTTAGTGTTACGCAGGTTATGGGAACCCGGGTTGATCAAAAATTCCATGATGAGAATCTGGTTCGAGCGCTCTTGGAACAACCCATTACCAACGTGGACGCTCCGTTAAAGCTCGGTCCCGCCGCAGCTGTGAATGGCGCCGGCAAGAGTTTCTGTACCCGTTTCGCTCAGATTACCGGAAAGTATCCATTTAACCCGGCCTCCGATCAAGAACTGGCATCCGATCAGTTGAATGACGTTCTTGCGCCCAAGACTGGAGCCTTGTGGACTTTCTACGACGATAAACTCAAGCAGATATTGATCAAGGAAGGATCACACTACGAAGTTGCGGCCACCAGCGCGGTTAAACCGTCTCCGGTTTTTGTGGCATTTTTCAATCGCGCCGCCGCGCTGAGCGATGCCCTCTATTCCGGAGGCTCATCCACGCCGAAGTTCTCCTACACCCTGAAGACGCTGCCCAGCAATGTGGATGTGATTTTGAAAATCGGCAGCGAAACCCTAGCCGGGGCCGGCCAGCAGAAAACTTTTACCTGGACGGGAAGCCCTGAGGATGTTCAGGTGACAACTCCCGGCGGCGATGTCCTAGGGGCGTTCAGAGGTACCTGGGCGGTCTTCCGATTCGTTGCCGACGCCCATTCCCAGGGTGCTGGCCGCGTCGCCAATCTGGAATGGATTATGCAGTCCAATGGAAGGACGATTATGCTTCCAAACGGCAAGCCAAAGTCTTATACCTACCAACTGGAAGTGAACAGCGTGAATCCGTTCCAGTCTTCCGAACTGACCGGGTTGCGTTGCGTTTCACAAGTGGCACACTGATTTTTACGTCTTTTTACGTCGAACTTTGCTGCGAATTACCGCCGTGGCCGGGAGTGAGGCGTTCGATGAGGCGCTCGCTCCATGACTGCTCTGAGGCACGCACCAGCAGGCATGTGATGTTGTCGTCACTGCCGCCGTTCTTGGCTGCTTCAATCAGTTCGTCGCAGGCTTCCTCCAATGAGCGCACATCACTCATCACCTCCAGCATCTTTTGTTCTTTGACGTGGCGCGACATGCCGTCGCTACAGAGAAGCAACACGTCTCCCGGCGCAAACTCATGATCTTCCAGGTCTGGCTCCACGCTGTCCTCTGACCCGAGAACCCGTACGATTACATTTTGCATTTCCGAGTTCTCAGCCTCTTCTACCGTCATCAGTCCGCGACGCACCTGCTCCATCACCAGAGAGTGGTCGCTGGTCAGCTGCTGAATGCTTCCTCCGCGGGTCAGATAGATGCGGCTGTCTCCTACGTTGGCGATGGAAAAAAAGTTTCCGTGCACGCACACTGCGACGATGGTTGAGCCCATGCCGGAACGATTGGGGTCTTGAGCGGCCGCTTCCTGGATCGCCTGGTTCGCCAATTGAATGGCGTTGCCCAAGCCGCCGGCGTATTCCGACACGCCCTCAAATTTCCGTCCCAGAATGGGCGATTCGGCTTGGCCGGAATCGTTGCCAACGTATTCGAGCACCGTATCCACTGCGATTTTGCTCGCGACTTCTCCCGCGGCCGCACCTCCCATGCCGTCGCAAACCACAAAAATCCCACGCCGCAGGTCGAAGCCGAAATTGTCCTCGTTATTTGTCCGAACCAGACCGATGTCGGTTTTTCCCGCGGCTTGAATTACCAAATTCATTTCAGACCTAACCGGCATTTCGCAGCGATGGCGGTGATTGCCGTTTGGAAATGAGAATTCTAAAAACACCTCGTGCCGCTGCCATGAAGCATGAACTGAACCTATTCCTCGGGAGTGGGTTGGGTCGAGGTTGATCGGTTTTTACGGCTTCCGATCCGCGAGAAAATCCGGCCCCGTTGAGCCTCTTTGAGGAGTTGCTGCCGCTCCTCCTGCAACCCCAGACTGGCGTGATTGGCGATATCGGAGGCCGAATTCATGAGGTCCACGGCTGACCGCGAATCATCAGCCGCCAAAGCTGCCCGTGCCTGGGTCAGGGCCAACGACAGCGCTCGGTCCGCCGTCGCTTTCATCCTACTTCCAAAAGTCTCTCGCGCCCGCTTCAACAGCAGCGACTGCGGATGCGATCGCAGACCGGCCTCCAAGGCCGCCCAACCTCCACTGATATCGAGGTTATCAAGCGCCCCGTACGCAGTGCCCACCAGGTGCAACATCTCTGCCTCGCTCTCCCAGGCTGCGCGCAGCCTCCGGATCCCTTCCTGCACCGTCGGATCCTCGAGGACTGAGCCGGGCTGTGACTCGAGGAAGATTGCCGCTTCTTCGTACAGCTCGACGCTGACCAATTGTTGCGCGGCGCTCAGCGCCGCCTCGATTTTCTGCCGTAAGGCCTGCTGTTGGCTTCTAGCTTTATCCAACAGAGTTCGCATGGAAACGTCATTGGTTTGTTGCACCACCGGTTCGAGCAAGCGGATGGCCGCTTCGTAGGAGCCTTTCGCGAGCAGGCCTTGCGCTTCGGCAAAAGTTGTCTCTACCAGCGATTCTCGGTGTTGTTGTTCGGCTTCATGGCGGGCAAACTCGAGCAGTTCGGAAATCTCCGGGGAAACAATCCCATCCGCCTGGCAGGTTTCAAGAAGCCTCACAGCTTGCCGGTATTGGCCCTGAGCGATGGCCTCATGCGCCAATGCCAGGAAATGGGTGCGAGATTCCTGCAGCTTGCTATTTTCGACCTCCTCTTCAACGCTGGTTTGAAGAATCAGAAGCCGCTCATTGCCGGGAAACTCCCGCAGCTTTTCACGCACCAACTCGAGCGCCTCCTGGGGAGCTGTATCGAGGAGTGCCCGGCATCGTCGTGCGGTTTCATCCACTTGGCGGCGCGCTTCGGACTCCGCTGTCCGCCGCGATAACAGCCCCCTGAACTTCAGCAGGGACGGTTCATTCGGCATTCGTTCGAGTGCCATGTTTACGCGGGCCGCTACCGTGGTGAGCTGCTCGTGAGTCGTGGCCAGGGAGATTTCGTTCTGGAGTTGTTCTACCACTCGCCGCCGCTGCTCTTGTTCCAGCCCAGTCCTGGCTTGCTTGAGCAGCGAGATCAACTCGGGATTCGAAGGATCAATCTGCTCGACGTCGTTGAGCAGCTTCATCGCCGCCGTGAAGCGCCGGTTTCCCATCTCGTTGCGCGCGGATTCAAGCAGCTGCCGCGCCTTCGCCACCCGGGCCGCCTCTTCCACCTGCTGGACGATATCGGCATAGGCGGCACGCACGCGGGAATCTTCCTTATCGAGATCAATGGCCTTGGCAATAATGGCCTGCGCCGACTCTAAATCCCCTCGGCTGCGGGCGCCGTCCGCCTGCCGCAAATAACCTTCGATCCTCTCTTTGGTCTGCTTTTTCCGGCGCACGGATTCGAGCAGTTCTGCCAGTTCCGAGCTGGATTGGTCCAGGCGCAGTGCTTCCTCGAGATGACCGATCGCTGCGTCGTATTGCCCTTCCTGAAGGGCAGCCTCCGCCTGAAACCTTAATTCACGGATTTGTCCCGCCCGCTGCCGCAGCGCCAGGTTTTGTTGTACCAGCACCAGCAGTTGCCGGGCTTTCGTATGCTGTGCGTCCAGCTTGGTCACTTGCAGCAGGATCTCCCGCGCCTTGAGAAAGTCCTGCTCCTTCACCAGCGATTCGGCTTGCTCCAGCATTTCGAGCACTTGGCCTTTTTTTACCTCGTCCGCGACCGCATAGATGTCCCCCGCCATCTCGTCGGCGGAGCTGTAACGGTCATTGGGATCTTTCGCCAACGAGCGATCGAGAATCGCATCGAGCGCCGGCGGATAATCGCTCAGGCAGTTGCTGAGCGGCGGGTGTCTTTCATTCAACAGTTTCTGTATCACACTGGCGTCTTCCCCGCTGAAAGGAAGCTGTCCGGTCAGAAGCTGGTAGAGCATGATTCCGGCGGAGAAAATATCGGAGCGGCCGTCGAACGCCCGGTCCCGCAACCGCTCCGGGGCCATGTAATGAATGGTTCCAATTACATTTCCAGTACGGGTTAGCCCGCGCTCCTGTTTTTCCTGCCGAGCAATTCCGAAATCCAGCAGCTTGGCCACGCCATCGGGCTGCACGATGACGTTCGCCGGCTTTACATCGCGATGGATGACGTCATTGCGGTGTGCATAGGCCAGCGCCGAGCAAACCTGTTCAATGATTTTCAGGCGAGAAACCAGCGGAAGCGGACGAGCCGGCTGGATCACTCGGTCCAGAGCCTCGCCCGCTACGTACTCCATCACAATGTAAGGAAAGCCTTCTTGTTCGCCCAAGTCGTAGACGGTCACGATGTTGGGGTGTTTCAACATTCCCGTCTTGGCCGCTTCACGATAGAAGCGCTCAAGCATTTCCGGGTCTCCGGCGAAGCCTTCGGTGATGGTTTTGATTGCGACTTCGCGGCCCAGATGCTTGTCGAAGGCGCGATAGACCAGACCCATGCCGCCCCGGCCGAGGAGGCCGGTTACTTCGTACTTTCCGATTCGCGTCAGGGGTTTGGTGCTCAAGCTCTCCTGCCCATGCGTGGTTGTTCCACGAGAAAATTCCTATGACGCTGAGTTTGCCGCCCAGCGTATGTTGAAGTTATCCCAAAGAAATTTCTTGGCTTCGCCGCGTTCCTTTGTTTCTCCCTCCGGCGTCGCATTCAGATAGAGAATATAAGCCTCCGCCGCTCCGTCCAGATCGCCGTCCTGAACTTTTCTTCGCGCTTGTTCCAGAATCCTTGCGGGCAGGCCTTCCACTTTCTCCCGCGCCGTCTTGATTAGCGCTTCCCGCGCTTCAATTTCAACGTCGTTGAGATACTGGATTTCATCCGGAACCGAGCCTTGCGCTTTGACCCCTTCGGTATCTTCCGGTTTCACATTCTCCAGAACAATCGCGGTATTATGATTCTCTTTCTTAAAAGCGGGCACCACATCGATCACGTTGCCTGATGAATCCACGATGCGAAACGCCAGTTCGACCACCGCCTTCAGGTCGAAAGTCTTCTTGGTGTAGCTATAAGGCTTGACGATGTCTTCAGGATTGGTTTTAGGAATCGAATCCAGCTTCTTATGCGCATCCTGGGCCTTCTGCTCGGCTGCCGTTACCCGGTCGTTGGCCTCCGATATTTCCTTTTTCTTGCCGCGCGCCTGGGCTCCTTCCAACGCCTTTTGCGCGCTTACCAGCTCCTGGTTCGCAGCCTCGTAGTCCCGATTCGCTTTGTTCCACGCATCGTTCGGAACATCGCGCGAACTAAACCGATATTTCGACTCTTTTGCCTCCACCGTCGAAACTACGGTCGGGCGGTGCTCCAACACATCGCCCACCAGTCGGAAGTTAGGCTCCGCATCCGTAACGTCGTTGGAACGTACTACACGCACACGGAGCGAGGAAGTCTCAAGCCCCGTGGCGATTGCGTCCGACAGTTGATCGGCAAAACCAGCGCTGTCTCGCCGGGACGTCTGGTCGCGAAACACCACGCGAATCGATAGTTTGGAGCGCATCTGGTAAAGCGAGTTACTCTTGGTCCGCTCGTCGCGAACATCGTCGCGATTCGACTTGTACTGTTGAGCCAGGTCAAGATAAAGCCACGCTAAACCCACTCCTGAACCGAGCGGCTTTTGCAGGTAACGCCTGGCCACTTCCAGGTAATGATCGCTGATGGTCTCAGCCAGCAAGTCGAGGCGCAGCTTGAGATTCTTATCCTCTTCGCCGCTCGCGCTATAAGCCCGCTCCAGCAGGTCGTAGGCGTGTTCTGCCTCCACTTCATCGTTCCGGCCATGAATCGGAGTATGGGCTGTTTGCAAAATCTTGGCTTGATCCGAGGCGCTCTTGATGTAAAGGTCGCGCAGCGACTGCATGCGATCGACTACCAAGGCTCGCGAGGCAGGGGGCAGATCGGCCAATACTTCGTAGGCCGCGATGATTTGCTTCTGTCCCTCAAAAGCCGTGCTCTTGGCCAGCGCAGCGTCGGCATCCGCGCGTGTGCTGGCGATTTCGAGGCTTTGCTCGTCTTTTTTCAGAGCTGCCGCAGCTTCCGGTGTTTTCTTGATTTCATTGGCTCGGCGATGTTCGCGAACCGCATCCTGCCAGTTGTTGCTGCTCGCGAATTTAGTGCCCTGCTCAAAGTGAAATTTGTAAGCGGCATCTACAATCGCGCCGATGCGGGGCTCCTCGTCGGCAAACGATAGATAGGCGGAGATGGCGGTTAACGCATCGTCGTACTTCTGTTTGGCTTTCAGATTTTCGCTGGTGACCAGAGCCGATTCCAGGGAGCGGCTCTCCGCGGCGATACTGGTTTGCAAGGCTTGCGACTGATCAAATTGAGGGTCGATTTCGATCGCCTGAGCAGTCAGTTCGCGCGCCTGGAGTAAATGGGAATAACCCGGAGTATGCCCAGCCAAGGCGGCTTTATAGGCCTGAAATTGGGCGCGCCCCTTCTCCGTTATCGCCGTCAGTTCCAGGCGTACGTCGTCTCTCAACTTCAATGCTGTCGCCAACGACGGCGCCAGAGACCGCGCATCATCGGACCGCACCTTCGCGGCCTTCAACTCCGCATACGCCGGAGCCGTGGTGCCGGCCGATTTTCGATAGGCCGCCAAGTGGTCCTCGCCCTCCTTGACTTGGAGCGTCGCGAGCGATTCCTTGGCCTGGTTTGCGTGGGAAGATGTCCGATACTTGCTGAGATAATCCAGCCATCCCGGAATGGAGTGAGCACGCCCGGCTCGAAGGTATTCCGCTAACTCTTCATCCGGGGCGGCGACGAATTGAATCTGTACTCCCCGTTTCAGCGGTGGAGGTGCCGTCACTCCTGCTGGCGAGGAACTAACCACGCGGCCCTGAACTACCGCAAGCTCGGCCAGTTCCGCCGGCGTTGACCCTTCATTTTTCTCCAGTTTCAGGTTGGCCGGAACCACACAGGTAGCAGCCGAGTCCCGGGTGACGGTCATCACCCCGTCAGCCCGGCGCTCCATTGACGTTGCCCCTGTCAGCAGCACTTTCTCGAGCTTGGAATAAGCGGACTTGTCAATCTTCTCGCCCTCTGCGCACGCCCTCACCTCCGCCTTGCCGTTAATGGTGAAATCGGCAATTTGAACGTAAGCCGCCCCGTTCGGCCCATCATAGAGCTCGATCGCGTTAAGCGACGCTTCCTTCGCGCCGACACGGATTTGAGGGATCGAAGTTGAAAGCGATACCGCAACCGCAGTGCATACAATGACCCGAAACGCACAAGTCCAAGAGCCACGAAGCGATGACGCCATATTTTTCCCGGAGGCTCGCGCCGCCAGTGAGGCTCGAAGCACTGAGCCACTGGGCTGCCAGAGGTACCGACATGATACTCACTGATGTGGTGAAGTCAAGTATGGAACCCGCCCACCTCTCCCACCAGAGGACGAACCAGCCTTATGCCGCGGTCCTGTTCGTTCAAGCAGGACCCCACTTCCCCCGCTGCGGTGGGATCGCGCGCTTGATTCGTATCGCTCTTTTGCTGTAAGCTGTTTGTTTTGCCGGGGACTGAGCGGCGCGTGGCTCGATTTTAGCCGACCACGCAGGCCGCAAATCGACGCAACCCACCAAAGTTATGAACGCGGGTCCTCAAGGTCTCCGATCGAGCCGTGAACCGAAGGCAGAAGACCCCAATCGTCAGCCTTTCTCGGCGGCGACGGATATTTCCATCCGCCTTTGGACCACTGCTCAGTTACGGAGTAATCCGCCGGACGTTTCCTGGAACACAGACAGTAGCCTCGTTTTACTGATCGGCGACGTGCTCGGCGCGGCTCGAGGTGTTCCAGCGGACGAACTGCGATTCGGACTGTCGGCTCACTTCAATTGCGCGGCGCAAGCCATGAAGGCAGCCAAGTCGATTGAGTATTCGGTGACGGAATTTTCAAAACAGCGTCCGAACGATTGTTTCGGCGCTGCCATCGCGGTCCACCCTCCCGTTGAGCCTCGGCCTTTTCGCGAAGGGGATCCGAGCCCGGTTTCCCCTGCTTCCTCTCTGCTCGAACAGGCCCAGCCGGGCCAAATATTGGTGAGCCGCGAAACATACGAGCACCTTCGTGACGTACCTGGAGTGCAGTTCCGCACATTGAATGCGGATGCGGATTCGGGGAGCAGCGGGGACGCCGAGCTGCTCTGGACCTCTCCGGAAGCCTATGCGTTATTCGCCACCCATCTGCAAGAGGCGGTGGGGAGACAACCGATACGCGATGAACCAAATCCGCTCGCGAGCGCTGAAGAAAATCTCACGTCTCAGCCACCGAATACCGAATCCTACGATTTCCCAGAAGCAGCTTATTCCACCCCCAAATTGTCCGCGCGTGACCCCGAAGAAAGTGAAGTCAGCTGGCTGGCTTCCCACTGGCTCCTCGTGTCTGGGGTTGCACTGGTTTTGGCCTTAGCGACGGCTTACGCCGGTTCCGCGCTATACAAAAGATCGTCGGCGCTAAATTCCACCGGTTCGCAGCAGGCCCCCAGCCAACCGCCGTCTGGCAGCTCCACTTCGGTCGACTCTCACCCGGTACAGCGTGCGAATGTGTTACCTGGCGCTAGCAGCACCAGCCGAAAGCCGGAAGCCCCGAAGCCAATTCAGGCTCCCCCAAAGCCCCCCGAAGTAAAGGCGGTCGGCGAATTTGAAGGCTTCACTGCCAGAGACATTCCGATACTTCTCAAGAAAGCTGAATCGGACGCCGGCTCCGGCGACTACGAATCGAGCCGTAATGAATACAACATCATCTTGCATCTGGATCCCGCGAATCAGGCTGCCAAGGCGGGTCTTTCGAGGGTAAACCTGAGCGTCGACGGCAATCACTAGATGGTCTACCCTTGCTCAACGATAGGAAAAGCAGACCGGCAGTAGGTCTCCCACCATCCGAATTAGCGGACTGGTTGCCGACCAGTAACTGCCATGGCGCATCCCGCTGCGGCTGATCCCGATGTAGTTCCAAGACCATCCGCGTCCTGACTCCGGTCTTCGAAAAGAGTTGCGGACGAGTGGCCCGCAATTCCGGCGACCGCAAAGCTAAGAGAATTCCGCAAAGGCCGGTTCTCGCAATCGTTCTAGCCCGCGGGGGCTTCAACTGGCCGCCCCCGTGCCCTCTCTCGCACTCCCTGCTTTAACCGGCCTACGGAAGAGACGATCACTTTGCCTTTGTGTGTACACCATGGGGAATGTGGACGGTCGTCATTCTGGTACGATTAAACTTCTGGAAGCCGCCAGATAAAGTTGCTACAGCGGACCCACCCGGCGTGAGCCGTTAGCCGAGCACCGCGACATAAGAGACCAGGAGGCGGACCCATTCGCCGACTATCCTTGGTGGAGAAGCCGTCCCGCAGTTTCTTTTCCTATGAACCCAGCCGGCCCGTTGATCGCGCCTCCAATTTCAATCTCAGAGGCTTCCAAACGGCTCCTACCGTGGCTCGTTGCTGTCGCTCTTTTTATGGAGTCGCTCGATACCACGATTCTCAATACGGCCGTTCCCGCCGTCTCTTCTGCCCTCGGCGTCGCTCCCCTCAGCATGAAGGCGGTGCTGGCGAGCTATACGCTCAGCCTGGCGGTCTTCATCCCAATCAGTGGCTGGATGGCGGACCGGTTCGGAACCCGTCGTGTATTCGCATCCGCGATTGGTCTGTTCATCCTCGGGTCCTTTCTGTGCGGAGTAGCAAGCAACATCCACGTGATGGTCGCCTTTCGCATCCTGCAAGGTTGCGGCGGCGCGATGATGGTGCCAGTGGGCCGGCTTACCCTGGTTCGAACATTTGCCAAGTCGGATCTTCTGCGCACCATGAGCTTTGTCTCCATACCAGCCCTGGTGGCGCCCATGCTCGGACCCATCGCCGGAGGTCTCATCGTCGGCTATCTTCACTGGCGCGTCATATTCTTCCTTAATATTCCAATTGGAGTCGCGGGTTTGATTCTCGTTTATCTGCATTTGCCGGACTACCGCGAAGCGCGGACCCCTCCGCTCGATGTTGTCGGGCTCATCCTGTTCGGTTCTGGGGTCGCTTTGCTGTCTTATGTGCTGGAGATATTCGGCGAGCACACACTGAGTGCGGGCGCGATGACCGGATTGCTGCTGTTGTCCATTGCCTTGCTTGCCGGATACGGAATCCACGGGAGCAGTCTTCCGTTCCCTCTGTTGAAGCTCAGGCTATTCAGCATTCGCACGTTCCGCGCCGCCGTAAGCGGCAGCTTCTTCACTCGTCTTGGAATAGGCGGAGTGCCATTTCTCCTGCCGCTCCTCTATCAGGTAGGCTTGGGCTTCACCCCGATCCAGTCCGGTCTGCTCCTCATGCCCCAAGCAATCGGCTCCATGAGCATGAAAGCTATGATGCCTCGAGTTCTAAGTCGTGTCGGGTATCGTGGCGTGCTGATCTCCAACACTATAATTCTCGGCGCCCTTCTGATGGTATTTGCAACCATCGGTCTGCGAACGCCGGTTTGGGCCATCGTGCTGCTGGCCTTCTTTTATGGAGCGTTCACGTCACTGCAATATACCAGCATGAATACGCTTGTATTCGCTGACATAGCGGAACCAGACACCAGCAGCGCCAGTTCCATCGCGAGCACCACCCAGCAGATGTCGATCAGCTTCGGAGTAGCGGCGGCGGGGCTCGCCACAGCGTTTTTCGTTCCCAGCACGCACTCGAATCCAACCGAAATGATTCATGGAATCCACAAGGCTCTCATGGCTCTCGGGGTGTTGACCGTGGTATCGACGATTGTCTTCCGTAGTTTGAGAAGCGGCGATGGCGATGATGTGAGCCTGCATAAGGGTTTTCATCCGGGAGGATGAAGCAACGGATTTTGTTCGTGCCGTCGTTGCTGAACGAACGGCTAGGAGACGGTTAGGTGAACCTGCTCTGTCATGGTCACTCCTTGTCCGGCTTGACTCGAGAGAACAGAGCCGGCAGATTTCAGGAACCGGCCCGGAGATTGTTCGGCGGCACTCGCTCTTATTGGTTGTCGTACCACTCTTTATTTCCACCAGCCGCTCATGTGACAAAGTTCGAGGCACGAGCTCTGGCGAGCCCCCTCCGCGATTGTGGCCTTGGGCGGTTTAGTTCAAAACCGCAATTGGGTTCACCCACCCCGTAACGCAAACTTCCGTTCTGTTAGCCGCTGACTACGTCCGCATCGCTTTTTCATGGGACTCATCTAAGGGGTTATGGGCAACGGATTGGCGGTTTCAGTGCTGGATCTTGTGGGCATGCGAGCCGGAGAGCCCGCGGGCAGTGCAATTGCCCGATCGGTGAACCTGGCGCAGCACGTGGAGCAGTGGGGATACAAGCGCTATTGGCTGGCAGAGCATCACTCCATTCCTGGACTGGCTTGCTCGGCCACACCCGTACTGATTGGGCATGTGGCGGCAGCGACAAAGACGATTCGGGTGGGCAGTGGTGGAGTCATGCTGCCAAACCACGCACCGCTCGTAGTGGCGGAACAATTCGGGACGCTCGAAGCTCTGTATCCCGGTCGAATCGATTTAGGGCTGGGACGGGCTCCGGGCGGCAGCTTTCAAACCATGCGGGCGTTGCGAAGAGATTTGCAGCAGAGTGGCGAAGATTTTCCGGCACTGCTTGCGGAATTGCAAACCTACCTGGGGCCGGAGCGGCCAGGGCAAGCGGTGAAAGCGATTCCCGGACAGGGGAGCAATGTCCCGATCACCCTGCTCGGGTCGAGCGGCTTCAACGCGGAACTCGCAGGGATGCTGGGGCTGCCATTTGCCTTTGCAGCCCACTTTGCTCCGGACCACTTATACGCGGCGGCTCAGCTCTACCGCGACCAGTTCCGGCCAAGCAAAATACTTCGGAAGCCGTATTTCATGGTAGCGGTGCAGGTGATTGCGGCGGAGACGGATGCGGCAGCCAAGCGATTGTTCACGACGCCCCAGCAGCGATTTCTGCGGCTAATCCGAGACCAGCCGGTGGAGTTGTTGCCGCCCGTAGATTCCATGAAAGCACTTTGGCAGGACGATGAGCGGGCCGCTGTGGAGAACAAATTGAGAGCGGCGATTGTGGGATCGGATCGGACGGTGCAGGCAGGGCTGGAGAAGTTGATCGAAGATACAGCCGCCGACGAGGTGATCGTTGTAACTGATACTTATGAGCACGCGGACCGGATTGAGTCGTATCGGCGAGTGGCCGGCATCGCCGCCATAATCGAGGTGAAGCCAAGCGTAGCCGTGGAAGCCTAAAGCAGCGCGACAACCACGTTCCGGGTCCCCTCCTTAGCCGAACTGCAGAATTTCCCACAATGCCGCTGGCAATCATCTTCCAACTATGGCCTGAAATCGTATTCACGATACTCAGAATGAGACCCTCACTTCCTGGCTACCTGAAAAGAGCAAGATTGATCGCGTCGGCCATGGCCTGATAGCCAACATCGTTAGGGTGTAGATGGTCTGGCGACGCGAAACCAGCCAACAGTCTGCTGGGATGATCCGGATCACGCAAAACCGCGTCGAAATCGAGCACACCATCAAAGGATCCGCCGGTCCTGATCCATTGGTTGACCGCCTGCCGCACTGCTTCCTTGGATTCCGAATAGTAGCCAGGAATAACTACGTCTTCAAAAGGACTGATGGTGGCGCCAATCACCTTCACGCCGTTAGCGTGAGCGCGTGAAATGAGTTGGCGGTAGGCATCGATCAAGTCTTGAGGAGTGCGAGCATCCCCGGGGTCGGCAAGGTAGCTCCCGCCCAGCTTTGCGCCGGAAAAACCGATGTCATTGATACCTTCGAGCAGCACAACGTGAGTTACGCCCGGCAGCGCCAGGACGTCCCGGTCGAAACGAGCTAAAGCGCTGACACCAAAGCCTGCGCTGATACCGGCGCCGTCTTTCAGAACTCGGTTACCGACTATGCCTTCGTTGACCACCGCCACCTTGGAAGTCTCAGGCGTCTTTCCCAGACGACGGATGAGATCACTTGGCCAATTGTGGTCCGCATCCATGGTGGAGCCATCGCCATCCGTTACCGAGTCTCCCAGCGCCACCACCAGGCCCTGAGACGCCTGAGCTGGAACGAGCACAGCAGTGAGTAGGATTGACGACTCAGAGACAGTTCCAGCTTCGATTTTTTCCGCACGAGTATGATCACCGTGTTGCGAGAGGATGGCGCGTTTGAGGGCGAGCCCATGCAGCGTCGGAGTGGCGACCCGCTTGGGGAAATACAGGCTGATGCTGATCTCGGCTCCGGAAGTGACAGGAAAGGCCAACGGGTCACTGAGGACCGGCGCCCCCGCGGGGACCGTGATCGAGGTACGACCCCCGAAACTGACACTCCGAATCGAGCCGGGTCTGACGCTGGCCGCGTCATTTGGCGTCGCCACAGTCACCGAACCAATGGGAAGGGGTAGGGAGCCATATTCGTTAGAAAGGCGAATGCAGATCTGGTCCCCTCCGATCGATACCCGCACGCGCTCGCGCACGGTCTGGTCTTCGATCTTGAGCAGCGGTTCATCTGGATCCGGGGTCACTGACTGGGGGCTGGCCGCCCAAGTGGCAATCCAGGCATTTCGCGGAGCCGCAGCCAGTTGCGGAGCAACTAGAAGAAAGCAAACCAGAGCACAATTTCTTAGTTTTCTCATGCGAGGGACTCCTGCCGGGGTTGAAGTGAACGTTGTGAAGATCGCACATTGTCAAAACGCGGCCCTTACTTCATTGCCGAATAGTCTGTCGGACGCATGTAGACTTCGTCCACCTTATATTCTTCGCCTGCCTTTTCTATCAGCGGTATGGCCTGTTTCCTATATTGCGGAAAATCCGGGTCGGCATGAAGCGCGTCCCAGTTCTTTTTCGCTTCTTCCTGGCTGGGATGAGCCACGAGGTAGACGAATGTGTCGGCCCAGGCGGGATCATCATTGTTGGGTACCCAGTAGCCGACGACATTGAGATCGTGCTTGGCTTGCAGCTTTGAAACATCGCGAAAGATCGACTCGAGTGCCGATACCTTGCCCGGCACCGTGTGATAGACCATAAGCTCAAAGACACGATGGTTGTCGGCCCGGACTTGTTTCAGGGACATCAGGCGGACACTAAGGAAACATCCAGCAGCAAAAGAGACGAGCGCGGTGCCGCATAGGACCCAATTTCTTGATTTCGAGCGGCACGCCGCGGTCGGGGCTGGTTTCGTTTTCGACTCCATGACTTCACTCTCCTTTATCGTTAGCTAATTGCTATAGGTACGGACAAATCTAATAGGTGGGCCGTGCGATATTTCACGTGAAAATCTCGTAACAGAATTAGGTGCTGGCCCCTCCCTGCAAAGGTGAGGAGTGGTCCGGCAATGTAGGGCGGAATTTCCGATCGAGACAGGATGCTCACCTGTAAGAGGTCCAAAGCCGCGGCAGTCCGGCCGGCGACAGCGATTGCCAAGAGAGCGCCAGGCCTCCCCAGATGGCCCAGGTGCAGAATCTTCAATCATGAGCTATTCCGCTCTTTCACCTCTGATTTAGTTTGCCGTCAGCCATACCGGGATACATTCTCAGGCAATCCCTCCGACGCCTGTTGCCATAGACTGCGGCTGTCTCAAATCGTTACCAGTTTTCGAATGCAATTCACCGAGGCCCGGAGGGCGGGTGCGCGACTCAAAAGTAAGGAATCCAGGTTTTTCTTGGTTGGAGCTGATAAGGGCGCGCTCGTAGACAAAACCCGGAGACGATGGCAGCGGTTTAGAATCGTGATCAGTTCCATGGCGCTGGAAGCGAGTGGCGGGGGATCTCAGCCACAAACCGGCCGCGGACGGTTGGCTCGCCTCCCGTCTCGATAAGCTGTGGCCCTGAATCGGGGAGACCGTCCACGATGTCAACCAGAACTTCCCGAGAGGAAGCAGGCTGACCCGGGCGCCGCGGAATCGGTAAACGCTGGGCGACCAGGAGGGGGCAATCTCGGCAACGCCGCTCTGGCCAGTCTCAGCATAGGCGACTACACGTCCCAATGCACTCGAAGTGGGCGACTCACAGGCATGCAGTCGCGTCAGCGCTAGCCCCGCGACTCAAGGGCTTGAATATTACGACTGATCTGATCGAGGTGGGAAAGGTCGTGACCGGCCAGCAATCGTACCATCACGGCCAAGGACTCCGCGCCACGCTCATTGTGCTGCCCGCTGCGTTCGAAGTCCTCTGGTGACATTCGTCTCCACACCGACAAATTGAGCACGCGCAGCGTCCGAAATATTTCGACAAGTTCGGACGGCTCGCGTTCATT